>Ga0315912_10000488_pt1 | contig 74261 bp, 81 predicted proteins | sample VfabasoilMG_FD_204469 | JGI IMG/M metagenome (GOLD analysis project Ga0315912, IMG submission 204469) | Garden soil microbial communities collected in Santa Monica, California, United States - V. faba soil | ecosystem: Environmental > Terrestrial > Soil > Garden | place: USA: California... | reverse complement strand
GTCGATCGGCGACGGCAGGTAGTCGATCACGGCGTCCAGCATCGCCTGCACGCCCTTGTTCTTGAACGCGGTGCCGCACAGCATCGGCACGATCTCGTTGTTGATCGTGCGCACGCGCAGGCCCTTCTTGACCTCCTCGACCGAGAGCTCGCCCGATTCGAGGTACTTGTTCATGAGCTCTTCGTTGGCCTCGGCCGCGGCTTCCACCATCTTGCCGTGCCACTCCTTGGCCTCGTCGGCGAGGTCGGCGGGAATCGGCCGGCGCTCGAACTTCATGCCCTGCGAGGCCTCGTCCCAGTAGAGCGCCGTCATGGTGACCAGGTCCACCACGCCTTCGAACTTGTCTTCCGCCCCGATCGGAATCTGGATCGGGATCGGGTTGCCCTTGAGGCGGTTCTTGATGTGGTCGTAGGACTTGAAAAAGGTCGCGCCGACGCGGTCCATCTTGTTGATGAACGCGAGCCGCGGCACGCGGTACTTGTTGGCCTGGCGCCACACCGTCTCGGACTGCGGCTGCACGCCGGCGACCGCGTCATAGACCATGCAGGCGCCGTCGAGCACGCGCATCGAGCGCTCGACTTCGATCGTGAAGTCGACGTGGCCCGGGGTGTCGATGATGTTGATGTGGTGCTCGGGATAGGAAAGGTCCATGCCCTTCCAGAAGCAGGTGGTGGCGGCCGACGTGATGGTGATGCCGCGCTCCTGCTCCTGCTCCATCCAGTCCATGGTGGCGGCGCCGTCGTGCACCTCGCCGATCTTGTGATTGACGCCGGTGTAGAAAAGGATGCGCTCGGTCGTGGTCGTCTTTCCGGCGTCAATGTGCGCCGAAATTCCGATGTTCCGGTAACGCTCGATGGGGGTTTTGCGGGCCACGCTCATTTACCTGTCAATGTCCTTAGAACCTGTAATGCGAGAAGGCCTTGTTGGCCTCTGCCATGCGATGCACTTCCTCGCGCTTCTTCATCGCGCCGCCGCGGCCCTCGGCCGCTTCGGCCAGCTCGCCCGCGAGGCGCGCCATCATCGACTTCTCGCCGCGCTTCTGCGCCGCTTCGCGGATCCAGCGCATCGACAGCGCCATGCGCCGCACCGGCCGCACCTCGACCGGAACCTGGTAGTTCGCGCCACCGACGCGGCGGCTCTTCACTTCGACCACCGGCTTGACGTTCTGGACGGCCTGCGAGAACACCTCGATCGGATCCTTGCCCGACTTCGACTTGATCATCGCCAGCGCGCCGTAGACGATGCTCTCGGCGACGGACTTCTTGCCGCGCGTCATCAGCACGTTCATGAACTTCGCCAGGTCAATGCTGGCGAATTTCGGGTCCGGGAGGATTTCGCGCTTGGGTACTTCTCTGCGGCGGGGCATGCGTGCTCTCTTCCGTGTTCTTTAGGCGGACTTCGCCATCTTGGCGCCGTACTTCGATCGGCTCTGCTTGCGATCCTTCACGCCCTGCGTGTCGAGCGAACCGCGCACGATGTGGTAGCGCACGCCCGGCAGGTCCTTCACCCGGCCGCCGCGGATCAGCACCACCGAGTGCTCCTGCAGGTTGTGGCCTTCGCCGCCGATGTAGCCGATCACCTCGAAACCGTTCGTCAGGCGCACTTTCGCGACCTTCCGCAGCGCCGAGTTCGGCTTCTTCGGGGTCGTGGTGTACACGCGGGTGCACACGCCCCGCTTCTGCGGCGAGCCAACCAGGGCCGGAACCTTGGACTTGGCTTTCTTGGCGAGACGCCCATGACGCATTAACTGATTGACGGTAGGCATGTTTTTGTAGTTTCCAGAAACGAACCGGGCGACCACGTGTGCTACACGCGTAGCCGCCCAGGTGCAAAAAAGAGGCCGGATTATAAAGAGGTTTTCAGCCGGGTGCAAGGATTTCGGGGGACGGATTTGTCACGAACCCGAAGCGGCCGGGCGCTGTCCTGCGGGATATCGCGGGGAGCCCCTGCGCCCTGTCGGCATAGGCCGCCAGATCCCGGTCATCCAGCAGGCCAATTCGCCGCCCGGCCTGCATCAGGACCGACCCTTCATCGTCCAAAAAGGACTGCCCCGGCCGGAAAGGGTGTCCGCAATGGTCGAAAAGCGCCTCGCCCTGGAAGTGCACCACCAGCGGCGTGTAGGCAAGGGCGACGAATACGCGCTGCGGACCGTTCTGGAAGTACCAGCAGCCGCGCGCGTCGGCCTGGTAGTTGCGGCAAATGAACTCCCGCAACGCGCGGTTTCCTATTTTTTCGTTTCGAATTAGAAAATTGCCGCGCCGATCGAGCGAAAGCCAGCCGTAGACGTCGGGAACGTTTGGCCATTTCGCCATGCTGCGCAACACGGTGTCGTCCATGGCGAAGGCCATACTACACTTCGATCCGCGATGGCCGAACCGATGCTCTACTGGGAGGATTTCGCCGTGGGGGACGCCATGGAGATGGGCTCCCATACCTTCACCGAGGAAGAAATCATCGCTTTCGCGCGCCAGTTCGATCCGCAGCCCTTCCACATCGATCCCGAGGCGGCGAAGAATTCGTTTTTCAAGGGGCTGATCGCGAGCGGCTGGCACACCTGCTCCATCGCGATGCGCCTGATGGTCGACAGATATGTCGGCCGCTCGGCGAGCCTCGGCTCTCCGGGGCTGGACAACATCCGCTGGCTCGCGCCGGTGCGCGCGGGCGACACCATCAGCTACCGCCGCACCACGACCGCCGCCCGCCCCTCCGAATCGAAGCCCGGCATCGGCCTCGTGCACTCGCGCTGGGAGGCGCGCAACCAGCGCGGCGAAATGGTGATGACGATGGAGGGCTGGGGCATGTTCCGCCGGCGGCCAGGCTAGCGCAGCCGGTTGAAACCCAGCACCGTCATCAGCAGCCGCACCAGCCGGTAGTCGAACCAGATTCGCGCCTTGAGCGCAAACGAAAGGCGCCGCCAGTAATTCCGCGGCACGCCGCGGGCTTCCTGTTCGATCGCTTCGTGCAGGCTGGCGCGCAATTCGGCGGCAAAGGCGCGGTCGTCCACGAACACGTTCGCCTCCTGCGCGAGCCCGAGGCTGAGCGGGTCGATGTTCGACGAACCCACCGTGGCGACGCGGCCGTCGAACACGGCGACCTTGGCGTGCAGGAAGCCGCGGTGATACTCGAATATATGGATCCCCGCGCCGAGCAGCGAGCGGTACAGCGCGCGCGAGGCAAAGTGCTGCAGCGCATGTTCCACCTTGCCCTGCAGCAGCAGCGTGACGCTGACCCCGCGCCGGGCCGCGCGCAGCAGCGCGTGGCGGAAGGCGCGCGTCGGAAAGAAGTACGCGTTCGCCAGCAGCACTTCCGAAGCCGCCGCATCGATCTGCTCGATGTAGGCGCGCTCGATGTCGCGGCGGCGCCGCAGGTTGTTGCGCACCACCAGCGCCGCCCGCTGGCTGCCGGGCGCGGGCCCGGGCAAGGGCGCGCGCCCGGTTGCCTGCGCCCGCGGCGCGGAAAATCCAGGCCGCCGCAGCCTGAATCCGACCCACAGGACTCGCCGCCAGAGCCCAGCCGCCTCCGCGCGCACCCGCACCGCCAGCGGCCCCTCTATTCGCACCGCGTAATCGCGGCGCGGCGGCGACGGGCCGGGCGTGTCGAAATCGTCCAGCACGTTGATGCCGCCGACGAAGGCCGTTCTGCCGTCGATACTCGCCAGTTTGCGGTGCATCCTGCGCAGCGGCTCACGCGGCCAGCGCACCTTCCAGGGCAGGAACCGCGGGCGGAAGACGCGCAGCGCGACGCCCGCCTGCTCGAGCAGTTCGCGCAGGCGCGCCGGAAAATCGATCGACCCGAAGCCGTCGATCAGCAGGTGCGTCGCGACGCCGCGCGCGGCAGCGCGCGCCAGCGCGTCGGCGACCAGGCTGCCGGTCTGGTCGCCGGCGAAGATGTAGGCCTCGAGGAAGACTTCCTCCCGCGCCGCGTCGATCGCGGCGACCAGCGCGGGAAAGAACTGTTCGCCATTCCTCAGCAGCGTGAGACGGTTGCCCTCGACGTAGTCAATCACGCTCTAGTTCCGCGCTCACGGCAAGGTGGTCCGACAGCAGTGACCAGGGCGGGCCGCGGTGCACCCGCGTGCTGAGAACCTTGAAGCCGCGCACATAGATGCGGTCGAGGCCGAGCAGCGGCAGGACGCTCGGAAACGTGCGGCTGTGCCGCCCACCGGCCGCGACCGACACCTCCGTCATGCCGAGACTTTTCTCGAGTATGCCGCTGGCGCGCTGACGCCAGTCATTGAAGTCGCCCGCGACGATGATCGGCAGGCGCTTGTCGGCCAGATTCTCCAGGCGCGCGGCGATCGCGTCGAGCTGGCGGCGGCGGCCGCGCTCGTGCAGCGACAGGTGGACGCAGACGCAATGCAGATTGCGCCGCCAGCCGGGGACCGTCACCACGGTGTGCAGCAAACCGCGGCGCTCGTAGCGGTGGGTCGAGACGTCCTCGTTTTCCGATGACAGGATCGGAAAGCGCGACAGCAAGGCGTTGCCGTAGTGCCCGTGCTGGTGCACCCGGTTGCGGCCGTAGACATGCTGCAACCCGTCGCCGGCAAGGAATTCGTGCTGCGATTTACCCGGCCAGGCGTCGAAGCGCAGCGCGTGGCGCCGGTTCAGGCCCGCCACCTCCTGCAGGAACACCAGGTCCGGCTTGAGCGCGTGCAGCCCTTCGCGCAATTCGTGGATCACCACGCGCTGGTTGAACTGCGACAGGCCCTTGTGGATGTTGAGCGTGACTACGCGCAGCTTCCCGGTCATCGGAGATCGAACGTGAAGCGCTTCTCGAACAGGTCGGCGTCGTCGAAGTGCCTGCGGCCGACGAACGCCGTCGCCTGCCGGCCCCACTGGCGCATGGCGCCCGCGGAAGCGATGCCCATGGGCCAGAACACGAAGCGCTCGCCGCGCTGCGTGCCGGGCACCAGGCCGTCCCCGGCGAAGGCGCTCGCGCGCCCTCCCGAGTATCGCTGCAGCGAACGCAGCTCGCCGTAGGGACGCAATTCGTAGCGCGCCAGGCTGTCCGTGCCTCGCACCACGGCAATGCCTTCGATGTAGTGGGTCCCGCTTGCGATCCTCAGCAACGGACGCTCGCCATCGGCGATGCGCGGCAGCGACTGCGGCGAGAACATCCACTCCTCCGTGCCGCCAGGGCCGGGGCGCGCGGCGGCGCGCGGCGTCGGAAAGAACAGGTGGTAGCAGCCGCAGGGATGAATTGCGTCATATATCAGCGGCTCGCCGTCGGGCGCGAGCGTCACGCGCCAGGTAACGCCATCCAGCTTTCCGGACAGCATGTCGCCTTCGGACCGCGGCGGCCTCTCCGGAAACCAGAGCGTGTAGACAAGCTGCAGCAGCACCCGGCCATCGTAGCGCGTCCAGGCCGGATGCCCGTACACCGCGAGATCGGCGCCATCCACCGAAGGCGAGTCCGTGCCACGCAGCCATCGCAGCGCGCCGAAACGGTCGTAGTCGGCCTTCACTTCGATCTCGAAGCTGGGCGCATAGGCGGCAAGCAACGCTTGCAGGTCGTTCTCCGCGGGCTCGGGAATGCCGAGCGGATTTTCCGCGGCACGTTCCAGCAGCGACGCCACCTGAGCTCGCGGCAGCCGGGCGCCGGGCTCGGGTGCATAGCGCAGCAGCTGCCGGTCTGCGGGCGCCGCGGCCAGGCGCCGGAACGCGGCCAGCGTTTCCTCCTCCTGGCGCCGCACGCCCGCGGCGAACGGGATCCGGGTCAGCCAGTACAGCCCGAAAATCCGGTTCGCAAGCCGGTAATCGTCGGGGACTTCCGCCCGCGCCAGCAGCTCCGTGCGCGCCTCGGGTCTGGCGAGGTCGACCTCCCGGAGCAGCCGGCCGCACTCCTGCGCCCGCTCGCGCGTGTCGCGCTGCCCGGAACGGCCGTCCTGGCCCGGCAAATCGCCCAGCTGCGCCGCGGGAAGATTGCGGATCTCGTATTGACGTGCATCGAGATCCAGCGCAAGCAAGCGGTCGGCGAGCGCCCGCATCGCAGGCTCGTCGCGTCCCGCCTCGGCGCGCAGCGACGCCAGCAACCGGTTGACGCGAAGATATGGAAATCCGCGGATGCGCGAGTCCTGCGCGTCGCGCACCCCGGCCGCATCGATGCGCTCGTCGAGCGACCGGTACCACCGGGCGCACTCGCGCACCTGCGGCGCTGCGGATTCCAGGTTTGCGCGAAACGGTCCGTCAACGCTGGCGCAACCCGCGGCGAGCAGGGCGCAGAGGGCCGCGGCCCAGGGCGCCGGCATGCGCCGCTTCATTTCTTTGCGGCTCCTTCGCGGCGCGACGCGTCGCGCCTTTCTATCTCGCGCACCATGCCGCGGAACTGGTCTTCGATGTTCGCCCGCATCACGAGATCGCCCACCAGCGGCGGCATCGACAGCGCCTCGACGGTCCCGGCCCAGCTGAGCAGCATCCTGCCGTCCGGTTGCGGCTCGATGCGGTAGGCGCCGTCCAGTCGCTTCAGGTTTCCCTTCAGCATGCTGACCTCGATCGCGTACGGCGGGCGCTCGGTGGAAGCGAGCGTGACTTCGATCGGATAGGTGAAGATCAGAAACCCCGCCTCGCCGATCTGCTCGACCACCACCACCGTGCCGCGCCGCTCGATCACGCGGCTGCGGCGCATGCCGGGGATGAACTGCGCCAGCCGGTCATAGTCGGTGAGTGTCCGCCAGACGAGATCGAGCGGCGCGTCGAGCATCGCGCGGCAGATCACCTCGAGAGCCTCGTCGCGCCGTGTCGCCTCCACGGTGACCTCGTCGGCCGCCCGCGCGGCGCCCACTGCCGAGAACAGAAGCAGGCACCAGCCCAGGCATCCCGCCGCATTCAGCGCGCGCATTGGCTCACGATCCTGATCGCATCGCGATTCGACCACGAAAAGCACTTGCCGGCCGCGTCGCGCCACGGCAGCCACAGGCTGGCGACGTGCTCTTCGGGCGCCAGCACCGCAGGCGCGGGCCCGGGCAGCTCGAGGCTGAAGACATGCTCGGTATTGTGCGTAGTTCCCGGCGGGAACCGGTGCCGCCATTGCGCGAATATCTCGAAGGTGTAGGCGAGGTTCCAGCGCCTCAAATCCGCCGGTCCCGCGTCGATGCCGGTTTCCTCGCGCAATTCGCGGCGCGCGGCCTCCGCCGGCGGCTCGCCGGCGTGATCCAGCGATCCGGTCACCGACTGCCAGAAACCGGGCCGCCCGGTGCGCTCCAGCAGAAGCACTTCACGGTCCGCCGTATGAACGACGACAAGAACCGAGATCGGCAGCTTCGTGGTCACGTCACTTGCGGGATTTGTAGAGCTCGGGCAAGGCAGGCGAACCATCGAGGAATACGGCAAAGAAAGGGCGTTTGCGCTCGGTCCATGAACCCGCCGCCGCGGCGAGGACATCGGCGAATATGCCGCGTTCGTCGGCGGGCAAATCCCCGGCACCCTCGATCAGCAGGACGTGGCCCTCGGCCTTCGACCAGGACAGGTCGGTGAGACAGTCCTCGAGCGCGTCCCAGTTGCCGCCGAACCAGCGCGGAAAATGCATCGCGCGCGCGACGCGCTCCATCAGCCCCTCCTTGCCGGCGGCGCCCGCCAGGCCGATGCGCGCGACCTGCAGCCCGCTGCCCCGGGTCGCGTCGAGTATCTCGTCGCTGCGCGACGCGCGGTACACGCCGGACTTGGAGGCATCGCTCAATCGCTGCAGGAGCTTGCTCATGACCTACTCCAGGATGCGCTTGAAGCTGCGGTAGTGGTCGTCGGTGTAGTAAAGCGTACCATCCCGCCCGGCGACGATGCGGCGCGCGCCGCGGTCCTTCGAGCCCGGCGTCTTCACCGTATATTCACGGTACCAGCCACGCTCGCGCGGCGGCAGGATTTTCTCCCGGTTGCCGAACGTGACGCCGTCCCGCGCGTGTGGAAACGGCCCGCCCTTTTTTATCAGGGCGATGGTTTCGCGGGCTTCCTCCGGGAGCTGTTTTTTCCCGACTTCCGTTCCGGAAAGGCAATTCGCGCCGAAAGATATTGCCAGCGCCAGGAAACCGGCAAGCAGCCTCACGGGCGTGGCGCTTGTTCTATTCCGGCTTCCGCAAACGGATGTGCAGCTCGCGCAGCTGGCGTTCGGTGACGGCCGACGGCGCCCCGGTGACGAGGTCCTGGCCGCGCTGCGTCTTGGGGAAAGCGATCACGTCGCGGATGGCCTCGGCGCCGGCCATCAGCGTCACCAGCCGGTCGAAGCCGAAAGCGATGCCGCCGTGCGGCGGCGCGCCGTACTGCAGGGCGTCCAGCAGGAAGCCGAATTTCGCCCGCTGGTCCTCGGGCGAAATCTTGAGCGCGCGGAACACCTGCTGCTGGACCTCCTGGCGATGGATCCGCACCGAACCGCCGGCCACTTCCCAGCCGTTCAGCACCATGTCGTAGGCCTTGGCGTAGGCCTTCGCCTGGTCGGCCTCGATGAAGGCCTCGTGGCCGTCCTTGGGGCTCGTGAACGGGTGGTGGCGGGCCTTCCACTGCTTCGATTCCTCGTCGAACTCGAACATCGGGAAGTCGACGACCCAGAGCGGGCGCCAGCCCTTCCCGGCGAGGCCGCGGTCATGGCCGACCTTCTGGCGCAGCGCGCCCAGGTGCGCGTTGCAGGCGTCGGACTTGTCCGCGCCGAAGAAAATCAGGTCGCCGTCCTTCGCGCCGGTGCGTTCGAGAATCGCCGCCAGCGCCCGGGCGTGGATGTTCTTCACGATCGGCGACTGCAGGCCCTCGGCACCCTTGGCGGTTTCATTCACCTTGATCCAGGCAAGGCCCTTGGCGCCCAGGCCGCGCAGGTATTCGGTGTAATCGTCGATTTCCTTGCGCGAAATCGTCGCGCCGCCCGGCACGCACAGCGCCGCCACGCGGCCGCCCGCGGCATTGGCCGGCGCGGAGAACACCTTGAAATCCACGTCCTTCATCACGTCCGTGAGCTCGGCGAGCCTGAGCGCGATGCGCAGGTCCGGCTTGTCGACGCCGTAGTCGCGCATTGCATCCTCGTAGGACATCACCGGGAACGGATCCGGCAGCGCGACGCCGAGCACTTCCTTGAACAGGTGGCGCGCGAGCCCTTCCATCAGCTTGCGGATGTCCTGTTCGGCAAGGAACGAGGTCTCGATGTCGATCTGCGTGAATTCCGGCTGCCGGTCGGCACGCAGGTCTTCGTCGCGGAAGCACTTGACGATCTGGTAGTAGCGGTCGAAGCCGGCGATCATCAGCATCTGCTTGAACAGCTGCGGGCTCTGCGGCAGCGCGTAGAACTGGCCGTCGTTGATGCGCGAAGGCACGAGGAATTCGCGCGCGCCTTCGGGCGTCGACTTGTAGAGCACCGGCGTCTCGATGTCGATGAAGCCGTGGCCGTCGAGGAAGCCGCGCGCCGCCTTCGCCGTGGCGTGGCGCAGGCGCAGGTTCTTCTGCATCTGTTCGCGCCTGAGGTCCAGGATGCGGTGCTCGAGCCGCACGGTTTCCGACAGCTTGTCGTCGTCGAGCTGGAACGGCGGGGTCAGCGAGGGATTGAGGACCTCGACTTCATGCGCCAGCACCTCGATCTCGCCGGAGCGCAGGTTGGGATTGACGGTGCCGGCCGGCCGCGCGCGCACCATGCCCGTCACGCGCAACACGAACTCGTTGCGCACACCCTCGGCAAGCTTGAAGGCCTCCGCGCGGTCCGGATCGCAGACCACCTGCGCCAGGCCTTCGCGGTCGCGCAGGTCGATGAAGATCACGCCGCCATGATCGCGCCTGCGGTGCGCCCATCCCGCGAGCGTCACCTTCTGGCCGATCAGCTTGGCGTTTACGTCGCCGCAGTAGTGGCTTCTCATGCTCATTTGCCGTTTGTCCTTGCGCCGGGCGGCACCACGCCCATCGAGATGATGTACTTGAGAGCCTCGTCGACGCTCATGTCGAGCTCGATCGTGTCGCTGCGCGCGACGATCACGAAATAGCCGCCGGTCGGGTTCGGCGTGGTCGGGACGTAGACGCTGATGTGCTCGCCCTTCAGGTGCGAGGCGACTTCCGTTCCGGGCCTGCCCGTGAGGAAAGCGATGGTCCACATGCCCTCGTGCGGCCAGCGCACCAGCAAGGCCTTGCGGAACGCCTGGCCGCTGGTGGAGAACAGCGTGTCCGAGATCTGCTTGACGCTCGAATAGATCGAGTTGACCACCGGAATGCGGTGCATGACTTCGTGCCAGAAATTCACCAGCCGCGCGCCGATCAGGTTGGTGGTCAGCAGGCCGGTGAGGAATACGATCACCAGCGTCATCACCGCGCCCATGCCCGGGACATGGGAGAGGACCCAGTTCTCGGTGCGGAACTCGAGCGGCAGCAGCAGCAGCGTCTGGTCGAGCGCGTCGACGATCAGCTTCAGCACCCACAGCGTGATGACGAGCGGGATCCAGATGAGCAGTCCCGTGATGAGATATTTTTTCATGGCATCAAAATAAAAAGCCCGGCAGATTGCCGGGCCGGTTGCTTGGCCCATTGACCTTCAATTCGTGGTGCTGGCCGGCGTCTTTTTCGTTTCCGCCTTGGCTTCAGTCTTGGTTTCGGTCTTCGCTTCCGATTTCGCCTCCGCCTTCGGTTCCGACCTGGCCTCGGCCTTCGCCTCCGGCTTGGCGTCGGATTTCGCCTCGGCTTCCTTCTTGCCGCCCTTGAAATCGGACGCGTACCAGCCCGAGCCCTTCAGCTGAAAGCCGGCCGCCGTGAGCTGCTTTTCATACTTCTTCTTGCCGCAGGCCGGGCACTTGCTGAGCGGGGCATCCGACATCTTCAGGAGATGGTCCTCCTGGTGGCCGCAGGCCGAGCACCGGTATTCGTAGATCGGCATGATGGTTAGGCTCGCAGACCCTGTGTCTCAAGTTCCTGAATTAGCGTGGATTATACCGCCAACAGCAGGGCCTCAGAACGGAATGTCGTCTTCCATGTCGTCGAACTTGCCGGCCGGTTTTTTCGCCCCGCCGGCCGGTTTCGCCGGCGCGTCGCCGCGCGGTTCGCCACGGGTTTCGCTACCAGGTTCGCCCCTGGGCTCGCCCGACCCCGCGCGCGATCCCAGCATCTGCATGCGGTCGGCGCGGATCTCGGTGCTGTAGCGGTCCTTGCCGGTTTCCTTGTCCTGGTACTTGCGCGTCTTGAGCGAACCTTCGATGTAGACCTGGCTGCCCTTCTTCAGGTACTCGCCCATGATTTCCGCGAGTTTCCCGAACGCGCTGATGCGGTGCCACTCGGTGGCTTCCTTCTTCTCGCCGCTCGCCTTGTCCTTCCATGTTTCCGTGGTGGCGACGCTGATGTTGGTGACCGCTTCGCCACTGGGCAGGTAGCGCGTTTCCGGGTCCCTGCCGAGATTGCCAACGATGATTACCTTGTTTACGGATGCCATCACTATCCCCTTGGTCGAGTACTGTATGAATATACAACGCCTAGACGTCCGCCGGGTTGACCGCGCGGCCTGGCCCCGCCGCCTGGCGGGGGACCTGCATCCCGCAGGCAACCGCCAGCCAGACCAGCGTCAGCACGGCGCAGGCACCGAAGACCCCGCTGGCACCGTAGCGCCCGCCGATCCAGCCGCCGCCCATGCCGCCGAAGAACAAGCCCAGCGTCTGGGCAGTGTTATACACGCCGATCGCCGCGCCGCGCGCATGTGCCGGCGCGACGCGCGACACGAGCGAGGGCAACAGCGCCTCCAGCACGTTGAATGCAGCGAAGAATCCCAGCAGCAGTCCCGCCAGCACCAGGACCCCGGCGTCGGCGCCAAGGATCGCGAAGGCGGCCAGCACGGCGCCAAGCAGCGCCACGCAGCCGATCATCACCGGCCTGGCCTGGTTGTGGCGGTCGGCGTACAGGACCGGCGGCAGCATCAGCGCAAACGAGGCCAGCACCACGGGCAGGTACAGCTTCCAGTGCGCGGCAACGCCCAGGCCGGCTTGGACGATCATCGCCGGCACGACGATGAAGATGGCGTAGAGCACGACGTGCAGCACGAAGATGCCGGCGTTCAAGCGCAGAAGTTCGCGATCCAGGAACGTGCCGCCGCCCTTTGCCGCAGGCTTGCCCGCCGCGGGCGGCGCGGCGCGCGATTCACCGGGCACCAGCGCCTGCACGACCCAGATGGCGCCTAGCGCGAGCAGTCCCGTGACGACGAACAGGCCGTCCATGCCGATCGATCGGTAAAGCGGCGGCGCGACGACCAGTGAAAGCGCGAACGTAAAGCCGATCGTCGAGCCGATCATCGCCATCACCTTGGCGCGGTGCTGCTCGCGGGTCAGGTCCGCGGCCAGCGCCATCACCACCGACGAAATCGCGCCGGCGCCCTGCAGCGCGCGGCCCGCGATCGCGGTCCAGATGTCCCCCGCGGCGGCCGCGAGGAAGCTGCCCGCGGCGAAGACCACCAGGCCCGCGTAAATCACCGGCTTGCGGCCCCAACGGTCGGAAGCGGCGCCGAAGGGAATCTGCAATATGCCCTGCGTGAGCCCGTAGATGCCGAGCGCCACGCCGACCAGCGTGAGATTGGCCCCGCCCTCGAGTTGCGGCGCATGCAGCGCGAACACCGGGAGGATGAAAAACAGGCCGAGCATGCGCAGCCCGAACACGCCGGCAAGGCTGGCGCCCGCGCGAATTTCGCTGCGCGTCATCGGTTCGGGTTGCATGAAAGGCTGGAGTGAGGCGGGACGAAGGGGCTATAGTAGCGGGTTTCGCCTCTCGAAAATCGCGCCTGGAAAAAATCACGTGAAGGACCAAATACGGATTCGCGGCGCACGCACGCACAATCTCAAGAATATCAATCTTGAGTTGCCGCGCGAAAAGCTGGTGGTGATCACCGGCCTGTCGGGCTCCGGCAAGTCCTCGCTCGCCTTCGATACGCTCTATGCGGAGGGCCAGCGCCGCTACGTCGAGTCGCTTTCGGCCTACGCGCGCCAGTTCCTCGAGCTCATGGAAAAGCCCGACGTCGACCTGATCGAGGGGCTGTCGCCCGCGATCGCCATCGAGCAGAAGGCGGCCAGCCACAATCCGCGCTCGACGGTGGGCACGGTGACCGAGATCCACGACTACCTGCGCCTGCTCTATGCGCGCGTCGGCACGCCCTACTGTCCCGACCACGGCCTCGCGCTCCAGGCGCAGACCGTGGCGCAGATGGTCGACCAGGTGCTCGCGCTGCCGGAGGAAGCGAAGCTCCTCGTGCTCGCGCCGGTGGTGACGGACCGCAAGGGCGAGCAGGCGGAGCTGTTCGGCGAACTGCGCGCCCAGGGCTTCACGCGGGTGCGTGTCGACGGCAAGGTGCATGAGCTGGAGCAGGCGCCGCGACTGGCGAAGAACTCGAAGCACACGGTGGAAGTGGTGATCGACCGGCTGCGCGCCAGGGCCGAGTTCAAGCAGCGCCTGGCGGAGTCGTTCGAGACCGCCCTGCGCCACGCGGAGGGCAAGGCGATTGTTTTCGACCTGGACCACAAGAAGGAAATACTCTTCTCGTCGAGATTTTCCTGCCCGAAGTGCGACTACGCGCTCGCCGAGCTCGAGCCGCGCCTGTTCTCCTTCAACAATCCGATGGGCGCCTGCCCGCGCTGCGACGGCCTGGGCGCAGTGGAGTTCTTCGATCCGCGCCGCGTCGTCGCGCACCCGAACCTGTCCCTCGCCGGCGGCGCGATCAAGGGCTGGGACCGGCGCAACCACTTCTACTACTCCATGCTGACCTCCCTCTCCCGGCATTTCGCCTTCGACGTCGAAGCGCCGTGGGAGATGCTCGACGACCGCACCCAGAACCTGATCCTGAACGGTTCGGGCAAGGAGAAGGTCGCGTTCCACTATGCCGCCGAGCGCGGCCGCAGCCAGGTGCGCGAGCACGCCTTCGAAGGCGTGCTGCCCAACCTGGAACGGCGCTTCCGCGAAACCGACTCCGCGGTGGTGCGCGAGGAACTCGCCAAGTTCCGCAATACGCAGACCTGCGCCGAGTGCCACGGCACCCGCCTGCGGCGCGAAGCGCGCCACGTGAGAATGGCGGACAGGGCCATCTACGAGGTGTCCGCCCTCCCGCTGCGTCTTTGCCAGGAATTTTTCTCGTCGCTGAAGCTCGAGGGCGCCAGGCAGCAGATCGCCGAGCGGATCGTGCGCGAGATCGGCAACCGGCTCGCGTTCCTCGTCAACGTCGGCCTCGACTACCTCGCGCTCGACCGCGCGGCCGGCTCGCTTTCGGGCGGCGAATCGCAGCGCATCCGGCTCGCGTCGCAGATCGGCTCCGGGCTTACCGGCGTGATGTATGTGCTGGACGAGCCGTCGATCGGCCTGCACCAGCGCGACAACGCGCGCCTGATCGAAACCCTCAGGCACCTGCGGGACCTCGGCAACAGCGTGATCGTGGTGGAACACGACGAGGAGGCGATCCGCGCTGCGGACTACGTCGTCGACATGGGGCCCGGCGCGGGACACGCGGGCGGGCGCGTCGTCGCCGAGGGCACGCCGGCGCAGATCATCGCCGCCACGGATTCGCTCACCGGCAAGTACCTCGCGCATACGCTGTCCATTCCGGTGCCGCGGCGCCGCAACCGCCCCGGCACGAAGCACCTCGTGGTGCGCGAGGCGAGCGGCAACAACCTCAAGAAGGCGACATTCGAGCTTCCCGTGGGCCTGTTCGTCTGCGTCACCGGCGTCTCCGGCTCCGGCAAGTCGACGATGGTCAACGACACCATGTATGCGGCGATTGCGCGCCACCTCTATGGCTCGGCCGCCGAACCGGCGCCGCACGAGTCGATCGCGGGGCTGGAGCACTTCGACAAGGTGGTGAGCGTGGACCAGAGCCCGATCGGGCGCACGCCGCGCTCCAATCCGGCCACCTACACCGGCCTTTTCACGCCGATCCGGGAGCTTTTCGCCGGCGTGCCCGAGGCCCGCACGCGCGGCTACGACGCCGGGCGCTTCTCGTTCAACGTCAAGGGCGGGCGCTGCGAGGCCTGCCAGGGCGACGGCGTGACGAAGGTGGCGATGCACTTCCTGCCCGACATCTACGTCGCCTGCGACATCTGCCACGGCAAGCGCTACAACCGGGAGACGCTGGAGATCCGCTACAAGGGCCGGAGCATCCACGAAGTGCTGCAGATGAACGTGGTCGAGGCGGCGGAATTCTTTGCCGCGGTCCCCGCGATCGCGCGCAAGCTCGCGACGCTCTCCGACGTCGGCCTCGCCTACGTCCAGCTCGGCCAGGCCGCCACCACGCTCTCGGGCGGCGAGGCGCAGCGCGTCAAGCTGTCGCTGGAACTCTCCAAGCGCGACACCGGCCGCACGCTGTACATCCTGGACGAACCCACGACGGGCCTGCATTTCCACGACATCGGCCTGCTGTTGCATGTGCTGCACCGCCTGCGCGACGCCGGCAACACGGTGGTCGTGATCGAGCACAACCTCGATGTCATCAAGACCGCCGATTGGGTGATCGACCTCGGCCCCGAAGGCGGCGATGGCGGCGGGCGCATCGTGGCTGCCGGCACCCCCGAACAGGTGGCGGAAAACCCGGACAGCCATACCGGTCAATACCTTGGGCGTGTCTTGACAAATACGAACGTTCGTACTATTATCCCGCCGCATGAGCCCAGGCAGCAAGGAAGCCAAGGCAACGAAGGGCGAGAGGACGCGCGCGGCGATCCTCGACGCCGGGTTCCACATCGTCAGTAAGTCCGGTCTCGAGGGCCTCACCGTCGGCACGCTGGCCGACGCGACCGGCATGTCCAAGTCGGGCCTCTTCGCCCATTTCGGCTCGCGCGAGGAGCTGCTGCTCGCGGTGCTCGACCGCGGCCAGCAGGAATTCATCAAGCTCGTGATCAATCCGGCGCTCGCCAGGCCGCGCGGCCTGCCGCGCCTCAAGGCGCTGTTCGTGGCGTGGCTCGGCTGGACCGAATCGGCCGACCTGCCCGGCGGCTGCCCGATGATCGGCGGCGCCATCGAGTTCGACGACCAGCCGGGCGTGGTGCGCGACGCGCTCGCCACCGGGCAGCGCGGCTGGATCGACACGCTGACGCGCGCGACGCGCCAGGCGATCGAGCAGGGACAGCTCGCTCCGGACAGCGACCCGGACCAGATTTCCTTCGAGTTGTTCGGCATCGCGCTGGTGGTGCATCACCACCGCCGCTTGCTCGGCTACGAAAAAGCGCGCGCCCGCGCGCTCGCGGCGTTCGACGCGCTAATCGAGCGGCACACCCCGTCTTCACCGCGCACCGCGCCGCGAGCGGCGCACCCCACTTCCCGCTAGAAAAGGAGACGTCATGAACCTGTCCCATTCTCTCCACAGAATAAGCACGAACGTTCGATTCCTGACCGGATCCTTGCTGCTGCCCGAGCACGCGGCCGCGCTCGCCGAGCGCCTGTTCCTCACGCCGCCGGCGCCGCAGCTGCCGCAAAGCACGTTCTTCGATTTCCTCGACGCGCACGCGGGCTACCTCGAATACCGCGGCCGCAGCCTTGCCACCTGGCGCTGGGGTCCGCGCGCCGCGCCCGCGGTGCTGCTCGCGCACGGCTGGGGCGGTCACGCTGCGCAGATGCGCGGCTTCGTGCCCCGGCTGCTCGCCGAGGGCTATCGCGTCATCGCCTACGACCAGCCGGCGCACGGCCTGTCCGAAGGCAAGCTCACCGGCCTGCCGGATTTCGCCGGCGCGCTCGCCGCGGTCGCCGCGCACCATGGCAACGTGCGGCACGTGATCGCGCATTCGCTGGGCGGCGTCGCGACCGCGATAGCGCTGTCGCGCGGCCTTTCCCTGCGAAGCACAGTGCTGATCAGCCCGCCGTCGGACCTGGTGGGCTATTCGCGCCAGTTCGCGCGCTGGTACTGGATGCCCGAGCCGCTGCGCCGCGCGATGCAGGCGGCGATCGAGGAGCGCTTCGGCCTGCGCTGGTTCGACCTGGAAATACCGCGCCTCACGCCGCGGCTGAACACGCCGGCGCTGGTGATCCACGACCGCGGCGACGGCATGGTGCCCTGGTCGCAGGGCGCGGCGCTCGCGCGCGCCTGGCCCGGCGCGCGGCTGCTCAGCACCGAAGGCCTCGGCCACGGCCGCATCCTCGGGAACGACGACGTGCTGCGCGCCGCCGCCGATTTCATCGCCGGCCGTTCGCAGGTCGCAAGCCCCGCCGCGCCCGCCTTGCCCCAGCCTGCGCCCCTGTACTGATACGCTCGCGGGCAAAGGGGGCATGATGGCGCGATTGGCGATCCCGCAGACGGTTGCGGAATGGAATGAGCGCGGCAGGGACTACCTGTCCGGACATCTGGGGATGGAAATCCTCTCTGTCGAACCCGACGCCGTGCGCGCCCGCATGCGCGTCGAGCGCAGCATCTGCGCCTGGAACGGATACCTGCATGCGGGCGCCGTGGTTTCCCTCGCCGACACCTGCTGCGGCTACGCCACGGTGCGCAACCTGCCCGAGGGCGCCGAGGGCTTCACGACCATCGAACTGAAGAGCAACTTCATCGGCTCGACGCTCGAGGGCGACGTCGTCTGCGTCGCGACGCCCGTCCACAAGGGCCGCACCACCCAGGTGTGGAATGCCGAAGTGCGCGCCGAAAAAACCGGCAGGACCATCGCGCACTTCCGCAATACCCAGATGATTCTTTATCCGAAAGGCGGCGACAAATGAACCGCAGCGTCACCATATCCTGGGACGACCCGATCGCCGCCTTCACCGCGGGCAAGGCGCTGGCCGGCATCGACTACATGAACGAAATGATCGCCGGGCGCATCGCGCCGCCGCCGATCATGCGCCTCATGGGCTTTCGCCTCGCGCGCGTCGGCGAGGGACTCGCGGTGTTCGAGTGCGAACCTGGCGAGCAGCACTACAACCCGATCGGGGTGGTGCACGGCGGCCTGGCGATGACCCTGCTCGATTCGGCCATGGGCTGCTGCGTGCACACGCGCCTGCCGGCGGGCACGGGCTACACCACGCTGGAGGCGAAGGTGAACCTGGTGCGCGCCATCACGGCGAAGACCGGGACGATCCGCGCCACCGGCAAGGTGATTCATTTCGGCGGCAAGACCGCGACCGCCGAGGGCAGGCTTGAAGACGCCGCGGGCAAGCTCTATGCCCACGGCACCACGACCTGCATTATCCTGGCTTGAGTTCCATTCCGTGCCACGCCAGCCGCCGCTGGTGGAAATCCGCGAGGCCGGCGCGGTGGCCTATCGATACCAGCGTGGCGCCGGGCAACCTCTCCTTGAGCAGGCGGTAGAGCGTGACCTGATCATCGTCGGGCAATGCCGCCGTCGGCTCGTCCATGAACAGCCAGTCAGGCTGGTTGATGAGCGCGCGCGCGATGGCGAGCCGTTGCTGCTCGCCGCCTGAAAGCAGCTGCGCCCAGTTTTCCTCGCGCGCGAGGTCACCCGCCAGATGTCCGAGGCCCACTGCCGCCAGCGCGTCGCGCGCGGCCTCGCCGCTGATTTCCCTGCCATCCACCGGATAGGCGACCGCATTCTTCAGCGCCCCGATCGGCAGGTACGGCCGTTGCGGCAGGAACAGCAGCTTCGCGCCCCGGGGCAGCGCCACTTTTCCCTTCCAGTACGGCCAGATGCCGGCGAGCGCGCGGAACAGCGTGCTCTTGCCCACGCCCGAAGGGCCGGTGACGAGGACCGATTCGCCTTTTTTCAGCGCAAGACTGGTTGCCGCGAGCAGCGGCTTGCCCTGCGGCAGCCGCAACTCCAGTTCCTCCAGCGACAGGTCCGCCGCCGCGCCCTCGGTGCGCTCCCCGTCCTGCCGTGCCGCCTCCGCGCGCACGCGCTCGATCGCCTCGGTGAATCCGGTCAGCCGGTCCACGGTCGCCTTCCAGTTGGCGTAGCTGGTGTAGGCATTGATGAACCACGACAGCGCGCCCTGCACCTGGCCGAAGGCGGAGGCGATCTGGAAGATGCCGCCGAGCGGCATGCTGCCCGTGAAAAAGCGCGGCGAGGCGACGAGGAACGGAAAGATGATCGCGACCTGGCCGTAGAACGACTGGAACCAGCCGAGCTGCTTCTGCTTCAGCATCTTGGTCCACCAGACCGAGACCACGTTCGCGAATCGCGCGCGGAAGTTGTCGTGCTCGCCCGCCTCGCCGCGATACAGTGCGACGCCTTCCGCGTTTTCGCGCAGGCGCACCAGCGAAAAACGGAAATCCGCCTCGGCGCGCTGCATGTTGAAGTTGATGCCGGCCAGCGGCCGGCCGATGAGATGCGTCAGCCAGGTGCCCACGATCGCGTAGACCAGAGCGACCCAGACCATGTAGCCCGGGATCTCGATGCCGATGAACGTCGCCGCGCCGGAGATGGCCCACAGGATGCCGATGAAGGACACCAGCGTCACCACCGCCGAAAGGAGCCCCAGCCCGAGCGCCAGCGTCAGGTCCACGAACGCATTCAGGTCGTCGGCGATCCGCTGGTCCGGGTTGTCCGTGCCCTTGTCGAGAAGCTGCAGCCGGTAATAGGCGCGCTCGCCCAGCCAGTCCGTGAGGTAGCGCTCGGTCATCCAGGTCCGCCACTCGATGATGAGCATCTGCTGGAAGTACGTGCGGTAGACGCCGTTGATGATGTAGACCACCGCGAGCAGCGTGAAGGTGCCGAGCTGGCGGAAGAACTCTTCCTGGTCCTTCGACTCGAAGGTGTTGTAGAACTCGCGGTTCCAGGTGTTGAACTGGACTTCCAGCCAGACACCCATCAGCGCGAGGCCGACCACCGTGGCGAGGAGGATCAGCCCGGTGCGACGCTGCTCGGACACCCAGTATGGCCGGGTCAATGCCCACAGCGCGGCAAAGAATCGTTTCTTTTGCATGGAGTTACCTCAGGCAGCGTTGCCGTTTCCCGCGGGCAGTTTACAGAACGCCCGCGACAGGGCCAGAATGGCCGCATGCAGCAGGTTTACCGTTTCGGCCCCGCCCGCACTGGACCTGTCCCGCCCCAAGCTGCCCGACATCTCTTCGTATTCCTGCATGCCAGCGGCGCCGACGCGCGCTCGATGATCCCCGCCGCCTTCAAGTACCAGGGCCGCTTCCCGAGCGCGGCGCTGGTGGTGCCGAGCGGATTCGCGCACTACGGCCAGGACATCGGCCGCCAGCAATGGTTCTCGACCTCGGGCCTGACCGACGACAACCGCATGGCGCGCATCTCGGCGATCCTGCCGCGCATCGAACAGATGGTGCGCCGCGAGCAGACCAACAACGGCGTGCCGAGCGAACGCACCGTGCTGATCGGCTACTCGCAGGGCGGCACCGTCGCGCTCGAGGCCGTCAAGGCCTTCCCCGAGCTGGCCGGAGCGGTGGTGGCCTATTCCGCGCGCTTTGCGCAACTGCCGAAGACCGGCACGCGCATGGACTCGCGGATTCACCTGGTGCACGGCGGCTACGACTCCGTCGTCTCGCGCGTGTACGCCGAGCGCGCCGCCCGCGCGCTCGCCGGCCTGCACGTGCCCGTGACGCTCGACATCATCGAAGACCTCGGCCACGCCCTCACCCACGAGGCCATCTGCCGCGGATCGCTCAGGCTCCTGCAGGGAATTTACGAGCGCCGCCGCGCAACCCTGCACTGACCGCGGCGGCCCTTGATCCGCAAGCGAACCAGGCGGGGCGCCGGCCACGCCGAGAACAGCGCAGACGCGCCCTACCGGCTCGCGTTCGAAGGCGCGAGCGACCTGCTCGCATTGATCCGCGTGACTGCGCGCGGCGCTTTCCACGTCGAACGCATGAATCCGAGCGCGATCGCCTTTTTCGCCCGCGCCCTGCCGGAGGTCAGCCTCGACGACTGGACGCGATCCGACATGGCCACGATGTTCCGCGACAAGGCGCGCTTCACGCAGGCCGAGGTCGACGCGATGCTCACCCCGCACCGCGAGGCCGTCCGCACCCGGGTCACGATCGTCGGCACGTCGGAAATTCCCACTACCTCGGGTGAGCGCCTCGCGCGGCGCTTCGCCATCACGCCGCTCACCAATGCAAGGGGCCGGGTCGCGCACCTCCTCTACCGCGCCGAGGACCTGACCGGACTGCGCAGCGCGGAAGAGCGTTTCCGGCAGCTGTTCGACATCTCGCCCGTGCCGATCGTGATCGGCCGCCTTTCCGACGGCGCCTATCTGGCCGCGAACTCGGCCTGGCTCGAGCTGCACGGCTACCGGCGCGAGGAACTCGAGAACCAGACCTCGATCACGCTGCGCGCCTGGGAGACGCCGGGCGACCGCGCGCGCGTGGTCGGGATCCTGCGCCGCAAGGGAGAACTGCGGGCGCTGCCGGTCAGGTTCCGCGCGAAGTCGGGCGCCATGATCGACACCCTGTACTACGCCACGCTGATCGAATGGGACGGCGAGACCGCCATCGTCGCCGCGCCGCAGGACGTGACGGAGCTGATGCGCACGCGGCGCGAGGCAGGATCGCAACGCGAGCGCTTCGAATCGCTTTTCCGCCTCAGCCCGAACCCCTCGTCGGTCACCTCGGTGAGCGAAGGGCGCTACCTTGCCGTGAACGAGTCATGGGCCCTCGCGATGGGCTACAAGCCGGCGGAGATGCTCGGGCGCACCAGCGTCGAGCTGGGGCTGTGGGCGAGCCCGGAGGCGCGCGCCGCGTTCGCGCGCCGGGTGGTCGAACAGCGCTCCATAGGCCAGCAGCAGGTGCGCTTCCGCACCCGCCTGGGCGAGCTGCGCGACATCCTGATTAGTTCCGAAACGGTCGATTGGGACGGCGAGGAAGCGATCATCTCCTCGATGAGCGACGTCACCGAGCTGCGCCGGGCGCTGGAGCTGATTCGCGGCCTGAATGAATCGCTCGAGCAGAAGGTGCTCGAGCGCACCACCGAACTCGAAGCCGCGAACCGCGAAATGGAGCGCTTCAGCTACTCCGTCTCGCACGACCTGCGCGCTCCCCTGGGCGCGATCAACGGCTTCGCCAACATCCTGCGCAACAAGGAAGGCGACCGCCTCACCCCGGACGGCGCGCGCCTGCTGGCCCTGCTCGAGGGGCAGTCCGAGCGCATGGCCATCCTGATCGACGGGTTGCTCGAGTTTTCGCGCCTCGGGCGCAAGCCGGTGACGAAGGTCGAGATCGCGATGGCGGTACTGGTCTCGGAAGTGGCCGAGGAAGCCCGCGCCGGCGAAGCATCGCGCCGCGCCGAACTGCGGATCGCGCCCTTGCCGTCCTGCCGGGGCGACCCGATCCTGCTGCGCCAGGTCTGGCGCAACCTGATAGGGAACGCCATCAAGTATTCGCGCAACAACGCTTCGCCCCTCATCGAGATCGGCTACGACGCGGTGGCTTCTGCCTACTTCGTGCGCGACAACGGCGTCGGCTTCGACATGAAGTACGCCGCCAAGTTGTTCGGCGTTTTCGAGCGCCTGCACGGCGAATCCGAATTCGAAGGCACCGGCATCGGCCTCGCCCACGCGGCTCGCATCGTCGAGCGCCACGGCGGGCGCATCTGGTGCGATGCCGCCCCGGACAAGGGCGCCACCTTCCGTTTCACGCTGCCGGACTGAGCCGCGCCAGGTTTCAGCCGGGCTAGGCGGCGAGCGCGGGAATACTTTCGAAAAGATCCAGCGCCTCGGGATTGGCGAGCGCATCGGTGTTGCCCACCGGCATGCCGTTCACCACCGCCTTCACCGCGAGTTCGACCACCTTGCCGTTCTTGGTGCGCGGGATGTCGGCCACCTGGACGATCTTCGCCGGCACGTGGCGCGGCGTGGTGTGCTCGCGGATGCGCGCGCGGATTTTCTCCTGCAGCTTATCGTCCAGGTTGAAGCCCGGACGCAGGCGCACGAAGAGGACCACGCGCGTGTCGGTCGGATCGTCGGGCGGCCAGAGCTGGCCGATCGCGACCGATTCCTCGACTTCGTCGATTTTCTCGACCTGGCGGTAGATTTCGGCGGTGCCGATGCGCACGCCGCCCGGGTTGAGCGTCGCATCCGACCTGCCGTAGACGATCATGGTGCCGCGCTCGGTGAGCTCGCACCAGTCGCCGTGGGTCCAGATGCCGGGGAACTTGTCGTAGTAGGCCGCGCGATACTTCTCGCCGCCCTTGTCGTTCCAGAAGCCGAGCGGCATCGAGGGAACCGGCCTGGTGCAGACCAGCTCGCCTTTCTGGCCGACGACGGATTCGCCCGCTTCGTTGAACACTTCCACCGCCATGCCGAGCGACCTGCATTGCAGTTCGCCGCGGTATACCGGGAGGATCGGGTTGGCGTCGGCGAAGGCGGCCATGATGTCGGTGCCGCCGGAAATGGAAGACAGGCAGACGTCCTTCTTCACCTTCGAGTAGACGTAGTCGTAGCTTTCGGCCACCAGCGGCGAGCCGGTGGACAGGATCATGCGCATCTGCGCTAGCTTGTGCGTCTCGATCGGCGCCAGGCCGCGCTTTTCCAGCGAGTCGATGAACTTCGCCGAGGTGCCGAAGTGGCTGATGCGCTCCTCCTCGGCGTAGTCGAACAGGATCTGGCCGCCGCGCTCGAACGGCGAGCCGTCGTAGAGCATCACCGTCGCTTCGGCGCACAGGGCGTGGAAAAGCAGGTTCCACACCACCCAGTTGGTGGTGCAGAAATAGAACATGCGGTCGCCCGGGCGTATGTCGAACTGCAGCTTGCACATCTTCAGCGACTGGAGCAGCGAGCCGCCGACGCCGTGCACGATGCACTTGGGCGTGCCGGTGGTGCCCGAGCTGAACAGGATGTAGGCAGGGTGCTCGAACGGCAGCTGCGCGTACTGGATGTCCTGCGGCGAGAACTTGCGCAGCCACTCGTCCAGCAGCACGGCTTTCGGGATATCGGAGACGTCGGGTCGCGGCCGCAGGTGCGGTACCACCACGATCTTGCGCAGGCTGGGCAGGCCCTCGGCAATCTCGGCGACCCGCTCGAGCACGTCGAACTCGCGCCCGCCATAGCGGTAGCCGTCGGCGACGAAAAGGATCTTCGGTTCGATCTGGCCAAAGCGGTCCAGCACGCCGCTGGTGCCGAAATCCGGCGAGCAGGACGACCACACGATGCCGTCGGCGAGCGCCGCGAGCGCAAGCATTCCCGTCTCGGGCATGTTCGGAATGAACGCCGCGGCGCGGTCGCCCGGGCGCAGGCCCAATGCTTTGAGCGCCTGCTGCGCGCGCGACACGTCGCTCGTGAGCGCGGAATAGCTGACGCGCCGCTGAAAGCCGCGCTCGTCCCAGAACACGAAGGCATCGCCCTGGTCGCCGCGCTTGAGCAGGTTCTCCGCGAAGTTCAGCCGCGCTTCCGGGAACCACTTGGCGCCCGGCATCTTGTCGCGGTCCAGGAGCACGGTGGAGCCCTTGCGAGAGGCGATGACGCCGCAGAAATCCCAGATTTCGCTCCAGAATTCCTCGGGATGGTCCACCGTCCACTGGAAGAAAGCCGGATAGCCGTGGTCCTCCAGGTGGTATTTGCGCACGATGTGGCGCTGCAACTGCGTCATCTGCGCGCTCTCGACAGCCTGCGCCGAGGGCGACCAGATGGGCGCGATGCCGCCGGCCGGTTTGGGAGCCTTCGCTGGAGCCTTCGCCTTCGCCGGCGCTTTCGCTTTCGCCGGATTTTTCGCTTTTGCCGGCGCCTTGGGTTTCGTCATGGCGTCATTATCGCCGACGCCAGACGCTCGCGAGCCAGGGTTGCTGTTCGCGCGGCAGTCCGGGCGGCCGGTAGTAGTGGTCGAGTTCGGCGAAGCCCGCCGCCGCGAGGTAGCGGCGCCACGCCTCCAGGTCATGGTAGGCGCCGTAGCGCCCCTTGTTCCAGCCCTCCTCGTTGGCGCCGCGCGGATTGGAGCTGAAGAGGACGCCGCCCGGTTTCAGGGACGCGCGCAGTTCGGACAGCACGCGCGGCAGTTCCAGGCTGGGAACATGGAACAGCGACGCGTTGGCGTACACGCCGTCAAAGCGCGCCGCGGGCAGGTCGAGCGCGAGGAAATCCTGCTCGAGGACTTCACAGCCGCTGTATGCGCGGGCCATGGCAGCGAAGCGCGCCGAGCCCTCGAGCCCCACGGCGACGTGCCCGAGAGCGGAGAATGCCTTCAGGTCGCGCCCCGGCCCGCAGCCGAAATCGAGGACCTTGAAAGGCGGCGCGCCCTCGATGTGCTTCAGCAGGGCGGCGATATTCTGGCTGACGTCGTGATCCCGCGTCCCCTGCCAGAAGCCGTCAGCCCGGCTGTCGTAGTGCTCCAGCGTCTTTTGACTGATTTCGTTCATTTTTCGAAAGCCTGGGTCCCCGCTTTCGCGGGGACGACGGCTCTTTACGCATCGCCCTTGGGCCGGTGCACCGTCGAAAAATGGGGCTGGGTCAGGACCTCCGGCCGCAGGAGCGCGTCCAGGTCCTCGCGCGACATGAGCTTGCGTTCCAGCACCAGGTCGTAGACGCGCCTGCCGGTGGCAAGCGCCTCCTTGGCGATTTCGCTCGAGCGCGCATAGCCGATGTACGGGTTGAGCGCGGTGACCAGCGCGGTGGAATCGTCCAGCAGGCGCCGCGCGCGCTCCCGGTTCGCCGTGATGCCGCGCACGCAGCGCTCGGCGAGGGTGCGGCAGGCGGCCGCGAGATGCGAAACGCTCTTGAACAGGCTGTGCGCGATGATCGGCTCGAAGGCGTTGAGCTGCAGCTGGCCCGCCTCGGCGGCCATGGTCACGGTGATGTCGTTGCCGATGACCTCGAACGCCACCTGGTTCATCACCTCGGGAATCACGGGGTTCACCTTGCCGGGCATGATGGAGGAGCCCGCCTGCACCGCGGGCAGGTTGATTTCGCCTATCCCGGCGCGCGGCCCCGACGACAGCAGCCGCAGGTCGTTGCAGACCTTCGAGAGCTTCACCGCGACGCGCTTGAGCACGCCCGAGAGCTGCACGAACGCGCCCGCGTCCTGGGTCGCCTCGATCAGGTTGGGCGAGACGACGAATTCGACCCCGGTGATCTCCGACAGGATGCGCGTGACGCGCTGCGCGTATTCAGGGTGCGCGTTGATGCCGGTGCCGATGGCGGTGGCGCCAAGGTTGATCTCGCGCGCGAGGCTGCCCGCCTCCCCCAGGCGGCTCTCGTCCTCCTGCAGCATCACCGCATAAGTGGAGAATTCCTGCCCAAGGGTCATCGGCACCGCATCCTGCAGCTGGGTGCGCCCGACCTTGAGCACGTCGGAGAACGCCTGGGATTTGGCTTCGAATTCTTTTCTCAAAAAACCCAATTCAAGACATAAATTCCTGATGCCAAATTGCAGCGCGAGCTTGACCGCCGTCGGATACACATCGTTCGTGCTCTGCGACAGGTTGACGTGGTCCAGCGGATGCAGGCGCGCGTAATCGCCTTTCTTCGCGCCAAGGAGCTCGAGCGCGCGATTGGCGATGACTTCGTTGGCGTTCATGTTGGTCGAGGTGCCCGCCCCGCCCTGGATCACGTCCACGACGAACTCTTCGAGCAGCGCCCCGCCGCGCACCTCCTCGCAGGCGCGCACGATGGCGTCGGCGCGCGCGCCGGCGAGCAGGCCCAGCTCCCGGTTGGCGATCGCGGCGGCCTGCTTGACGCAGGCGAGCGCCGCCACCAGGTCCGGATAGATCGAGATCGACGTCCCGGTGATCGGGAAGTTTTCCATCGCGCGCAACGTGTGCACGCCGTAGTACGCGTCCGCCGGCACCTGCCGGTCGCCGATCAGGTCGTGCTCGATGCGGACGCCTTGGTTCATACTTGAGGCGATTCTAGACCTGCATGAAGCCGGCATTCCAAGTTCTTCTGCTGGCGCTGGCAGTCCCGGCGCATGCCGCACCGTACATGGTGGCGGCGGCCAATCCGCACGCCTCGCGCGCCGGCGTCGAGGTGCTGCGCGCCGGCGGCAGCGCGCTGGATGCGGCGATCTCGGTGCAGATGGTTCTCAACCTGGTCGAGCCGCAATCCTCCGGCATCGGCGGCGGCGCCTTCCTGCTGCACTGGGATAGTGCGGCGAAGAAGATTTCGTCCTACGACGGCCGGGAGACCGCGCCGGCCGCGGCGCGCCCCGACCGCTTCCTGCGCCCCGACGGCACGCCGCTGGCGCCGGGCGAGGCGATCGGCTCCGGCCGCTCGATCGGCGTGCCCGGCGTGCTGCGCATGCTGCATCTCGCCCACGCGGCGCACGGCCGGCTGCCCTGGCGGCGCCTGTTCGAACCGGCGATCCGCCTCGCCGATGCGGGCTTCGAGGTGTCGCCGCGCCTGCACCGCCTGATCGCGGCCGACCCGCTGCTCGGCCGGTTCCCCGCGGCGCGTGCGTACTTCTTCCTGCCCGACGGCAGGCCGCTGCCCATCGGCCATCGCTTGAAGAATCCTGAACTGGCCGCGGTCTTGCGCCGCGTGGCAGTCGAGGGTGCCGACGCGTTTTACGCAGGCGGCATCGCACGCGACATCGTCGCGGCGGCGGCGGCCCACCCCAGACCCGGCGACCTCACGGAGCAGGATTTCGCCGCCTATCGCGCGCTCGAGCGCAACGCCGTCTGCGGCAGCTATCGCGCGCACCGCATCTGCGGCATGCCGCCGCCGAGTTCCGGCGGCATTGCCGTGCTGGCGATACTCGGCGTGCTGGAGCATTTTCCGATGGCGGCGGTACGGCCGGTTTCGAGCCAGGCGGTGCACCTGTTCTCCGAGGCGGGACGCCTGGCCTACGCCGACCGCGACCATTACGTCGGCGATCCGGATTTCGTGCGGGTCCCGACTGCGGGATTGATCGAGCCGGGCTACCTGCGCGAGCGCGCATTGCTGGTGAACCCCGAAAAGAGCATGGCCAGGGCATCGCCGGGAAAACCGGCCGGCGCGCCCATCGCCCTGGGCGCCGACGCGACGCTGGAATCGACCGGCACCAGCCATCTTTCCGTGATCGATGCGCAGGGCAACGCGGTTGCGATGACCACCACGATCGAGTCCGCATTCGGCAGCCGCGTTCTTGTCCACGGCTTCCTGCTCAACAACCAGCTCACCGATTTCTCGTTCGTGCCGGACGAAGGCGGCCGGCCCGTCGCCAATCGCGTGGCGGGGGGAAAGCGGCCGCGCAGCGCGATGGCGCCGACCTTCGTCTTTGCTCCGGATGGCAGATTGTGGATGAGCCTCGGCTCGCCGGGCGGCAGCGCGATCATCAACTACGTGGCCAAGACCCTGGTCGGCACCATCGACTGGCAGCTGCCCCTGCAACGGGCGATCGCCGCACCGAACATGGGCAGCCGCAACCACGAGACCGAGCTCGAGCGCGGTTCTTCGCTGGAGGCGCTCGCCGCCGCGCTGCGCGCCATGGGGCATCCGGTGGCGTTGGTCGACATGGTGAGCGGCGTGCACGGGATCGTGCGTACGCCCCGCGGTCTGGCCGGGGGGGCCGACCCCCGGCGGGAAGGCGTGGCCCTGGGCGGCAAAACGCGTGAACGCGTTCCTTGACCGGTGCGCGGGCGCTTTCCCTGACGGCTAGGCAAGGCGAAGACGGACATTTAGAATAACTCCCTGCTCACCTGGGAGACACCCGCATGAAACGCATTGCAATCTGCATGATTTCGCTTGCCGCGCTCGCCAGCTTCGGCGCCGCCGCGCAGGACGGAACCCTCGGCAAGGTCAAGTCCAGCGGCGCCATCACCATCGGCCACCGCGATGGCTCGGTGCCGCTCTCGTACTACGACGACAAGCAGCAGCCCATCGGCTACGCCATGGACCTGTGCGCGAAGATCGTCGACGCGGTGAAACTGGAACTCAAGATGCCCGGCATCAAGGTCAACTACCAGCTGGTCACCTCGGCCAACCGCATCCCGCTGATGGCGAACGGCACCATCGACCTCGAGTGCGGCTCGACCACCAACAACATCGCGCGCCAGGAGCAGGTCTGGTTCGCGATCACGCATTTCGTCACGGCGAACCGCTGGATCGCGAAGAAATCCTCGAACATCAAGTCGCTCGCCGACCTGAAGGGCAAGACCATCGTCTCGACGGCGGGCAGCACCAACATCAAGCAGATCACCGAGATCAATGCGGCGCAAAACCTCGGCATGAACATCATTTCGGCGAACGGCCATCCGGAAGCGTTCCAGATGGTCGAAACCGGCCGCGCGGTGGCCTTCGTGATGGACGACATCATCATCGCGGGCCTCGCGGCGCTGTCGCGCTCGCCGACCGACTACGAGATCTCCGCGGTCGGACTTTCGGTGGAGCCGTACGGCATCATGCTGCGCAAGGACGACAAAGCTTTCAAGGCGGTCGCCGACAAGGCAATCACGGAGGTTTACAAGTCCGGCCAGATCAACGCCATCTGGGAAAAGTGGTTCGAGAAGCCGATCCCGCCCAAGGGCATCAACCTGCATTTGCCGATGACCGCGGCATTCAAGAAGGTCGTCGCCAATCCCACTTCATCGGGCGACCCCAAGGCCTACGAATAGGCTGGAGCGATGCAATGACGGGGAACTCAGGTTCCCCGTTTTCATTTGAGGCGCTGGAGCTCCGGTGAACTACAACTGGAACTGGGGGATCCTGCTGCAGCCTGAACCGGGCGGCACGGGGAGCTACCTGCACTACCTGTTCGTCGGCCTGGGCTGGACGCTGGCAACGGCGCTCGCCGCCTGGGTCATCGCCCTGGCGATCGGCTCTGTCGTCGGCACGCTGCGCACCACGCCGCACAAATGGGTGGTGCGGCTGGGCAACGCCTACGTCGAGATTTTCAGGAACGTGCCGCTGATCGTGCAGATGTTCCTCTGGTTCTTCGTCATGCCCGAACTTCTGCCGAAAGGCCTGGGCGACTGGGTGAAGCAGATGCCGCCGCCCTGGGGCTCCTATCTGCCCGCGGTCATGTGCCTCGGCCTGTATACCTCGGTGCGCATCGCCGAGCAGGTGAAATCGGGCATCGGCTCGCTGTCGCGCGGCCAGGGCATGGCGGGCACGGCGCTCGGCCTGACGCTTCCGCAGAGCTACCGCTACGTGCTGCTGCCGCAGGCGTTCCGCATCGTGCTGCCGCCGCTCACGTCCGAGTTCATGAACGTGATCAAGAACTCCTCCGTCACCCTGACGATCGGCCTGCTCGAACTGACCGGCCGGGCGCGCGCGATGCAGGAATTCAGCTTCAAGGTTTTCGAGGCCTTTGCCGCGGCCACTGCAATCTACCTGCTCACCAACCTGGTGGTGGTGCTGGCGATGCGCGCGCTGGAGAGGAAAGTGCGGGTGCCCGGCCTGATCGCGGCGTCGCCCTCGGCGGGCGGCCACTGACCATGAGCGGCTTCGATTTCGACGTCATCCAGCGCTCCTGGGTCTACCTGTTCCGCGACGGCATGACGTTCACGCTGACCCTGACCGCGCTGGCGATGGTGGGAGGCATTTTCTTCGGCACCCTGCTGGCGATGATGCGGCTGTCGAAATTCCGCCTCTTGTCCTATGCGGCCGGCGGCTATGTCAACCTGATGCGCTCGCTGCCGCTGGTGCTGGTGATCTTCTGGTTCTTCTTCCTGGTGCCCTACATCGGCGCCTGGCTCATCGGCTCGAAGGATCCGGTGAAGGTCGGCTCGTTCCTCTCCTGCCTCATCACCTTCACCATGTTCGAGGCGGCGTACTACTGCGAGATCATGCGCGCCGGCATACAGTCGGTGGCGCGCGGCCAGGTCTGGGCGGGCTACGCGCTCGGCCTCGACTACTGGCTGACGATGGGCAAGATCGTCCTGCCGCAGGCCTTTCGCAACATGCTGCCGGTGCTGCTCACCCAGACCATCATCCTGTTCCAGGACACGTCGCTCGTGTACGTGATCTCTGCCACCGACTTCCTCGGCGCGGCGGCGAAAGTCGCCAACCGCGACTACCGGCTGGTCGAGATGTACAGCTTCGTCGCGGTGGTGTACTTCATCTTTTCGTTCGGCCTTTCCTCCCTCGTCAAACAGCTGCAAAGCAGAATAGCGATCATCCGATGATCTCCATCAAGAACATCAGCAAGTGGTACGGGACCTTCCGGGTGCTCACCGACTGCTCGACCGAGGTGAAGAAGGGTGAAGTCGTGGTGGTCTGCGGCCCCTCGGGCAGCGGCAAGTCCACCATCATCAAGTGCGTCAATGCGCTCGAGCCCTTCCAGAAGGGCGAAATCACGGTCGACGGCATTTCGGTGGGCGACCCGAAAACCGACCTCCCCAAGCTGCGTTCGCGCATCGGCATGGTGTTCCAGAACTTCGAGCTCTTCCCCCATCTCTCCGTGACCGAGAACCTGACGCTGGCGCAGGTCAAGGTGCTCGGCCGCACCGAGGAAGCGGCGCGCGACAAGGGCCTCAAGCTCCTCGACCGCGTCGGCCTGATCGCGCACAAGGACAAGTTCCCCGGCCAGCTCTCGGGCGGCCAGCAGCAGCGCGTCGCCATCGCGCGCGCCCTGTCGATGGATCCGATCGCGATGCTGTTCGACGAACCGACCTCGGCGCTCGATCCGGAGATGATCAACGAAGTGCTCGACGTCATGGTCGAACTCGCCCAGGAAGGCATGACCATGATGGTGGTGACGCACGAAATGGGCTTCGCGAAGAAAGTCGCCCACCGCGTCATCTTCATGGACGCGGGCAAGATCATCGAGGACTGCACCAAGGACGAGTTCTTCGGCACCGCGCGCTCCGAGCGGGCGCAACTCTTCCTCTCGAAGATATTGCAGCACTGACCAAATCGCACTGACGGCCGGAGCCGTCATCCCCGCGCAAGCGGGGATCCAGGTTTCCATGACATGAAAATGCACGAGAATTCGCTGTTCGCGGTCCTGCTGCGTTCGCCGTGGTGGATCAGCATCCTCGTCGCCGTGGCGGCCGCCGCGGCGTCGCGCTTCATGCTCGCGAAGTTCGACATGCCCGAGCCCTACGCGATCTTCGTCGCGCTGCCGTTCCTCGTCATCGGCTGCGTCGCCGGCTGGCAGCAACTGCGCGCGCCCAGCGCCGCGCGCGTTGCCGCCACCCTCGAAACGCTGCGCGGCCTCGGCTGGGATGAATTCTCCGCCGCGCTGGAAGACGCCTTCCGGCGCGACGGCTACGACGTGAAGCGCCCGGCAGTCGCCGGCGCCGATCTCGAATTGAGCAAGGCGGGACGCGTCTGCCTGGTCGGCGGCAAGCGCTGGAAGGTCGCCCGCACCGGGATCGAGCCGCTGCGCGATCTCGACTCCGCGCGCCGCGCGCGCGACGCGCACGAGTGCATCTACGTGGCGGCCGGCGAAATCACCGACACCGCGCGCGCGTTCGCAGCCGAAAAAAACATTCGAATGCTCCACGGCGCCGAGCTCGCGAAGCTCTTCGCCCCGGGAATGCCGCGCGGCTGACGCGCTAGGCGGGAACTTCGCCGAGCACCGTGCAGCGCCGGATCACGCGGCCCTGCTTCGCGGCATCGTAGGCGGTGGCGCGATGCAGCACGCAGCGGTTGTCCCAGACGATCAGCTCGCCCACCGTCCACCTGTGTTCGTACGTCAGGTCCGGATGGATGGCGAGCGCGTTCAACTCCTCGATCAGCGCCCGCCCCTCGTCGTACGGCATGCCGACGATGGATTCGGCGTGATCCCCCAGGTACAGGCACTTGCGGCCGGTCTCCGGATGCGTGCGCACCACCGGGTGGTCGACCGGGGGCTTGGCGAGGCGCTGCGCCTCGGTCATGGGGTCCTCGCCGTGGCGCCGGTTGCGGGAGAAATCCAGGTTGTGGACGGCACGCATGCTCGCGATGCGCGCTTTCCATGCGGCGTCGAGCCGATCATAGGCGCCGTACATGTCGCAGAAATGCGTCTCGCCGCCAGCGCCGCTTTGCGGCATGACTTCGCCGTAGATGATCGTCGCCTGCCCGGTAACCCGCTGCCACGAACCGTCCGTGTGCCACGCGAGGGTACCCTTGTCCGGGTGCTTCCCGTTCGGCCTGCCGCGCGCGTCGAGATTCGAGAGGCGGTAGAGCTCTGGAAAGCCGTCGGCGTGGTACTGGTTCATGACGTGGACCTGCACCTCGCCGAAGCGGCGGGCGAATTCAACCTGGCGGCCGGGAGGCAGGTCCTGCGGCGCGAATACCAGCACCTGGTGGCGCAGGAACGCCTGGTACAGGGCGCCAAAGTCCTCGTCCGACAGCGCGCGCGCCAGGTCGGCGCCCTCAATCCTCGCGCCCAGATTGCGGGTCAGCGACTGGACCTCAAATTTCACGGCGGGCAGATGTATCCGGCGCCGCCAGGCGCCTTGAAGCAGCCGACGGATTCCGGGATCAGCCACTTGGGCAGCCATAGCACGACATCCGGAAATACCACGCAGAACGCGATCGTCAGGAGGAAGACGGCATATAGCGGCAGCGAGCGCAGCACGGCGCGGCCGAAGCCGACGCCGACGTACTTCGAGGCCACGAGCAGGGACAAGCCGTAGGGCGGCGTGATCAGCCCGAACACCAGGGTGGTGATGATGACCACCCCCATGTGCAGAGGCTTGATTTCCCCGATTTCGGCCAGCTTGTTGATGATCGGCATGAATATGATGATTGCCGGTATGGCGTCGATGAAGTCGCCGACGATGATGAACAGGGCCACCAGCAGGAACATGATCATCGGGCCGCTGGTGCCGGCGAAGCCGGTGATGTAGCCGGAGACGATGTCGGGGCCTCGCAGGTAGGCCACCATCCAGCCGAAAGCCGAGGCCGCCGCCACCGCCGCGAGGGGGAGTGAATAGAGCAGGCCGGCATACATGAAGTCGCGCGGCAGCTCGTAGACATGCCGCGGCCGGAACACCGGGATCAGCACGACCAGGATGTAGACGGCGGCGATCATGCCGGCTTCGGTCGGCGTGAACCAGCCGCTCAGGATGCCGCCCATGATGATCACCGGGATCACCATCGGCAGCGCCGAATCGCGCGCCGCGCCCGCCACTTCGGCGAAGGGGGCGCGCTTCTTCTTCACGCCCACCGGTCCCCAGAAGTAGCTGTACACCATCAGTCCCATGCCGATCATCACGCCGGGCACCACGCCGGCAAGGAACAGCCCGCCGATCGACACGTTGCCGGTGGCGCCATAGACGATCGCCATGATGCTGGGCGGAATCAGGTTCGCCATGGTGGATGCCGAGGCGATGAGCGCCGCAGTGAAGGCGCGGTCGTAGCCTTCCTTGTCCATCTCCGGCGCCACGGTGCGGCTCAGCACCGCGACATCGGCGGTGGAGGAGCCCGAGATGCCGGCGAAGAACATGCTGAACAGCGTCACCACCTGCGCGAGCCCGCCGCGCAGGTGTCCGACCAGCGCCTGCGCGAGCCGGATCATGCGATGCACGACGTCGGACGAGGCCATAAGCTCACCCACCAGCAGGAAAAACGGCACCGCCAGCAGCGCTTCGGCGTCGATGCCGTGGAACAACTGCCCGACCATCGACTGCATGCTGATCGGCGTGAACTGCACCGCGAGCAGCACGCCCGCGATGAGCGCGAAAGTCACCGGCACCCCCATGTACCCGAACAGCAGGAACAGGAAGGCCATCAGGCACAGGATTGCGCCGTTGCTCATTTCGGCAGCACCTGGACGTTGTCCATGTCCTCGGGGCCTTCAAAACCGTTGCGCAAGCCGTTGACCAGCTGCTCGAGGGAAAACAGCGCGATCAGCAGGCCCGCGGCGGGAACGATCGCGGTATAGACGGTGAGGGGTATCAGCGACGGCATGCGGTAGCTGCCGAGGTCGAGGATGGCGTTTTTCCAGCCGAACCAGATGAGCAGGACCGACACGGCCAGCACGATCAGGCGATTCGCGACCTCGATGATGCTGCGCGGCACGCCGGTCATGCGCTTGGTGATCTCGGTCAGGTAGAAGTGATCGTTGCGGCGCGTGGCCGCCGCCATGCCGAGGAACACGCCCCACGCGAAAAACGCCGTGGTGCCCTGCTGCAGCCAGAGCCACGGCGCGCCGATCGAGCGCGTAACCACGTCGCACAGCGACGCGAGCGTGAACATGAAGATGCACGCGCCGCACAGGATCATGAGCACGGCCTCGAGCCAGTCGAACGCCCGCCACTTGAGGTGGCGATGGCGCTGCAGGATCAGGGCGCGATGGTGTTGTTCCGCCAATTTACGCTCGACAAACGAAAGGGCGGCGCGCAGCGCGCCGCCCTCCGCTTCGAAACGGCCGGATTACTTTACGTCTCGCACGAGCTTGAGGATCTTCACCGCGTGCGGGCCGAGCTCCTTCGCCAGCTGGTCCTGGATCGGCTGCGCCGCGCGCATGAAACCGCTCTTGTCGACGTTCTCGACGATCTTGACGCCGAGCGTCTTCAGCTTGTCGCCGGAATCCTTCTCCAGCTTGAGCGCCATCGCGGGCTCCTTGCTCGACACTTCCGCGGCGGCCTGCTGCACCCACCTCTGCTGTTCCGCCGAAAGGCTGTTCCACGTCTTGTCGCTGACCCAGATGCAGTTGTTGTTCGCCTCGTGCTCCGTCATGGACAGCACCGGCGCGACCTCGTAATGCTTGTTGGCGAGGTAGACGTTGACGCCGTTCTCCGCGACGTTGACCACGCCGGTCTGCAGCGAGGTGTAGACGTCGCCGAACGGCATGTGCACGATCTGCGCGCCGTAGGCCGGGAAATGGGTGTCCTCGGTCTTGGTCGCCTGCACCCGCACCTTCTGGCCCTTCACGTCGGCGACCGTCTTGATCTCCTTCTTGCTGTACATGTTGCGCAGGCCCATGGTGAGCAGCCCCAGCACCTGCGCGCCCTGCACCGATTCCTTGACCATGTCGCGGAAGGCGGTCGAGATCGCAGGGTCGGCAAGCGCCTTCGCGAGGTGGTTCTGGTCGCGGAAGATGAAGTGCAGCGACAGCACGCCCGCCTGCGGCGCCAGGGTGGAGGCATTGGCGGTCGACGTAATGACGAAGTCGATGTCGCCCGCGCGCATCTTCTGCAGCATCTGCGGCTCCTGGCCCAGTTGCGCGCCGGGGAACTGGTTGATGCTCATCGTGCCCTTGCTCAACTCCTTCAGCTTCGCGTCGAAGATGTTGGCGGCGATGCCGTAGGCCGTGGTGGGCGGCTGGTCGTAGGCGAAGCTGAAGGCGCGGTTCTGCGCGCCTGCGGTTCCGATCCAGCCGGCCGCGGCGGCGGCCGCAAGGCCGCAGAGCATTGTTCTGCGAATGGCGAAACTGGTTTTCATGTTGCCCTCTCCCCTGAGATTCCCGGCTCGGAATGACGCTTACACGGGGAGCGCGGACCCCGGCCACCGACTATAGCGATGGGTCGCCCAAACCGCAATGATTCTCCGCTGAGTCGTGCAAGAATGAAGATTGAGTCGAAATGAAGATAACTCCCGGGGGTCAGTTCATGAGCACGGTGGCATTCATAGGCTTGGGCGCGATGGGCTCGCGCATGGCGATGAACCTGCATGCGGCAGGGCACAAACTGCGCGTCTACAACAGGGACGGAGCCAAGGCGAAGCCGTTCGCGGACAAGGGAATCGAAACCTGCGACTCGCCCGCCGCCGCCGCAAAGGGCGCCGAGTTCGTCTGCTCGATCGTCTCGGACGACGTGGCGACGCGCGCGGTGATGCTGGGCGGGGAAGGTGGCGGGGGCGGCGTCGTCGGCGCGGCGGCCGCAGGCACGATCATCCTCGATTCGAGCACCAACACACCCGCGATGGCGCGCGAAGTCGCCAAGGCCGCTGCGGCGAAGGGCATCGTCTACCTGGATGCGCCGGTGTCCGGGTCGCTCGCGCAGGCGCAGGGCAGGGAACTCGTGATACTGGTGGGCGGCGAACAGGCCGCGTTCGACAAGGCGCAGCCGATCCTGCTGGCGATGGGGCGCATGGTGCGGCGCATCGGCGGCACGGGCGCCGGCGCCACGCTGAAACTCATCAACAACATGCTCTCGGCTTCGCTGATCGCGGCGGTCGCGGAGGCCGCGCAGGCGGCGGAGGCCGCGGGCCTCGACCGTGACGCGACGATCGAGGTGCTCGGCGAGGGCGCGGCCGGTTCGCGCGTGCTGAAAACCAAGCTGCCGAAGATGCTCAAGCGCGACTTTGCGCCGCAGTTCCAGCTGGAACTGATGGACAAGGACCTGCGCTACTTCCTTGCGCTGGCGCAGGAGCTCGACCGCCCGGCGCCGCTCGCCTCGCTAGTGCGCAGCCAGTTCCAGGCGGCGCGGCGCGCCCAGCTCGGCAAGCTCGATTCCTGCGCGGTATTCCTGCAGGCCGCCGGAGAAAAGGCAAAAGGCTGAATGCGCGCACTGGGGTTCACACTGCGGCTCGCGCTGTTGCTCCTCGCCGCGGCCAGCGCGCCGGCGCAGGAGCCGGCGCGGCAGTTCATCTTCGCCTGGCCCCTGGGCGAAGGCGCGCTCAAGCCGCGCGGGGCAAATTCACGCGGCGCGCCGGTGGTGCTGGACGCGGCGCCCTCCCCGGCCTGGCAGCGGCTGCGCGACCCTGGCCTGTCCGCGCTGGAGCGCGATCGGCGCGCGATCCTCGCCATGGCGGGACCCTACCGCGTAAGCTTCGATTTCCTCGAGGTGGTGCGCTTCGATGGCGCCTTGAAGCCGGATGCGCCCTACCAGAGCTGGGCCACCGAATACGTGTTCGTGGCTGAGGATCGGCCGGATTTCATCGCCCTGCAGCACGTGCTTGCGATGCGCATGCTGCTCGATGGCGGCAAGGTCAGCGAGCCGATGGTCGTGCGGCACTGGCGGCAGGAGTGGCGCTACCAGGCTCCGGACCTGCTCGCCTACGAAGGCGCGAACACCTGGGCAACGCGCGCGCTGCCGGAGGCCGAGCGCCGCGGCGCCTGGGTGCAGAGCGTGCTGCAGGTCGACGACTCGCCGCGCTACGCCGCGCGCGGCCACTGGCGGCACGCCGATGGCCTGTCGACCTGGCTCAGCGACGAGACCTGGCGGCCGCTGCCGCGGCGCGAATTCAGCGTGCGCAAGGACTACCAGGTGCTGCTGGGCACGAATCGCCACAGCATCACGCCCAACGGCTGGATCCAGGAGGAGAACAACCTGAAGCTCGCGCTCGGCACCGACCGGCGCGCCCTGGCGCGCGAATACGGCGTGGCGCGCTACGAGCGCATCCGGGATTACGACTTCAGCCCGGCAGAGCGTTACTTCGCCGCCACCGAGCCGTTCTGGGCGGAGGTGCGCGCGGCCTGGCGCGAGGCGGCGGCCGGCGGGCGATTCACGCTGCGCGCGCAGCCCGACCAGGGGCGACTGTTCCTGCCGTATTTCGAGTACGCCGACAAGCTGGCCGCGGGCGGCGCATTCGACCGCGAGGAGGCGCGCGCCTTCATCCGGCGCACGCTGCGCGAGCGCTACTTCGTTCCCTGAGGCGCGCTAGCGCCGTTCCACGCGTCGCAGCATGTCCTCGGCGATCCGGTAGTCCGGGTAGCGCTTGCGGAACTCGGCGAGCGCCCGGTCGGCTTCGTCCTGCCTGCCCTGCGCGCGCAATTCGGCGATGCGCTCGAGTTCGCGCTCCGGGTTCTCGGCCGGCGCGCGCGCCGGCGCTTCCATGCGCTTGGCCATCGCCTCGGCCGCGGCGGGCGCGGGCGGACGCTCGCGCGACAGGTCCGCGCGCGCAGCGCGTTGCTCGCGCTCGGGCGTCGCTCCGGCAAGCGTCCCCGACGCTCCGGCGCTGGGCGCGGGCGCCGGAGCGGCAGCTGCCTGCGGCGGCGGGTCGGGCGCGAACGCGGGCGGTTCGGTGCGCCTCGCAAGCGCTGCGGCCTTCGGCGCAGATGGCGCGGGCGCGGCTCTCGCGACGTCGTCCGCCACTGCCCGCGGTGGCGCCTGCGCCTCGGGCGATGATGGCTTCGCAGCGGGCTGCTCGGCGCGCGGGACCGGCTGCTGTACAGGGGACTCGACGCCTGGCTTCTCGATCTGCATGTTCAAGGTCACGGCCACGGCAAGCACCAGCACTGCGGCGGTGGCAAGCGGTGCATACCAGCGCTGGCGGCTGCTTCGTGCCTGCAGCGCCCCCGGACGCGCGGCGGCCTCGCGCCGCGCCGCGGCGAGGATGGCGTCGTCCAGCGCGCGCGGCGGTTCCTCGGCACCGAGCTCGCGATAGCGTTGCGCCACTTTTTCGTCGTCAGTCATGGCCGCCTGGTCTTATTATTCATGCATGGCCTCTTTCAGCCTGGACAGCGCATATCGCAGGCGGCTCTTGGCCGTTTCCTCATTGGCGCCGGTCGCCTGCGCGATTTCGGCCACGCCCAGTTCCGCCTCGTGGTGCAGCAGGAAGGCCTCACGCTGCGCCGCCGGCAGCGCCTCGAGCGCGCGCGCGAAGCGCGCGAGACCCTGCTTCGCCTCGAGCTGGAGCTGCGGCTCGTAGCCGGCGCCAGCAGGGACCTCTGCCGCGCCGGATTCGTCCTGGTCCAGGGATACAAGCGCGAGTCCGCGCTTGCGCCAGTGGTCCACCATCCGGTTGTGCGCGATCGTGTACAGCCAGGTGGTGAATTTCGCCTGGACTTCGTAGCGTGCGCGCGCCTCGATCGCCCGCATCCAGATCTCCTGGTAGAGCTCTTCCGCGGTCGCCCGGTCGCGGATGCTGCGCAGGACGAAGCGGAACAGCGCGACCCGGTGGCGCCTGTAGAGCTGTTCGAAGGCGCCGGCGTCGCCTTCGCGGTACGCGAGCATGAGCTGTTCGTCGCCGACCTCCATTGCCTCCCAGTTTACGTGGGAAGGGCCGCACTCATGCGGGGGGATCCGAGACAAAGCCCGGAAACGGATTCGGCACTGGCAGGCGCGCCGGCACCGGCTGGGGAACGATGCCGCGCGCGAGCAGGTTGCGGTAGCTGTCGTAGTAGATGGTCACGGTCTCGGCCGGCTCGCTGGTCGCGCGCTCGAAGCCGACGTGGCGCGTATGCGAGGCCTCGATGCGCCCGTGGCCGGTGCCGAGCCGATCGTCGCGCTCCGCCGCACGCGGCGCGTTCTGCGCGTCGGCGCTGGCCGCGGCGGCGGCCTTCGATTCCCTGCGCGCAAGCTCTCCCGAAGCGAAAGGCGCGGTCGGGGACATGGGCGCCTGGGTGACCGGCGGCGGCTCGGCCTTCTTGCGGTAGAGCGCCACGCCGATCACGCCCACGTTGTCCGGGCGCCCGGTGCGCGCGGCGTAGGAATCCGGCAGCGAGGTGAAGTAGAACGCGGCGGTCGAGGCCATGTTCTTGCGCCAGCCGCTGATATCGAACTGGCGGTAGGGAGCGAGGACGTAGCCGCTTTGCGCCGCGGCCGCGGTTTCGCCGGTGATCACGTTGACGCCGTCCACCGAGATCACGCCCAACACGTCTTCGCGCTGGCGATTGCGGATGCGGACCGCGTATTCGTTGCCGGGCTTGCCCACCACGTAGGCCCGCCCTTCATGCCAGTAGACGGGCAGTTGCCTGCCGTCGCTGCGGTCGTAGAGCGTGACATCGGCCATGCCGCCGACAGCGGCGGCATGGCTGGAAACAGCGGCGAGCAGCGCCGCGCAGGCGGTTTTGAGGATTTTCATGGCGTTTCTCCTTGGTTGGGTACTCAAGGCTTGAACGCAGGCACGGGCTCAAAGGGTTAAACCACGTTTCGCGTAGAATGCGCGCCTCTCCGAACCAAGCGCATCCCATGACCAGCAGGAATTCATACGATTGCAACAAATGCCCCGGCTACTGCTGCAGCTATCCCCTGATCGAAGTCTCGAAAACCGACATCGGCCGGCTCGCCAGGCATTTCGACCTCGACTACGCCACGGCCGAGGAACGCTTTACCCTGTACGACAAGGAGGAAAAGGTGCGCGGGCTGCGCAAGCAGAAGGACGAATTCTTCGGCAGCGTGTGCCGCTTCTTCGACACCAAGGAACGCCGCTGCACCGTGTATGAGGCCCGGCCGTCGACCTGCCGCGGCTACCCCTACAGCAAGGGTTGCGGCTACTGGGAGTTCCTCAAATTCGAGCGTAAGCTGCAGGACGACAAGACGTTTGTCGCCATGACCCGATAGGAGGCATTCCGTGGCCCGCTTGAAGTCGCCCGTCTTCCTGCTTGCGATCCTTGCCCTGCTGCCGGCCTGCGCGACGCGGGCGCCCGCGGGACCGGGGAATCCCGAGGTGACGATCCACGAATCGGTCACCAGCGCCCCGCCCCGCCACGAAATCGTCAAGCGCCTGTGGGCCGCGTCCGCGTCGAGCGCGTTCGGCACCTGGGGTTACGCTTCCAGGGAAGACGCGATGGCCGATTTCCGCGATCAGGCGGCCAGCCTGGGCGGCAACGGCGTCATCAATTTCGGCTGCTATCGCCTGGTGGACAGCGAGCGCCTCGTCTGCAACGGGACCATCGTCCGCTTTCTGTAGAAAATCGGGGCCAGAACCCGATTTTCCCTCACGCTACTTCTTCGCCAGGGCCGCGGCGCGCAGTCCCGAAAGCGTGGCCGAAGGCGTGATCGCCTCGGGGTCGATCCTGAGCTCGAGGATCGCGGGTTTGCCGGAAGCCGCGGCGCGCTGGAAAGCCGGGGCGAAGTCCGCGGTCCGCTCGACCGTTTCGCCGTGGCCGCCGAAGGCCCTCGCATAGGCCGCGAAATCCGGATTCGCCAGTTCGGTGCCCGACACGCGGCCCGGGAACTCTCGCTCCTGGTGCATCCGGATGGTGCCGTACATGCCGTTGTTGACCACCAGGACGATGATCGCCGCGCCGTACTGCACGGCGGTGGCGAACTCCTGCCCGTTCATGAGGAATTCGCCGTCGCCGGCGACCGCAACCACGGTGCGCCTCGGTTCTGCGATTTTTGCCGCCACCGCCGACGGCACGCTGTAGCCCATCGAGCCACTGGTGGGCGCCAGTTGCGTGCGCCGATTGCCTTGCCACCCTCGATACTGGAAATGCCGGTGCAGCCAGCTCGCGAAATTCCCCGCGCCGTTGGTGACGATCGCGTCCTCGGGCAGGTTCTGCGACAGCCAGGCGATCACTTCGCCATAGTGCAGCGCGCCCGGCATCGCGATGGGCTTGTTCCATGCCAGATAGTCCGCATGAGCCGACTTGGCCTGGATATTCCATTCGGCATTATTTATTTTTACCGAAGAAAGAGCGGAAACAAATTCCTCGTAATTCGAGTTGATCGGCAGAACCGCCCTGTACACGCGCCCCAACTCCTCCGCGCCCGACTGCACATGGACCAGCGCCTGCTTCGGCACCGGCGACTCGACCAGCGTGTAGGCGCTGGTGGTCATCTCGCCCAGGCGCTCGCCGATCACAAGCAGCACGTCCGCGTCCTTCACGCGCTGCGCGAGTTTCGGATTGAGGCCGATGCCGACGTCGCCAGCGTAGTTCGAATGCCGGTTGTCGAAGTAATCCTGGCAGCGGAAGCCGCAGCCCACGGGAATGCCGGCGGCCTCGGCCCAGCCACGCAGGCCCTCGACCGCCCGCTGCGTCCAGCCCCCGCCGCCGATCAGGACGAACGGCCGCTTCGCGCCCGAGAGCAGGCGCTCGAGTTCCCGCATGTCCGCAGGCGCGGGCGCCGCGCGCGCGGTACGGAAATGCGGCGCGTCGGCGACAGCCGCGTCGGCGAAAAGCATGTCCTCCGGCAGCGCAAGCAGGACGGGGCCGGGCCTGCCGGATGTCGCCGTATGGAAAGCGTGGCTCACGTACTCCGGAATGCGCTCGACGCGGTCGATCTGCGCCACCCATTTGGTGAGCGGCCCGTACATGCGGCGGTAGTCGACTTCCTGAAAGGCCTCGCGCTCGACGAAATCGTTGCCGACCTGGCCGACGAACATCAGCAAAGGCGTCGAGTCCTGGAAGGCGGTATGCACGCCGACCGCGCCGTTGGTGGCGCCGGGGCCGCGCGTCACGAACAGCACGCCCGGCTCGCCGGTCAGCTTGGCCCAGGCGTCGGCCATGTAGGAGGCGCCGCCTTCCTGGCGGCAGATCACGAACCTGAGCTTGTCCTTCAGGTCGTGCAGGCCGTCGAGAACGGGCAGGAAACTCTCGCCCGGCACGCCGAATGCGGCGCGCACGCCGTGGCCCGCGAGCGCGTCGGCGAGAATCCTGCCGCCGTGCCGAGTCTGCAGATCTGGTTTCATTATTCCCCCCAGGCCTTCCTGAGCGCCCGTGCGCAATCGGCGAGCGTCGTGTTCGCGGTGTCCAGCACCCTCCCCATGGTGACGAAGCCGTGCACCATGTCGGCGCAATTCCTGTATTCGGCCGGCACGCCATCCTTCGCCAGGCAGTCGGCGTAGGCCTTGCCTTCGTCCCGCAGTGGATCGAAACCCGCCGTCACGACGAACGCCGGCGGCAGCCCCGCGTGGCTCTTCGCCAGCAACGGCGACGCGCGCCAGTCGAGCCAGTCGGCTTCCCGCGGCAGGTAGTGGCCGCGGAAGTACTGCATGACTTTCTTGGTAAGCACGTAGCCCTCGCCATTGGCGTCGACGGACGGGTGGCCGAGCCGGTGGTCGGTAGCCGGATAAATCAGGAGCTGAAAGGAAATGGGAGGCGAAAATGCGGGCCCGGCCGCGTCGCGCGCCATGAGCGCCATCACGGCGGCGAGATTGCCGCCCGCGCTGTCGCCTCCGACGGCGATCTGGAAGGGGTTTACGTCCAGTTTCCCTGAATTTTCACTGATGAACCGCAATGCCGAAAAGGAATCATCCACTGCGGCGGGAAAAGGCGATTCGGGCGCCTTGCGGTACTCGACCGAGAACACCGCGCAGCGCGCGCCGTTGCAGAGCGTGCGGCAGACGACGTCGTGCGTGTCGAGGTCGCCGATCATCCAGCCCCCGCCGTGAAAGAAAACGAGCGCGGGGAGGATTTCATCCTTGCCCGCCCCCTTTGGCCGATACGCGCGCAACGGGACCGGACCGCTCTTCCCGGGAGCAAGGAGCAACTGCACCGACTCGACGGGCGGAGGATCGGGCGTGAGCGCGGCACGCGTGTCGCGGTACAACCGCCGTGCCACCGCGGGAGGCACGTCGTGGTACGGCGGGAGCGGCGATTTCGCCGCCCGTTCGAGCAACGCCGCCACCTGCGGATGCAGGGGCATCACTTGGCGGCAGCCAGCATCTTCTTCAGCCGCTCGACGAAGAACGGCGCGCATTTCATGACGCGCGATTCCTGGGAAATGTAGAACGGGCGGTTCCTGGGCACGTAGGCCTGCCACTCGGGATCGGCCTGCAGCGCGCCGCGCCGGCGGTCGCGCTCGTCGAGGTCTTCGTAGGCCCACAGGTGAACCACCATGTTCAACTCGCCGATCTCGGTGGCGTAGTAGCCGACCAGGTTCGGCAGGTGCTTCAACTGGACCTTGAGGCCGAACTCCTCGTAGTTCTTGAAATATTCCGCCGCCTTGCCGGCGTGCAATCGGTATATGCGCTCTTCGACGTACATGGCTCGTTCTCCCCGGGGCAGGGCTTGGATTATAGTGGTGCCATGAACGTGAATCTCGCTGACGACATCGGTTCGCTACGCCGCATATTGAAGGAGAACCGGGTCCTCGCGATCGTCGGCCTGTCGGCGAACTGGCATCGGCCGAGCTACTTCGCGGCCAAGTACATGCTCGAGCACGGCTACCGGGTGATTCCGGTGAATCCGCAATACAAGGAAGTGCTCGGGCAGAAGTGCTACGCCTCGCTGCGCGACATCCCGGAGAAAGTCGACCTGGTGGACGTATTCCGCAAAACCGCCGAGGTGCTGCCGGTGGCCGAGGACGCCATCGCGATCGGCGCCAGGGTGCTGTGGCAACAGCTCGGCGTGCTGAACGCCGAGGCCGCCGCCAGGGCGCGCGCCGCGGGGCTGGAGGCGGTCATGGACCGCTGCGTCAAGATCGAGCATGGGCGGCTCTTCGGCGGCCTGAACTGGGTGGGGGTCAACACGGGGGTGATCTCCGCCAAAAGGCCGCGCTGGCTGGCTTACTGAACTTTTTTAACTATCTGCGCCTCCCCCTAGCGGGAATCCGGCGCAGCCGCTAAAGTGGCCTTCATGGCGCCCCCCCTAAGGATTTTCGACGGCAGTTTCGGGCGCCTGCAGTTGATCGAAGTCGCTGCGGGCGAGGCTGCCGTTCCCTGTGCCGCGCCGCAGATCGTGATCCTGAAGGAAGGCGCCGGCCTGGATGTGCTCGTGGACGGCGAGATGCTGCGCCTCACGCGCGACAACGTGCTGCTCATGAATCCGGGCGCCACCAGCCAGGCGAGGCTGGCCGCCGGCGAACACGCCCAGCTGTTCGTCTTTCAGACCTCCGCGGACTGGCTGCGCAGCCGCTTTCCGGCGGTATTCGACGCCGTCGGCCGGCCGTTCTCCTCCGGCAGCGAGGCCATCAGCCAGCGCATCCGCCAGATCGCGGACACGCTGGCGGTGGAAGCGCTCAACGACCAGTTCCTGTCGCACGAGCGGCTGGAATTCATGCTGCAGGAGCTGATGCTGTCCATCGTCGAGAGCTGCCTCGCGCGGCGCGCACCCGGGGCCCGCCTCTGGCGCGGTTCGCCGTTCGCCGACAACCGGATCCGCAAGGCGCTCGCGCTCCTGCGCGCGCACCCCAACAAGGAAGTCAACATGAACGAGCTCGCGAGCCGGGTCGGCCTGTCGCGCTCGCGCTTCTACGACCTGTTCCAGCTCTCCACGGGGCGCTCGCCGCGGGCCTACCTGGACATGCTGTGCATCGCCTCGGCGATCTCGAAGCTGTCTTCGGGCAGCGGCAAGATTGCCGACGTATCGGCGGAACTGGGCTTCTCCGCGCAGTCGAATTTCACCCGTTTTTTCCAGCAGCAGGTCGGCATTCCGCCCTCGGAATACCGGCGCGCGTCGGTCAAGCCGAACACGGAACCGCAGGAAGAACCCGGGGCAGACTGATCTCCCCTGGCATGTGTCTTGCTCGTTTCCGAGAGGGGACACCGCTTGGAACGCCGCCAAAAGTACGATGAGATGCACGCCGCCGACGGCGGGGTGCGGCCCCACTTCGGCCCCGTCGCCGAGTGGCTGGCGCAGACGCCCGCCAGCAGGGTGGCGGAAAAGCGGCGCGAGGCCGACCTGCTCTTTCACCGCGTCGGCATCACTTTCGCCGTTTACGGCGACGAGGCGGGCGCCGAGCGCCTGATCCCGTTCGACACCATTCCGCGCGTGATCCCGAAAGCGGAGTGGGACGAGCTCGCCAGGGGCCTCAGGCAGCGCGTCGACGCGCTCAACCGGTTCCTGCACGACATCTACCACGGCCAGGAAATCCTCAAGGCGGGCGCGATCCCGGCCGAGCAGGTGCTGAAGAACGCCGGGTTCCAGAAGGAAATGCGCGGCGTCGACCTGCCCAACCGCGTCTACTCGAACATCGCCGGCATCGACCTCGTGCGCCATTCGGACGGCAAGTACTACGTGCTCGAGGACAACCTGCGCACGCCTTCCGGCGTGTCGTACATGATCGAGAACCGCAAGATGATGATGCGGTTGTTTCCCGAGTTGTTCGAGCGCCAGACCGTGCTGCCGGTGGAGCACTACCCGTCGATGCTGCTGGAAACCCTGCGCGCATCGGCGCCGCCGCGCGTGCGCGACCCGGTGGTCGCGGTGCTGACCCCGGGCCAGTACAACAGCGCCTATTTCGAGCACGCATTCCTCGCGCAGCAGATGGGCGTCGAACTGGTGGAAGGCGCGGACCTTTTCACCAAGGACAACGTCGTGTATATGCGGACGACCAGCGGCCGGCAGCGGGTGGACGTCATCTACCGCAGGCTGGACGACGCCTATCTCGATCCGCTGGCGTTCAGGAAAGATTCGATGCTCGGGGTGCCCGGCCTGTTCGCGGCCTACAGGGCCGGCAACGTCGCCCTCGCCAACGCGGTCGGCACCGGCGTCGCGGACGACAAGTCGACGTATCCCTACGTGCCGGAGATGATCCGCTTCTACCTGAAGGAGGAGCCGATCCTCGCCAACGTGCCGACCTGGCACTGCGGCCGGCCCAGGGATCTCGCGCACGTGCTGGAGAACCTCGCCCAACTGGTGGTGAAGGAGGTGCAGGGTTCGGGCGGCTACGGCATGCTCGTCGGCCCGGCCGCCTCCAGGTCGGAGCTCGGCGTGTTCCGCAAGCTGCTGAAGGAAAACCCGCGCAACTACATTGCGCAGCCCACGCTGTCGCTCTCCACCTGCCCGACCTTCGTCAAGCACGGCGTCGCGCCGCGCCACGTGGACCTGCGGCCCTACGTGCTCTCGGGCAAGGAAGTGAAGCTGGTACCCGGGGGCCTCACGCGCGTGGCGCTCAAGGAAGGGTCGCTGGTGGTGAATTCCTCCCAGGGCGGCGGCACGAAAGACACCTGGGTAGTTGAATAATGCTTTCGCGGGTCGCCGACAAAATTTACTGGATGAGCCGCCAGATCGAGCGCGCGGAGAACATGGCGCGCATCCTCGGCGTGACTTCCAACATGGTCCTGTTCGGCACCAAGGAGACGCGCGAGCAGAACCTGCTCGCGCCGCTCACCATCACCGACAGCGCCGATCGTTATTTCGAGCAGAAGAAACCGGTGACGCTGCAGGGGCTGGTGGATTTCCTCGCCCTCGACCCGGACAACCCCTCGTCGATCTACAGCTGCCTGCGCAGCGCGCGCGAAAACGCGCATGCGGTGCGCTGGCAGATCACCTCCGAGATGTGGGAGTCGCTGAACACCACCTGGCTGGAGATGCGGCGCGTGCGGCGTTCCGAGATCGCCGGCGCGGGCGCGACCAAGTTCTTCGACTGGGTCAAGGACCGCTCGCACCTTTTCCGCGGCGTCACCTACGGCACCATCATGCGCGGCGACGCATTCAATTTCTCGCGCCTCGGCACCTTCCTCGAACGCGCCGACAACACCGCGCGCATCCTCGACGTGAAATACCACGTCCACCTGCCCTCCGTGAAGGACGTCGGCGGCGCGCTCGACCACTACCAGTGGACCGCGCTGCTGCGCTCGGTGTCCTCGTTCGAGACCTACTGCACCCTGTACCGCGACCAGGTCCTGCCCATCAACGTGGCGCAGCTGCTGATCCTGGAGCGCCGCATGCCCCGGTCGCTCGCGGCCTGCTTCGACCAGGTGACGCAGGCGATGGAGCGCATCGAGGGGCACGACCGCGCCGCCAAGCGCCTCGCGAGCGAGCTGCACGCGCGCCTCACCAATGCCGACATCGAGGAGATCTTCAAGGACGGCCTGCACGAATACCTGACCGAATGCATCGCCGACATGAATGAGCTGGCGGTCCGCATCCAGCGCGCGTACCTGGGAACTGCCTAGGCATGTCGATCCATGTCGCCCTCAACCACGTAACCCACTACCGCTACGACCGGCCGATCGCGCTCGGGCCGCAGGTAGTGCGCCTGCGCCCCGCGCCGCACGCGCGCACGCCGGTGCTCGCCTATTCCCAGCGCGTGACGCCGGCCAGGCACTTCGTCAACTGGCAGCAGGATCCGCAGTCGAACTGGCTCGCGCGTCTCGTCTTCCCGGAGCCGGTGCGCGAGCTGAAGATCGAGATCGACCTGGTGGCCGAACTGTCGGTCATCAACCCGTTCGATTTCTTCCTCGAGCCGCGCGCTGAAAAGTTCCCGTTCAAGTACGACGAGGCGCAGTTGCACGAGCTGGCGCCGTATCTCGTGCGCGGCGCATTGACGCCGCGCTTCAAGCGCTACCTCGACGCGGTGCCGCGCACGCCGACGCCGACGGTGGATTTCCTGGTTGCGCTCAACATGCGCCTGGCGAAAGACATTCGTTATGTGATCCGCATGGAGCCCGGCATCCAGACGCCGGAGGAAACGCTGGCCTCCGCAAGCGGCTCCTGCCGCGACTCGGGCTGGCTGCTGGTGCAGCTGCTGCGCCACCTCGGCATTGCGGCGCGCTTCGTCTCGGGCTACCTGATCCAGTTGAAGCCCGATGTGAAATCGCTCGACGGCCCCTCGGGCACCGAGGTGGACTTCACCGACCTGCACGCCTGGTGCGAGGCCTACCTTCCCGGTGCGGGCTGGGTCGGCCTGGACGCGACCTCGGGCCTGTTCGCCGGCGAAGGGCACATCCCGCTCGCCTGCTCGCCCGAGCCCGGCAGCGCGGCGCCGATCACCGGCGCCACCGAGAAGGCGGAAGTCGAGTTCGCCCACCACATGCGCGTGGACCGGGTCTGGGAGGCACCGCGCGTCACCAAGCCGTATACCGAGGAACAGTGGATCGCGATCGACAGGCTCGGCCTGCAGGTGGACGCCGACCTCGCCGCGCGCGACGTGCGCCTCACCATGGGCGGCGAGCCGACCTTCGTCTCGGTGGACGACCGCGAGGGCGCGGAGTGGAACACCGAGGCGGTGGGCCCGAACAAGCGGAAATTGGGTTCGCAGTTACTTCACAAGCTTAAATCCCGTTACGCACCGAAAGGCCTTCTCCATTTCGGTCAGGGCAAGTGGTATCCCGGCGAGCAGCTGCCGCGCTGGTCGCTGTCCTGCTACTGGCGCAAGGACGGCGAGCCGATCTGGGATGACGCGGCGCTGTTCGCCGACGAATCGCGCGATAACGGCGCCACCGAAGGGCAGGCGGCGCTGTTCCTGCGCACGCTCGCGGAAAAGCTCGCACTCGACCCGAAGCATGTGTTCCCGGCGTACGAGGACACCTGGTACTACCTGTGGCGCGAGCGCCAGCTGCCGGCCAACGTCGATCCCTTCGATTCGCGGCTCGATGACCCGCTCGAGCGGGCGCGCCTGCGCAGGATCTTCCACCAGGGGCTCGACAAGACGGCGGGGCATGTCCTGCCGATCATGAAATCCGTCAAGGGATGGCAGACCGGTCCCTGGTTCCTGCGCGATGAGCGCTGCTACCTCGTGCCGGGCGATTCGCCGCTCGGCCTGCGGCTGCCGCTGGATTCGCTGCCCTGGGCGTCGAAGACGGATTTCCCCTGGGTGCACGCGCCCGACCAGATGCAGATCTACAGGCCGCTGCCGTTGCGGCCGAAAGTCGTCGAGCAGAAAAAGCCGCCGGCGAAGGTGACCGCGCCGCAGGACAAGAAGCCCGGCCCGCAGGAATCCGCCGGCTGGATCACCCGCACCGCCCTCTGCGCCGAACCGAGAAAGGGCACGCTCTACATCTTCATGCCGCCGACGGCGATGCTGGAGGACTATCTCGAGCTCGCGGCGGCAGTGGAAGCCACTGCCGCCGAACTCGGCGTGCCGGTGGTGCTGGAAGGCTACGAGCCGCCGCGCGACCCGCGCCTCGACGTCTGCCGCATCACGCCCGATCCGGGCGTGCTGGAGGCGAACGTGCAGCCGGCCGGCAACTGGCCGGAACTGGTCGACAGTATCAGCTTCCTCTACGAGCAGGCGCACCAGACCCGGCTCACCACCGAAAAGTTCATGGTGGATGGCAGGCACACCGGCACCGGCGGCGGCAACCACTTCGTGCTCGGCGCCGCGACCCCGGCGGATTCGCCGTTCCTGCGCCGGCCCGACCTGCTCGCGAGCCTGCTCGCCTACTGGCACAACCATCCCTCGCTGTCCTACCTCTTCTCCGGGATGTTCATCGGCCCGACCAGCCAGCACCCGCGCGTCGACGAGGCGAGGAACGACTCCGTCTACGAGCTCGAAATCGCCTTCAAGGAGATCGAAAAATTATCGGGAAAACCGATTCCGCCGTGGACGGTGGACCGGGCGTTCCGCAACCTGCTGATCGACGCCACCGGCAATACGCACCGCGCCGAATTCTGCATCGACAAGCTCTACTCGCCCGACGGGCCGACGGGGCGCCTGGGCCTCCTCGAGCTGCGCGCGTTCGAGATGCCGCCGCACGCGCGCATGTCGCTCACGCAGCAGTTGCTGATGCGGGCGCTGATCGCGCGCTTCTGGCTGCGGCCCTACCGGCCGCCGCGCCTCGCGCGCTGGGGCACCGGCCTGCATGACCGCTTCATGCTGCCGCAATTCGTCTGGCAGGATTTCGAGGACGTGATCGCGGAAACGCGCGAGGCCGGCTACGCGATGGAGGCGAACTGGTTCGCGCCGCATTTCGAATTCCGCTTTCCGCGCATCGGCGAATTCTGCTCGCAGGGCGCGCGCATCGAACTGCGCAGCGCGCTCGAGCCCTGGAACGTGATGGGCGAGGAAGGCGCGGCCGGCGGCACCGTGCGCTACGTGGACTCGTCGGTCGAGCGCCTGCAGGTGCGCGCCACGGGGCTCGTTGGCGAGCGCCACGTGCTCGCCTGCAACGGCCGGCCGGTGCCGTTAGCGCCCACCGGCAATGTCGGCGAATTCGTCGCCGGCGTGCGCTTCCGCGCCTGGGCGCCGCCCTCGGCGCTGCACCCGAGCATCGGCGTGCACGCGCCGCTGGTCTTCGACCTCGTCGACACCTGGATGAACCGCTCCATGGGCGGCTGCCAGTACCACGTCTCGCACCCCGGCGGCCGAGCGCACGAGGATTTCCCGGTCAACGCCTACGCCGCCGAGGGCCGCCGCCTCGCGCGCTTTCTCAGGATGGGCCACACGCCGGGCCGCGTCGAAGTGCGCGCCGAGGAGCGCAATCCCAACTTTCCGTTCACGCTCGACCTGAGGCGGCAGTGATCGAGTCGCTGCCGCTCGCCGTGACCGGTGTCACGACGATGCTCGGGACCCGCGTCCTCACCCACGCGACCGGGTTCTTCTTCGAGCGCGACGGCAATCTGTACGCGGTGACCAGCCGGCACGTGGTGCTCGACGAGCCGACCGAGCATCACCCGGACCGCATCGAGATCGAGCTGCACGTCGACCAGCAGAACCTCGGCGACACGGTGCAGTTTTCGATTCCGCTGTACCGGGACGGCAAGTCCGTCTGGCGCGAGGGCCTGGACTCCGCCGGCGCCGTCGACGTGGTCGCGATCCTGCTCGAGCGCGCGGCGCTGCCGGAGAATTTCGTCTATCACGCGTTCACGCCCGGGCAGATCCACCGCCAGCTGGACCTGGTGGAAATGGGCGCCTCGGTGCTGATCGTCGGCTTTCCGCTCGGGGTGCACGACACGCTGCACCGCCTGCCGGTGGCGCGGCACGCGGTGGTCGCCTCCTCCTTCGGCATCCGCTTCCAGGGCAAGGGCTGCTTCCTCACCGACGCGCGCATGCACCGCGGCACCAGCGGGGCGCCGGTGGTCGCGCGCAAGCCAATGCGCCGCAATGGCCGCAACGATTTCCCGTGGATGCTGCTCGGCGTGCACTCCGCCAAACTCGACGTCAGCAACCGCGACTCGACCCAGGACGAGAGCCTGGATCTCAATTTCGCCTGGTATGCGGACATCCTCATGACTTTGACGCAGCCGGCGCCGGCCACCCCCGGCAGGGCATAATCCCGCGCGCATGATGCGCGAAATGCTGGCCAATTACCCGACCGCGAGCGGACGCTACGACGAAATGCTCGCCGCGGCGCAGACCCCGCGCGCGCACTGGCAGGCCCTGTTCGAGCAGCTCGGGGCAACCTCGCCCGAGGCCTTGCGCGAGCGCGTGCAGTGGGTGCAGCGGCAGGTGCGCGAGAACGGCGTCACCTACAACGTCTACGCGGATCCCGAGGGCGCCGACCGCCCCTGGGAATTGGACATGCTGCCGTTCATCCTGCCGGCGGAGGAATGGGCAGGCATAGAAGCGGCGATCCGCCAGCGCGCGACGCTGCTCAACCGGGTGCTGGTGGACGTCTACGGCGAGCAGCGGCTGCTTGCGGAAGGCCTGCTGCCGCCGGCGCTGGTCTACGGCCATGCGGGCTTCCTGCGTCCCTGCCGCGGCAACGCGGAGCCCGGCGGCGTGATGCTCCACATGTATGCCGCGGACCTCGCGCGCTCCCCTGACGGGCGCTGGTGGGTGGTGGACGACCGCACCCAGGCGCCCTCGGGCGCGGGCTACGCGCTGGAGAACCGGCTCGTCATCTCGCGCCTGTACGCGGACCTGTTCCGCGACCTGCGCGTGCAGCGCCTCGCCGGATTCTTCGCCACGCTGCGCGACAGCCTCGCGCATTGGGCGCCGGTCGAGGGAGGTAACGCGGGCGCCGCGCCCCTCATCGTGCTGGTGACGCCGGGGCCGTTGAACGAAACCTATTTCGAGCACACCTACCTCGCGCGCTACCTCGGCATCCCGCTGGTGGAGGGCGGCGACCTCACGGTGCGCGAGGACAAGGTCTGGCTGAAGACGCTCTCCGGCCTGCAGCGCGTGCATGTGATCCTGCGCCGCCTGGACGACGACTACTGCGATCCGCTCGAGCTGCGCAGCGATTCGGCGCTCGGCATTCCGGGGCTGGTGCAGGCCGCGCGCCGCGGCAACGTGCTGGTGGCGAACGGCCTGGGGTCGAACCTGCTCGAGACCGGCGCGTTGCTCGGCTTCCTGCCCAAGCTGTGCGAACGGTTGCTTGGCGAAGAATTGAAAATGCCGTCGGTGGCGACCTGGTGGTGCGGCGAGCCGGCCGCGCTCGCCGACGTGATCCGGAAGCTCGATCGCGTGGTGATCAAGGGCGCCTACTCGCAAATGCGGGTCGATCCCATGTTCGGCGAGGACCTGGATGAACGCGGCCGCGCGCGCGTCGCCGCGATGCTCAAGGCGCGCCCGCAGATGTACGTGGCGCAGGAGCTGGTGCAGCTCTCGCAGGCACCCGTCTGCGACCGCGCACAGGTACGCGCGAGCGCCATCGGGCTGCGCGTCTACGCCTGCGCGAGTCCGAACGGCTACGTGGTGATGCCCGGCGGCCTGACGCGCGCCGCCACCGGCACGGATGCGCGCGTGATCTCGATGCAGCGCGGCGGATCGAGCAAGGACACCTGGGTGCTGTCCACCGGCCCGGTCAGCACCTTCAGCCTGCTGAAGCGGGAAACCCGGCCGCAGGACCTGGTGCGCACCGGCCTGAACCTGTCCAGCCGCGTGGTGGAGAACCTGCACTGGTTCGGGCGCAACACCGAGCGCTGCGACGCCATGGCGCGCCTGCTGCGCGTGGCCTTGACGCGCGTGATCGAAGAAGGCCCGGCCGAGCGCGACCGGTCCTGGGGCGGCATTGCCGGCATGCTCAGGTTCACCGGCATCTTCGGCGAAAAAGACGCGCCGGCGGACGAAGTCGCCATCGCGCGCGCGTTGCGCGCCGCGGTGACGGATGACACCGTCCCGGGCCTCGCCGGCGGCCTGAAGGAGCTGCTGCGCGTCGCCTCCCAGTTGCGCGAGCGGCTGTCGCTGGACAACTGGCGCACGCTGAACCAGATGGCGCGGCGCCTGCAGCGCGACCGCAACCGCGCGATCCCGCTGTCGGAAACGCTGGCCGAGCTCGACCGCGACATCGCCGCCTTCATGACGCTCGCCGGGTTCGCGCTGGACGGCATGACGCGCGACACGGGCTGGCGCTTCCTGTCCATCGGCAGGCGCATCGAGCGCCTGCAGTTCATCTGCGGCCTGCTGCAGCAGGCGCTCGCCGGGCCAGCCGACGCCGACCTGGGCTGGGTGCTGGAGCTGGCCGATTCGAGCATCACCTACCGCTCGCGCTACATGGCGCGCCCGGAGTGGCTGCCGGTGCTCGACCTGCTCATCCGCGACGCGCACAATCCGCGCTCGATCTATTTCCAGCTGAAAGGCCTGAGCGAATTCGTCGGCCGCGTGTACGACGCCTTCGGCCTGGCGGAGGACTCGGGCGACGGCGTTGCGGAGCGCATGCAAAACGCGGTGCTCGCGCTCGAGGCGATCGACCCGGGCGCCGACCTGCGGCACGGCAGCGCGCGCCTGGCCGTTCTGCTGCAGGAATGGCACGACGCCTCGGCGCGCCTGTCCGAGCAGCTCGGCCTGCGCTTCTTCGCCCATGTGGGCGAGGTCAACCGGCAAACCTTCGCAATGTAATGAAATACGACGTCCTGCACGAAACGGTCTACAGCTACGAAAGCCCGGTGGTGCTGTCGCAGCAGCTGCTGCACCTGACGCCGCGCATCGTCGATTTCCAGCGGCTGGGCGCACACCGCGTCGAGGTGCGGCCCGCGCCGGCCGAAACCGGCACGCGCGACGACTACTTCGGCAACCCGGTGACGCAGATCATGCTCGCCGCGCCGCACGCCTCGCTCGCGGTGCGCGCCGAATCGCAAGTCGAGGTCCTGGCGCGCGGCCGGCCGGCCGAGGCCGGGCCCTGGGAGGGCGTCCGCGACCGACTGCGCCAGGCCGGCGGCGAGGCCTTGCTCGAGCCGATGCAATTCCTCTACGAATCGCCGCACATCGAGTTTTTCCGCGACCTGGCCGCGTACGCCGAACCCAGTTTCGGCGCAGGCCGCGGCCTGCTCGAGGCCGCGCTGGATCTCACGCGCCGCATCCATGCCGATTTCACGTTCGACCCCAAGGCGACCAGCGTTTCCACGCCGCTGCGCGAGGTGCTCGCGAAGCGCCGCGGCGTCTGCCAGGACTACGCCCATTTCATGATCGGCTGCCTGCGCATGCTGGGTCTCCCCGCGCGCTACGTGAGCGGCTACATCCTCACCACGCCGCCGCCGGGCAAGCCGCGCCTAGTGGGCGCCGACGCCTCGCACGCCTGGGTGTCGGTCTGGTCGGGCGCGGGCGAAACGGGTTCCTGGATCGACCTCGACCCCACCAACGACTGCCTAGTCGGCGACCAGCACGTCACGCTCGCCTGGGGCCGCGACTTCAGCGACGTCACGCCGATGCGCGGCGTGATCCTCGGCGGCGGCGAGCAGACGCTGGAAGTGCGGGTAACAGTGACCCCTCTCGCCTAGGACGTCGTCCCCGCGAAGGCGGGGACCCAGGTTTTGCTTCTGTAGAATTCATCCATGGCCGACCGTAAATTCGGATTCGAAACGCTTTGCCTGCATGCAGGACAGATCCCGGACCCGGCCACCGGCGCGCGCGCGGCGCCCATCTACCAGACCACTTCGTTCGTGTTCGATTCCGCGGAGCACGCGGCGAGCCTGTTCAACCTGCAGACCTTCGGCAACGTCTATTCGCGCATCTCGAACCCGACCGTGGCCATGTTCGAGGAGCGCATGGCGGCGATCGAGAACGGCCGCGCCGCGCTCGCCTGCGCGACCGGCCAGGCCGCCGAGGCGACCGCGATCCTCACCCTGTGCAAGGGCGGCGACCATATCGTCTCGGCTTCGACGCTCTACGGCGGCACGCACACGCTGCTCGGGGTCAACCTGAAGAAGCTGGGGATCGAGACCACCTTTGTCGATCCTGATGATTTGAATTCTTTCAGAACAAATATAAAAAAGAACACAAAACTGATTTATGCCGAAACGCTCGGCAATCCGCTCATCAACGTCGTCGACATCGAGGCGCTGGCGAAAATCGCGCACGAGGCGGAAATCCCGCTGGTGGTGGACAACACGGTGCCTTCGCCCTACCTGTGCCGGCCGTTCGACTGGGGCGCCGACATCGTGGTGCACTCGGCGACCAAGTACATCGGCGGCCACGGCACCACCATGGGCGGCGTGATCGTCGAGTCGGGCAAGTTCGACTACGGCAACGGCAAGTTCCCGGAATTCACCTCGCCCTCGCCCGGCTACCACGGCGTGGTGTTCCACGAAACCTTCGGCGACTTCGGATTCACGATGAAGGCGCGCATGGAGATCATGCGCACCTTCGGGCCGACGCTCTCGCCGATGAACGCCTGGCTGCTGCTGCAGGGCCTCGAATCGCTGCCCGTGCGGATGGACCGGCACTGCTCGAACGCGCTGGCGATCGCGAAGTTCCTGCAGGACCACCCCAGGGTGGCCTGGGTCAACTATCCTGGTTTATCGAACAGCAAATATTTTTCCTTGTCCCAAAAATATTTTCCGAAGGGGGCGTCGGGCCTGCTCAATTTCGGCGTCAAGGGCGGAGCGCGGGCCGGCGAGAAATTCATCGACGCCGCCGAATTCATGAGCCATCTCGCCAACATCGGCGACGCGAAGACGCTCGTCATCCACCCGGCCTCGACCACGCACCGGCAGATGAGCGACGAAGAGCAGTTGAAGGCCGGCGTCAAACCCGACATGATCCGCATGTCGGTCGGCATAGAGTCCCTGGACGACATCCTCTGGGACATCGATCAAGCACTCAATGAGGCGGGGAAATCATGATCAGCTACCAGTTCCTGGAACACGGCAAGCCGCTGCAGAAGGTGCTGCAGGACACGCCGAAACCGACCGGCACCGAGGTGCTGGTACGCATCACGCGCTCGGGCGTGTGCCACTCGGACCTGCACATCTGGGACGGCTACTTCGACTGGGGCGGCGGCAGGAAATTCTATGTAAAGGACAGAGGCTGCGTTCCCCCGTTCACGCTCGGTCATGAACCTTTTGGAATTGTCGAAGCGCTGGGTTCAAAAGCAAAAGGCGTGAAAATCGGCCAAAAGAAAATCGTCTTCCCGTGGATGGGTTGCGGCAAATGCGCGGTGTGCAAGGCGGGCCAGGACAACTATTGCGTGTCGGGCGCGCGCATTCCCGGCGTGACCCGGCAAGGCGGCTACGCGACGCACCTGCTGGTTCCCGACCCCAGGTACCTCGTCGATGCCACCGGCGTGGACGACGCGTTCGCCGCCACGCTCGCCTGCTCGGGCCTGACGGCGTACAGCGCGGCCACCAAGCTTCCGGACCTCGCCGCGGGCGACCGCGTCGCGGTGATCGGCTGCGGCGGCGTCGGCCTCGCCTGCGTCGCGGTGCTGAAGGCGATGGGGATCAGGCACATCGCCGCCTGCGACATCGACCCGTCCAAGCTCGCCGCGGCAGCGAAGCTCGGCGCGAAGATCCTGATCGACATGCGGCAGACGGACACGCCGCAAAAGCTCGCCGGCATCGCCGCGGCGATCGACTTCGTCGGCACGCCGCAGACCGCGGCGCCGGCGCTCGCGGCGCTGCGCAAGGGCGGCCGCTACATCCTCGTCGGCCTGCACGGCGGAGAGATCGTCCACCCGATGCCGCCGATCGCGCAGCGCGCCATCGGCATCGTCGGCTCCTACGTCGGCAACCTCGCCGAGCTGAAGCAGGTGGTCTCGCTGGCGAAGAAAAGGAAGCTGCGGCCGCTGCCGGTCGCCACGCGCCCGGCGAGCGAGGTCAACGCGGTGCTGCAGGAGCTCCAGGCCGGCAAGGTGCTCGGCCGCGTGGTCCTGGCCTTCTAAGATTGGAATCATCGCGCGCCGGCTTGCGCGCAAAAATTCCTCACCCCGCCTACCGTGCGGCACAGGGTTTCGTTGTAGAGCGAAGCCGCCCAGAAGCCGCAATCGCCGAGATAGGTCCCGGCAAAGCGGACATATACGAACAGCGGCCCATCGAAGGCGACCCCGCAGTCCATCAACTCGAACGGGCCGCACGCGGACTTCGTGCACGCAGCGACTTCAGCGGCGGTGGGCGCCGTTGAACGGCCAGACCAGAGCGCGCCCAGCGCAATCGCAGCAACAGTCAAGACCGCTGCGATGCCGATCCGCGTGCTTTTTCCTGGCGGGCCCTGCTTCCCCACGCGTCAGGGTTTTGGCAGCGTCAGCTCGCCGTCCGCCTGGAAGCTCGACGAGCCGAATCCCACGCCGTCGAGCTTGCCGCTCAATTTGTAGCTGACCTTTTCGGGCGCCTTGCCCTCGAGGAAGAATCCGAGCGCGTGAAATGCCGCGCGCAGCGCGGAGAGCGTCACGGGCACGTTGATCACGGACTCACCGAAGCGCGGCACGCTGCCCCGCTCACCGCTGACACCGGTGGCGAAGGTCTTGTCGAGCACCTCCACCTTCACGTAGACGCCGTCGTACTCGAGCGGCGCGTCGTTGGGATTCTGGACGCGGAGCTTTACCAGCATCCGCATTTCGAGGCCTTCACCGGGCAGCGACTCGATGCCGGCCACCGTGACCTGGATCGGCTCGCGGCCAGGCACGCTGGCGCAGGCGCCCAGAGCCAGCACTGCGGCAATCAACAGGGCCGGCAGGAGCGCGCGTCGCATCTTCATGTACCTCCGGTTCAGTGGCGGCCGGGCCGCCGTTGCCTCGACGATACTCCCTTGCCCTTCACTTTGAGAACCTCGGACGCGGCCCCTTTCAGCAGCCGCAGGAACGTCGGGCATTCGATGTGGCTGGGCGCGGGGCAGACGGCGGCGTGCCGCAGGCCGTTGCTCATGGCGCTCAGCCTGCGAATCGTCGCGTCCAGTTCGTCCGCCTTGGCCGCAAGCATCTGGCGGTCGATCTGCGGGCGTCCGTCAGGCGCGAACATGCGCGCGATCTCATCGAGCGAAAAACCCGCGGCGCGCCCCAGCGCGATCAGGGCCAGCCGTTCCAGCACGCGGGGTTCGAACAGGCGGCGCAGTCCGCGCCTGCCGACCGAGGCAATCAGTCCCTTTTCCTCGTAGAAACGCAGCGCCGAGGCGGGCACTCCGGAGCGCTGCGCAACCTCGGCGATGTCCATGCCGCCATACCCCTTGACTTCAAGTTGACTTGAAGTGCCATTGTGCAACCTGTGCCGCTCGATGGCAAGCAAAGGAGACAGTCATGGATTTTTTGATGTGCGCGCTTCTCACCGGGGCCGGTGCAACGGCGGTGACGGATTTCTGGGCAGTCGCCCGCAAGCGCCTGTTCGGCGTCCCGGCGCCGAACTACGGCCTGGTGGGCCGCTGGCTCGCCTACATCCCGCGCGGGCGCCTGCGCCATGATTCCATCGCCGCCGCGCGGCCCGTAAATGGTGAGCGCCTGATCGGCTGGACCGCGCACTACCTGATCGGCATCTCGTTCGCGGCCATCCTGCTCGGCATCTGGGGCCTCGAATGGCTTCGTCAACCGACGCTCGCACCGGCGCTCGCCGTCGGGATCGGCACCGTGGCGGCGCCCTTCCTGCTGATGCAACCGGGCATGGGCGCGGGCATTGCCGCCAGCCGCACGCCGCGCCCCGCTGCTGCCCGGTTGCAGAGCCTCATCACGCACGCGATTTTCGGCCTCGGCCTCTATGCAGCCGGCTGGGCCACCCGCTTGCTTTTGACAGGATCGTGGCGGTGACTATCGTTGCGCCGTGGGTGCGGCGGGCCGTCGGCCGTCTGACCGCCTGAAGCCGGCGGGAGGGCGGTTCCCTAAAGCCAGCGCCCGACGCGCGCTTTGTATTCCAGGTACTGCTGCCCGAAGAGGCCTGCAAGAAAGGCTTCCTCCGGCAAGACGAACCTGCGCTGAAACTGCCAGGCGCCAACCAGCCAGTAAACGAATATCGCCGCAAATTAGAGGGGCAGCAGGACCCTGTACATCAGCGGCACATCAGCGGCACATCAGCGGGGAAACCATTGAGCTCGCCCGGCGGCGAGGCTGGAAATGCGAACTCCATGGAACCGCCGATATTGAAGGCCGCCGTTGCCCACAGCGTGCGGCGGACCAATTGATCACTGGTCATCTCACCCCCTGCACGCTCACTGTGCGGCTCCCGCGCCCGGCTTGATCCAGATCAAATATGCGACGGTATCAGGTGCGAGAATTGCCCCGGGTTGCCCCGGCCGGTGTATCTCTCCGGCGCTGGTGCGGGTATTATTTGACCAGTCTCTGGTTGGCCGCAGCTTCGACGGGGCTTCGCAGTCTGGAAGCCGACAGGGACCGGGAGAGCGAATGCGCCGCGAGGAGATGTACAACGACGAGGTCGTGCGGCTCTTCCTGCTCGCCGCCGCGGTGTGGGGCATCGTCGGCATGGCGATCGGCGTCTACGTCGCCGCCGAAATGGCCTGGCCCTCGCTCAATTTCGGCATTTCGTGGCTCAGCTTCGGCCGCCTGCGCCCCGACCACACCTTCGGCGTGATCTTCGGCTTCGGCGGCTCGGCGCTGATGGGCACCTGTTACTACGTCGTGCAGCGCACCGGCCACACGCGGCTCGCGCTGGGCGGCCTCGCCAATTTCACCTTCTGGGGCTGGCAGCTCGGCTGCCTCCTCGCGATGGTGACCATGCCGCTCGGCCTGACGCAGGGCAAGGAGTACGCCGAACCCGAATGGTTCATCGATATCGCCGTGGCGATCGTCTGGGTCGCTTTTGGCACCGTGTTCTTCGCCACGATCGCGCGGCGGCGCATCCGCCACATCTACGTCGCCAACTGGTACTACGCCGCGTTCATCATCGCGGTCGCGCTGCTGCACATCGTCAACAACCTCGCGCTGCCGGTATCGCTGACCAAGTCCTATCCGATCTATTCGGGCGCGGTCGACGCGATGGTGCAATGGTGGTACGGGCACAACGCGGTCGCGTTCTTCCTGACCGCCGGGTTCCTCGGCATGATGTACTACTTCGTGCCGCGGCAGGCGCAGCAGCCGCTCTGGAGCTACCGGTTCTCCATCGTCAACTTCTGGGCGCTGATATCGCTGTACATGTGGGCGGGCCCGCACCACCTGCTCTACACGGCGCTGCCCGACTGGGTGCAGTCGGTGGGCATGGCGTTCTCGCTGCTCTTGCTGATCCCGAGTTGGGGCTCGGCGGCGAACGGGCTGATGACTTTCAACGGCTCGTGGCACCTGCTGAAGAACGACCCGGCGGCGAAGTTCATGGTGCTCTCGCTCGTGTTCTACGCCGCGTCGACCTTCGAAGGCTCGATGATGGCGATCAAGACGGTCAACGCGCTGTCGCACTACACAGAGTGGACGGTGGCGCACGTGCACTCCGGCTCCCTCGGCTGGGTGGCGATGATCACGATCGGGTCGCTCTACGCGATGGCGCCGCGCGCGCTCGGCCAGCCGGCGATGCACTCGCGCGCCGGGATGGAACTCCACTTCTGGCTGCACCTCGTCGGCGTGCTGCTGTACGTGATCGCGATGTGGATCGCCGGCGTCACGCAGGGCCTGATGTGGCGCGCAACGGGCGCCGACGGCGCGCTGCTCTACCCGTTCATCGACAGCCTGATCGCGATCCATGGGCTGTACATCGTGCGCTGGCTGGGCGGGGTGCTGGTCCTCTGCGGCATGGTGGTAATGGCGTGGAACCTGTGGCACACCGCGGCAGCGGCGCGCGCCCACCTGATCAAGCCGATCCCGGTCCCGATTCCCGATCCCGAGCCGCAGCAGGTGCCCCAGCCGCTGCCGGCCCGGGGCTGAAAGGCGAAGCGCCATGGCAGGCGGATACAAGTACTTCGAGGCGGTCGAGAAGAATGCGGTCCTGCTCGGCATCCTGACGCTGATCATGGTGTCGATGGGCGGCCTCGCGGAAATCACGCCGCTCTTCATCCAGGCGCATTCGGTGGCGCCGGCGCCGGGCGTCAAGCCCTACGACGCGCTGCGGCTCGCCGGCAAGGACATCTACGTGCGCGAGGGCTGCTACTTGTGCCACTCGCAGATGATCCGCGCGCTGCGCGCCGAGACGCAGCGTTACGGGCAGTTCTCGGTGGCCTCCGATTCGGTCTACGACCGGCCGTTCCAGTGGGGCTCCAAGCGCACCGGTCCGGACCTGGCGCGCGTCGGCGGAAAGTATTCCGACGAGTGGCAGCGGCTGCACCTGCTCGATCCGCGCGCGTTCGTGCCCGCCTCCAACATGCCCGCGTATTCGTGGCTCGAAGGCGCGAGGCTCGACGGCAGGGACATTGCCGCGCGCATGCGGGCGCTGCGCATGCTGGGCGATCCGTACACCGATGATGACATCGCCGGGGCCGAGAAGGCCGTCGCGGGCAAGACCGAGCTCGACGCGCTGGTCGCCTACCTGCAGCGCCTCGGCCTCGCGCACGAACCGGCGAAGGCACCCGCCAGATGAATCCGCTCTGGGGCCACATCGCGGGCGTGATCACGGCGGTCCTGATGCTTGCCTTTGTCGGCATCTGGGCATGGGCATGGCTTCCCCGGCACAGGCCCACCTTCGACACGCTGGCCAGGCTGCCCCTGGAAGACCGGGAGGCCGGGCAATGAGCGGCGCCCTGTCGGCGTGGGTGATGGTGCTCGCCACCATCAATCTGGCCATCGCGCTGTTCCTGTTCGTGTGGAGTCTGTGCGTCGAGATCCCGACGCAACCCGACGGCACCACCGGCCACGTGTGGGCGCACGGCGTGTTGCGCGAAGGCGTGCGCAAGCTGCCGACCTTGTGGGTCGTGGCTTCCGCGGCCGTGTTCATCCTCGCCTTCGGTTACCTCGCGCTCTACCCCGGTTTCGGCGCGTTCAAGGGACTGCTGAACTGGACGTCGCACGGCGAGCTCGCGCAGGCACAAGCCGCGAACGAGCAGCTCGAAGCGCCGTTGCTGGAGCGGGTGCGCGGCAAATCCCTCGCGGCGATCGCCGCCGATGCGCAGGCCCTGCGCGCCGGCGAAGTGATTTACGTCGAGAACTGCGCGGCCTGCCACGGCCGCGACGCGAAGGGCAACACCGCCATAGGCGCGCCCAACTTGGCCGACAACGACTGGCTCCATGGCGGTGACGACAAGTCCATCCTCGCAAGCATTCTGGACGGACGGCGCGGGACGATGCCGGCATTCGCCGGCGCCATTCCGGAAGATTCGATCCTCAACCTCGCCAACCATGTCGCGAGCCTGTCGGGCCTCCCGTCCGATTCCCTGCGCGCGCAGACCGGCCAGCCCCTGTTCTCGAATTGCGCCGCCTGCCACGGTGCCGATGGCAAGGGCAATCCGGCCCTGGGCGCGCCGAACCTCACCGATGGCATCCGGCTCTACGGCGCGGGTGACGCGCGCGCCATCGCCGACATCATCAGCCGCGGCCGCAACGGCGTGATGCCGGCATGGCGCGGGCGCCTGAGCGCCGAAGACGCCGCGCTCGTCGCCGCCTGGGTCTATGCAAGATCGCACCCGACCGGCGCCGGGACGCGGTGATCCCGCGCAGTAACTCCGACAGGGCGCGCGAAACGGGCGCCTGGTTCCGGCAGCCCGTCTTCTGGCTGGCCGTCGCCGTCTTCATCGCCTCGCTGGGCGCCTGCATCGTGACGATCGTGCTCGCCGCCCGCCATCCGGACGCACCGGTCGAAACGGGCGGCGGCAAGCTGATGGGCATGCCGCTGCGCACTCCCGCCGCGGCGCCGCCACGCGGCACGCAATGAACGGCGCGGCTGGCGGCTGCTGGCATTGCGGCGAGCCCTTGCCGGCCGATCCTCCGGTCGCGCGGGTCGCCGGCGCGGCGCATCCGGTGTGCTGCCACGGCTGCCGCGCAGTGGCGGAATGGATCGGCGAACTCGGGCTCGCCGACTACTACCGGCTGCGCAGCGCATCGCCCGGGCCCGCGCCCGATCCCGCGGAGGCGGCGAAGAGCACCGCGGCGTACCTGCGTCCGGAGCTGTCGCGGTATTTCGTGCGCGAGCGCGCGGACGGCAAGAGCGAGGTCGCCCTGCTGGTGGAAGGCGTGCGCTGCGCCGCCTGCAGCTGGCTGATCGAGCGCAGCCTCGGCAGGCTGCCGGGCGTTGCCATGGTCAGCGTGAATCCGGCCGCGCGGCGCGCGAGCATCGTGTTCGACGGCGGGACCGAATCGCTCGCGCGGATCGTGGACGCGCTGGCGCGCGTCGGCTACCGGGCGCACCCGCTCGACCGCGCGTCGCTCGACGACTCGCGCGGGCGCGAAACGCGCGACGCGCAGAAACGCCTCGCGGTCGGCGGTTTCGGCGCCATGCAGTCGATGATGTTCGCGAGCGCGCTGTGGTTCGGCGCCGACGCCGCGACGCGCGATGCCTTCCGCTGGCTGTCGCTGATCGCCGCCACGCCCGTGGTGTTCTACGCCGCGGCGCCGTTTTTCGCCGGCGCGGCGCGCCTGATCGCCGCGCGGCGCCTGGGAATGGACGTGCCGGTGGCGCTCGCCGTGGCGCTCATCTATGCCGGCAGCGTCGCCGAAGTCGCCGGCGGCGGCCCCGAGGTGTGGTTCGAGTCGGTCAGCATGTTCGTGTTCTTCCTCTGCCTGGGCCGCTATCTCGAAATGCGCGCGCGCCATCGCGCCGGCGACCTGGCCGATGCGCTGGCGCGGCTGGCGCCCGTATTCGCCGACCGTGTCGAGCCCGACGGCTCGCTGCTGCGCGTCGGCGCGCTCGAGCTGGTGGCGGGGGATCGCGTGCTCGTCGCCGATGGCGGCAGCGTGCCTGCCGATGGCGTGCTCGAGAGCGCGGCATGCCGCGTCGACGAGGCCATGCTGACGGGCGAATCCGCGCCGGTCACGCGGCGCCGCGGCGAGCCGCTGCATGCCGGGACCGTCGTCGCGGGCGCGCCGGCAACCGTGCGCGTGAGCCGGGTCGGCGCGGACACCATGGTGGCGGGCATTGTCGCGCTTACCGCGCGCGCTGCGGCGGCGCGGCCGCGGTTGGCGCGCGACGGCGAACGCGCCGCGGCGGGATTCGTGGCGCGGGTCCTGCTGCTGGCGGCGTGCACCGCGGCCGGATGGGCGATCTTCGATCATGAGCGCGCCTTTGCCGCGACGGTCGCGGTGCTGGTGGTGGCATGCCCGTGCGCGTTCGCGCTGGCAGCGCCGGCGGCGGTAACGCGCACGCTCGCGGTGCTCACCGGCCGGGGCATGCTGGTGGTGCGCCCGGATGCGCTCGAAAGCCTCGCATCGGCGACCGACGTGGTGTTCGACAAGACGGGCACGCTGACCGAAACCTCGATCGCGCAGCGGCGCACGGACGCGTTGCGCGGCATGAGTGCCGAGGCCGCCCTCGCGCTAGCGGCGGCGCTCGCGCAGGGCAGCCGCCATCCGCTGGCGCGCGCTTTCGCGGCAGCGGCGCCGCCGGCATTGCCCGCCGTGGAGGCGCGGGAGAGCGCCGCGGGCCGGGGCGTTGGCGGCCTGGTCGCGGGCCGCCGCTATCGCCTCGGCCGGGCGGACTACGCGCTGGGCCGCGAGGCGACGCCGCCGGAGCTGGACGACGCCATTGTGCTCGCCGATGACGCCGGCGCCGTCGCTGCGTTCCACGTTGAAGAGCGGCTGCGCCCGGGCGCCCGGGAAGCGGTCGCTGCCCTCGTCCAGGCCGGCTTGCGGGTATCCATCGCCAGCGGGGACTCCGCGGCGAGGACGGCCGCTGCCGCGGCGAGCCTCGACATCGCTTCCTGGACGGCCCGGCAGGCGCCCGCGGACAAGCTCGCCAGGCTCACGTCCTTGCGCGTCGCGGGCGCGCGCGTGGTCGTGGTCGGCGACGGCGTGAACGACGCCCCGGTGCTGGCCGGCGCCGACGTCGCCGTGGCCGCCGGCTCGGCCGCCGATGCGGCGCGGGCGGCGAGCGATATCGTGGTTACCGGACGCCTCGGCGTCCTCGCCGATGCGCGCGCGCTGGCGCGGGAAATGCTGTCGATCCTGCGGCAGAACCGGCGCTGGGCCCTGGGCTACAACCTCGCCGCCGTTCCGCTCGCCGCGCTTGGCTTCGTGCCGCCGTGGCTCGCGGCGCTCGGCATGTCGGCAAGCTCGCTCGCCGTGGTGCTGAACGCGCTGCGCATCGGCCGGACACGGCAGGCGCACGCGCAGGCAGGCGACATTGCGCCGCCCGCGGCCCAGCTGCGCCCGCAAGCCCAGCCATGAGCAGCCTGGCTTTCCTCATCCCGGTCTCGATCCTGCTGCTGCTCGTGGCGGGGATCGCGTTTTTCTGGGCGGTCGACCACGGCCAGTTCGACGACATGGAGACGCCGGGATTGTTGCCGGTTGCCGACGCGGACAGCGACACGCCGCGTGCCGCCGAGCCGCATGCCGGAACGGCAACGCGCGGCTTGCCATGAGCGGGGGGATCACGCTGGGCGCTGCCCTGCTGCTCGGCTTCGCGGCCAGCGGGCACTGCCTCGCAATGTGCGGCGGCATTTCCGGCGCGCTCGGCATGGCGACGGAAAAAGCGATCGGCGGGCGTCCCCGTGCCTCGCTGCTGGTCGCCTATCAGCTGGGACGGATGCTCTCGTACGCGATCGCCGGCGGACTGGTCGGCGGCGTGCTCGGCTTCGTCGTGGCCTGGATAGACACCAGCGCCATGCATTCATTGCTGCGCGCGCTGTCCGCAGTGGCGCTGGTCATCGCGGCGCTGGTCGCGTTTGGCGTGCTGCGAGACCCGGGCTCCCGCCTAGGCCGGCTGGCATGGCCCCACCTTGCGCCGATCGGCCGGCGGTTCCTGCCCGTGACGGGCGTCGCGCGCGCGCTGGGCTTCGGCATGGTGTGGGGATGGCTGCCCTGCGGCTTTGCCTACACCGTCATGCTCATCGCGGCGCTCGAGCAGGACGCGCTGCGTTCGGCGGCGACGATGCTGGCATTCGGCATCGGCACCGCGCCTGCGATGCTTGCCGTCGCGCTCGGCGCCCAAAGCGCGACGCGCTTCGCCGCCGGTACTGCGGGCAGGCGCGTTGCGGGCGGCGCGCTGATCGCGGGCGCCGTCCTGACCCTGTTCGCGCCGCAAATCCTCGCCGCCGCGCCATGGCTGCACCCATGGTTGCCTCTGCTTTGCAGAGTCGAATAACTGCGCCCTAGCGCGCGCGCCGGTAATGCATCGCGACCGCGCCGCTGCGGAGCGGCTTCGCCGAGACCAGCTCGAGCCGCCGCGTGCCGGGCAGCCCGCTCTGGTACAGGGTCGGACCGTGGCCGGCGATCCTGGGGTGCACGAGGAATTTGTACTCGTCGATCAGGTCGAGCCGGTCCAGCTCGGTCGCGAGCTTGCCGCTACCGAGCAGCACGCCGGCCGGCGTCGCGTCCTTGAGCTTTTGCACGCCCGTACGCAGGTCGCCGGCGATGTGGTGGCTGTTGGTCCACGGGAAGTCCTTTCGCGTCGACGACAGCACGTACTTGGGCTTGGCCTCCAGCTTGAGCGCCCACTCGCGCATCGCCGGCGGCGCCTCCTGGTCGCCGCGGGCGACCGCCGGCCAGTAGCTCTCCATCATCTCGTAGGTAACGCGGCCCCACAGAATCGCCCCGCCCTCGTCCATGAGGCGGGTAAAGAAAGCGTGTGTCTCGTCGTCGGCGATTCCCTCCTGGTGGTCGATGCAGCCGTCCAGGGTGACGTTGATGCCGAAGGTCAAGAGTCCCATGCGGCGAGTCTAAGCCCGCGCAGCGGCGGCCACCATGCTTCGCAGAACGAACGCTTTCGTCAGGACGGGTTTCCGTCGGGCTAACGTTCGCAGCCACCGGCGCACTTGCGCGTCCGTGTGGACTGCGGCGTTAGGTTTCACTTTGGTTGAGTCTTAGCCAGGCGGTCTGCCATCCGCGTCTGCCAGCCCGGTCCAGTGGAACGCCAACGTTCAATGACATTCTCGGGCAAACGAATCGATATGAGCTTTCGTGGGTTTTCCGAGCGAGGCCGTCCACCTTTGTTGACCCTACCCCGGGCGAGCATGTCATCAGTCAACTCGGGCAGCTCTTTATACTCGTGCCGCCGAATGACGTGGGAGTCCACGCGCCCGAGGTCAGAGCCCAAAGAGCGGCGCGATGCGCGTTTTCTCGCGGTCATTTGCTTTCCTCATGCTGAAAACATGGCGTTCCGCGCCACGCGGCGTGTAGCCAACAACGACGATCCGTCCGCGCAGCACACCGAAACAGATGATTCGCACTTCGCCGTAGTTCCTGCGCTTGTCTTCGACTTCGAAAGTCGTCCCGGCGAAAACCAGTTCGGCGTCCTTGAAATCGAGACCGCGATCGGCAAGGGTGGCTGCTCGTTTCCTTGGATCGAAAGTGACTACCACAGGTTATTGTATCTACAACAACCGGAATTGGCAATGAGCAATTCCGAGCGCATCGAAGTGAAACCTAACGTGGAGCCCAGACGCGCGCGCGGCGCTGACACTTGCAACGCACTGCCGGCTCGCGCGCGTCGATCTGCGGCGCCAGGTTAAAGCGAGGCATCCTTGAACGCTTTCAGTACGGCGTTCATACGCGTTTGGTAACCGGGGCCTTGCGCCTGAAACCACGCGAGCACCTCCGCGTCAACGCGAAGGGAAATGGACCTCTTTGCTTCAACAGGCTTCAGCCCCTTGCGTACGATGACCCGGGCGATGTGGTTGACATCCAACTCGGGATGCTCCGTGGTGAGCTTGATATCACGGTCTTTCATGGATCTGACGCGCCGCCAATCGGTTCTAGAGGTTCTTGAAGAGGAAGATTTCTTCATGTTTAGTCGCTCGCCGAAACGAGATCACGTGAATGCGCCCGCGAGATTCCAGGTGAACGATCGAAACAGCGACCCCATCCAGCAGGCCGAGAGTAACGAAACGCTGCTCGCCATAGGCAAAGCGGTCGTCTTCGTAGGTCGTCGTGAACCCTTCAAACACGCGCCAAGCATCAGCGAAGTCAAACCCGTGATCTCTGAGATTTGCCTTTCGCTTTCGCTCATCCCACGTAAAGCGCATTTACGGAGTGTATATACAGACAAAAAGGCCGTCAAGGACCGCTCTCGCCGCGCTTTAACGTCCGCGTTTTGCCGCGCCGGGCTGAGCGCGCAGCGGCGAGAGGTAGGCGGAATCTTCCCCCGGTTTTGTTGACACCCGGTTCATCGAGCCTGCCGTTCAAACGTCGCAGGCGACACGTAATCCAGTGACGAGTGCAGTCTAGCGCGGTTGTAAAAGGGCAAGTAGTCCTTGAGCACTGTGCGGATCTCCTCGTCGTCCTCGAAGCTGCGGCCATGATAGACGTCGGTCTTCATGGAATGGAAGAACGACTCGATGAAGGCGTTGTCGGTCACTTTGCCGGGACGATTCATGCTCTGCGTGATGCCCAGCTCGGCAATACGTTCCTTGAAGGCGCCGGCAGCGTACTCGATGCCCCGATCGGTGTGGAACACCAGGTCTCTGCCGGGTCTGCGGCTGTGCACGGCTTTGTTGAGTGCCTTTAGCGTGAGCTTCACGTCTTTCCTCGGCCCGTAGCTCCAGCCCACCACCCGGCGGCCGTACTTGTCCATCACCACCGCCAAGTAGCGGTAGATGCCTCCCACCTTAAGGTATGTGATGTCCCCCACCCACACCTGGTCGGGGCGCTCCAGTTCAATGTCCAGGCTCTGGTTCGGGATCTTGCCGAAGAAGCGCTGGATGCTCGGATTGGTGTAGCGGATCGTCGCCACACGGGCCTTGATGCCATGGGCTCGCATCAGCCTTGCCACCCGGTGCTTGCCGGCGCGGCAACCGCGTTGCCGCAGCGCCTGGTGCACCCGCGGGCTGCCGTAGGTGCCGCGGCTCTCGGCGTGCACAACCCTGATCCGCTCGGTAAGCGATTCGTTCTGGCGCTCACGCTCGCTCCGCTCGCGCGAGCGCCAGGCGTAATAGCCAGCTCTCGTCACCTCGTAGAGCCTGCACATCATCGTGATGTCGTGCTTGTCCCGGTTTACTTCGATGAATTCGAAGATTTCCGCTTTCGACCCGAAGCAAACCGGATGGCTTTTTTTAGGAGTTCATGCTCCTCCCTGAGCACCTTGTAACGGCGCTCAAGCTCCTTTAGCCGTCTCAGCTCTGCCGTGGTCTCCACATCGAGCTTGGATGCCCTGGCCACGATCACTCCCTCCCTGACCTGCTTTCTCCACAGCGACAGCATGAACGGGTGAATGTCCAACGCCGAGGCCACATCTTGAATCAGAACGCCAGGCAGGCTGCTCAACTTCACCGCCATCGCCTTGAACTTCTCTCCGTACCTTGCAATCTTTCTGGGTCCAGCCTTTGCCACTTTCCACCTCCAGCCTGTTAGGCCGAGGTGTCAACTAATTCGGGGGAAGCTTGCGCGTCCGGGCTGAACGCGCGGTTAGATTGCGATCAGGCGACTTCCAGAAGCGCACGTGGATTCTTCTGTGCAATTAGAAGCAATGTACGAGCGGCGCCCGACGGAGCACGTCGGCCCTGCTCCCATTCCTGGAGGGTACGCACGGAAACACCCAGTAGTTGAGCAAACCGTGACTGAGAAAGTCCGGTGCGCTCACGTACGGAAGTCACCGAGGGGACGTTGAACACCCGACCATGTTCGCCGCGCTTGATATCACGAATGCCTTCGAGAATCTCAAGTCCAATGTTGCGCTTGGCCTTAGCCATCCAGTTCCTCCTTGATCTTGCGCAAAACGTGAGCCGGGATGTTCTGCTCTTCATTCTTTGCGTAGATCGTCAACATCCAAATTACCCCTTCGTGAGTCTTGGCGTAGTAGATCACTCTGATACCGCCTCGCTTGCCGCGGCCGGGCTGAGCCCACCGAAGCTTACGAACCCCGCCTGAGCCCGGAACAATCGCACCCCGTTCCGGCTCTTCGGCAATGGCCGCTTGAAGCTGTGAGTACTCGTCATCGCTGAGATAGTCGCCAACGAGGCGTGTAAACAGCTTTGATTCGACAAAGCTGAACATTCCGTATTATACGGCAATGCCGTATAGCGTCAATCGCAATCTAACGTTCGCGGCCACCGGGCCGACGAGATGAGGATAGCGACAAGGTACGCCGCTTCAGAGGCTCCGGGTGGGCCGCGCGGTTAGACCGCGATTCTCTAAAGGAGCCTGCCAAGAAGGTCTCCGTAGGCGCCAACGGCAGTGCCAAAAACCATGGCCCACACGCCCAGAATTACAGCCGCAGAGTCACGTTCCTGATCTTGCTTCTCCGAGACGGAAAAAGTCTCAACGACAGTAAGGTTTCGAAGACGGATACGCTCTTCTTTAGAGAGGCGAAGAACGTTACGAAAGGTGACTATCGCTCCGAGCACAATTGTTACTGCTCCGGAGCGCATGAACCAATGCCATTCCCGAGTCATGTAGCAGTAGAGAAGCCACCCAATATTCCAGGCAACCACAACGGTCAGCAAGAATCGAGTGTTCGTGAAGAGGAATAGGTACGCGGCGCCATGCGGCGTTGGTTCTTGAGGCTCGTTCATCAGTTGGTATTCATTTAGCGGTCTAACGTCCGCGTTTTGCCGCGCCGTGACGAGCGCGAAGCGGCGAGTTGTAGGCGTCGGGCAACGACGCGCTGTTAGGCGCCCTACTTGCCACGGACGTTGTAGATGTCACCTGCGATGAAGCTCTCATAGGCGGGAACCGTTATCCAGCCGTGATCTTCGGACCAATAGCCCTCGCTGTGGCCTTCTGTGGCCGAGATGGTCTCCCAAGTGAATAGGCAGTGGTCATGTTCGCCGTTGTTTGGGTAAACGCGACGTTGCCACTGAGCGTGTCCATCTACGGCTGCTTCAAGTGCCGCTTTAACCCACCACCCGCGATAGGCGTACGTCTGCCCAGCAACCGGAGCCGGCTTTGTCTGGATACCGTAGGTCTCAAACGTGACGACGTTGCCTTCTTCGGCGACTGCCTTGTGAAGTTGCCAGTTTTCGTTCCCAGAGCGTTCATTCGTATACAAACCAGCTGGCGCAAGCGGCCCAGATCGATCTACGCGGTCGAATTGCCCGACAAGGCGGTAGCGATCTCCCAATTGCTCAACTGAGACGATGCGCACCTTTGGAGCGACGTACGGCACGTTTCCTTGATTGGCTGCCATGGCGCCTAACGTTCCGGGTGTGGCGCAACGGGCGTGGTGCGCAGCGCCATGCGAAAGTTGTCGCACACCAGCCGGGTGTTAGGCTGTGCGCTCATTCTGTTCTATTACTTCTCCGGTAGCTGCGTCCACAACCAGATTTAGGTCCCAGCGTTGCATACCCTTCGCCCAGCAGAAATACATCACTGTCCAAACCCAGCGCTCTTCGGGCCCCCAGGGCATTAGCCGAAGGATTCGGTCAAAGAGCGGCGCGGTTTCTGGTTGACGCTTGGCTTCATAGATTGGCTCCGTAATCTGTAACAAGTGCGTCGAGTCAATCAAGCTGCTGGAGCGACTATGCGATCGCGTATTGATACTGATTGCCAGCGCTTTGATCGCGACTTCGCCCGACGCCATCAGCGATACAAAGACAATCACTCCATTGTCTTCGGATGTGAATCGGATTCCCCACTGACCATGACTCGTTGTCCGCCCGACGCTCGAGATCATGGGACCTTCTAAGTCCCGCTTCTTTAAGTCCCCACTTGAGCTGACCAGATCGGAACGCGCGTTGGGGTCCCACTCTAGAATCTTCGGTGTCAGAAGCCTCAGAGCATCAAACGCCGAAAGATCGCTTCTGGGGATTGAAATCTTCTCTATCGCTGGTTGCGGAAGGACGGGGTCGGGATCCGGCTCGCCTACGACTGTCGCCGCCTTTGGCAGACGGCCTTCCTTGAAGTCCAAGGTCACATAGCGTGGCGACAGCCATTGAAACTTCGGCAGGCCAATTGCTGCGGCGAACTCGTAGGCAATCGGCAATTGGCCGATTTCGGGCAGGCCCGCCGTGCGTAAACGAGACTCGAGTCTGCGCGCGTCGACGGTTGGAAGTACGTATGGCCCTAGAACCTTCATATCAAGGTTCCTGTCGTCGACAGTAGCGTCTTCGTCCCAGGAAGCTTCGTACTTAACGGCTGAGGAGCCGTTGTTCACAATGGAGAAGCCCCAGCCATGGTCCTCGGCAAATATGTAGTGCAGCACCGGTAGTTCAAAGAGGCGGGCGAGCTCTTCGACTTTGTGGTCGTCTCCTTCAAATGGGATGACCGTACACCAGCCATTCTTTGGAGGAAATACGACGCCTCTCACTTTGCCGCTAGCCATTCTCTGGCTGACGACGCGACGGTTTGGCGCGCGTACGTGAAAGCTGTCGCTAAATTCGCTCACGGCTTTGGCTGCACAGCCTAACGTCCTGCATTGCCGGCGCGCGCTGAATTTGCGCGCGTCCGGGCACATGCAGTGGTTAGCTTGCAATAGAAGGTCACGCGCGCTCCCAGGTAGCTGTGGCTTGAGCCATTGGCCCGCCTGGAACAGTTGCGCTTGGCGCCCATTGGTTCTTGACTACGAGTCGATCTCGGTCGAGATTCCAGAAGCGCACCTGCTCACTGCCGTTCCATGACTGATTCCATGATGCATCGACCTTTGTGATGAATTGATTCCCCTCCACGCGGTAACGGCCCGTGTACGCCATCATGCTCCGAAAGAGGGCCGTAACATCGCCGTCCTTCTGTCCGGCGGCCCGCTCCTTTGAGGTGAGCAGCGCCATCATTCGACCATCGGACCCGAGAATGAGATACCCGTTGGGACTTGCGCCAAATGGCCGTTGGCGCTCTCTGGAATCCCGCAGTTCAACCTCAAATGAAATCAGCTTCCAGCTGCCGAGCAGCGCAGATTCAGCCATATGCCCTCCGCCACACGTGGCGCTGCAAGCTAACTTTCACGCCCAACGGCGCGTGCCCACGAACCTTTGCGCGGCATGGCGCTCGCGCGCGCGTCCGAATGGGGCGTGCTGTTAGGCCGCAGGCTGCTTCTTGATGCGCGCATAGTAGGTCTTGGCGGCTTCTTCCCAGTTCGCACCGTCGAACGTCCTTATTTCAACAGAGGACGGATCGAAGCCTTCGACGCAGCGCGCGTTGAAGGCCCACCGACTTGGGTCGAGTCGTGGGTGGATGAAAGGGTGAATTCCGCAGTGCTTGCAGAAGTAGTGCTTTGCGGTCTTCGTATTGAATTGGTAGAGGGCGAGTTCGGATTCACCCGCGAGGATGCGAAGGTCCGAATCGGCTGCCCCGTGCCACAGAGCGCCCCCGCGCCGACAGTGGGAGCAATTGCAACTGACGACATAGTCGAGTTTGGCTCGCACTTCGAACCTAACCCGGCCGCAGTGACAGGAACCAAGATGAGATTTCGAAGTTTCGTTCATGCGGCCTAAC
>Ga0315912_10000487_pt1 | contig 74305 bp, 59 predicted proteins | sample VfabasoilMG_FD_204469 | JGI IMG/M metagenome (GOLD analysis project Ga0315912, IMG submission 204469) | Garden soil microbial communities collected in Santa Monica, California, United States - V. faba soil | ecosystem: Environmental > Terrestrial > Soil > Garden | place: USA: California... | reverse complement strand
GCGCGTCCACAATCCCGTCCAGCGCCTTGTTTGCTTCAGCAGCATGCGCCGACGTTAGCGGACCCGACCCGCTCCGCAAGCCGCTCGAGCCTTGCCCCGGGCTGTTTGTCAGGGGCGCGACACATTCCGCGCGGCAGGTCGCGCCCCAGCTCCCCTCGGGCAGCCCGACCGAGCGCCGGTGTTGCACACCGCCACACCCATTGCGTAACATCGCGCGCATGAAAACGGCGACGTTGGCAAGCGTGAGTCTCCTGGGTTGTCTCGCCCTGCTGGGCTGCAGCGACGACGAGCTACGCGTGCTCGAGCCCCCGACCGCTACCGAGGGTCCGAGCTACGTCGTGTTCTCCACGGTCGACACCGCCGACGACCGGATGGGCTACTTTGCGCTCACACCGTCGCTCGACGGCGATGTCCCCATCGACATCGATCGAGGCATCGAGGAGCCGGGTGGCGGGCGCCTGTACGTGCAACCCGGGATCGGCACCTTCCTGCTCGGCGGCGGCGAGATGCCCAGCATCACTCGCTACGAGCTGAACGCCGCCGGTGAGCTGGTCCGCGGCCAGGCGCTATCCTTCGCCAACCAGGGGGTGAGCGACCTGGCGGACTCGGCGGTCGTGTTCGTCAGCCCGTCGAAGGCGTACTTCCGCGATCGCAGCCAGGTTCAGCTGATCAGCTTCGATCCCACGCGCATGGAGATCCTGAACACGTTTCCGCTCGAGGGTCTGGAGCGCGAGGGCTTCCTGACGGATTTCGGCTCCGTGTTTCAGCGCGAGGATGGCATCTACTTCCCCATCCAGTGGTACGACGAAAACGAGGATCGTGGACCCGCGGGCGCCGCGCTGGTGCGCGTGGTGCCCGACACGGACGAGATCGAGATCACGACCGATCCACGCTGCTCCGGCATGGACGTCGGGGTGATGACGTCGCAGGGCGACATCTACTGGTTCTCGACCCGGGTCACCACCTGGTGGCGGGCGCCCGTGAATGCCAACGGCCCCCACGACTGCGCGCTGCGAGTGCGGCGCGGTGAGCAGACGTTCGATTCGAGCTGGCAGCTCGACGTGACCACACGCACGAATGGCTGGCCTTCGGTCGCGACGGTGACCGGCGGGGGCTCCAAGGTCTGGCTGCGCGTGCTCGAAGAGTCCGAGGTGGGGGTCCCTGCGGACGCCACACCCGATGTCGTGGAGGAGCTACAGGGCTGGCAGTGGTACCTGCTGGATGTCGAAAGCAACCTGCCCGCCGCGCGCAACGGCGAGCGCACGCCCGGAAGCTACTACGCCTACGGCTTCGAGATCGACGGCCGTACGTACACCACCGAGAGCGACGCCGACTACACCCAGTCCACCCTGCTCGAGCTCACCGAGCAGGGCTTCGTCGAGGGCGCCACCGTGGAAGGCACGGTGCGCGGCCTGGCGCGCTTGCGCTGACGCTGAGCCGCCCGCTAGCGCACGCGAACCACACCCCCGCCCACGATCTGCGCGGGCCCTTCCAGCGAGGGCAAGAATTCACCCGCCGGTGTGATCTCCACCAGCGCCGTCGACGACATTTTCGCGGGCATGGCGCGTGGAGTACGTCTTGTCGTCGATCTTGAACACCGTCGCGCCGAGCGAGCCGGGCTCCTGATTGGCGATCTGCACTGCCTGTGCATCTCCGATGTGCCAGCGCCACCACAGAAAGCCCGCCTCCTGCCAGAGCACCGCTTGCCAATCTGTGGGGGTCCACCGGGTCGACGATGTCGGCGTGCCAGAGGCGTAGCAGCGCCGTCGTGTCGTCGAGCAGCGTGAAGTCGCCCGCGGGGCGCCCTCCGACAAGGGCGCTCATGTCCAGCTGGTAGCCGAGGTCGAACGCATCGAGTACAAGGGAATCCAAAGCGATCTGGGTCGGCCGCGCTTCGCTCAGGCAACGTAAATCTCCAATCTACGAAGTACTCGCTGGCCTTCCGGTTCCGGAGCCACGCTGGCCACATGTGACGCTACGAGCTAGGCCGTACCGGGGCAGAGTGCCGCGCGCAGTCGCCCGATGCTCTCGGTGAGGAAGGCGATGCTAGCCTTCACGCGCGGTATGCTGCGGGCGTCGCGGTGCGCGCCGAGCCAGAGCGCGCGCTCCGGAGCGGGGACGGGGGTCGGCAGCCAGCGCAGGCCATGGGTCGCGTCGCCGATGCAGCGCGGCAGGCAGGTGATGCCGATGCCGGCGGCGGCCATGGTGGCCATCGGCTCGCGACCGTTGGTGCGCGCCACGACGCGGGCGCGCGAGGCAAATGCAGGCAGCCAGTCGACGTCGGGCACCTTGCCCAGCGACTCGCTCATTCCGATCAAGGCGTGCCCCTCGCACTGTCGTTCGAAGTCGGGAGCGCCATGCCGCGCGAGATAGCTGTCGGAGGCGTACAGTCCGAACGCGATCACCGCGACCTTCCGCTGCACGATCTCCGGCTGCTCGAACTTCGAGGGCCGCAGCGCGATGTCCGCTTCACGTCGCACCAGGTTGACGTGCCGCGCCTCCGCCAGGAGCTCCAGCCGCAGCTCCGGGTGGCTCGCCACGAAAGGGGCGAGCAACGGACCCAGGACGCTGCGGATCATCCACTCCGAACCGGTGATGCAGACGGGGCCGGACAGCCCGACGTCACGCCCCGCTGCGCCGCGTTCGGCCGCCAGCGCGCCGTTCTCCATCTGCTCGGCAGGTACCAGCATCCGCCGCCCGGTCGTCGACAGAGCCTGCCCGCTGGGCGTGGCCACGAACAGCTTGGCGCCCAGCTTGCGCTCGAACGCGCTGATGCGGCGACCCACCGTGGGCTGCGCTACCCCGAGCGAGCGGGCCGCCGCCGAGAGGCTGCCGTTGCGAGCCACGGCGAGAAAGTAACGCAGGTCATCCCAGTCGAGCATGCGCAGCCCATTCTGCCCGCGATTCATTGCGAAGCGAAGGGCGGTGTGAGCCTAGCCCAGGGCATGCAAAATTGCATGGCCCGCATGCTGCCGGCAGCAATCGACGTGGCGAGCGCTGCGAATCAGGCTGATGGCATGCGTAGACGAGAATTTTCGAATTTGCTGCTGGGCGCGGGGGCTCTGGCCGGCGCCTCTCTCGCCGGCTGTACCACGCCCTCGGCCGCGGCTGCCCCGCCCGCCGCGGGCACGCCGCGACGCGGGGAACATGCCAAGATCAAAGGCATCTGCTTCGATCTGTTCACGCTCTTTGACCCACGTTCGGTGCTGGCCGTGGCCCAGGGCATCGTGCAGGAGAAAGCGGCGGAGCTGTGTGAAAGCTGGCGAATGCGGCAATTTCAGTATGCCTTCCTACGCACCGCCGCGGGGCAATACGAGGACTTCCGCGTGGTGACCCGGGAGGCGCTCGCGTTCGCAGCGCGCTCCAGCCAGCTCACGCTGTCGGACGCGGACAGTGAAACGCTGGTGGAGGCGTACTCGCAGCTCGAGCCCTGGCCGGACACGCGTCAGACGCTGCTCGGCTGGAAGCAAGCGGGGCTGCGCCTGGCGCCCCTGGCCAACTACTCGCCCCGCATGCTCTCGGGCCTGCTCGCTCACGCGGGCCTCGAGAGCCTGTTTGACGCCCAGATTTCGACGCACGCGGCGCGCACCTTCAAGCCCGATCCGCGCGCCTACGCGCTCGGCGTGTCGACGCTCGGGCTGGCGAAGGAGCAGCTCGTGTTCGCCGCGTTTGGCGGCTGGGACGCGGCGGGTGCTCGCTGGTTCGGCTATCCCACGTTCTGGGTCAATCGACTGGGCGTGCCGGCAGAGCAGCTCGGGCCCGGGCCCGATGCGAGCGGCCCAACGCTGGCTGAGCTCGCCCGCTTCGTGTCGGAGCGAAGCTCGGGGTGAGGCTCCGCGCCCGCACCGGGGCGGCCGCTGCGCGCCCCGAAGTGTCGCGCAGCGTCCGGTCGGTGGAGGCCCGGCCCTCTACGAGCCTGGACCCCAGAGCCCTGCTCAGGGCACGAAGGTCTGCACGGTGGCGTAGTCGTGGGTTTCCGGGCCGTGGCCGCCCACGACCTTCAGGTTGGCAGTGGGGATGGCGTGCATCGGGGCTGCCACCACGGACGATCGACCATCATCACGTCGAACCGAGACACCGACGAGCTCCACCCACTCTTCGGCGATCCATTGCTCGCCAGCGCTGCCATGGATCGAGCCAGCACAAGACGACCGGCTGGGGCTACCACTTTTCGGGGACCAAACTCAGCCAGCTCGGATCGTCCGAGCACGCAAGTGCTCCGAGGACCGCCAGCGCCAGCCAACTCGACCCAGCCTCACGCATGCAATACCGCCCTTGTGCCTGAGCCACGCAGCCTTTCAGCTCGAAACGCGAATCGAACATATGCATGGCGAGCTCGGTGTTCGCGACGTCTCCGTGACGATTGGGGAAATTTCCGTGGCCCCGATGGCGAGGGCTGACTCGTAACGTTGCTCGGGCGCATCGCATCGCATCGCATCGCGGCGTCGCGGCACCCAACGCCGTCACGAAACTGGCGCAAGCGAGCTGCAACGAGGCGACCCCCACACCCCCCGCGCTCGCTCGAGCCGTCCCTCTCCCTCTAGCTCCCGGTGAGCACGCTGGTGATGATGTAGTTGGCGATCAGGATGGCGACGGCGCTCTGGACCACGGCTTTGGTCGTGGCTTGCCCCACGCCGCGCGCGCCGCCCTTGGCGAAGAACCCTTGCTGGCCACAGATCGCGATCACGAGAAAGCCGAAACAGGCGCTCTTGATCTCGCCCATCCAGAAGTCGCTGGGCTTCATGTACTCCTGGATATTGGAGATGAATACGCCCGGATCGATGCCCAACAGGTGGATCGCCACGAACCAGGCTCCCGCCATGCCCACCGTGCTGTAGACGATGCAGAGCAGCGGGAACATCACGACGCCCGCCACCAGCCGGGGCGACAGCAGGTACTGAACCGGGCTCACCGCCATCGTGGTCAAGGCGTCGATCTGTTCGGTCACGCGCATGTTGCCGAGCTCTGCGGCGATGGCGCTGCCCGCGCGCGCGGTGATCATCAAGGCGGTAAAGACCGGGCTGATCTCCCGCGTCAGCGAGATCGCGACCACCGAGCCCACCACCCCCTCGGCCCCAAACTCCCGCAGCGAGTTGACGCTCTGCAGGGAGAACACCATCCCGCTGAACGTGCCGGTCAGAGCGATCAGGAAAATCGACTGCACGCCGATGAACTCCATCGCGAGGAGCAGCTGGCCGATCCGAAAGGGCCTCCTCAGCAGCCAGCGCAGCGTGTTGCCGGTCAGGGTCACCACGCGACCGATCTCCTCCAGCGCCGAGATGGCCGGCGCGAGCGCGCGCAGCGAAAGATCGCGAAGCTGGTCGAGAGGCATGCGAGGCTTACTGCTTATCGCTGACAGGGGGCCGTCCTACAAGCTTTCGCGGTGTGGCCTGGAGCAAGGCCTGGGCTCGTTCGAAGACCAGGCCGAGAACCTGCTCCGAGCGGGGCCCGCTGGCTCGGAGCTGGGCCCGGCGTGGCCCGAGCCCCAGTTCCACGAGCAGGCAGTCCGGACCGAGAGCATCGGCAAAGCGCTCGCCCCATTCTGCGATCACCACCCAGCCGGTGTCGCGCAGCTCGAGCAGGCCGAGCTGCTCGGCGTCCTCCAGACTGCCGAGGCGATACAGATCGGCATGTGCGATCCGCGGCTCGGTGGGCAGCTCGCGCAGCAAGGTAAAGGTCGGGCTGACCACGCGCACCTGTTCCGGCAGCCCGAGCGCTCGGCACAGTGCGCGCACCAGGAAGGTCTTGCCCGCGCCCAGGGGGCCGCTGAGGATCACGGCGTCCCCGGGGCACAGGGCGCTCGCCAAGGCGCGAGCCAGGCGCTGGCTGGCGCGCCGCGTGGGTAGCTCGAGCGTGCGGGGTTCGGGCAGGCTCATGGTTCTCGACGCTCCGAGGCGGCGTCGAGGCGCAGGGCGCGGAACTCCCGCTCCAGCCGGTGATCGGCATTGAACTTGCTGCTGTCGCTGCTCCACAGGTCGGCGGTCGTGAGCTGCGCCAGGCGCGCGGCGATCTGGCGGTGGACGCCTGCCACCTTCGCTGGATCGCGCACGGGCTCTGCCGCGGCGACGGGCAGGACCGCTTCGGCCAGCCGCGCCACGTCGTGACCGAGGGCGTCATACCAGCCGGGAGCGCGGCCCTTGCGCGCGAACCAGCGGCTCGCCTCGGCATCTCCTGTCGTGTCCAGCCGGGCCAGGCGCCCCGCCACCACGGCCCAGAGCTCGCGCACGCGCAGCTCGCCCGGCGCGACGCTGCCGAGCGCTTGCGGCCCCAGCCCCACGCTCCAGCGCCCATCGAGCGTCTGCAGCAGCGGTACGCACTCTGCCGCGCCCAGCACCAAGAGGCCGGGACGGTGACCTTCGGCCTCCGTGGGCAGCAGGCCGGCGGGAGCGTCGCCCGCGGCGTCGACACACGGCGTCTGTTTCGAGCCGACGCTGAGCAGCTTGTCGACGCGCCCTTCGAGCGCGCCGCGCAAGACCGAGAAGGCGGCGGTATCGTTCGCCCCGATCACGTACGCGGAGCTGGGCAGCGCCTGGGCGCCTTCCGGCTCCGCGAGCAGCAAGACCGGCACGCCGCTATTGGCGGCAAAGTCTGCGGCCTGGCGCGCGCTATGCGGGTCAAAGCCAGCGACGAGGAGCGCGGCGCCATCGCCCGCCAGGCGCGCCAGGGCATCGCCGACGGCGTCGCCCTCGACCGGTCGAGTCTCCAGCGAGACCTGGCTCTGGTCCGAGGCGCGCTGGGCAAGGTCGAGCGTCAGCGAGATGCCGGCGGCCACGTCCATGGCACGCCGGCGGGTATTCGGATCGGCCAGCTCCAGCGCGAGGCCCAGCGTTCTGCCCTGCAAGGTGGGAGTGAGGCCGCCCTGAGTGGCGAGCCAGAGCAGCTCGGAACGATCGCTGGCCGCCTCCTTCGCGTCGCCCGGGCTGGTGGCAACGAGGCGCTGGGCGAGGCCGACATCCTGGTGCGTGAGCGCGCTGCGCGAGAGCACGTCGAGGATCTGCTGCCGCATCCAATCCACGGCGGCGGCCCGCTCCGCCGGGCGCACCGACGGGCTCTTGATGTTGGAGGTCGACAGCCCGGGCAAGCTCGATTCGAGCACGGGCAGGGGCACCTCCGCCAGGCGAGGCTCGAGCGTCCGCCAGAGCCGTTCTCGATGTTGCCGCGCCGCCAGCGCTGCCAGCTCCAGGATCTGCTCGACGGCCTCTGGATAGAGTTTCACGGCGAGCGAGGCGAGCACGAGCCGATCGAGGCAGAGCAGCCGATCATCGGGATCGATCAGACGACCCTCGAGTGCACTCAGCTTGGCGTAGGCGAGCGGCGCCCGTCCCCTCGCCAGCTCGATCGACGCGCGCACGACTTCAGACAGATCACTGGCGGCACCGGTCGGTCCCGGAGCTGCCAGCCCGAGCCAGCGCTCGGCCAGCTCCAGATCGCCTCGCTGCAGCGCGATCCAGGCCAGATAGATGCGAGCCCAGCGCCCCTGCGGATCTTCCGGGAAGCGTTGGATGAAGCCGGTCAACGGCCGCTCCAGACCGATGCGTGCATCGGGGGGAGCGCTCGTCCATTGCTCTTTCAAGATGCGAAACTGCGCCTGCGCTTCGACACTGCTGGCCAGCGACACGTCGGGCCCAGGGCCGGCCCTTGTCGCGGAGCCGCAGCTCACACTGCCGCCGAGGCACGCGATCCCGAGGGCGAGTCCCCCGATGAATCCCCTGAGGCTCAATCCCGTGAGGAGGTGGTAGCGGCGCCGCAGCATGCTGAGCATCGAAATCTGCCTCGAGTCTGCCTCTGCTGCAGCGCCGGCGCTGGGGCAAACGAGGAAAACTACCCGACGACGTCCGGGTTTGCTAACACGAGCGCCCTCGTGGAAGGCTGGCGTCTGCCCTCGGGCCTCGATCGAGAGGCCGTACCGCCCGCGCCCACCTGGCTGCGCTGGCAATCGTTGCTGGGCGTCGTTCCGCTGGCCGGTTATTTGCTGCTGCATCTCGGTACCCAGTCGTTTGCGCTCTGGGACCGGTCGTTCGAGCGTTGGCTCCATGGCACGACGGAGCGACACCTGCTCGCGCGTGCGCTGGGGCTGGGGCTGATCTACGCGCCGCTGTTCGTGCATGTCGCACTCGGCGCGCGGCGAGCGTTTTCACCGGCGCCTGCCGTCGGCGCGCACTCGCCGCTCGGTTGGGGTACCCGTGTGCAGCGCCTGAGCGCGCTGGCCCTGCTGGTGTTTCTCGTGGCTCACGTGTGGCAAATGGAGGGCCGGCGTTGGCTGGGCGAGCTGGACGGGCGCGACCTGCTGCCCGAGTTGTGCGCCAGCCTCTCCAGCACGGCGTTCGGAGGCGTGCCGCTGGTGGCGCTCGGCTATCTGCTGGGGATCGCCGCGGCAGCCTTTCACGCGGCGCACGGGTTGTATCGAGCGGGTGCGCGCTCCGGGCTCGTGACGCGCTGGGGCGAGCCACGTCTGGCGCGTGCCTGCGTGCTCGCCGGCCTGGGCGCGTTCGTGCTGGGAGCGCTGATGGTCGTGCAGCTGGCCACCGGCTCGCTCCGGATCTATCTGCCGAGCTAGGCAGTTTTCAACTCCGCGCGCGTGGTATTCGGGGATCGTGGCACATTGTTATCTCTTGTGTGTGAGCAGCGGGTCGGCCATCGATCGGCAGTCGAACAACGTTTCTTTGTTCAACCTCGTCGAGCAGATCAACGTGCCGCCGGGCACGCCACCGCCGCCGCGCGGCTTGATCCCCGTGGAGATCCACGCCTACTTCCAGCTCAGCCAGTTTCACGTTCAGCGTGAGTTCGAGCTGCGCTTCGCGCTGCGGGCGGAGAGTGGTCTCGAGACCTTGAGCGAGGTGTTTCGCCATCGCGTCACCGCGCCTCGATTTCGCGTGCGCACCGTGGGCTTGCCGTACCCGCCAGTGTTCGGCCAATACACGCTGCAGGTCGACCTGCGGGTGTTGGGAGAGCGCGCGCCCGGGGAGCGCGTGATCGGCGATCGGCTGCCCGCAGAAGACGGCGCCTGGCAACGCCAGACTGCGGCCTGGCCGCTCGCTCTCTACGAGATCGAACAACGACCCAAGGTAACGCACTGATGGATGTCATTCGCATCCACCGGCTGGAGCTCGACTGTATCGTGGGCATCCGCCCGTCCGAGCGCAATCATCAGCAGCGAGTCCGGCTGGACCTCGGCCTACATGCGGATGTCTCGGAGGCGGGCCGCACCGGGCGCATCAGCTTGACGGCGGACTACGACCGGGTGGCGCACGAGGTCGCGGCGCTGCTCAGCTTTCGCCGCTACCACTTGATCGAGATGGCCGCGGAGGAGGTGTCGGCCATGCTGCTCGGCATTCACGCGGGGGTGCAGCGCGTCGACGTGCGCATCGAAAAGCCGGGTGCTCTGGCGGGCCGCGCGCGCGCGGCGTCGGTGGAGGTGCGCCGCACGCGCCGGGACTTTCCGCGCAGCGTCGAGCAAACCCCGTACGGCGCGCACGATCTCCTGCTGGAGACGCGCGAGGCGCGGCTCGAGTTGCTCTGCATCGAGGCCTCCGAGCACGTGAGCGAGACGCCGGAAGGCGCGGTGGACACGCTGTATTGGCTGCTCAGCGGCAACGCCTCGGGGGAACAGGGTCCCCTCGCTGCTGCGCTCCCCGAGGGCGCTATTCGGGCTTCCTCGGATCGGCCGAGTCAGCTGCATAATCCTGGTCCGGATCCGGCGTGGCTGTTTCGCTGCTGGAGGCAGAATCTGATAGGCCACTGATCGTGGCGGTGATGCTGAGATCGAGCTGGCTGCGGACGCCGCGGGCGATGCTGTCAAACTCGCCGTCGCTCAGGCGATGCTCGAGCTTCATCTGCTGGCGTACCGATTCGAAGACGCGGTTGCGGGCGCTCTCCAGCCAGCGCGCTGCGGTGGCCCGATGTACGAGGTACATGCGCCCGAGTTGATCGATGCTGCAGCGGCCGACGAGCTGTAGCCGCAGCAGGTTGCGCTCGCGCGCGGGCAGGGTACTGATCGCGTGTTTCAGGGCGCGCTGAAATGAATCTCGGTAGCGCGAGGTGACGATGTCGTTGAGCGGGCTGGAGTCGGTCTGGGCGAGCCGGTCCGGCAAGTCGGCATGGTGCAGCTTGCGGGCGTTGCGCGACCGGATCGCGTCCAGCGCCACGCGGGCAGCGGCGACGCTGAGCCAGGCCACCAGCGGACCGCGCGCGGCGTAGTCGGCGATCTTTGGCTTGGGACCGACGAGCAACTTGTCGCGCAGCGTCTGCAGGGCCTCCTCGATGAACTCGGAGTCGGAGTCGATGCGAGAGATGGCCTTGACGACTTGCGGGAGCGTCTCCGCTTCCAGCACCCGCATCGCCTCGGTGTCGCACTGGGCGCAGGCGCAGCACAAATACAGCTCGGCACCGAAGCGGGACCAGTCCCATTCGGGGCCGGGGCCGAGTACGCGCAGCCCGTGCGCGACAAACGTCGCCAGATCGAGCCGAATATTGGGCCAGGTGCGCTGCCCCAGCGCGAACGCGTCCCCCAGCGCTTGCTCCATCACGGGCGCAGTGTAGGCTGCATGCCTACTCCGTTGCAAACCGCGACTCGTCAGAGAGTGTGCGGTCTCGGTACGAACGCAAACGGCGGCCACGCTCGCTGCGTGCCGCCGTTGGCCCAGGGGCCGTGGAGGTTTGCTGTCAGCCCCGCCCTGTCAGGCTCGGCAAGGGGTTCGGCTCAGGCTGCGCTCTCGAGGATGCCCTTGAGACGGGTCATGGCTCGGGAGTGCAGCTGCGAGATGCGCGGTTCGCTGACGCCCAACATCTCGCCCAGGTCCTTGAACTTGACGCCGCGGAAGTAGTGCATCGAAACGATGCGGCGCTCGCGCTCGGGCAGCTGATCCATGGCACGGGTGAGCGTGGCCTTGACCAGGCGGGCCTCCACCGTCTTCTCGGTGTTGGTCGACTCTCCCGCCGTCAGGCAGCGCGCCTGCTCGGTCTCGCTCACGTCATCGAAGCGCAGTACCACCGGGGTACAGGGCCGCTTGCCGGCAGCCTGAGCTGCCTCCGCCGCGGCGGCACGGGCACGCCTCGGCAGCCAATCCTGGGCGCGCAACTCGTCGAGGATGGCGCCCCGGATGCGCACACGCACGTACCAATCGAAGTTTTCCGTCTGCTCGTGGCCATGCTTGCGGACGGCGTCCCAGAGACCGCTCATGCCTGCCGCAATCAGGTCGTCGCGCAGCACGTTGCGCGGCAGCTTGCGCTGAAACCCGCCGGCGATCTGCCGGACGAGGCCGCTATACTTGGTGATGAGCGTCCGCGACAGCTCGGCCTTGGCCAACTCCTCGGGGCTCTCCTTGGGAGCGGGCTTGGTGCCACTCGCCGTCGCACGCGCCGGCACGGGCGGCCGCTGCCGTTTGGCGGTGGCGGGTGGACTACCCTGAGTGCGGTTACGCCGACGCGGGCGCTCGGGGGGAGACACCGTTCCCGCCTCCGTGGCACCCACGTCGACGGCCTCCTCTGCACTCCCCTCGATCTGCACTCGTTCTTGCGCCATTGATTACCTCCGGCAGCCCCTTAAGCACGGAGCATGCCACGGGGTATCTGACGGAAATTACAGGGCGTTTTTGGGTGCTTGCAGGGCCCCCCGGGGGTATTTTTTGACCCTGTTGCAGCATGCGCGTGGATCAGCGACGGCTGACGACGGATAGGGTCGGATCGTCACGGATGGGCGGCAATCAGCCTCGATCGAGCATTTTACCATCGCCCGGGGTTAGCCATTTCCGAGTCGCGCCGTGCCGGCGGGCAAGAAGCACCCTGGGTATTGCTCGACCCCCCTGGGTCAGATGTAGGGACCTACCGTCCTGGCTGCGACTCAGCCGCTCATGCCAGCTGAAGTTGGGTACGGGGGCGTGGCTTGGCAACCGTGTCTGCCCGTTTCATTCGAGCTCGCGCTGCCACCCCCGCACGTACCCCTTCGGTAGTGCCCCCTTGCTGCCGTTCAGATCCGGGTAACCACAAAACGCGGGCCCGTTCTCTGCACCAGCTAGACGTCCCACAAGCGAGAAACATGCGCGAAGGCAAGAATCTGATCGGCGTCGACATCGGCTCGAGCAGCATCAAGGTATGCCAGGTCAAGGAGACCCGGAAGGCGTACAGCCTGGTGGCCTTCGGCTACGCGCCGCTGCCGCCTCAAGCGATCGTCGATGGCCAGGTGATGGACGGCAATGCCGTGGCGGAGACCCTCCAGCAGATCTGGCACACCTCGAAGATCCGCCAGCGTGAGGTCAGCCTGGGTGTCTCGGGCCAATCGGCGATCATCCGCAAGATCACGATTCCGATGATGACCGCGGAGGAGCTCGAAGAGCAAATCCAGTGGGAGGCGGAGCAACATATCCCCTTCGACATCAAGGACGTTCACGTCGACTATCAGGTGCTACGCCGCCACCCCGAGCAGAACCAGATGGATCTGTTGCTGGTGGCCGCCAAGCGCGACCAGATCAACGACTATGCGCAGCTGGCGCGGGACGCGCGCCTCAAGCCCATCGTCTGCGACATCGATGCGTTCTCGATCCAGAACCTGTTCGAGCTGTCGCGTGGGTTGCCTGCCGATCAGACGGTGGCGCTGATCAACGTCGGGGCCAACCTGACCTCGCTCAATATCATCTCCAGCGGCATCAGCGCCTTTACTCGCGAGATTGCCAACGGGGGTCACGGTATCTCCGAGCAGATTCAGAAACAGCTCGGCATTCCGTTCGACCTGGCCGAGGCCTACAAGTGCGGGACCGCCGACTCTCCGGCGCCGCCGCAGGTCACGCAGATCATCGAGTCCGCCACCGATACCATCGCGGCCGAGATCCAGCGCAGCCTGGACTTTTTCATGGCGACCAGCGGCGACGGTGAAATTTCCCGAATTTACGTGACCGGCGGCACCTCGAAGATTCCGCCGTTGTCCCAGGCCATCGAGCGGCGCGCGCGCGTACCGGTGGAGGTATGGGCCCCGACGGAGAAGCTCACGATCGACGGCAAGCGGGTCGACGCGAGCATCCTGGGCGAGCGCGCTCCGCAGCTGGCCGTGGCCCTCGGCCTGGCGCTGCGCAAGGAAAGGGAGATCCGCGCATGATTCGCGTCAACCTCTTACCCCAAAAACGACGCAAGGCAAGCAACAACCGTGGCGAGCTGTGGCTCGTCGCGAGCCTGCTCACGGTAGCGCTCGAGATTGTCGGCTGCCTGGTGCTGTACGGGCAGAAGCAAGATGAGCTCGTGCAGCAGCAGGACAAGAACAAGGCGCTCCAGGCCCAGATCAAGCAGATCAAGGACGTCTCCAAGAACCACGACGAGGTCAAGCAGAAGCTGGTGGCGCTGCGCGATCGCGAGCAGGCCATTGCCAAGCTCCAGAGCGCTCGCACCGGGCCGACGGCCATGCTGCTCGAGGTGGCCCGGCTGCTCACCCCTGGTCGCGGTCCGAGCGTCGACCCCAACGAGCTCTCGAAGGTGCGCCGGGAAAACCCGCTCCAGGACTACAACCCGAGCTGGGACCCGCGCCGCCTGTGGATCGTCAGGTTCATCGAGTCGGACCGCACGGTGCGGCTCGAGGGCATCGCGCGCGACGGCGAGGACGTCAGCGAGCTGGCCCGGCGCATGAATCTATCGACGTTTTTCGACGACGTGCAGCTCTTGCCCGCCAAACGCGAGACGGAGAAGGAAAGTGGGCTGCCCATGGTGGCCTTCAAGCTCGAAGCCAAGGTGAGGTACTGAGATGGCCATCAATCGCAGCGCCCTGAGTCGGCTGGCCCTGCCCGCCAAGTTAGGCATTGGCGGTGGCGCGGTGGTCCTGGTCGCCGTCTCGTACTACTTCCTGTTCCACTCCGACGTGGAGGACCAACTGGTCGGAGCGCGAGCCACCGGGGTCACGCTGAACGCTGACCTCAGCAAGGCGCGCGCCGCCGAGCAAGCCTACCAGAAGGATCTGGCGGAGCTGGCCGATCGCGAGCAGCGCCAGAAGGAGCTGAACCAGATCCTGCCGGCCACCACCGAATACCCGGCGTTCTTGAGCGCCGTGCAATCGGCGGCGAACGTGTCCGGAGTGAGCTTGGCCGCCTGGACGCCGCGCGAGAAGGTGCCGGAAAAGTACTACGCCAAGGTGCCGATGAAGGTCGAGCTGACCGGCAAATTCGTGCAGATCGCGCGCTTCTTCTACAACGTTGGGCAACTCGATCGCATCATCAACATGGAGAACATCTCCATGACCGATCCGAAGCTCGTCGATAACGAAGTCGTTCTCAAGACCGAGGCACTGGCGACCGCGTTCCACGTCGTCGAGACGGACGAGACCGCAGACGCCACGGGCCGAAAGCGCGCCCCGCGCGGAGGAAAATGAGCGTGCGCCGCTTTGATTTGACCCTGTGTGGAGCGCTGCTGTTATCCAGCCTGGCGTGCGGCCAGAGCGATGCCGAGCGGGACGCGGAGGCCGCCAAGAAGAAGGCGCAGCCCACCATGAAGACCCTGGGCAAGGGGTCCGGCGCGGCCAAGCCTGCCGCCGGCAAAGTGGCGGAAGCAGAGGAAGAAGAGGCGCCGCCGGTCGCCGTGGGCCCGCCGATCGATTTCAACGACAGCGCCGGCATGCGGGATCCGTTCCTGTCCTTCGCTCGCGAGTTTGCCGAGGAGGCCAAGAAGCGCGTCCGGTCCCAGCGCGATGTCGTGCTCGACCAATATGCGCTCGACGAGCTCAAGCTGGCAGGGCTGGTGACGGGCATCCGACCCGCCCGGGCCATGCTGATCGACCCGACCAAGAAAGGCCACGTCATCCACGAAGGGCAGTTCGTGGGGCGCGCCGAGGTGGTCCAGGGGGGAGCCTCGGGCGCCGACTACGAGATCAACTGGCGGGTGGACCGCATCCGCGACACCGACATCGTGCTCGTGCGTGAAGATCCGTCCAATCCGGACGTGCCGAGCGCGACGCGCGTCATCCCGCTGCGACCCGACGAAGTCCTGGCCGCGGTTCAATAGCGGCCGCTCGACGCCGCGCTCCCGGCAGCGGCAGGCGCAGGGGGTCTCGAGTCCGTCTGCGGGGCACCTCGAGCTGCCCGGGCGGAGGACTATTTAGCGGTCCGCTGTGCCTTCCGCGTGACCCTCCCGCCCTGGCGGTCACGGGGGCTGCCGCCTCGCGGTGACGTCCGTCACTCGATACAGCCACAAAGTTTACCGGTTCCGATCGGGCCAGCTACCGTCCAAGGTCGGGCGGATCAGCCGCTTTGGTAGGCCTCGTGTAGGCCGCCAGTCAGGGAGCCAGAAACTATGAGCTCGAGGTCATCGCTCTCTCATTCGTTGCCGCCGCTGCGTTGGCGCGCGTCTTTCCGGGGTAAGCGCTATCGCGCTCTCGCCGCCGCCTCCTTGGTGGCGCTGTATGCCGCCACCGTGGGGGCGTCGACTCCGGCCCAGCCGCAGGGCTACGCGACCCACCTGACGGTGGCCGAAAGCGCGCGGCCGCACGAGACGCTGGTGACCGTGACCTTCACCCATACACCCGCCTACATCGCGCGCTTCAGCGACGAGAAGCGCCGCTTCGCGGTGGACGTGATGGACGCGGATCTGCGCGGCATCAGCGAAACCTATTCGCGGCCCGTCGGCATCGTCAAAAGCGTCTTGACGCAAGCGTTCGACACCGGGGGCACGAAGACCACGCGGCTCTTGATCGCACTGAACGAACCCGGTCAGGCCTCGATCAGCATCGACGGCAAGCGACTGGTGATTCGGCTGCAGCCGGAGAAGGACCCCGGCAGCTCCGCGCTCAGCGCCAAGCCGACCGCGGCCGAAGCGACGGCTCCGGGGGGCACCGCGCCCCAGGCGCCCGAGACGGCAGCGCCTCCGGCCGCCCCAGCCGCAGCCCCGGCAGCGGCCACGGAGACCCCAGCCGCGGCAGCGGCGGGCACCTCGGCGGCGGATGCTCCCGCGGCTCCCGCGGCGGCGGGGGGCACAGCTGCCGCCGGAGCGGGGACGGGGACGGCCGCCAAGGAGAAGGCACCCCCCGCAGCCGCGGCCAGGGGCAAGGCACAGAAGACCGGCGGCGGTCTGGTCACGGACGTGAAGTTCGACCGCCGCGGAAACTCGGACTGGATCGAGCTGAGCGTGGCCAACTACGGCTCCTACAGCGAACAGAATTCCGGCCCCGGTCGCACGCAGCTGATCGTGACCGGCGCCCGGCTGAGCGAGGAGCTCGCCCGGACGCTGGACGTGCGAGCGTTCGGTGGTGGCGTGCAGAGCGTCACGAGCAGCTATGACGCCAAACATCGCGCGGTCGTCATCGAGGTCGAGCGGAGCGACAAGCTGAAGAGCTTCGTGTCCGAGCAGGAGGGCAAGCTCTCCTGGTCGTTCTTTGCCGCCGGGGAGTTGCCGTCGTCGGTCACGGGCATCGGCTCCGACGGCGGGATTGCCCGCCAGTCACGCACCCTGCATGTGGACGATGCGCTCACCGCGGGGTTGCCCGCGGTCGAGTCGGGGGCGGCCTCTCGCGCGCCGGCGCCTGCGGTCGAGTCTCACCAGACGGAAGAGGCCGCCGGGTTTGGGCCCACGGTGCTGGGACAGCAGAGCGGGTACCAGGGGCGACGGATCGATCTCGATCTGAAGGATGCCGACGTGCACAACGTGCTGCGCCTCCTGGCGGACGTCGGGCAGGTGAACATCGTGACCGCCGACAACGTCGGTGGTTCGGTGACGATTCGCATGCGCAACGTGCCCTGGGATCAGGCGCTGGACGTGGTGCTGCAGTCCAAGGGGCTCGGCATGGTTCGGGGTGGCAACATCATTCGCGTCGCGCCATTGCCCCAGCTGGAGAAAGAGCGGGAGCAGGCGATCGCGCGCCGGCGTCAGGAGCTGCAGCTCGCGCCGATCGAGACGCGCCTGATCCCGGTGAGCTACGCGAGCGCCGAAGAGATTCAGGGGCGAGCCCGCGAGGTGCTGTCCGGTCGCGGTTCCATCGCTGTCGACGCGCGCACCAACGTGCTGATCGCGCGCGACGTGACGGGCACGCTCGATCAGGTGGAGGAGCTGGTCCGTTCGCTGGATACGCAGACCCCGCAGGTGCTGGTGGAGGCACGCATCGTCGAGTCGACGAGCCGCTACCTGCGCGAGCTCGGTATCCAGTGGGGTGGCGACGCCAGCTTCTCGCAGTCGACGGGCAATGCCACGGGCCTGGCCTTTCCGAGCTCGATCGGCCTGACGGGCGCTGCCAGCGACAACAACACACCGACCGCCGGTCTGTCCCCGTTCCAGGCGCAGGTGCAAAATCCCAACTTTGCCGTGAACCTGCCGGCCACCATCGGTACCGGCGTCGGTGGCGGTGTCGGCCTGACCTTGGGCTCGGTCGACAACAACTTCAACTTGAACCTGCGCCTGACTGCCGCCGAGACGAGCGGCATGGTCCGCATCCTGAGCAGCCCGCGCATCCTGACCCTGGACAATCACGAGGCCCGCATCAGCCAGGGCACGTTGATCCCCTTCTCGCAGGTGAGCGCGCAGGGTGTGCAGACGACGTTCCAGGAAGCCAAGCTGCAGCTGCTCGTGCAGCCGCACGTGACCGCGGACGGCAGCGTGTCGATGCACGTCAAGATCAACCGCGACGAGCCCGACTTCAACCAGACCTCGGCGCGCGGCGATCCGACGATCTTGAAGCGCGAAGCGGAGACGGACCTGCTCGTGATGGACGGCCACACGGCGGTGATCGGCGGTATCTACACGCGCAACGCGGGTCGCAACGTCGACCAGGTGCCGTTCTTCGGCGACATCCCGCTGCTCGGCCTGTTGTTCCAGCATCGCCGGGCCACCGATCAACGCGGCGAGCTCGTGATCTTCCTGACTCCCCGGATCGTCAACCGCGCCCAGGCTCTCGGGCGTTGAGGGCGCGGGGCCCCAACCCCGCTTGCCCTCCCGCACGGGAACACTTTCCGTGGCAGCGAACCTTGTAAGGGTTCTTACCGGGAATGGGCGACGCGAGAGGTGTCCCCGTCGCCAGGCTCCGCCTCCGCTCGCGGACTCGCGGCTGCGGGCTCGGCCGGGCGCCTGCGGGGGCCCAGCCCCGCTTGGCGTGCGCTACCTCTTCACGCGCTTGCGAGCCAGCTCGCGGTCGGGTTCCGAGCTTTCGATCTGACCGGTCTCGAGGTTGCGATAGCGCACCTGGAGCAGCAGCCGGTCCCGTCCGAACCAGCCCGTCCCCGGTTCGCGCCAGGTGCGCTGCTCGCGTTGCAGGCCACGTTCCGTGGCCGCTCGCGCCGCGTCCGAGCTCGCGTCCAGCGTCCACTGGCCGAGGTTCTCCGGCAACCCCTCGAGCTCACCCAGCCGCTCTACGACCGCGCCGGGTACCTCTCGAAAAATCACGAGCAGATACACCGCCAATGAGGCGATGCCGATGCAGCCGAGCAGAACGTACGCCAAGCCAGGGCCCGCTCAGGACTCGAAGTCCGGTGGTAGTGCGAGCGCTTGCTCGATCAGCTTCGAGATCGCCCCGTGCGCGACCCCGCGCCAGTAGACGTTCCAGCGCTCGGTACGCACCATGCCGTGGCATTGGCTCTGATACCACTGCGTGATCGGGTTCTGCGGGCGCGCCCGCCAGAACAGCCGCTCGTGGTCGCGGGTGACCGCTTCCCAGAGATCGCGCCCGATGCCCAGACCCTGGGCCAGGCGATCCACGACGAACTTGGTCAGAAAGGTCGCCTCCGGCGTGGCGCTGACGATCGCGGCACCGAGATAGTTCTGCTCGATGTAAACCCCGGTCGGCGCTCGCTCGAAGAACTCCGGCTTGAGCTGGCGGCCAAAGGTGGCGGTGAGCAGCGCGCCCAGCCGTTCCCGATCCAGCTTCTCGTAGCTCGGATGAAACTCGATCAGCGAGCCGTGCCGGATCAGGGTACCGGCGCCCTTCACCGTGAACAACTCGTGCAGCAGGTTGCTCGGGGCCGTGACGCTCGTGACCAGGCCGTCGGGGATGTGGCCGGGGCGGGAGTCGGGGTGGGCCTCACCCGGTTGCATCGCTTCGCCCACGCCGCGCAAGATCTCGCGCTCCTCTTCGTCGAGAATCGTGGAGGTGAGCAGCGCGGCGAGGTCGCGGCGCAGGTTGATGAGCGAGATGCCGCGCTCGGTCGCCGGCAATTGGTGGTCGGGGCCGAGGTCGATGCAGGTGAGCAGATGCGGCCCGATGCCGCCCCGCGCCCGCACCAGCACCAGCTTGCGCACGCCGAGCCAGCGTGCCCACTCTCCGATCTGACTGAAGCGAGAGAACAGGCTCGGCGTGCGGTCGCTGAACGCCACGATCGGCACCCGGCTCTCCTCGAGGTCCAGCCGCAAGCGCTCGAGCAGGCGCGGGGCGTGCGCGGCGTAGCGGCGGCTCTTCAGGCGCACGGCGCCGAGCTGCGCGCCCAGAGCGTCGGCTTGCGCTTCGCCGTTGCCAGGTTCAAAGAGCCCCAGCACGACCGGCGCAAACAAGCCCAGGTGCGCCAATACCCGCAGATCCTCCACGACCCGACCGGGGTGCTCGAGCAGCGCGGGCTCGTCGGGCGCGACGATCGCAAAGCTGTGTTTGGGCAGCTCGCGAAACAAGCGCAGGTAGAACTCGGCATCCTCTCGACGGCCCACGCTCTCGACCAGCGTGAGCACGATGTCGGACGGAATTACGGGGGACTTCGCTGGCATTCTCTCGCTCTCTCGCAGCGCGGCGGCTGTCCGGCTCCAAAGTCGAGGCATCCGACCGGGCCGGGCTGGGCGGAGACTGCCCTCCCGGACAGAGGGGCGGGCCGAGGGCGCGCTTTCCTAGCGCCTTTCTGGCGGTTCTCCAAGTCGCTCCGCACGGGCCCCTCGTGGGCCTTGGGTCCCGGCACGACAAGAGGGTAGGGTAGCGTTCGATGTTGGCTGCATTTCAGGTTCGACCTCGGGGGTGGCTCGGCGCCGCGCTCTTGGTGCTGCTCGTCGGCAGCGAGCGGATCCCGCGTGCCGCTGCCGAAACCCCTGCGGCGGAGGCGGGCAAGCCAGGCGCGGCCTCGGCGCAGGAGGTGTTGGCTCCGTCCGCTCCCAATCTCGCGCGCTACCCCTTCGATCCGGTGTGTCCCTGGGGGCGTGTCGCCGATGGCCAGGGCATCTTGCTGCGCTGTCTGGAGCGCGCGGAGGCGCAAGGGCTGCTCGGAGCGGCGCCAGTGCCGGCGCGTGGTGCCGGCGCGGCGGGCGTTCCGACCCCGGCGGGCAACGCGGCCGTGCCGGCCGCCACCGTGGCGCCGCCGGCGCGCCCCGCGGCGTACAAGAACGTGATGGTACAGCAAGTGGGCCCGGCGCAGGCGGATACCGGCGAGCTGCCCGAGGCGCAGCTGCAGTTGCGCAAAGTGCAGGAGCGCTACGCGCAATGTGTGGAGGCCAACGGAGGGCTGGAGCGCGCCGAGGGGCGCGTGACGCTGCGCTTTCTGGTGCGCGAGCGCGGTCGCGCCGAAGGCGTGGCCGTGAAAGAGCGCCAGGGGGTGTCCCTGGCCGCGGCCAAGTGCGTGGCGGAGGTCGTGGATCGGCGCTACGTCGGCTATCCCGCCGCGCCGATCGTGGGTGCAACGTTGAGTATCGACTTCGTTCCGGAAGGAGCCGCCCGCTGACCGCTGCAAACATGCCGGCCAGCACACAGGAGCCAGCGCCCCCACCGGGGTCCGACGCGGCAGGTCGGGCGGAGCGCTACCAGGACTACTTCCAGCGCAGCGGTGCCCGTCGCGCGGGGGCCGAGGAGCTGGAGCGTCGTTCGCGTCTGGTCTCGAATTTGCGCGGCCTGTCGTTTGCCGTGCTCGTGGTGGCGTTCGTCAGTGCTGCTGCGACCGACACATCGCCGCGGCTCGAGGTCGCGGTGGGCTGTCTGGCCACGCTGGCCTTCGCGATCCTGGTGTGGTGGCACGCGCGCGTGCTGGACGCCGAGGATCTCGCCTGGCGCTTCTGGCGCGTGAACGAAAATGCGGCCCAGCGCGCGCGGGACGAATATTCGGCGCTGCCCGACGACGGAGCGCAATTTCAGGATCCGGCGCACCCCTTTAGCGGCGATCTCGATCTGTTCGGGCCGGGCTCACTGTTCCAGTTCATCAACGTGGCGCATACGTCCTATGGACAGGCGGCGCTCGCTCGCCACCTGTCCGCTGCCGATACGCACGCGGAGATCGTGGAGCGGCAGGCCGCGGTGCGCGAGCTCGAGCCGCGGCTCGAGCTGCGCCAGGAGCTCGAGGCGTATTGCCTGCGCGCTGCCAATCCTCCCGGGCAGCCAGCGGCCAAGAGTTCGAGCGTGCTCGATCTTTCGCTCTTGCTCAGCTGGGCCGAGGAAGAGCCCGTGCTGTCCCGGCGCCACGCCCTGGTCTGGGCCGCTCGGATCTTGCCGCTGCTCAGCCTGGCCGGGGTCGTGGCGGCGCAGGGCTTCGAGCAGTCCCCGCTGTGCTGGGCGATTCCTTTGACGGGGCAGCTGCTCCTGGCCGTGCGCGGCGCGGGCGCAGCGAACCACGTGTTCCAGGCCGTCTCGTCCTCCCCGGGCGCCTTCTCTCGCCTGCGGCCCAGCTTGCGTCTGCTGGAGGGCGCAAAGTTCGAAGCATCACTGCTGCAGCGCCTGGGCGCCGTGCTGCGGACCAATGGCAGCTCGGCCAGCGACCAGATGAACCGCTTCGAGCGTGTGCTCAGTTGGTTCGAGCTGCGGCACAACGGCATGGTCTACCCGTTCATCAACGTGGCGCTGCTCTGGGACATTCACTGCGTGGTCGCGTTCGAGAAGTGGCAGGCGCGGTCGGGGCGCGCGCTTCGGCCCTGGCTCGCGGCGCTCGGCGAGTGGGAGGCGTTGTCGTCCCTGGCAGGTTTGGCGCACGACAACCCCGAGTTCGCCTTTCCAGAGCTGGTGAATGAACCCTCCGTGTTCGAGGCGCACGGGCTCGGCCACCCGTTGATCGCCGCCCGGGGGCGCGTGCAGAACGACGTGATCCTGGGCGGGCCCGGTACTGCGCTGCTAGTGACGGGCTCCAACATGTCCGGCAAGAGCACGCTCCTGCGCGCCATGGGGCTGGGCGCGGTGCTGGCCTTTGCCGGCACGGCGGTGTGCGCGAGGCGCATGCGCGTGAGTCCGCTCGGCGTCTACACCAGCATGCGCGTGAGCGATTCTCTCGCCCAGGGCGTGAGCCATTTCTACGCCGAGTTGCAGAAGCTGCGCGCTGCCCTCCTGGGCGCGCAGCAAGGGCAAGCCGTGTTTTTTCTGCTGGATGAGATCCTGCACGGCACCAACTCCGAGGAGCGCCAGGTGGGAGCTCGCTGGATCCTCTCGACCTTGATCCAGGCGGGGGGGACCGGCGCCGTGTCGACGCACGACATGGCGCTGTGCGCGCTGCCTCCGGAGTTGATGCAGCGCGTACGTACCGTGCACCTGCGCGAGAGCGTCGAGGGAGAGCGGATGAGCTTTGACTACAAGGTGAGGCCCGGCCCGGTCAGCGGTGGCAACGCCCTACGACTGATGCGCTCCCTCGGGCTCTCCGTGCCGCTGTTGCAGAGCGCCGCAGCGCAGCCCCGCGACACCGCCTCGTGACGGCGCCCAGGATGTAGGTGCGGCGTTGCCGCACGTGCCACACATACTCCCAGGGCTGGAGAGGGGAGCCGCACTGGCCAGCTGAAATTGCGAGCTTTGTCGGAAAAACTGGCCACTCTTGGCCGCCGTTTCCTGCGGCCTATCCCTGAGGACGCGAGCGGGCGTTCTATTGATGCAACGGGGGCGCGTCAGGTCCGGATGGACGTTTGGGCTCGCTTACCCCATGCTGCTTTCTGACCCGTCTTGACCAAGGAGATTTGGCAGGATTACCCTCAAATGGCTGGAGGGAACCGGGGGCTGCGGGGCACTGAAGGATGAACACCTACAGTCCAAGGCTCAGGGTGAGGGGGCACGCAAGCGCCGTCCCGGGTTACGTATTAGACTCAGGTATTGCGAGGTTCCTTGGAGAACATCCCGTCCGTGAACGATTTTGATGAGAAGACTCGCGTAACTCAAGTTTCGCAGGAAGCGCCTGCGGATCAGGTCGGGGTCAATGATTGCGTCGTCGTGATCTACACGAAGGAGCCGACCCTGCTCGGCAAGCGTTTCGTGCTCGAGTCGAACACGATGCGGATTGGACGCGGGACGGACAATCACATCGTTCTCGACGGGGACTCCGTCTCGCGGCGGCACGCCCATTTCGAACGCCGCAATGACGCCTGGTACGCGGTGGACGACGGCTCCACCAACGGCACCTACGTGAACGAACGGCAGATCCCCGAAGGGGTCCAGCTCAGCAACAACGACCGCATCCAGGTCGGGCCAACCATCTTCAAGTACCTGACCGGCGCGGACGCGGAAGCCAAGTACTACGAAGAGATCTACCGCATGACCATCGTGGATGGTCTGACGCAGATCCACAACAAGCGGTATCTGTTCGAGGCGCTCGAACGCGAGCTGATCCGGGCCCGCCGCCACTCGCGGCAGCTCGCTCTGATCATGTTCGACATCGATTTTTTCAAACGCATCAACGATCAGTGCGGGCACCTCGCCGGGGACTACGTGCTCCGGGAGCTGGCCGAGGTCGTGCAGGACCGCATCCGCCGGGACGAAGTGTTCGCGCGCTACGGCGGGGAAGAGTTTGCGATCATGCTGCCGGAAACCGAGCTCTCCGGCGCCGCCACCCTGGCCGAAACGCTGCGCGAGAAGGTGGCCGAGCACAAATTCAGTTTTCAGGGTGAGCAGATCTCCGTCACCGTGAGCATGGGCTGCGCGGCCATAGAATCCGATGACACCGCTACCGGCCTGATCGCACGCGCAGACGAAAAGCTGTACGACGCCAAGCGCGGCGGCCGAAACCGCGTCTGCTCGTAGCCGTTTCGCTGCGCGCCTCCCGCGGCGCCATGTCTCGGCCCTTGCGTGCGGGCCGGGGGGCCCGTAAGAGGTGCCGTGATTTCCGGGTCGAGGCTCCAGGGCACTGAGCTGCCGGCGCTGCGCTGCGCGCCGCCGGGCCCCGAGTCCCTCGCCTGGCTCGAGCGCTTTGCGCGCGTGGCTGCGCCGATGGGGCCGCGCCCGGCTCCCGCCGATGCGCTCGCCGGCAGAGCGGCGGCCGGCACCATCGTCTACCAGGCGGCGCAGGGCTCGAACCTGCTCGACGTGGACGGCAACCGTTTCGTCGATCTGGCGGCCGGTTTCGGCTCGCTCCTGCTCGGTCATGACCCGAGCTCGGTGCGGCTGGCGCTCGAGCAGCAATCGCAACGGCTCTGGCAGGCCCTGGGGGACGTCCATCCGAGCGACGTGAAGGTCCGCCTGCTCGAGCGCCTGGCGGAGCTGCTGGGGGCGGGCAGCCAGTCCATCCTGGGCCAATCGGGGGCCGACGCCGTGAGCGCCGCCCTGAAGACGGCGCTCCTGTACACGGGCAAACCCGCGGTGATCGCTTTCGGTGGCGCGTACCACGGCCTCTCCTACGGTCCGCTCGCGCTGTGTGGGCTGCGCGAGAGCTATCGGGCGCCGTTTGCGCTGCAGCTCAACCCGGCTGTGCGCTTCATCGAATATCCGACCGACCGGGCCTCCCTCGAGCGCAGTCTCGCGCAGGCGCGCCAGGAGTTCGCGCGCGGGGACGTCGGGGCGCTGGTGTTCGAGCCGATCCTGGGGCGGGGCGGCTGCCTGCTGCCGCCGCAGGGGTTTGCCCCGGCGCTGGCCGAGCTGTGCCGGGCCTCCGGCAGTTTGCTGGTGGCCGACGAGATCTGGACCGGCCTCGGGCGTGCCGGGCACTGGCTGTATACCGAGGGCCAAGGCGTGCAGCCGGACCTGGTGTGCCTGGGCAAGGGGCTCGGCGGTGGCCTGCCGATCAGCGCCTGCGTCGGGCGCGCGGAGGTCATGGCGGCCTGGTCTCGCTCGGAAGAGGTCGTGCACACCAGCACCTTCGCCGGGGCGCCGCTCGCCTGTGCCACGGCGCTCGCCACGCTGGACGCGCTGGCGGAGCAGGGGCTGGTGTCGCGCTCCGGGGAACTCGGCGCGCGCTGGCTCGCAGCGCTGGCGCAGGTGGCGGCCCGTCCCGGCCTCTTGCCGTGTGAGCTGCGCGGCGCCGGGCTGATGCTGGGCATCGAACTGCCGCGCGGCACCGGCGCTGCGCTGCGTTTGTGCCGCCGGCTGCTGGCGCAGGGCTACGTCGTGTCGCTCGGCGGCGGACAGCGCGAAAGCATCGTACTCACCCCGGCGCTCAACGTGTCCGAGGCGCAGCTCGACGGCTTCGTCTCGGCGTTTGCCGATGCGCTCGCCGAGGTGTCGGCGTGAGCGATGGGCTGGCCCGGAGCCAGGAGCTGCACCGGCGCGTGCGGCGCTTCGGGCTGGACCAGCTCCGGCTCGGCACGGCCCAGGAGAGCTTCGAGCAGCTGGCGCTCGAGATTGCCGACTACCAGCGACGTCACAATCCGGTGCTGGCGCGGCTCGCGGCCGCGGCGGGCCTGGACCGGCCCGCCCGGCAGCTGGAGCAGATCCCGTGCGTGCCCGCCGACGCGTTTCGGCTGGGCCGCGTCGCGAGCTTCGAGGCGAGCGCCGACCTGGTCCGGTTTCAGACCAGCGGCACCACCGGTCGCCCCGGCGTGCATCCGTTCCGGACGCTCGACACCTATCGCGAGCTGAGCCTGGCGTGGGGCAAGCAGCGCCTGCTCGGCAGGGCGCCGCCGGAGCGAGTGACGGCCCTGGCGTTGGCCGCCCCGTTCGAGCCAGCGCGCCGCTCCTCGCTCGGCTACATGATGCAGGAGTTCATGCGCGAGTTCGACGCCCGCGCTCTCGGCAGCGGCGCGGCCTTTGACGCGCTCGAGCCCGGGCGCTGGTTGCTCGCGCCGGGTACGCTCGATCTCGCCGCGCTGGAGCGCGCTGCGGAGCTGGCGGGGCGGCGCGCTGAGCCCCTGCTGCTCCTGGCGACGACGTTCGCTCTCGGCTGGCTGCTGCAGGCCCTCGAGGGCGCGTCTCTGCCGCTGCCGCCGGGCAGCGTGGTGATGCACACCGGTGGCTTCAAGGGCCATGCCCAGCAACTGAGCGCAGCGGAGCTCGGCGCGGCCGCGAGCCATGCGCTGGGCGTGCCGAGCCAGCGCTTGATCGGCGAGTACGGCATGACCGAGCTCTCCAGCCAGCTGTATGACAGCGGCTTTGCGCAGGGCCCCGAGGGGCAGAGCGTGTTTCTGGAGCCGCCGTGGTTGCGCGTCACTGCCGTCGATCCGGTCACGCTCGCGCCGGTGCCGGTGGGCGCTGTCGGCCTCGCGTGTTTCACCGATCTCGCCAACATCGATTCGGCCCTGGTCGTGCTGACGCAGGATGAGGTGCGGCGCGCGGCGGGTGGCCTGGTGCTGCTCGGGCGCCGCTCCGGCGCGCGCGTGCGCGGTTGCTCGCTGGCCGCCGAGGCGCTCGCCGCAGCACCCGTCGAGGGGCAGCGGTTCGTGGGCGCACGGCCATGACGCTCGCGAACGACGCCGGGGCGGCGCGGGAGCGGGTAGAGCGGCTGTTGGCGCTCACTCGCCGCGTGGCCGGGCCGGCCGCGCCCGGGCGCGCAGAGCTGTGCCGGCGCCTCGCCGCGACGAGCGGGCTGTCGCCGGCCGGCGTCGAGTGGGCGCTCGATCATTGTCTGGAGCTCGAACCGGGGCAGGCCGAGGTCGACGCACTGGTGGCCAGCGTAGCGCGCGCCGCGACCGCCCACGTGATCTTGCCGGCGCAGGTGTTCGTGGCCGCCCATCGCGCCCTCGCCCTCGCCCTGGCGTGCGCGCCGCGCGTCTGTGTACGGGCGTCGCGGCGCGACCCGGTGCTCCTCGACGCGCTCGCGGCCGAAGCGCAGGGCCTGTTCGAGCCGGTGGCGCGGCTCGCGGTGCAGCCCGGTGATCACGTCTGGGCGTACGGCGCCGACGTCACCCTGGCGGCGCTGCGCCGCGAGCTGCCGCGCGGCGCGATCCTGCATGCTCACGGCGACGGCTTCGGCGTGGCGATCGTGGATCTGGCGGCGCTGGCGGGCGTGCCCGGCGCCTTCGAGGCGGCCGCGAGCGCGCTCGGGCGCGACACGCTCGCGTTCGATCAACGGGGCTGCTTGAGCCCGCGCCTCGTGTTGGCGCTCGGCAGCCGTGAGCTCTCGCTCGAGCTCGTTCGGGCGCTCCGCGACGCTCTGGCTGCGCTCGCCGGCAGCGTGCCGCGCGGGCGCCTCACGCCGGAGGAGCTGGCGGACGAGACCTGGTACCGGCAGTGCATCGCTGGTTTTGGTTCCGTGCTCGACGCCGGCCCGGGTACGGTGAGCTGCGTCTCGAGCGAGGGAACGTCCGAGGGCGACGCCGTAGCGCTGGAGCTGCTGGTACCGCCGGCGGGGCGGCACCTGGCGGTGGTCCCCGTGGCGCAGCTCGAGCCCGCGCTCCTCGGCCTCGCGCCGCTCATCACCAGCGCCGGCTGTTCACACGCCGAGCTCGAGCGGCGCGTGCAGCATTGCCTGCCGAGAGCCCGCGTCGGTGCGCTCGGCCGCATGCAGATGCCTCCGCTCGACGGACCCGTCGATCGGCGCCCCGATCCCGCTGGCGAGCGCCTCTGATGGTTGGACCAGAAGCGCTCGAGCGGCACCAGCCAGTGAGGCACAAACGCCGGGATCTCAAAGACTTCTCGGCGCCGGGCGCCCGGTTCTTCAGTTAAGTCTAGGCTCTCCGGTGGCGCGCGTCTGGTCGCTCGACAGCGGCGGGTGCAGGATTGCCGGATGCGCGGTTCCCTGGCGGCGCTCAGCCAAGAGGCGCGGACACCCTTCGGTGGCTCCGCACCGGGGTCGCTCGCGGAGCGCTCGGCGGAGTGGCAGGCCGCCGTCCAGGAGAAGCGCGAGGATCGCGCCAAGATGGTCGCGACGCAGATCGAGCAACGAGGCGTGTCCGATCCGCGCGTGCTGGAGGCCTTGCGCCGCGTGCCACGCCACCGCTTCGTGCCCTCGTCGGTGCGGGGTTCGGCGCACAGCGACGGGCCGCTGCCCATCCTGGGGGAGCAGAGCATCAGTCAGCCGTACATCGTCGCGGCCATGACGGAGGCCGCCATGATTGCGCCCAACGATCGCTGTCTGGAGATCGGCACCGGCAGCGGCTACCAGGCAGCGGTGCTGGCGGAGCTGTGCCGGGAGACCTACAGCATCGAATACCTGCCCGAAGTGGCAGAGCTCGGGCGGCGCAATCTCCAGGCCCTCGGCTACCTGGAGCGCGGGGTCCACCTGCGCGTCGGGGACGGTCATGAGGGCTGGCCCGAGCAAGCGCCCTTCGATGTGATCCTGGTCACGGCGGCTCCCGCACGCGTGCCGCCGCCGCTGCTGCGCCAGCTCGGCTCGGGGGGGCGGCTGGTCATTCCCGTCGGGCCGGAGCGCGACCAGAATCTCGAGGTCTGGACCCGCCGCAGGCCGGGGCAGGAGCCTGCCGCCTTCTCGCGCGTGACCCAGTTCGGCGTGCGCTTCGTACCGTTCCTGGGCCCGCACGGCTAAGCCGCGGGGCCCAGGCAGCTGCTGCTCACGCCGAGGCGTCTTCCAGCACCGAGCCGTGGCACTGCTTGAACTTCTTGCCCGAGCCGCAGGGGCACGGGTCGTTGCGCCCGATCTTCGGGGCGCCGCGCGTGGACGGGCGCTCCGCGGCCTGCGCGCGCGCGTCGTCGAGTGAGGCGCCACCCGTCGGGAGCGGTGCCTCTTCGTCCCCGGGGTGCCGGGCGACGGTGGCGTCCAACTCCGCCTGATGACGCTCCTCGGCTTCGGCTTCTAGCGCTTCGATGGCGCGGTTGCCCTCCGGCTTGAACTCCATCAGCTTGACGAGCACGCTCGACGAGACGTTGGCCATCATGTTCAAGAACATGTCGTAGCCTTCTTTTTTGTACTCGTTCTTCGGGTCGCGCTGGCCGTAGCCGCGCAGACCGATGCCGTCGCGCAAGTGCTCCATGTTGGTCAGGTGATCAACCCACTCCTTGTCGATCTCCTGCAGGTAGAAGTGCCGGAAGAAGCGCATCACGTTGGCGACGCCGAAGCGCTTTTCCTTCTCCAGGTAGGCCTCGAGCCCTTGCTCGAACACCGCGCGCGCCACGTGCTCGGCCTCGCCCAGCTCTTCCACGCTCTTGTCGAGCGGGCGCTTGAAGTGCTCGCGATAGCCCTTGTGAATCTCTCCCCAGTCCCAATCCTCCGGCGGACGATTGGGCGGACAGCTTTCCTCCACCATGGCGCTGAGCACGCGATCGATCACGTCGAGCAGGCGCTCGCGCTGCTCGCTCAGGCCCTGCGCCACCAGATCGACCAGCTCATCGTAGAGATCGATGGCTGAGCGCTGCTTGCGGGTGAGCTCGAGCTTGACGCCCCACAGGTGGTAGGCCTCGCGCTGCAAGGTCTCCAGATCCACGAGGTTGGTGATCTGTTGAATTTCTTCGCGCGTGGGCGGGCGGGCGCGACCGCTCGAGTCCGTGAGCTGCAGCGGAGACTCCGCGAACATGCCCAGGAGTTGACCGACCAACCCCACCGTCTCCTGACGGATCTCGTCGCGGATCGGGACGCTTCGGGTCTGCCCGGTGGGCTTGCCGAGCTCGTCCATTTCCTCCGGCTGGTAGCGACCGAGCAGCAGCTGTTGGCGCAGGCTGTACACCGTGCGGCGCTGCGCGTTCATCACGTCGTCGTATTCGAGCAGGTTCTTGCGGATGTCGAAGTTGCGCTCCTCGACCTTGCGCTGCGCATTTTCGACGCTCTTGGTGACCCAGGGGTGCTCGATGGGCTCGTCATCGGGCATGCCCATGCGATCCATCAGGCTCTTGACGCGTTCGCCCGTGAAGATGCGCATCAGGTCATCTTCGAGCGACAGGTAGAAACGCGTGGTGCCCGGATCGCCCTGGCGCCCCGCGCGGCCGCGCAGCTGATTGTCGATGCGGCGCGACTCGTGCCGCTCCGTGCCGACGATGTGCAGGCCGCCAGCCGCGACGACCTGGTCGTGGTCCACCTTGCACTCGCCCTCGAGCTTGGTGACCAGCGCTGCAAACTGCTCTGGCTCGGCCTCGGGCAGGCGGTTGTTCTCCTTGAATTGCAGGCGCGCGATCATCTCGGGGTTGCCGCCCAGCAAGATATCGGTGCCGCGACCCGCCATGTTCGTGGAGACGGTGATGCCCTTGGAGCGGCCCGCCTGGGCCACCACGTAGGCTTCATTCTCGTGATGTTTGGCGTTCAGCACGTTGTGCGGAATGCCCTTCTTGGCGAGGATGCGGGCGATCGCCGCGCTCTTCTCCACGCTGGTCGTGCCGACCAGCACCGGGCGGCCCTCCTCGTGCTTGGCCAGAATGTCTGCGGTCAGCGCCGTGAACTTCTCGCGCTCCGTCTTGTAGACGAGGTCCTCGTCGTCGATGCGCTGGATGTTGCGGTTGGGCGGCATCTCCACGACATCGAGCTTGTACGTGGAGTGGAACTCCTGCGCCTCGGTCGACGCCGTACCCGTCATCCCTGCCAGCTTGTTGTACAGGCGGAACAGGTTCTGGAAGGTGATCGTCGCCATGGTGCGACTCTCTTCCTGAATGAACAGGTTTTCCTTCGCCTCGACCGCCTGATGCAAGCCATCGCTCCAGCGGCGACCGGCCAGCACGCGCCCGGTGAACTCGTCGATGATGAGCGCGCGGCCCTCCGGGCTCACCATGTAGTGCACGTCGCGCTTGTAGAGCGCGTGCGCCTTGAGCAGCTGGTTCAGGATGTGCAGCGTCTGTACGTTGATCGGATCGTACAGGTTGCTCATGCCGATCAGCTTCTGGATCAGCTCGACGCCGTCGTCCGTCAAGGTGACGCTGAACGCCTTCTCGTCCACGTTGTAGTGCTCGTCGCGGCGTAGCTGCGGCACGGCCTCGTTCAGGCTGCGGTACTTGTCGCTGGCGGCGTCGGCAGGGCCGCTGATGATGAGCGGCGTGCGCGCCTCGTCGATCAGAATCGAGTCCACCTCATCCACGATCGCGAAGTTGAGCGGGCGCTGCGCGTAATCGAGCGCCGAGAACTTCATGTTGTCGCGCAGGTAGTCGAACCCGAACTCGTTGTTCTGCCCGTAACAGATGTCGGACTTGTAGGCCGCGCGCTTCTCCGCGTCCTGCTGCTGGTTGACGATCGTCCCGACACTCATGCCGAGGAAGTTGTAGAGCTTGCCCATCCACTCGGCATCGCGCTTGGCCAGGTAGTCATTGACGGTGACCAGGTGCACGCCCTTGCCCTCGAGCGCATTCAGGTAGATCGGCAAGGTGGCGACCAGCGTCTTGCCTTCACCGGTCTTCATCTCGGCGATGGCCCCGTTGTGCAGCACCATGCCGCCCATCAGCTGCACGTCGTAGTGCCGCATCTTGAGCACGCGGCGACCCGCTTCCCGGCCGACGGCGAAGGCGTCGACCAAGATGTCCTCGAGCTTGGCCCCGTTATCGAGCTGCTCCTTGAACTTCGGAGTGAACGCCTGAAGCTCCGCATCGCTCAACTTCTGGAGCGCGGCTTCCTTGGCGTTGATCAGCGGGACTTTCGCGCGCAAACGCCGGATCATGCGGTCATTGGCGGTTCCGAAAAGTGTCTTGGCTACCCAGGTCAGCATGCGTCAAAAGTCGGTGAGGGTGGAAGAACCCCACCATATAGCACCCGGCAGCCGGGCGCTCGCAATCCTCCCCGTACAAGTCGGCGCCTGTGGCGGCCAGGTGGCCGAGAAACGCCGTGAGGGGGCCAGCGCTGGGGAAAACTGTCCCTGGCGCCGCAGGCGTCGAGCGCTCGGGTTGTCAATCGACGCCGTTTTGCGTAGCCCCAGCGCGTGAGCGGATTTTGGGCAGAGCGAGCCGAGCGCACGCTGCGCGGGCTGCGCTCCTTTTTCGCAGCCGCGCCGAGCTCGGGGCAGGGCCCCACCGCGCTGGCGGCGCAGGCCGAGGCCCAATTGCTCGGGCTGTTCCGCTCCGCCGCGGCCGAGGTGCCCGCGTACCGCCGCTTTCTGGCGGAGCACGGCGTCGACCCGGGCAACATCACCGATCTCGCCAGCTTTGCGCTCGTACCGGCGACGACCAAGGACAACTACTATCGCCAGCACCCGCTGCCGGACTTATGCCGCCACGGCCAGCTCGACAGCTGTGACATGGTGGCGCTGTCGAGCGGCTCTACCGGCGAACCAGCGGTCTGGCCGCGCTTTCTAACCGATGAACTCGAGACCAGCGCCCGCTTCGAGGCCGTGCTGGGGGACGCCTTCTCTGCGCGCGAGCGGCCCACGCTGGCCGTGATCTGCTTTGCGCTCGGCAACTGGGTGGGCGGTATCTACACGTTGTCCTGCTGCCGGCAGCTGGCGGCCAAGGGCTATCCCCTCACGGTCGTGGCACCCGGCAACCAGCCCGCCGAGATCCTGCGGGCGCTGCGCGCGCTCAGCCCACATTTCGAGCAGCGTGTGCTGCTGGGGTATCCGCCGTTCCTGAAGGACGTGCTCGAGCTGGGTCAGAGCCAGGGCATCGACTGGAGTTCTCCTCCCACGCGCCTGGTGATGGCGGGGGAGGTGTTCAGCGAGGAGTGGCGCGACTGGGTGTGCCGGCTCACGGGGGCCAGCGACCCCGCTCGTTCGACGGCGTCCTTGTATGGCACCGCCGACGGCGGCGTGCTCGCCAACGAGACGCCGCTCTCGATTCGCATCCGCCGCGCTCTCGCCCGGCAGCCGGCCGCGGCGCGCGCGTTGTTCGGCGAGGCCCGCTTGCCGACCCTGTGCCAGTACGATCCACGGCATCGCTATTTCGAGTTCGAGCCGGGGGGCTGGCTGTTGTTCTCGGGCAACGGCGGCGCGCCTCTGTTGCGCTACAAGATCCTCGATCGCGGGGGCGTGGTGGAACACGCCGACATGCTGCGCACGCTCGCCGAACACGGCATCCAGCTCGAGCCGGACGCGGCCGGCATGGGGCCCGAACTACCGTTTGTCTATGTCTTTGGGCGTTCGCATTTTGCCGTCTCGTATTACGGAGCCAACGTGTATCCGGAGAACATCTCCGTCGGGCTCGAGCAACCCGAGCTCGCCGGCACGTTGACGGGTAAATTCGTGCTGGAAGTGCACTACGACAGCGCGCAGTCTTCCGAGCTCGTACTGAGCGTCGAACTCGCGCGCCACGCGAGCCCCGCGCCTGCGCTGGCGGCGCAGATCCAGCGCCTGGTGCGCCGAGAGCTCGAACGCCTGAACAGCGAGTTTGCGAGCTACGTACCCGAGGCGCGGCGCAGCCCGCGCGTGCTGCTGCGGTCGTTCGGTGATCAGGACTACTTTCCGACCGGAGTGAAGCACCGCTATACGCGCTAGGCGGCGCCGCTAGCACAAACTCAACGCTCCGCGCTCCGCCTCGATCGGTCCCCAAACCACCGATCAGCGCCGCGCCAGACCCTCCCACCGGCGCTCGGGAGAACGCTCGAGATGGTGGGCCGGGCCTGCCCCACACGACCCCGCGCGGCACCTCGGGACAGCGCACGAAGGCCCACCGAGATCGGCCCGCTCGCGCTCGAGCTGCGTACGTCACCCGGCGCCGGGTGGCACCTCTGGGCATCGCACGAAGGCCCACCGAGATCGGCCCGCTCGCGCTCGAGCTGCGGCCGTCACCCCCCGGGCGGCATCTCGGGCCACTGCACGAACGCCCACCGAAAGCGGCCCGCTCGAGCGCTGGCTGCGTACGGTATTGGCTCGATGCCTGCGGGTACCGTCGTGCCACAGGGGTATCCGCGCAGCGCGGATCCGCGCCCGTGCCGGAGCCGCCAAACGCCGCCGTAGCGCTGCTGCCAACTCCGCGACAACGCCGCCGCCAATCGCCGGTGCGAACTCCGCGGCAACGGCGCTCGCAGCAACGCGGGTGCGAACTCCGTGGCAACCGCGCTCGCCGCAATTCGGTTCGCCGCGCCACCGTACGAACCCCGCGCCATTGCCATTGCCATTGCCATTGCCATTGCCACTGCCAATCGCCGCGGCTCGCGGCACCGCGGGTGCGAACTCCGCAGCAACTCCGCGGGCACCGCCGCTTGCCGCTGCCAACGCCGCCGCACGTCCGCTCGCCGCAAGCGCTGCGAGGGTCGAACGCCGCCCGGGCGGATGGAGGGCGATCAAACAGGTGCCGGCGAAGATGAGGGTGGCTCTGCGCTGCGATGGTGTCGTCTAGCGCTTCGTTGGTGCGCCTGGATGGCCCGCTCGACCCGGTCGCGGCCGTAGGCGCGTTCCGCCGCGAAGCGGTTGTGCGCGCGACAGAGCAGGCGCAGATTGTCTGGCTCGGAGCTGCCGCCCTTGCCGGAGGGATGCTGATGGTCCATCTCCAGCCAAGCCATGCTGGCGCACCGGTTCCCTTCCGCGTCGACCCACGTGCAGCCAAGTCCGTCCCGCTCGAGCAGCGCACGCCGTGCCGCACGCGCGATACGCGAGGTTCGAGCTGCAGCGGACGGCGATGCGCCGGGCGGCGTCGAGCTGGGTGCTGCCGCAGCCGGTGGCGCGAGGGCCACCCCTGGCGGCGCTGGCGCAGGTAGCGAGACGTTCGGGCTCGAAGGCGTCTTTGCAGCGGAGCGTGGCGGCGCGGAGTCTGCGGCGACAGACGGGGCCGCCCCCGATGGCACGGGGGCCCGCGTCGCGACCGGCGCTGAGGACGGCCTTGCGGCGGAGCGGGGCGGCGCGCAGGGTGGAGCGAGAGATGATGCCGCCGCTGGCGGTGCTGGTGCACGTAAGGCGAGCGGCGGCGCTGGGCACTGCGAGGTGGAAGACGGCGGGGTCTCGATCGCTGGCGCGGCAGCCGCCATTGCCGGCATTGCCTGCGACGCGGTACGTGCCGATCGCTGCGACGCGGCTTTGGAGCGAACACCGAAGCGGCGTTGCAATAGTTCCTGAAGGAGCAGATCGAGTGCCCGCGAGACGATCGGGGCGAAGTCTCCGCTGGGGTGCGAGTGTCGCAGCAGATCGCGCGCCAGTTCGAGCTTCTGTTTGAGGTGGGCATCCGCCGTGAACTGGACGCGGTAGCGCCCGGCGGACAGCGGCTCGATGCGTGAGCGATCGATGTGCGGGCGATCGAGGCGCGGGCGCGGGTCAGCGTGGGGCAAACCGGCTGGCGCAGGCGCGGGTGACGACTCTGCGGGAGTGGACGGAACCGGGAGCAAGCTCGGCGCACGAACCCCCGCGAGCGAAGCGAGGGCGGACTCGGTCGCTCCAGGCGATTGCTGGGATGAGGTCGGAGCCGAAGTGGTCGCGGTGCGCGGGATCGTGACTTGCGCTGGCACGACCCCGACTACCGGCGCCGGCATCACGTTGATGACGTCGACGATCGCCGGAGGCATCGTGGGGGAGGTGGGCCGCTCGGGCAGCTTGCGAATCATTGAGGGAGCATCCGGGCTGGGAAAGCGCGCCGCCAGCAGCTCCCGCGCCGCCCGCAACGACGCCCCGCGAGCCGCGGCCAAGAGCTCCGCGTGATTGTCCGGTGTCAGCACGGGTTTGAGCAGCAATGCCCCGGACAGGCTGATGCGTCCGCTCGCGAGCTCGCCGAACAGTAGCGGGAACCTTCGCGCCAGGCGGGCCAGTTCGATGCGGCGGCACGCCTCGTCTTCACTCATGCCGAGCTGAGCCACACAATACGAAAACAGCGAGCCGTGAGCGGCGGCGAGATGCAGGCGGCGTTCTTCGACTTCACCGAGGTGAGCGATCAGCTCCGCCAACCCGCAGCGCTGCTTGTGCAGCACACCTCGCAAGCGCTCGAGCAGCTGCCGGTCCGAGAGATGTTTCAGCTTCCAGAACGGCTCTTCTTCTTTCGCCATGACACCGAGTCTACACCGCCCATTTTCGAGGCTCTGCGAGCCCCGCCATTGCCCGAGCGCGCAGGAAAACGCTTTCCGAATCGATGACGGGCCCCAACGCCGCGCTCGACGCCGTTGCGGCGCCGTGCGCGGCCTTCGCCGTAGCGGTCTCGGTTTCAGCGCGCAGCCCACGAAAAAAACGCGTCAAGCGACATCGATGCGCGGCATCAGTCTTAACCGAACGTCACGCGGCAACACCGCCGTTCGCGCTGGCCCTTCGACGTCGACACGCTGCGCGTCGTCATTGCCGTGCATCCTCGCAGCGCGGATCGCCGACGGCCGGAGATGCGGCCGTCGCTCGGCTCGGCCCATGCCGCAGCATCTTACTCAGCAGGAACCACCACCGTTCTTCGTTATCCCTCGCAGCCGCCCCAAATGGAGCGCGCAGCGCGGGGTGGGCGTGTATCGGCGTGACGTCGACCGGCCCGAACCCCCGCAAGCCTGTGCACTGCACGCAACGGCCGAGGCCTTTTACTGCGTCATCCGGTTGCTATAGTGAAGGCGCGAAGTCGCGGCGCACGCCATAGAGGACGTGTCCTCCACCGAGCTCCCGGCTTTTCGCCGCGCAGCTCCTTGCCGCGCGGGACCGGTACGGCGACGGATCCGCGCAGCGCGGCTTGGCAGCGCCTGCGTGATGCGCCCGGCGCAGGCCCGGCGAGCGTCCGTACGCAGCGGCGCGGTCGACCTTTTCCGTCGCGTAGCACCGACGCGGCAATGAATCCGCGCTGCGCGGATCGGCCCCGGCTGGCGTGATGCCGCACGGCTCGGCCTACGCCCCGCAAGCTTCCGTATCGAGAGGTTCTGCCGACGCCATGCGTTCAGGTCGGTGCTTCGGGGCAGGGCCTCGGTGCGTTGTCGCGAGCGTCCCGCCGCCGTTCCCGGTGCAAGTCACGGGTGCCGTTTGGGGCGGGGTTGCGTGTGGTGTCCCGAGGGGCCGGGCGATGCCGTGTGGTGGAGGCTCGGCCCACCTCTTCTTTCTCGAGCATTTTCGAACGGCGGCGCTCGGGAGAGGGGCGCTCCTTCGCGAAGAGAGCTTGCGCTTCACGGCGTGCTGCGCGATGCACGGAGACGTATGAGCCAGCCCAAAGTCATCAGCGCCGAGGTCTTGGAGCAATGTGCGCAGCGCTTCAACGCTCACCCGTCGCTGGGCGCCTTTGGCGTGAAGCTGTCGTTTCCCGATGCGGCGCGGGTGCACATTCTCGTAGATGCCGTGCCGCTCTCCATGCGTGGCGGCCTGGGAGATGACGCGGTCGTCAATGGCGCCGTGTTGTCTGCGTTGTGCGACTTGCTCATCGGTTCCACCTGCGTGCTGATCGATCCCTTGAGTCGCTCGGCGACCGTGCAGCTGTCGATCCGCTTCGAGCGGCCGCTGCGGGGGGAGCGCATCGTGGGGGAGGCCCGGGTCGATCGCTCGACGGGGCGGCTGGTGTTTGCCTCCGCTGAAATCGGCGATGGCAGCGGACCCGCGTGTGTGCGCTGCCAGGGCATCGCGAGCCTGCTCGGGCCCCGCCCCGCCGAGTAGTTACTGCGACCAGCGGCCGCTGGCGAGCTCGTGGGGGAGCGCGGAGCTCTCGCTCGTCGCCTTGGCATCGACGCCGGAGAGGGTGATGGTGCCCTCACTGCCGCCGATGTGAAAGCTGGCGTCGAGGTTGATGCGAGCGCCCGAGTAGCCGCGCGTCTCGAGCTCCCTCAATACCGAGGCCGCCAGGCTGCCGTCCGCCAGCGCCTCTTCGGGATTCTTGGTCTGAACCGAGATCTCCCCGACGCTGCCGCCCTGCGACTGGACGCTGATCTGCACCGGCAGCTCGATGTCGAGCTTGCCGTCCGAGGTGCGGACGCGCACCGAGCTCTCGAAGCCGAGGCTGCGCACTTCTACGTTCTGGCAGAGCTCGCCCGGCGGGGTCGCGAACTCGAACTCGAGGCCGGTGGTGACACCGGTGGACCACGCGAGCTCGCGCGCGCGCTCACCGGCCAGAGTGCGCAGCACCTCTTGCACGCTGAAGCCCAGCACCTTGGCATCGCTCGGCAGGTTGTTGCCCGCCTCCCCGCAGCCCTCGGCGCTGGGCCAGACGGCGAGGCTCGGCGGCTCGCCAGCAGAAGCGGGGGGCCAGGTGATCTGCGTGTCTTTGCTGTAGCTGGCTCGCACCTCGGTGCGCAGCGAACCCTGGCTGCCGCCCTCCCAGAGGTCTACCTCGAGCGTCAGCTCGCCGGGCGCGAAGGTGCGTGCCGGGTCGAGCGACTCGAGCTTGGACAGAACCAATCCACCATCCAGGCCGCCGGGGGCGAAGCGCTGCGAGATGTGGGCGCGGTAGGGGACGCTGGCCAGGAGCCGGGTGTTGAAGGTTTCATCGAGCGCGTGGCCCCCGCTCTGGATCGTGACCGAGACGGGGATCTCCAGCACCCCGGGCGAACACTCGGTGTCCTCCTGGGCAAAATAGGTCTGCACCTCGTGCCGGTACAACACCGGGCCTTCCGCCGCGCTGATCTGCACCCGCAGGTTCGACGGGCCGCGCTCCGGGCCGTAGTCGAGCAGGTACTGGTCCCCCGGCTGCGGCGGCAGCCAGATCAAGGAGGAGTCGCTTTCCCCGACCAGCCGCGCGAGCACCTCGACCGCCGAAAAGCCGAGGCCGCTGGCCTGGTCGAGGTGTTCCATGCGCTCGACCACCGTGATGCACGGCTGATTCGAGAACGTCAGCTCGGGGTATTCGACGCTCGTCGCTTGGCCCGCGCAAGCACTCAGACACCCGAGGCCGAGCGGCAGCCATGCGGCGCGTGGGCGCGTGGCGCACGAGCGCCTGTTTGGCCGCTGGTCAGGACCTTGGCTGTCAGGACCTTGGCTGTCAGGACACAGCCTGCCACGACCTTGGCTGCCGTGACCCAGCGCTCGAGAGTTAGTGGAGGGGCTTGCTAACATGGGGGGGGCGAGAGGCATTCGGTAGCTTGCGCAGGGCGATCAGGCTGCGCGCCCGGGCGATGGTCTGGTAGCGGCCCGAGGCCGACAGTTCGTCGACGAATGCAGGAACGCCAGGGAAGTAGTCTGCATAATCGTGAAACAGGGCCAGCCCGCCGTCCACCAGGTGGCTTTCGAAATGTGTGAAATCGCGAAGCACGCTGGGATAGTCGTGCAAGCCGTCGATCAGCAGCAAACACAGGGGCTCCGACCACGGCACGTCCGGAGCCTGGCTCTGCACGATCTCCACGAACGGAGATAGCTGCGCTCGCTCGATGTTTTGCTTGAGGGTATCGAGCGTTGGCTTCACGCGTTCGAGCCCGTGGTCGTGCGCGCCCACAAAGCCATCGTGTGGGTCGATCGCCCAGACTCGCGCCGTTGCTCGTACCGCGCGCACCACCATGCCGAGCACGGTGGTGGCCTTGCCGCAGTAGCTGCCCACTTCCACCAGCGCGTTCACGTGCGGGCAATCATTCAGAGCCTGCTGCGTGAGCGAGATCAGGAGATCGGCCTCCGCCGGCGTGAGCCAGCCCTCCACGTTGCGAACCTCGCGCAGGATGGGCTGGCGGAGTTGCGCCTCCACCGGGGAAATCTTGGCGCGCGCGACGGGCCGCGAGGGCGTGGAGCTCGGATGCCGGTATTGGTCGAAGTGGCCGCGGATGAACTTGCGCGTCAGGTCGTCGTAGCGGCGCGCGACCGGATGCATCCAGTAGGCGTTTTCATCGGCCAACGCGGCCTCGGTCTGCGCCTGATCGTATTTGACCTGGTACTTGACGTACTCGCTCGTGCCCGGGTTGGCTACGACGCGAAAGCCGAGCAGCGCCGTCAACGTGGGGAAGATGACCTGTTCCTTGGCCCAGACCTTGGACGCCTGGACGATCTGCCGCAGCTCCGCGTCCTCTTCAAACCAGTTTGCCAGCTCGCTCGCTGCGGCGGCGGTAAACACCGCTCCGGGCCAGGCAATCCAGCCGGGGAATTTGCTCTCCCCGTCCGCAAAGCGACGCAGCAGGGGGCGCCACAACGCGAGCTCTTGCCAGGCGCCGATCGCGGGCGTGACGCGCGTGTGGGGAGGCTGGCGCTCGGTGGTCCTGCCGGCGATGCCGTGGCCGAGCAAGCCGACTCTGCCGGGTTCCTCGCTCCGCTGCGCGAGCTGGCGGCCGAGCACTTCCGACCAGCCCGCTTGCACGCCGAGCTGATCGGAATCGACGATGGTGAGCGTATCGAAGCTCAGGTGGTCTCGGGCAAAACGCATGCAGTCGAGCGCAAACTCGATGATGGTGCTCGCGTCCACGGGGCGGGGATCCGGGTGAACCCGGGCGCCGAGCTTCTCGAAGCAGGACTCCGGGTGCAGAAGCGCCTGATCACTGCCGCCGTTGTAGAGCAGAATTGCGGACTCGGGATCGAGGCAGCGCAGGTTACGCACCAGGTCCACCACGCATTCCTGACTTTCATGCACGAGGCAGGCGTACACGTTGCGAACCTTCGACTGGCGCGGCGGGCGTCTGGTTCCCGGACCGAGCTCGCTCACAACTGGCTCCTTTTTCCTCTGGGGTCGCCGAGAAGAGCGACCAGGGCAGCATACCTCCGAGCGCGGCGTTCACCAACCCGGAGCCCACGATCCCAGCACGACGTGTTGCTACACTCCCCCTGCACTGCAATAGTCCGGGAGCGCTATTCCGGCCCGCGTGCGGCCGGCGCGGCGTCGAAGCGGCGGAACTCGCACTCGAGCGCCCCATTGTAGACCGCGAGCCAGCGCGAGGTGCCGTGCCGAACCGGAAAATCGGCAGGCACGATCAGTGCGCGCTGATGCTGGGCAAAGCGCTCGAGCAACCGGTCGAGGTCCCGCTCCAGTTCGGCGGGGCGCTGCAGGCGTTGCCCATACGGCGGGTTCATGAGCACGGCGCCGGGCCCCGGGCGTGCCTCGACCTCGGTGAAGGAAGCGCGGCGCAGTTGGATCTGGAGACCCGCACGAGCCGCTTGTTGACTGGTCTGTTCGAGCGCGCGGCCATCGGTATCTGATCCGAACAGTTCGGGGATGGGTCGCGCCCGCGCGCGAGCCTCTGCTTTGAGTTCCGCAAATCGCGCTCGCGCTCCCTGGTCGAACGAGCTCCAGCGTTCGAAGCCAAAGCGCTCCCGGTCCAGCCCGGGCGCGCGCTGCCCCGCCCAGCCTGCCGCTTCGAACAGCAGCGTGCCCGAACCACACATCGGGTCGAGCAGCGGCGTGTCGCCGCGCCAACCGGAAAAGCGCACCAGGGCCGCCGCCAGCGTCTCCCGCAGCGGAGCCTGAGCGCCCGCATCGCGCAGCCCGCGCGCGTGCAAGGAGGCACCGGAGTAGTCCAGGTGCACGGTGGCCCGCGCGCGCGTCACGTGCACGAACACGAGCACGTCCGGGTCGTCCCGGCTGACGTTGGGGCGGCGGCCGTGCTCATCGCGCAGCTGATCGACGATCGCGTCTTTGGTGCGAAGCGCGATGAAGTGCGTGTGCGTCAGCGCAGGACCGCTGCCCGCGGCGCGCACCGCCAGGGTCTGCGCCCCGCCGAACACCGCCGACCAATCGACCCGGCGCACGCCGTCGTACAGGTCGTCGCCATTGTGGCACTCGAAGCTGTGCAACGCCTCGACGATGCGCAGCGCGATGCGCGACCACAGGCAGGCGCGATAGGCATCCTCCGTCCGTTCGCCGAAGCGCACGCCGCCCGGCTCGGCCGTCACGTGCGGCAGCCCGAGCTCCTGGAGCTCCTCCGCCAGCAGCCGTTCGGTGCCCTTGGCCGCGGTCGCAAAGAAGCGAGCGCTCGTCCGCGGCGCGGGGCGGGCGGCTCGGGGGTGGCGTCGCTGGGTCACAAACGCCCCTGTAGCCCGCGAGCCGGTCGGATTTGCAAGCGGAAAATGCCGGTCGAGGGCCCCGGCGCTCTGGCAGGGTGCCCAGGGAGGTCTAGCGCCTACAGCCGCGCGGAGGTATCCCGACTTGCCGAGTTTGGCTTCCGCGCGCAGAGTGCAGGCGAGAGCCGCCTGTACGCATGGATCTTTTCTACTTCGTCATCCTGGTCAGCTCGCTCATCTTCGTTCACGAGCTGGGCCACTTTCTGCTGGCCAAGGCGTTCGGCGTCAAGGTGCTCACCTTCAGCCTGGGCTTTGGGCCCAAGGTGTTGCGCCTGCGAGGGCGGGAGACGGAGTACTGCGTCGGGGTGCTGCCGCTCGGCGGTTACGTGAAGATGCTGGAGGCGTCCAAGAGCGACGCCGTGCTGCCGGAGGACAAGAACCGCACCTTCGAGTCGCTGCCCGCCTACAAGCGCGTGCTGATCGTGCTCGGCGGGCCGCTGATGAACATCGCGTTCCCGGTGCTGCTCTACTTTTCGGTGTTCGTCGGCGACGGGCCGTTTCTGCCGCCCACGGTGGGCGTGGTGCTGCCCGGGCACCCCGCGGAGGGCAAGCTGTTTCCGGGCGACCGCATCATGGCGGTGAACGGCGAGGAGATCGGCACCTTCGACGAGCTCAAGCGCATCGTTGCGAAGAACCCGGCCAAGCCGATCGTGTTCAAGGTGTTTCGCGACTACCACCACGTGGACGTGGAGATCGTCGCTTCGGAGACGCTGGCGACCTCGTTTTTCAGCGATGCCGAGCAGAGCCCGCTCGACAATCCGGAAGAGCGCATCGGCACGGTCGGCATCCAGCCCAGCGCGCCGGCCTCCGTGCTGGGCGTGGTGGCAGAGTCGCCCGCGTATCGCGCCGGGCTGCGCACGTTCGACGTGATCACGCACGTGGCGGGGCAGCGCGTGGATCGCTATGTCGACCTCGAGGCGGAGCTCGAGAACAATCGCGGTGAAACCGTGCCCATCGCCTACCTGCGCCCCAGCGAGGTGCCCGAGGCGCTCGGCGGCCTGGCGGAGATGGCGGTGTTCGAGCCGGGCGTGGTGGCGCTGACGCCGCTGCCCCAGGGGCAGAGCGTGCTCGATCGGACGGGCATCGAGCTCGCTGACATGTACGTGTCGCACGTGCCGCAAGATTCGTACCTGTATCGGGCAGGGCTGCGGCCCGGGGACAAGATCCTGCGCCTGGACGACGAAGAGATCCCGGCCTGGTCCGTGTTTCGCGAGCGCGTCTGGGCGGAGCGCGACGGCGCGCACCGCATCGAGTTTCTGTCCGAGCGGGACGGCCGGCTGCGCTCCGGCACCTTCCAGATGCGGCGCGAGGATTTCAGCGACGAGCACGGTCAAACCTTTGCCCGCTACGTGTTCGGCGTGCGCCACTGGGTACCGCTGGCGCCCGCGGGCTGGGTCGAACACCCGTATCCCGTGCGCTACGCGCTGAGCAAGGCCGTGGAGGAGACGATCGACGTCACCCACTACATCCTGATCGGCATGCGGCGCTTGCTGCAGGGGCGCCTGAGTCTGGATACCCTGTCGGGCCCGATCACGATCTACGAGGTCGCGGGGGAGGAGGGGCGCAAGGGCACCGACTATTTCATCTGGGTGATGGCCCTGGTCAGCATCAACCTGGGCCTGTTCAACCTGCTCCCCATCCCGGCGCTGGACGGCGGGCATCTCCTGTTTCTGGCGGTGGAGGCCGCGCTGCGCCGCCCATTGCCGCTGCGCGTGCGCGAGGTCGCACACATCGTCGGCATGACCATCGTCATCAGTCTGATGGCCGTGGCGTTCAAGAACGACCTCGAAAAGCGCTGGGACGTGCTGCTCGGACAGGTGAAAGAGCTGTCCGGTTGAGCGCTCCAGAAGCAGGTGAAGAGCGGGCGTCGCGCGTGGCGACGGCGCGCAGCGTGGCGGCTCGCGTCGTGCATCGCGTGCTGTCGCAGCAAGCGTTCGTGAGCGAGACGCTGGACGCGGAGCTCTCCCAGGGTGAGCTCGGCGAGCGAGATCGCGCGCTGGCGACGGAGCTCAGTTACGGCGTGATCCGTCTGCACGGCGCTCTCGGGCAGCGGCTCGACGCGCTCAGCCGGCATGGCGCGGCCCGAAGTGATGCGCTCGGCCGCGCGCACCTGTTGGTCGCCGCCTACCAGATCTTGGCGCTCGATCGCGTGCCCGCGTTTGCGGCCATCAACGAGGCGGTGGAGGTGCTGCGGCAGCTGCGTGGGCCGCGCGTCGCCGGCTTCGCCAATGCCATCCTGCGCCGTCTCGCCGCTGAGCCGCGCTTCCACGTGCCCGACGCGCTCGAGGCGTCGGTCGAGCCCTGGCTGTGGTCGGAGCTGTGCGCCTCGGTGGGGCGCGAATCGGCGCTGGCTCTGCTCGGAGCGACGGGGGAGTCGGCGCGCCGTGGCCTGTGTGTCCGGCTCACGTCTCGCGCCGAGCCGAAGCCTGCCTGGGTCGAGCGGGCCACGCCCGGGCAACTGGCGCCCGGCGCTCTCTGGCTGCCCCCCTCGGGGGACCTGCGGGCGCTCGAGGGCTACCGCGAGGGCGCCTTCGTCGTGCAGGAGGAAGGCGCACAATGGGCCGCGTGGGCGCTCGGGGCGCGGCCCGGCGAGCGAGTCCTGGACGCCTGCGCCGGGCACGGTCAAAAGTCATCGTTGCTCGCCGAGCGAGTCGGCGCGGCGGGCCAGCTCTGGGTCAACGACATCGGTGCGCGCAAGCTGCAGCGGCTGGACCAGGAGTTTGGTCGGCTGGGGTTGCCCTTGCCGGAGCGCCGTAGCGTCGATCTCAGCCAGGGGGTGGGAGATTTGCCTGCCGGCATGGACCGCGTGCTGGTGGACGCCCCGTGCACCGGTACCGGCACGTTGCGCCGGCGGCCGGAGATCGCCCAGCGCCTGGTTGCCGGAGACCCCGGGCGTCTGGCAGAGCAAGGCGTGCAGCTGCTCTGCAACGCGGCCCGCCTGACGCGCCCGGGTGGGCGGGTGCTGTTCGTGGTCTGCAGTGTCCTGCGGGCCGAGTGCGAGGACGTGGCGGAGCGCGCCCGAGAGTGGCTCGAGCCCGTGCCGTTCGACGCGCCGGAAGCTCGCACGGTGGTGGGGTCCGAGGCGTGGCAGTGCCGGCTGCTGCCCCAGATCCACGGTACGGATGCGTACTATGTCGCCAGTTTCCAGCGCCCGGCGTGACGCTGGGGGCGGCGCCTCGGGCGCCCTTTGGGCACTGGCCAGAGCGGCCCCTGCGCCGTAAGGTGAAGGCATGCTCAATCCCCTGCTGAACCTCGGCTTCAACATACCTTTCGAGTCGCTTCGGCCGGAGCACGTCGAGCCGGCCGTCAAGCTGCTGCTCGAGCAGGGGACGCAGAACATCGAGGCCATCGAGACGGAGACCGCTGCGCCGACGTACGACAATACGCTCGGGCGTCTCGACCGCGCGACGGAGGCGCTGGAGGTGGTGATGACCGTCGTGGGCCACCTGGAGAGTGTGATGACCTCGCCCGAATTGCGGGACGTGTACAACCGCGTTCGCCCGGACGTGAGCGCGTTCTACGCCAGCATCCCTCTGCGCCCGCGGCTCTGGGAGCGCCTGAAGGCCTTCTCCGCCACGCCGGCCGCGGCCGAGCTGCGCGGGGCTCGCGAGCGCTTTCTGCACAAGACGCTGGAGCAGTTTCGCCGCGAAGGCGCCGATCTGAGCCCGCCGGAGAAGCTGCGGCTCGAGGCCATCAGCCGCGAGCTGTCGGAGCTCACCTCGCGCTTCGGGCAAAATGTGGTGGCCTCGAGCGCAGCGTTCGAGCTGATCGTGGAGGATGAGGCGCGCCTGACGGGTCTGCCCCCGGCCGCTCGAGAGCGTGCCCGGGAGGACGCCAGGGCGCACGGCAAGACGGGCTTCCGGTTCACGCTGCAAGCGCCGAGCATGATCCCGCTGGTCACCTATTGCGACGACGCCGAGCTGCGCAAGCAGGTGCACCTCGCTTCAGAGAGCCGAGCCACCACGGGGGAGACGGCCAACCCGCCCCTGATCACCAAGATCATCGAGCTGCGACAGGAACAGGCAAAGCTGCTCGGGTTTGCGAGTTTTGCCGATCTCGTGTTGGCGGACCGGATGGCCAAAAATGGAGCGGCGGCGCGCAGCTTCGTGGATGATCTGAGCCAGCGCTGCCGGGTGCCGTTCGAGCGCGAGCGCCGCGAGTTGCACGAGTTTCGCCGTCGGCTCGAGGGGCCGAACGCGCCGGAGCTCGAACGCTGGGACGTGGGCTACTACGCGGAGAAGCAGCGCCAGGCTCTCTACGATTTCGACTCCGAGCAGCTGCGCCCGTACTTCCCCCTCGAGGGCGTCGTCGCCGGCCTGTTTGAAACGGCGCGCCGGCTCTACGGGGTGAAGGTCGTGCCGAACGGCACGCTCGGGTGCTGGCACCCGGACGTGCGCGCGTACGACATGTTCGACGAAGCGGGCGTGCACCTGGCGTCCTTTTATACTGACTTCTTCCCGCGCGAGAGCAAGCGCGACGGCGCCTGGATGAACTCGCTGATCTCCGGCACCAGCGCGCCTTCTGCCAGCGCTCCCGGCGCCTCCTCGGTGCATCTCGGCCTGATCTGCGCCAACGTCACGCCTGCCGCTCCGGGGCTGCCCTCCTTGCTCTCACACGGTGAGGTGGAGACGCTGTTCCACGAGTTCGGTCACCTCTTGCACCTGTGCCTGAGCCGGGTGGAGGTGCGCCACCAGGTGGGCACGAACGTCGCGTGGGACTTCGTCGAGCTGCCCTCGCAGATCATGGAGAACTGGTGCTGGGAGAAAGAAGCGCTGGCCACCTTCGCACGCCATCACCAGACCGGCGCGTTGATCCCGGATGAGCTGCTGGAAAAGATGGAGCGCGCTCGCACCTATCGCGAGGCCACGGCCATGAGCCGGCAACTCGGCTTTGCCACGGTCGATCTGGCGCTGCACATCGACTACGACCAAAAGCAAAATGGGGACGTGCTCGCCTACGCCCGGGCGGTGGCGGCGCCGTTCGTGCCTGCCAAGCTGTCGGAGAACCACGCCATGATCGCCTCCTTCAGTCATCTGTTTTCGAGCTCCGTCGGCTATGCCGCCGGCTACTACTCGTACAAGTGGGCCGAGGTGCTGGATGCCGATGCCTTCACTCGCTTTCAACGGGAGGGCGTCTACAACCGTCAGGTCGGGGAGGCATTCCGGCGCTCGGTGCTGGAGCGGGGCGATAGCGCCGACCCCATGCAACTGTACAAGGACTTCATGGGGCGGGAGCCGTCGCTCGATGCGTTGATGGATCGCGCGGGGCTGTCCCGGGTGAGCGCAGCTGGAGCCTCCGCGAGTCCGCGTTGAAGCTACCGTTTCTCGGGCATGGGGTCGGGCTGCGCGTTCCCCATTATGAACGGGCGCTCGCCGGGGCCCTCGAGGTGGACTGGGTCGAGGTCGTCACCGAGAACTTTTTTGGCGGCGGAGGCCGGCCGCGCGCGGTGCTGGAGCGGTTGCGCCGCGATCTGCCGCTCGTGTTTCACGGTGTGTCGCTGGGCATTGGCTCGCCGGGCGCGCCCGACCCTGCGTACCTGGCCCAGCTGCGGGCGCTGGCGGACCAATACGAGCCGGCCTGGCTGAGCGATCACCTGTGCTGGACGACGCTCGGCGCACACGTGTCCCACGATCTCCTGCCGCTGCCGTACACGGAAGAGGCGCTGCGGCACGTCAGCGCCAACGTGAGCCGCGCGCAGGATGCTCTGGGCCGCCCGCTGCTGCTCGAGAACGTGTCGAGCTACGTGGCATTTGCGGCCAGTCAGCTCACAGAGTGGGAGTTTCTGTCGGCACTGGCGGAGCGCACGGGCTGCCTGATCTTGCTCGATCTGAACAACATCCTGGTCAGCGCCCACAACCACGGCTTCTCTCCCCAGCAGTATCTCGAGGGCATCCGCGCCGATCGAGTCCAACAGCTGCACCTGGCCAATCATGCGGATCTGGGCACGCACAAGTTCGACGATCACCGGGGCCCGGTGCCGAGCGTGGTGTGGGAGCTGTATGAAGAGGCGTGGCGGCGCTTCGGGCCCGTCTCTTCGCTGGTCGAGTGGGACGAGCAGCTCGGCAGCTGGGAAGCGCTGTGCGTGGAGCAACGTGAGGCCAGCGCGCGCGCCGAGCGGCTGACTCGCGACGGCTCGGAGCCTCCAGCCTCGCCGTCTCGACGCTCGGCGGGCCGCCGGCTTTCCAGTGCGCCCCGGCGCTCCGCGCCGTCGGGGTCAAGGGAGGGCCAGGGGGCGAGCCCACTCTCGGGCACGCTCTCTCTCGGCGAGACGCAGGAGCTGTTCTTTTGTGCCATCACCTGGCCCACGGGAGTGCGCGACTTTCTCCAGTCTTCCGGCGAGTCGACACGCCTCACGTTCGAGCGGGTCTTGCTCGGCAGCCCGGGCTTTGATCGCGTCTCGCGCCTGGAGGTGTACGCCGACGCGTACTTCTATCGGCTGCTCGCTGCGCTCGGTGAAGTGTTCCCGCGGCTCGCTCTCCTGATCGGGCCGGTGGAGTTTCACAACCTGATCACCGACTACGTGCTCGCCTGCCCGTCGACATCGCCGGACCTGCGGCGCCTGGGCCTGCGGCTGCCGGAGTTTCTACGCGAGGCCTCCCTCGCGCAACGTTGGCCGCTGCTGTACGAGGTGGCGCTCTTCGAACGCGCGCTCGACCGTGCGCTGGATTGTCCGGATGGGGCGCTCGTGTCGGAGCAAGACCTCGCCCGGATTCCCGTCGAGTACTGGCCCGAGCTCCGCTTCACGTTCGCACCGGCGACCCAGCGCCTGGCGCTGCGCTGGGAGCTGCCGCGGGTCGAACAGCTGTGCCGGAGCGGGCAGGCCGCTCTCGCCCTGGAGCTGCCGCCGGGGCAGGAGCCGCGCGGGCTCTGGATCGGGCGGCGCGGCCACGTCCCGTACTACCATTGCCCGGACGCTGCGGAAGACGCAGCGTTGAGCCAGCTCTGGCAGGGCGCCACGCTGGGGGACGCCTGCGCGGAGGGCGAGCGCGCCGTCCCGGGGCTGGAGCCGGCGCAGCTGGTGGTGGCGCTGCGCCGCTGGCTCGCGGACGGCATGCTCGCCGGCGTTTCCGCCGCCGGGGTCCCGGCGGCCGTCGGTTGCACGTGATTGCGCAGCCCGCTGCACGGCGGCACGTTGCTGCCGCTGCGGCTTCGCGCCGCCTCGCTGCCCTGGTAACTGAGAGGCATGTTCGCTGAAGCCTCGTTTGACGCAACCGCCCTCGTTCGCTTGCGCCGGGTCACGTCGGCGAGTCCGTCGCCCTGTGGTCGTTTCCTGGCGCTGGCCGTCGAGCGGTTGGACGCCGACGAGTCCGCGTATATTTCCGATCTGTGGCGCGTCTCGCTGGAAGATGAGAGCGCCGCCCCGCTGCAGCTGACGCGCGGCGGCTCCCAGGACGTCGCGCCCGAGTATCGCTCGGACGGGGCGCTCGGCTTTCTCAGCAATCGCAATCCCAGGGACGGCAAGCCGCTGGAAGGCGACGAGGATCGCAGGCAGGTCTGGATCCTCCCGGCGGACGGTGGGGAGCCCCAACCGCTCACGGATGAGCCGCTCGGCGTGCGCTCGTTTCGCTTCGCACGCACGGTGCCCGAGTTGTTCGTGATCGCGGACGTGCTCCCCGGCGTCGCCCATGCCGAGCAACGTGCGCGCGCCCTGGAGTTGAAGAAGCATGGGCCCACGGCGCTGCGCTTCGACCGCATGCCGGTGCGCTTCTGGGATCACTGGCTGGGGCGCGCGGCGCCGCACGTGATCAGCTATGTCGCCGGTGAACGCCGCGATCTCACGCCGAGCGCCGATCGAGAGCACCGCGAGGCCGAGTGGGACGTCAGCGCAGACGGCCGCCAGGTGGTGGTGACGCTGCACAAGGACGTGTCCGCCGACGGGATCGAGGACGTCTCGTTGCTGGTGATCGACTTAGCGTCGGGGCAAGCGCGTGAGCTGGGAGGTGAGCCGCGCAGTCACAGCGAGCGACCGTTGTTTTCGCCGGACGGCGGCCGGATTGCCTGCGTGCGTCTCGATCGTCGCACGGGGGAAGCCCCGCAGCCACGCCTGTGGCTCTATTCGAGCCAGGGTTGGGAGAGCCCGGGCCGTGTCATCACCAACTGGGAGCCCTGGCCCACCCCGTGCGCCTGGACTGCCGATGGGAGCGCGCTGCTCGTGACGGCGGACGTGCGCGGCCACGTGCCCGTGTGCCGCGTGGACATCGAGACGGGTGAAGTCATGCGCGTCACCGCGCTGGCTGTCGGGGGCAGCCACTCCAGCGTGCGCCTGTCCGCGGACGGCGCGTCGATCGTCGGGTTACGTCACACCACGAGCCATCCCCCTGAACCGTTTCGCGCGCGCATCGCCGAAAATGCGGACGCCCCGCTCCTGGCGCGCCTGAGCGGGCTCGCTCCCGAGCAGTTCGACCGCATCGCGCGCCGTGAGTCTTTCGAGACGGCCGCGCCGGACGGCGGTCGCGTCCAGGCGTTCTTGCTCACGCCGGCGCACGGCACCGCGCCGCATCCGCTCCTCTTGTGGGTGCACGGTGGCCCGATGAACCAGTGGAGCGACGGCTGGCACTGGCGCTGGAACCCGCTCGTGGCCGTGGCGGCGGGCTTTGCGGTGCTGCTGCCCAACCCGCGCGGCTCGACCGGGTTTGGTCAGGATTTTCTCGCCGGGATCTGGAACAACCAGTGGGGCGGGGCCTGCTTTCGCGATCTGATGGCCGTGACCGATGCTGCCTGTGCGCGCAGCGACATCGACGCGCAGCGGGTGGCAGCGATGGGCGGCTCCTTTGGCGGATACATGGCCAACTGGATCGGGGGCAGCACCGATCGCTTTGCCTGCCTCGTGACCCACGCGAGCATCTACGATTTTCGTTCCTTTCACGCCACGACGGACCACCCCGGTTGGTTCGCGCTCGAGCAAGGTGGCCCGCCCGAGAGCGACCCTGCGTCGTTCAGCCGTTACTCGCCCCACACGCAACTGTCCCATTGGCATACGCCGACCCTGATCGTGCATGGGGAGAAGGACTATCGCGTGCCGATCAGCGAAGCCCTGATCTTGTTCGAGGCCCTGCAGCGCCACGGCGTCGACTCGCAACTTCTGGTGTTTCCCGACGAGAATCACTGGATTACGAGGCCGCGCAATACGCGCCACTGGTACGAGGCCTGCTTGGGCTTTCTCCAGAAACATCTAGCCCCGCGCTGACGCCGAATGCCGATCTGCGGCAGCGCGCATTCGGATTCCATCCTAGCTCCGTCGAACCCGCCAAGCGAGCGCGCGCGGAGGTCCTCCCAGCGACGCCTGGTGACCGCTGGGGCCCGCCAGTGCCGGGCGGGGTACGGGTAGTCCGGCACACCACATGCAAAGGGCCCGGCGCGGCTGCTCGAGGAGCGACTACGTGGGGGTTTCTGCAGCGTAATTTGGCGCAGATCGACGCTCTGCTCATATCCATGTCGATAGAGAACAACGGGTCTTGCTCGCGAGCAGCTTTGCTAGACAGGCAGCGTTGCGTCGATGGAACACTGCGTGTCGCTGTGGAATAACCCGAGGTTCTTGACGAAGGGCGATGCTAGGATAAAACTGGCTGGTTGCTTATTAACGCCGCTTCCGTGCGCGTGTCGGCGGTTCTGCCGAAATGCGCGTGGATGTGGGAGACATCCTACTCAGTGGATGGTCTCCCCGTCGGAGCGCCCTGACAATGATCCATTCCCCGGACCCCCGAACAAAGAGCGACAAAGCCTCCTCTTTCAACGTGTTCGGTCGCTATCGGCTGATTGCGGATGTGGGTCGGGGCGGGATGTCGGACGTGTACCTCGCGGTCACCGAGGGGACCGAGGCGGCGGCGCGCTTTCAGAAGCTGCTCGTCATCAAGATGCTCAAGCCCGAGCTGAGCGAGGACTCCGAGTTCGTCGCGATGTTCTTGAACGAGGCACGCCTGGCTGCGCGTCTCAACCATCCGAATGTGGTGCAGACCATCGAGGTCGGCGAAGCGGGTGGGCGTTACTTCCTGGCCATGGAGTACCTCGAGGGGCAGCCACTGCACCGCGTGCTGCGCCACACGGACGTGCGGGCTCGGCTCGGGCTCGACATGCGCCTACACATGCTGATTCAGGCGTTGGCCGGTCTGCATTACGCGCATGAGCGGCGTGACTACGACGGCTCGCCGCTCGACATCGTGCATCGCGATGTTTCGCCGGCGAATCTCTTCGTGACCTACGACGGCCACGTAAAACTGATGGATTTCGGCATCGCCAAGGCGCGCGATTCCAACAGTGAGACGCGCGTCGGCGTGTTCAAGGGCAAGGCCGCCTATGTGGCGCCGGAGCAGGCCCGCGGCGAAACGGTGGATCGGCGCGCGGATGTCTACTCCGTGGGCGTCGTCTTGTGGGAGCTGCTCACGGGGCGCCGGCTGTGGAGCGGCTTGACCCAGATCGAGATGTTGCGTCGCGTGGTCGCCGGCGATGTGACGACCCCGCGCAGTGTCGATCCGCGCATTCCCGCGGAGCTCGAAGAGATCTGTATGAAGGCGCTCGCCTTCTCGCGGGAGGATCGCTACGCGACCGCCGCAGAGCTGGCGACCGATCTCGAGTATTTTGCGCAGCGCACGTTCCCGCCGGTAGCCGAGCGTGACATCGGCAGCGCAGTAGCGGCGGCGTTCACGGAGGATCGCGACCGGATCCGAGACGTGATCGAGAGCAGCTTGTCGCACCATCCCACGCCGGATTCTTCGCTGCCTGCGCTGAACCTGGTGGATATGGGCAAGAGTGCCGCGCCCGGCGACTCATCGGACGAGAACTCCTTGGGGCGCGAAGCCTTGCCGATCACCGAGACGATGTCGAGGGAGCCGGTGGTCAGCACTTCGGGAACCGGCAGCGCCCAGATCCAGAGGCCGAGCAAGATCGGTAAAGGCGTGGGCATTGGCGCCGTGCTCCTGATCGCTCTCGCCAGCGGGCTTGCCGGCTTCGGCTATTACCTGAAGAAGCCCGCGCCGGCAGCCGTGGCTACGCCCGCGCCCGCACCGGTGCTGCCCGCGGAGCGCGGCGTGTCGGAGCGAGAGATCAAGATCGGCATGAGTGCGGTGTTCTCCGGGCCCTCGCGCGATCTCGGGCAGAACATGAAACTCGGCGTAGAGACGAGCTTTCAGGCCGCCAATGAAGCGGGCGGTGTGCACGGAAGAATGCTGACGTTGACCGCGCTGGATGACGGCTACGAGGCCACCCGCGCCGCCGTCACGATGAAGGACCTGCTCGACGAACGTTCGGTGTTTGCCGTCGTGGGCAACGTCGGAACCCCGACGTCCGTCGTGGCCGCGCCGTTTGCCGCGCAGCGCAAGGCGATCTTCTTTGGGGCGTTTACCGGCGCCTCGGTGCTGCGTCAGGATCCGCCCGAGCGCTACGTGTTCAACTACCGGGCCAGCTACAAGGAAGAGACGGCCAAGTCGATCAAGTACCTGATCGAGGTCGGCAAGCTGAAGCCCGAGGAGATCGTGGTCTTCGCCCAGGACGATTCGTTCGGAGACGCCGGTTACGAGGGCGTAGCCAAGGCCATGCGCGGCTTCGGTCACATGGCGGTGGACACGCTGCGCGTGGGCTACAAGCGCAACACGGCCGACGTCGAAGCGGCCGTGGCGGCCGTGGCCAAGTACAACGACGAGGTCGAAAAGTCGGAAGCTGCCCACGGGGAGGTCGTGCGCACCAAGAAGCACGCCGTCAAAGCGGTGGTGATGGTGGCGACGTACCGCGCCGCCGCCAAGTTCATTCAAAAGCTGCGGGCGGTCCCGGCGCTGTCGGGGACGCTGTTTTTCAACGTGTCTTTTGTGGGCAGTGAATCGCTCGCGGAAGAACTGGCCAACATCAGCCCCGCGCTGTGCAGCAACGTGTACGTCACTCAGGTGGTCCCGTTGTTCGACTCCGGGGCGACGGGCGTGCGCCGCTATCGGGAGCAACTGGCGAAGTTCCAGCCTCAGGCGCAACCGGGCTTCGTCTCGCTCGAGGGCTACATCGTGGGCTCGATCTTCGTCGAGGCGCTGCGGCGCGTGGGGCCGGCGCTGACGACCGAGAAGCTGGTCGACACGCTGGAGCAGATCGACGGGCTGGACCTGGGCTTCGGCACCAAGATTGCGTACTCCCTCTCGGAGCACCAGGGCTCGCACAAAGTGTGGGGCACGAAGCTGGACGAGAGCTGCACGTACAAAGTCGTCGATCTCGATTGACCGTCCTGTGGAGCCGGGCGCTACGCCTCGGCGAAGCGCGCGCAGAGCCAGCGCGCGGTGCGCAGCAGGCGGGCGTCGCCCGAGCGGGGCCCCACCAGTTGTACGCCGAGAGGTAGCCCTGCCGGAGTCTCGAGCAGCGGCAAGCTGATGGCGGGCATGCCGCACAGCGTCCACGGCGTGCAGAACACGGGATCCCCCGTCGAGTGGAGGCCCAGGGGGGCCGCGCCCGGCGCCGCAGGGGTCAGGATGGCATCGTACCGTTGCTCGAAGAGCTCGGCCAGGCCTGCGTACAGCGGCTCGATGCTCGACAACGCTCGTTGGTAGTCGAGCGCCGTGATCTGGCGGCCGCGCTCGAGCTGCTGGCGCAGCGTAGCGGAGAGCTGAGCGGATCCCGACCGCCACTCCGGCTCGAGCTGCAACGCCATCTCCGCTTCCATGATCGTCTGGTGCCAGTGCCAGGCGCTCTCCGCGAAGGGCAGGAGCTCGATCTCTTCGACCTGCTCGCCCAGTCGCTGGCACAGCTCGGCAAAGGCCGCGTGCGTCTCGGGCTCGGCGCGCTCGAAGTGAGGGGTTTTGATGAAGGCGAAGCGCGGCGGCACGGGGGGCTCCGAGGCTGCGACGCTCTGGAACGGCAGCTGCGCCACGGGCAACGTCGCCGGGTCGGCCGCATCCGGGCCGGAGAGCACCTGGAGCAGCAGCGCCAGATCCTCGATGCTACGGGCAAACAGCCCCACGTGATCGAGCGTCGGTGAGAGCGTGAGCAGGCCGTGCCGCGAGATCAGGCCGCGCGTGGGCTTCAGGCCGAGGACGCCGCAAAACGCCGCCGGGCGGATCGTCGACCCGTTTGTCTGGCTGCCGAGCGCGATCGGCACCATGTCGGCGGCGACTGCCGCGGCCGAGCCGCTCGACGACCCGCCGGGCGTGCGCGCGCCATCGTGTGGGTTGGTGGTCCTGCCGGGGCCGAAGACCGCAAACTCCGTGGTCACGGTCTTGCCGAGCGGGATGGCACCGGCGGCCACGAGCCGGGTGACGACGCTGGCGTCCGCGAGCGGCACACGCCCCGCGTGCAGCACCGAGCCGTGCTCGGTTGGCATGCCGCGGGTATCGATGATGTCCTTGAGACCGACGGGCACGCCGTGCAGCGGCCCGGTAGGCGCTCCCAGTCCCCGGCGCGCATCGGCGGCGCGGGCCGCGCCGAGCGCGTGCTCGGGATCGAGAAACGTCCAGGCACGCACCTGGTCCTCGCGCGCGCGAATTTGAGCCAGGCACGCCGACACCAGCTGTTCCGAGCTGATCCGCCCGCTTTCGATCCAGCGAGCTGCCTCGGCGGCGGAGAGCAAATGCAGATCGGTCACCCGGGTGCGCGCGCCTTTCGAACTCAATTACCGTACAAGAACTCGGGGAGCCACAACGTCATGCCCGGCCATGCGTACATGATGACCAGGCACAACATCACGATCAGCATGTACGGCATCATGCCGGCGAAGATCTGGTTGAGCGTGACGTGAGAGGGTGAGACCCCCTTCAAGTAGAACGCGGACATGGCGACGGGAGGTGAGAGAAACGCGGCCTGCAGGTTCACCGCGACCATGGTCCCAAACAAGATGGGATCGACGTGGAAGTGACCCAGGAGCGGAATGAAGATGGGGCAGAAGATCACGATGATTTCCGTCCATTCCAGGGGCCAGCCGAGCAGAAAGATGATGGCCTGCGAGAGGGCCAAAAATCCCAGCGGGGAGAGATTCAGCCCGAGCACCCAGCGCTCGATGATGCTCTGACCTCCGTGCAGCGCAAACACGGCAGAGAACAGCGCCGAGCCGACGAATAGCCAGCACACCATCGCGGTGGTCTTGGCCGTGAGGAACGTGGCTTGCTTCAGGTTCTCCCACAGCTCTCGCGAGCCCTTCAGATTGGAGAGCCACGGCCCCAGCGTGCCCGCGAACACCGCGCCGAGGCCGCTGGAGACGACCAGCACGCTGCCGCCGCGCCACAGCCCGAGCAGCGCGCCGGCAATGCCGCCGCCCAGGCTCCACCACGCCACGGCCCGGGGATGTTTGGCCAGCACCGCCAGATACAGCGCGCTCAACGCCCCGATCGCCGCGGACTCCGTCGCCGTCGTGATGCCGAACAAGATCACCGCCAGCACGACGATCGTCAGCACGCCGAGCGGCACGACCGAGATCGCCAACTCGCGCGCGATCTCGATCCCCTCGCCATCGAGCCGGCGGTAGTAGACGGCGAGCAGCAGGCTGGCGAGCGCCGCTAGACCCCAGAACCAGGCGTAAAAGTGCTGGGGGACCTGCCCCGCCGCCGAGGCAGAGTTGGCGCCCGCGCCCGGCGCGGCTGCGACCGGCGCTGCCCCAGCGGGCGCTGCCGCTTCGGCGCCGAGCTCCTCGGGCTGCTCCGGTTCGGCTGCGGCGGCGGGAGCGCCGCTCGGCGCCGCTCCGAGCTCTTCGGGGGCGCTGCCGAGCTCCTCGGGAGCGGCCTCCTGCGCGGGGGCTGCGCCGAGCTCCTCCGGTGCGCCACCGAGCTGCTCCGGAGCGGCCTCCTGCGCAGGGGCTGCGCCGAGCTCCTCCGGTGCGCCGCCGAGCTGCTCGGGTGCCGCTTCGGCGGAGGGAGCTGCGCCGAGCTCCTGGGGTGCGGTCTCAGCGGAGGGAGCTGCGCCGAGTTCCTGGGGGGGCTCGCCGAGCTCGACCGGTGCCGGGGCGACGTCGCTCGGCGCGTTGCCCAGCTCCTCCGGCGCAGCGGGAGTGGTCGCCGCCGCGGCAGGCGCGACCAGCGCCGTCTCGGCCGCGACGGCCACGGCCGGTGACGAGGGGGCGTTGTGGATCAACACGTACCACCAGCCGCCCGCAAACGTCAGCACGGTGAGAGCGAGCGGCAGACTGGCGACGAGCAGGCCCTTCAGCACCAGGCCACGGCTCGTGGCGCCGGGGCGCAGCGCCGCCGCCAACAGGCCTGGCAACACACTGCGCTTCGGTCCCCGCTCCAGCCGAGAGAGCCACTCCGGCACCGTGACGCGGTACTGATCCGGGGACAGTTTCGGCGCAATTTCCGGCTTGAGCAGCGCCCAGCCGAGGATGTACGCTAGATACAGGGCCGTCAGAAAGAAGCCGGGCAGCATCGCGGCTGCATACAGCTTCACGATCGATTCGCCGGCCACCGCCGCGTACACGATCAGCATCACCGACGGCGGGATCAGGATGCCGAGCGTGCCACCAGCCGTGATCGCGCCGGCCGCCAGGCGAACATCGTAGCCCGCGCGCAGCATCGGCCGCATCGCGATCACCCCCATCAGCACCACCACGGCACCCACGATGCCCGAAGCGATGCCCCAGAAGGCGCACACCAGCAGCGTCGTGACGGCCAGGGACGCCGGCACGCGCCGGAACGCCAGCTGGACGCTGTGAAACATCCGGTCCACGAGCGCCGCTCGCTCCATGATGTAGCCCATGAACACGAACAGCGGGACCGACAACAGCGTATCGTTGTTCATCACGCCGTAGGCGCGCTGCACGATCAGGTCGAAGATGTGATTTTGATACCAGGGCTCACCGGGCGCCCAGAAGGCGATAAACCCGAAGATCATCCCGAGCCCCATCAGCGTGAACGCCGTGGGGAAGCCCATCATGATCGCCACCACGATCAGTCCCAGCATGCCGAGACCGAGCAGCGGATCGCTCATCGCTCGCTCCGCTCCGAGTCCGGCATCACGCTGCGGTGGCGCGCGGCGTCGTCGATCGCGTGGGCCGAGCCCAGGGCGACCTGGCGCGACTCCTCGTCCACGAATTTGCTATGAGCGAGCTGCCCTTCGACCACGTCGATTTCCTCCACGTCGTGCAGCCGCGCGGGCCAGCTGCCGCTCTTCAGGCACTCGATGCAGCGCGCGATTTCGGCCAGTGCCTGCAAGAGCACGAGGCCACCTGCCAGGGGGATCACGGACTTGAAGTAATACAGCGGCGGGCCGTCGGCCGTCACCGTCGAGTGCTCGCCGATGCGCCAGGAGTCCGCCGCATAACTCCAGCCGGCGTACACCAACCCCGCGATGCCCGGCACGAAGAACACCAGATACAAGACCAGATCGAGCCCTGCCTGCACCCGGGGCCGCAGATACACATAGACGAAGTCGGCGCGCACGTGGCCGCCCTGCGCCAGCGTGTAGGCTCCCGCCAGCATGAACAACGTGCCGTACAGCATGTTGTTCAGATCAAAGATCCAGGCTGTCGGCGCGTTCAGGATGTAGCGCTTGAAGACCTCTACCGACACCACCAGCATCAGCGCCACGATCAGCCAGGCGCAGCTCTTGCCCGACCAGTAGCTGACCTGGTCGATCGTGCGGATCAAGCGCACGGTGGCGCTGGGCACTCTGTCGCGGGGCACTCTGTCGCTGGGCACGCTGTCGCTGGGTAATGGGGCGCGGGGTGTCGCGCGGTCGGCGGTCACGTTTTCTTGGCGGCTTTGCCGAAATAATGATCGTACGCCATGCGATGGCTGGCCTGCGTGTCCAGGTACCATTTGACCACGCGCGAGGCGAACTGGCGCTGGGATTCCTGGATCTCCTTGAACAGGGGATTGTCCGCGGCCTTCTTGTTCGACGCCTCGTCGTACACGACGAGCTGGCGCTGCAGCACCGAGTCCGGTGTCTTGAAGAAGCGGACCTTCTGCTTGCTTTGCATCTCGAAGTAGTCGGTCGAATAGCGGTCGCAGGCCTTCCACGACATGTCGGCGGATGCCGCCTCGACGGCGTTGCTGATGATCGACCGGAGCTTCTCCGGCAAGGCATCGTATTTGCCCTTGTTGAACGTGATTTCGAACTGCTCGGCGTTCTGGTGGTAGCTCTGCAGCATGCACACCTTGGCTACATCCGGAAAGCCGAGTGCCCGATCCGATGAGGCGTTGTTGAACTCCGCCGCGTCGAGCAGGCCGCGGTCCATCGCCGGGACAATCTCCCCGCCCGGCAGCGCGTTCACCGCGGCTCCCAGCCCCGTGAACACGTCGATGGAGATGCCCACCGTGCGAAACTTCAAGCCCTTGAAGTCGTCCGGCTTGGCGATGGGCTTCTTGAACCAACCGAGCGGCTGAGTCGGCATCGGGCCATACGGGAAAGACACGACGTTGGCGCCGATCGAGGCGTACAGCTTGGCGAGCAGGTCTTTCCCGCCGCCGTATTTGTGCCAGGCCAGCAGCATGTTCGCGTCCATGCCGTAGGCGGGGCCGGAGCCCCAGAGGGCCAGCGCGCTCTGCTTGCCGTAGTGATAGACCATGACCCCATGGCCACCATCCAGCGTGCCCTTGGACACCGCGTCGAGCAGGCCGAACGCGGGCACGACGGCACCGGCAGGCAGCACCTCGATGTTCAGCTCGCCGCCGGTCATGTCCTTGACCTTCTTGGCGAAGTCGAGCGCGAATTCATGGAAGATATCTTTGGAGGGCCACGTGCTCTGAAAGCGCAACGTGATCGGCCCGGCCGCCTTGGCGATCATCGGAAAGGCCAGCGCCGCGCCGCCCGCAGCCAGCGCCGCCCGCAGCACGCTCCGGCGTGAGCCCCGAGTTTCCAGGGCCGCGGGGCCCGTCCCCGTCCCCGTTGCCGGGCCCAGCGCAGCTGCCGGAATCGTCGAGGTTGCCGGGCTATTCGAGGCGGGCGGTGCAGCTGCGGCCGGTGGGGACGCCTGCGTCGGAGGCGCCGGGCTCGATGCGCTGGCGCCGAGCGTGTCCATTGCCGATGGGATCGTAGGCTGTTTCATGAGGCCCTCCTGTGGAATCGCGCACGCCGCGACGCTCACCCACGTCGCGCTGCAAGATCGCCCGATTTGTAAGCCATGAGCCAGCGGGAAAACAACAGCTAGAGTGCCTGCGGGGGCGCTGCGTGCGCCGCGACGCTGCCGCGCTGTCACACTCCCGTGAACCTCCACGAGAACTTCGCGGGCAGCGTGGATCAGGGCGCCGTGCGTCATGTAGCAGATCTGTTAGCGGCAAGTTCGGTGCCACGCAGCGCCTGTGCCGCGAGCCCCCCGTCTCTCATCGGGCAACATCACGAAGCGCGAGGGCGTGGTCGCCGGGCGCGACCACGGCGCCTCACGGGCGAGGCGCCTGGCGAGTCGAGCGCTCGCGGGAACCGAGTTCGCGCGGCAGCGCGCGCCGACCTGGCACCTCCTCGAGGTCAGCGTCCCGGGGGCGTCGAGGTCAACGTTCGCGTCACCGCTCCCTCGTCGACGTCGCGCGACCCGACGGCGCGCCGCCCGACGGGAGTTCGTCGAGGTCAGCGTTGGGGGGGCGTCGAGGTCAGCGGGGCGTCGAGGTCAGCGGAGCGTCGAGGTCTTCGTTCGGGCGTACGCTCGTCGACGGCGCGTGGCTCGGCTGCATCCCGTCGAGGTCACCCGTCGGCGCTCGAGCTCGCCGAGGCGCAGGACGACGCGGAGACACCCGCACGCGGGATGAGACACTCCTGGTAATGCAACGAGCTAGCGCGATCGATCAGCGATCGGATCGGTTTTCTTGCCCGAAGGCTGGCATCTGAGCGGAGCCCAACTGTTCGAAAACCGGCCGGGGGCGGCGTGCTGCGAGCGCGCATACTTGGCGCAAAGCGTCGCCAGTTTTTCCGCACGCGCGCGAACCCACTCGCAGGGTGACTGCTTAACGGTCACATGTAAGAGAAAACTGATGCGCAGATCCGACGCGTTCCAGCTTTTCATGTTAACCTTGTTAGCCGGCTAGAGAGCTGCGCTTGCCGGCAATTTGCGCGTGCCTGTACAGGCCGCTACCAGGCAGCTGACATTCACAAAGTGGGACAGGTGTGCCGTGGGGCGTAAGTTCAATTGGGCTTTATGTGCCTGTGTGACCTGGGGGTTGGTCGCGTGTGGTGGAAACACGCCGAAGGAGACGACCGTTGGAGATCCGCCGAGCTCCGGTTCGGGCGGAAGCAACGCAGGTAGCGGCGGCGCCGGCGGCGACGACGATCCGATCTTCGAGGGCGGAGCCAATGGCTTCATCGAGCCCGTCGGCGGCAGCTCGGGCTGCGCCGATCAATCCTGCAGCAGTGCGGGGGACAGCGGCAGCGGCGGCGGTGGCAGCGGCACCCTGTGCGGCAACGCCGAGCTCGACGGCAGCGAGCAGTGTGACGACGGCAACGCCCTGTCGGGCGACGGCTGCAACGGCGCCTGCAATCTGGAGCCGAACTTTGCGTGCGCGACGGTAGGTGAGCCGTGTACCTCGACGATCGCGTGCGGGGACGGGGCGGTCGCCGGTCTCGAGGCGTGCGACGACGGCAACCCGACGAACGGTGACGGCTGCACGACGGCGTGCGAGGTCGAGCCGAACTTTGGTTGTACTACCGGTGGAAATGGCGGTAGCGTCTGTGTACCGACGCAGAATGCGGCGTGTGGCGACTCGACGGTCAACTCCGGCGAGCAGTGCGACGACGGCGACCTGGAGGACGGGGACGGTTGCTCGGCAACCTGTGCGGTGGAGGCGGGCTTCGTCTGCACCGTGGTGGGCCAGCCGTGTGAGCTGGTAGAATACTGTGGCGACGGCTTCCTGCGTGCGGGGGAGCAATGCGATGACGGCAACGCCTCGCCCATCGACGGCTGCAACGGCTCCTGCGTCATCTCGGCGAATTTCATCTGTCCGACGCCGGGCCAGCTGTGCCAGTCGACGATCGTCTGCGGTGACGGTCTGAAGACGGGCAACGAGGCGTGCGATGACGGCGACACCGACAGCGGGGACGGCTGCTCCGCCGCGTGCCAGCGCGAGGCGGGTTTCACTTGCCCGACGGTGGGCGTAGCCTGTCAACCGGTGCAGGAGGAGAGCTGCGGCGATGGTGCCCTGGCGCTTTCCGAGTTCTGCGACGACGGCGACACCGACAGCGGCAACGGTTGCTCGGCGACCTGCACCATCGAACCGGGCTACGACTGCCCGAATGGCCCTGGGCAGCTCTGCGTCCAGGTTGGCCGATGTGGCGACGGCCTCCGTAACGTGGCTGGCGAGCAATGTGACGACGGTGAGACCGGCGGGGTTCCGGTGGGCGGCGATGGCTGCACCGCGAACTGCAAGGTAGAAGCACTGTTCAGCTGCCCGTCGGTCGGCGGCGCGTGCACGAGCATGGTGGTGTGCGGGGATGGCACCGTCAACGGCGCCGAGACCTGCGACGATGGCAACACGATCGGCGGCGATGGCTGCAACGCCAGCTGCCAGGTGGAGTCGGGTTTCCTGTGCGTGGTGGGCGGCGTCTGCCGCACGGTCTGCGGTGACGGCATCCACGTCCTGCCGAACGTGCTACCCAACGGCACCGTGCTCACTGCCGGTGAGCAGTGTGACGACGGCGGCAGGGTGGCTGGAAACGGCTGCGATCCTGATTGTCGCTTGGAGCAGGGCTTCAAGTGCACCGATCCGGGCGGCGCCGCGACCAATCCCGACACTTGCAGTGCGACCACCTGTGGCTCGCTTGGTCAGGAGGGCACGGAGCAGTGCGACGACAACAACGGCCTGCCCTATGACGGCTGCTTCGAATGCAAGAACGAGCCGTGCAAGAACTCGGGCTCGGGCTTCGCCTGCGCTTCGGTGTGTGGCGATGGCATGAAGTTCCCGAACGAGGAGTGCGACGACGGCAATACCCTTAGTGAAGACGGCTGCTCCTCGACGTGCGAACTCGAGGAGGGGTTTGTTTGTACGGATGCGCAGGTCGATCTCGGAAGCACGATCGATCTCCCGATCGTCTACCGCGACTTCAACGGGCTCGGCACGATCGGCACGGGAACGCGGCATCCGCAGTTTGAGATCGACCCCGGCGCTGGTGGACTCTTCCCGGGCATCGTGGAGAGCAGCCTCAATAGCGACGGAAAGCCGGCTTACCGCTCAGCGTTCACGGCCAACGGGCGGGCCTTCACGATGGATGGGCCCTCCAACGGCAATGCGAGCAGCGGTACCGCGACGCTGAATGCGACCCAGATCGCTGCACGCTTTCTTCAGTGGTACACCGATGTTCCGAGCGTCAATCAAACCTTTGTCCGATCTTTGCCGCTGACGCTCCAGGGTGACGGCTCCTATCAGTTCCGGGACAACACCTTCTTCCCGCTCGATGGCCTCGGCTTCGACGATCAAGGGGCGAATGCGAGCGGTCACAACTTCCGCTTCACGAGCGAGGTGCGGCAAGCGTTCGTGTTCGATCCCGATGCGACGCCCCCTGTGTTGACCTTTCGCGGCGACGACGACGTCTGGGTGTTCGTCAACGGGCAGCTCACGGTGGACTTGGGCGGCATTCACGGCGAGTTCACGGGGCGTATCGTGCTCGACGGAGCCTCTTCCCAGCTGTGTGTCGGCAACTCGGTAAACGACGATGTCGACGACTTCGACGCCACGCCGAACACGTTCTGCGACCCCGTCAACGTCCCTCTCGATCCAGAGGACGTCAACGAGATCGCCGTCTTTCAAGCCGAGCGCCACGTCTCGGGATCGAACTACACCTTGACCTTGCGTGGCTTCAACGCCCCGGTCACCAGCTGCGCCAGCGACTGTGGCGACGGCATCGTTACCGCGGGCGAAGCCTGCGACCTCGGCGACGCCGCCAACACGGGCGACTACGGCACCTGCAACGACGATTGCACGCTCACCGACCGCTGCGGCGATGGCGACATCAACGGCCCGGAAGCGTGCGACAACGGTCTCAACACCTCGACGCGCCTGTTCACGGCGGGCGACTGCGCCCCCGGTTGCGTGCTGCCGCCCCGTTGCGGCGACGGCAACATCGACGGCCAGTTCGAGGTTTGCGACAACGGGGGTGCCAACGCCACGCCGGGCACCTACAACGCCTGCGATACCAATTGCGAGCTCGGCCCGCGCTGCGGCGACGGCGCCACCACCAACGGCGAGCAGTGCGACACCGGCGCCGCCAACGGCACCGGTGGCAGCCCCTGCACCGCCACCTGCACCCTGCGCTGCGGCAACGGCACGCCGGACCAGGGCGAGGAATGTGACCTCGGCCTGGCCAGCAACACCGGCGCGTACGGCTCCTGCAACGCCGACTGCACGCTGGCTCCCCGCTGCGGCGACGCGGTGGTCGATTCCGGCAACGGCGAGACCTGCGACGACGGCCTGAACGACGGCAGCTATGGCACCTGCTCGCCGAGTTGCGGTGCCGGCCCCTTCTGCGGCGACGGCACGACGCAGAGCCAGTTCGGCGAGACCTGCGACAACGGTGGCAGCAACGTCGTCAGTGGCTACGCGCCCGGCCTGTGCACCACGCGCTGCCGGCCGGCGCCGTTCTGTGGGGACCACGCGGTCAACACGGGTAACGGCGAGGTCTGCGACGACGGCGTCAACAGCGGCCTCGCGGGCTCCTGCGCCACCGACTGCAAGAGCGCCATCCCGGTCGACTCTTGCGGCAACGGCATCGTCGAAGGTAGTAACGGCGAAGCGTGCGACCACGGCTCGGCCAATGGCAGCGTCGTTGGCGGCGTCATCGACAGTTGTGACATCCGCTGCGAGTTTACCTGTGGCAACGGCTTCGTGAACGCGACCGAGCAGTGCGACGACGGCGTCAACAGCGGGGCCTACGGCACCTGCAACGCCAACTGCACGTTTGCAGGCTTCTGCGGTGACGGTAACATCCAGGGACCGGAAGCCTGCGACGATGGCGCCTCCAACGTGGGCTCCGGCGCCTACGGCGACGGCGTCTGCACGACGACCTGCTCCAACGCGCCCACCTGCGGTGACCATCGCGTGGACACGACGTTTGGCGAGGAGTGCGACGGCGGCGCTGGTTGCACCAGCTCCTGCAACCGGATTCGCTAAGGCCCGCTCCCGTGCCCAGGGCCCAAGTGGTCTGGGCCCGCTCCCGCCGGTTTCCGGAGCCCATTCAGCCTCCGGGCCGGCACCGCTGCGCGAAGTCGTGCTTTCAGTCCCGAGCAAAACGTCGTAACTGCGGGGCCGCGCCCGCCATCGGCAGGCGCGAGCTTGGAGAAGTCGCATGAGCAAGGCTCGACGCCCCCTGATTGCGGGCAACTGGAAGATGAACAACGGCGGACAGGACGGGATCGACCTGGCCCGCGCCATTGCTGCCGAGTGCCGCGGCGGCAACGCCGTGGAGGTGGTGGTGGCTCCGCCCGCCTCCGTCCTCCATCGGGTGTCCGAGACGATCGAGAAGGCCGCGCCGGGCAGGGTCGGCATCGCCGCTCAGAATCTCTCGCCCGAGCCAAACGGCGCCTTCACCGGCGAGCTCAGTGCGAGCATGTTGCTGGACGCGGGCTGCCAGTGGGTGATCATCGGGCACAGTGAGCGCCGGCAGCTCTTCGGGGAGACCGATGAGTCGGTGCGCGCCAAGACGGCGGCGGCCTTGAAGGCCGGTCTACTGCCGATCGTATGTATCGGTGAGACCCTGGCGGAGCGCGACGCGGGCCGCACGCTGGAAGTGGTCTATCGTCAGCTGGATGCGTTCAGCAGCGTCATCAACAGCAAGCCGGGCGCCGCTGCCATCGCGTATGAGCCGGTGTGGGCGATCGGCACGGGCAAGGTAGCCACCACCGAACAGGCCCAAGAGGTGCACGCGGCCATCCGCCAGCGCCTGACCGCGGTGAGCCCTGAACTTTCCCAGAAGACCCGCATTCTCTACGGTGGTAGCGTCAAGGCGGACAACGCGCCCGGTCTGCTCAGCCAGCCGGATATCGATGGTGCGCTGGTCGGCGGCGCCTCGCTCAAGATCGACAGCTTCATGGGCATCGTCAGCGCGGCGCGCCAAACGGCCTAAACCTCATGCTCGAGCTTCTGCACACGCCCCTCACCGTCCTTCACGTCATCGTGTGTTTCATGGTGATGCTGGTGGTACTGATCCAGCCCGGCAAGAGCGGCGGCCTCGGCGCCGCCTTGGGTGGGGCAGGGGCCCAACAGATCTTCGGTGGTCGCGGCGCGGGGAACTTCCTGACCCGCACCACCTGGATCGCCGCGTCGGTGTTCTTCGTCACCAGCATCACGCTGGCGTACATCTCGACCTCGACGGGCGATTCGCTCGAGGCGATCGGCAAGCACCGCCCCAAGGCCGATAGTGCCGAGGCGCCGGCCCCGGCGGGGGAGCCCACCCCGAGCCCCAGCGGCGAACCGGCTCCGGGCGCCAGTGACAGCCCCGCTCCGAGCGACAGCCCCGCGCCCGCTGCTCCCTAGCCTCCGGCTCCGGTGCCCTGAGCGCCTGAAGCCGCCCGCTTGCCCGGCTGGTGCGCGGCCGCGTACACTTGTCGTGTCGCATGGCCAAACGCATTTTCCAGGCGGTGGTGCTGTTCTTCGCCATCTACGCGTTTGTATTCGTGCCGCTCGGCCGCAAGACGGCGCTGGAGCACGTTCGAGCGATCGCCGGGACCCCCGCGGCGCACCAGGCCGCTACCGAGCTGCAGGGCGGAGTAAAGCGCCTGGTGCACCGGCTTCGGGACGAGGCCCAGCGCACGACCGCCGCCTCCGATGAGGATGAAGAGTTCGCCTCCGAGGAAGAAAAGCCCACGCCTCCGGAGCGAAGCCGCACCCAGTCCGCCCCCAAGTCGCGTCCCGTCGAGCTCAGCGGGGGCGCGAGCACGCCGCGCAAGGGCGGTCCAGAACGCCTGTCGCGCGAGCCGGCGGCAGCGGCCAGCGCTCTCGGTCCGAGTCAGCTCAATCCCACCGGGCTCGAGCCGCCGGATCTGCAAGAGCTGCGTTCGCGAGAGTCATCGCGATCGACGCGCTGACGCCGTACGGCGGTCGTTAGGGTTGCTCGCCGGGCGGGCCCGCAGCGAACGGGGCAAGGCGCGCACTGGAGAGCTAGCGGGGGTTGCCTGCAGTGCTCGCCGCGGAGACGCCGGAGGTGTGCTTTGAAATTCTTCTGGCTGGGCTTCTAAAAAAAATGTCCAAATTTTACAAAGTGGCCACGGCTTTGTAAGTTCTCTTCAGAGCGACAGTCATGATCCCGGAATCATTCAGGGCGCCTGCTGCCGGCAGCGTGATCAGGACTTTGCGCGGCTACCATGCCTTCGTGCCAGCGCCGCCGCCGCGGCGGATCATCTACGATGACGCCCTCATCTCGTTGCTGTCGCAGGCCGACGCGGCCCTGAGCGAGCTCTCGGGACTGGGGCGGTATTTGCCGAATCCAGAACTGCTGATCGCTCGGGCGATGTCGTTGCTCGACGAGCTGTTCATCAACCCCTACACGACGGTCGCGCGGGCCGCGGCGCACTTGGGAGTAGCGCTGCCCACCGCCCAGAAGACGATTCGGCAGCTGGTTGACATCGGTCTGCTGCAAGAATCTACCGGTCGCGAATGGGGCAGGACCTGGCTCGCTCGCCCCATCCTGGATGCAGTCAACGAGACCAAGCCGGCACAGCAATCAGCGCGATCGAAGCCTGTACGCCAGCCGAGCGAGTTGCGCACGAGCAAGGAGCCGTCGCGAGTACGCAAGCGGTCGCCGCCGAAACCAAGGCCCCGCTAGCAGCTTTTCGGGTTCATCAGGACTCCGGCCGCTTCGCCTCCGGGTGCTCGTTGAAGTAGGCGGCCAGGCTTTCCTGGCTGATGCGTACCACCAGGTTGCCCTCGCGGCGAATCTTGGCCTGACAGCCCAGGCGGGAGTTCAGGCGTACGTCGAAGGCCTTGTCGAGGATGTCCTCCTCGTTCTCCTCGGCGGGGCTCAACAGCTCGGCGCCCTGCTCGACGTACACGTGACAGGTGGAGCACGCGCATACGCCGCCACAGGCGTCGCCCTCGGGCGCATGCGCGCGGCGAGCGGCCTGCAATAGAGATTCGCCCACGGCGACCTCCGTTTCGATGCCCTGCTCGACAAAGAGTACGCGCGTCATGGGGCAGAACCTTTCTGGTGCTCGGCGAGGTGCGAGTCCACACCGCGGGCGTGCTCCACGCTGTCGGCGACGCTGCGCAGGTCGCGACCGGCGAGCGCACCCGCAAATGCGCGATCCATACGCCGCCCGGCCCAGGCATGCGTGGCGTCATCGAGTGCCTGACTGAGCGCCTGTACGCGTGAGGCCTGCGCCCCGGGCGTGCGCGGCTCCGCCCCCGCATCGAGCGCACTGCGCAGGCGGGCCACGTGCTCGGGGATCTCCTGACGTTCTCGCGCGTCCAGGAGGTCGGCATCCGCGGCCAGCGCCTTGTCCGTCGCGAGCAGCAGGCGTGAGGCCTCTACCTGCGCCTCCGCCCAGCGGCGCCGCTCAAAGTCTTCTTCACCGTGGTCGAGCGCATCCTCGAGCATTTGCTCGACCTGCTCATCGGTGAGGCCGTAGCTCGGCTTGACCTCCACGCTTTGCTCGAGGCCCGTGCTGAGCTCGCGGGCATGCACCTGCAAGAGCGAGTTTTCGTCCACGTTCAGGCTCACCTCCAGGCGTGCCTGCCCCGCCGGCAGTGGCGGGATGCCCTTCAGCGTGAAGCGGGCCAGCGAGCGACAGTCGCGCGCCAGTTCCCGCTCCCCCTGCACGATGTGCAGTTCAAACCCGGTCTGATTGTCCGCGTAGGTGGTGAAGGTGGCCTTGGCGCCCACCGGAATGGTGGTGTTGCGCGGCAAGATGCGGTCGACGGCGCCGCCCATGGTCTCGATGCCCAGACTCAAGGGCAGGACGTCGAGCAGCAGCGTCTCCGCCGTGTCGCGTCCGATCTGGTCGGCCTGCAGTGCCGCCCCATAGGCGACCACCAGATCGGGATCGATGTCCGCCAGCGGCTCGCGAGCAAACAGCTCCGCCACGTAGCGCCGCACCGACGGCACCCGAGTGGCGCCGCCAACCAGGATGACCCCGTCGAGATCCGCGGCTGCGAGCTTGGCGTCGCGTAGCGCCCGGCGCGCGGCTTTTCCCGTGCGCTCGAGCAGCGGCGCGATCCAGCTCTCGAACTCGCTGCGCTCGACCGTCAGCGTCAGCTCACCGCCGCCGCGCCGCGGCAGCTCGATCGACACGCTTTCGCTCTCGGTCAGGCGGTGTTTGGCGTCGCGCGCGCTGCCCAGGGCCAGCGCAATCACCGGCCTGGGCGCGCTCTCCGGAGCGTCGAACCCCATCGCCCGCAGCAAGCGTTCGGCGAGCGCCCGATCCATGTCGTCGCCCCCGAGCGCGCTGTCGCCCCCGGTGCTCTTGACTTGAAAGACCCCATCTTCGAGATGCAAGAGCGTGATGTCGAAGGTCCCGCCGCCGAGGTCATATACGGCAAAGGTGCCCTCGGTCTTCGACTCGAGGCCATACGCGAGCGCTGCTGCCGTGGGCTCGTTGATCAGGCGCAGCACTTCGATGCCGGCGAGGCGTGCTGCATCGCGCGTGGCCTGGCGTTGCGCATCGTCGAAGTAGGCCGGCACGGTGATCACGGCGCCGCCCACGCTGCGCAGTTGCTCGCCGGCGCTGCGCACCAGGCTGCGCAGGATCTCCGCGCTGACTTCCACGGCCGTGGTCGAGGCGCCGCCGAGATCGAAATGCACGACCTTGGCGTCCGCCTCGGAGCGCGGCGGCAAGAAGCGATAGGTGCCGAGCGCTGCCAGCTGTGGATCGCCCCAGCCGCGCCCCATGAAACGCTTGGCGCTGGCGATGGTGCGTTCGGGTTCGCGCTCCAGGTAGGACTGCGCGCTCTTTCCCACGATCACCTGGCCGTGGTCGGCGAAGTGCACGACCGACGGCAGGAGCGGGCCACCGTCGCAGGTCGTCACGGCCGCCGGACGGCCATCGCGCACGTACGCCAGCACCGAATGGGTGGTCCCCAGATCGATTCCCACGGGCCTGGGCGGCGCTTTGGGGTCAAAAATATCGAGCAGCATCGGTCAAAACTCATCTTCGATCGCGGACACCTCTTCACTGAAGCGCCGCACATAACGTAGTTCGGAGAGCAGCCGGCGCGCTTCCTGCAGACCCAGGGCACGCTCTACCGCGTCCGGCGCCGCGCCGAGCACGCCCGCGAACGCACGCTCGAGATCGCCGAGCACGCGCTGCTCGCGCGCGGCCATCCCGGCGGCGAGCTCGTGCAGCCGGTTCAAATCACGCTCGCGCCGAGATTCCTCCAGCCGCTCGCGCTGCTCCAGCATTTCCCCGAGCAGGCTGAGATCGCTGCTCGCGGCCTCCTCCGAGGCTCCGGCATCGATCGTTTCGAGCAAGGCGACGGCGCGAGACGCCGGGTCGCGCAGGGTGCGATAGGCCAGGTTGATGTCCATGGCGCGGCTCAGCGCCTGGCGCCGTTCCGCCGAACTCTTGCCGGCATGGCGATCGGGGTGCACGGCGCGGTTGAGCTCACGCTGGCGCTGCTCGAGCCGGGTCGGGTCGATCGCGAAGGAGGGTGCGAGACCCAGAGTTTCGAAGGGATTTGCCATCCGTACCATCGACCAGCTACAGCCATGCCGCTTTCCCAGCAGTCTGACGTTCCGAGTTCGTGCGCTCGGCGACCGGAGGCTCGGCGCCTCTGCCCGAGCAGTGGACCCCCGAGGAGCTGCTCAGAGGAGCGGGGAGCGGGCCCCCGCGGGGTAACAGCGAAGTGAGCGTGCCGAGCGTGGGCCCTGGCGGATCAGGCCGCGAACCTGCACGCCGACGAGGCCTGGGACCTATTTGACCGTAAACGAGTGGCCACAGCCGCAGCGGCTCGCCTCTTGGGGATTCTTGAAGCGAAAGCCCTGGAACATCAGCGTGTGCTCATAGTCGAGCACCGAGCCCGCCAGGTAGATCATGCTCTTCTTGTCGACGTAGAAGCGCACACCGTCGAGCTCGTGCACATTGTCTTTGGCTCGCGGCGGATCGTCGGAGAACTCGATCACGTAGCTGAAGCCCGAGCAGCCTCCGCCCTTGATTCCGAGGCGAACGGCCGCATCCGGAGTGCCTCGGGCCGCCAGGCGCTTCTTCGCATACGTCACGGCTTCTGCCGTGATGCGAAGGTCACGTCGCGCGGACCCCGGGCTCTCGCTCGGCTGGGGCTGTTGGGCTGCTGCTACCTCTGTCATGACGTCTACTCGATAAGCAGGGGGTGGGGCCCCGCGGGGTAATTTCGTGGGGCGCCGCGGGGCGCCTCCTGACGACTCACTTACCGGCGGCCTCTGCTCGAGCGGGCTCCCGGCTGGGGACTACGCTGGAGGAGACACTACCGGCCAGCGCTTCCCGTGCATCGCGCTTCTTCTTGTAGTCCTGGATGGCGCTCTTGATGGCGTCCTCGGCGAGCACGGAACAATGGATCTTCACCGGTGGCAGATTCAGCTCGGTGGCGATCTGACTATTGGTCAGGGTGTTCGCCTCGTCGATCTTCTTGCCTTTGATCCACTCCGTCGCGAGCGACGAGGAGGCGATGGCGGAGCCGCAGCCGAAGGTCTTGAAGCGCGCATCTTCGATCACGCCGTCTTCGTTCACGCGGATCTGCAGGCGCATCACGTCACCGCACGCCGGTGCTCCAACGAGACCCGTGCCGACGTCTTCCCGCTGCGGATCGAGCGAGCCCACGTTGCGTGGGTTCTCGTAGTGGTCAATCACTTTGTCGCTGTAGGCCATGGTGTCCTCTTCTCTAACTCAGTGCGCTGCCCACTGGATGGATTTGATGTCGATGCCCTGCTGGTGCATCTCGTAGAGCGGGGAGATTTCCCGCAATTTCTTCACTTTTTTGACCACGAGGTCGGCCACGTAGTCCACCTCGGCCTCGGTATTGAACCGGCCGAGACCGAAGCGCAGCGAGGAGTGGGCGAGGTCCTCGTCCAGCCCCATGGCCTTGAGCACATAGCTGGGCTCCAGGCTGGCGCTGGTGCATGCAGAGCCGCTCGACACCGCCACGTCCTTGATGGCCATCATCAGCCCTTCACCCTCGACGAAGGAGAAGGACAGATTCAGGTTTCCGCTCAGCCGCCGCTCCTCGTCCCCATTGAGCGTGACTTGCTCGAGCTGAGCCTCGATCCGCTGGCGCAGCCGATCCCTGAGCGCCCGGATCCGAGCATTTTCGCTCGGACCTTCGCTCAACATCAGCTCGCACGCCTTGGCAAAACCAACGATGCCCGCCACGTTCAGCGTTCCGGAGCGGTTGCCGCGTTCGTGACCCCCGCCGTCCATCTGGGACACCAGTCGCACGCGCGGGCGCGAGCGGCGCACATACAGCGCGCCGATCCCCTTGGGGCCATAGATCTTGTGGGCGGTGATCGACGCCAGATCCACATTCATGGATTCGACATCGAACGCCGTCTTGCCGACGCCCTGCACCGCATCGCAGTGCAGTAGCACCGAGCGGGCGCGGGTGATCTTGCCGATCTCGGCGATGGGCTGAATGGTGCCGACTTCATTGTTGGCCAGCATGACCGAGACCAGGATGGTCTTGTCGGTGATGGCCCGCTCAATCTTGGCGGGATCGACCAGGCCGTTCTTCTCGACCTCGATGTAGGTCACTTCGAAGCCCTGCCGCTCCAGACGCTTGCAGGAGTCCAGCACCGATTTGTGCTCGATGGTGGTCGTGATCAGGTGGTTGCCGCGCGTCTGGTAGTATTCCGCGGCGCCCTTGATCGCGAGGTTGTTTGCCTCGGTGGCGCCCGACGTGAACACCATTTCCTTGCCGGAGCTGGCACCGATGAACTTCGCCAGCGTCTCGCGCGCGTGCTCCACCGCCGCTTCGGCGGTCCACCCGAAGGCGTGCGTGCGACTGGCAGCGTTGCCGAAGGTGCTGGAGAAGTAAGGCAACATCGCCTCGACGACCCGCGGATCGACCGGGGTCGTGGAGTGGTTGTCCATGTAGATGGGAAGCTGGAGTTCCATGGTTTTTCGAGTCCTAGACCATCGCTCCCGAAATCAAATCGGGCTCTTCCGTTTCCGGATGACGATCACATTGGGCACAGTCGGTCGGCGTCAGCTCGGGCGCGCAGCTCGTCCCGCACGAATCGAGATAGGCGAGGCTGGCCGTGAGCTCTCGCTCGAGCGCTGCTAGCTCCTGCAGGCGGGCCCGCACCTCGAGCAGCTTGGCCTCGTAGGTCTGGCGGAGATGGTCCGCCGACTGCTGAGCCGAAGCGGAGCCCTGCCGATTCCGAACCAAGGTCCGGATCTCCCCCAGGGACAACCCGAGGCTTTGAAGCTTGCTGATCCAGCGGATCCGCACCAGAGACTCGGGCTCGAAGAGGCGATAGTGCCCCTTGGAGCGGCCTGCTGGCTCAATCAGCCCGAGCTCCTCGTAGTGATGGATGGCCCGGACGGTTTTACCAGCCATTCTGGCTAGATCGCCGACGCGCAGCAGAGGCGCGGCGGAGTTCTCCGCCTCCACCGCGTCCACGGGGGGCTGCCCCTCGGCCGAACGACCAAGGAGTGTCAGGTGAAAGTGGCCAGACGATGAGCTCATGACGATGCCGAAGTCCGGGCGATGCCCAAACGCTCTCCTAATCAAGAGCGCTCTTTGGCTTCTACCACAACCCTGACGTGAACGTAAGGGTCAGGCTCCAGGCGAGATCTAGTGAGCAACGCCAGACCTGTCAATCACAACCACACCTAACGACACGGGAGCGACACATCGGGCCGGCCCGGCGAGGGGGCGGGGGGCGCCGACAGCGGAGTAAGTTCGGGTCCGATCCAGCGCCGGAGCATTGCTGCGCGACCCGCGCGATCTCACCGCTCGGACTTCGGCGTCGCACCAAGCGGCGCGCCCTCCCGAGCGCGAGCTGCCGGCGGGGCGCTGCGGGCGACCTGGCAGTGCCGATTGGCGAGCCAGAAACTGCCGGCCCCTGCACGCAATTGTCGATCACCCATCGAAACCCTTGACGAGAGAATCTACCCCACTATGTTCCCGGTCACTTGCCGCGCGGTGGAGCAGCCTGGTAGCTCGTCGGGCTCATAACCCGAAGGTCGTAGGTTCAAATCCTACCCGCGCAACTACTGCTCAGTCTTCGACTGAGCCATCTGGGGTAGGATTTTAGTCCTTCAGGTGCTGTCGAGCGGCGGCTGAAGTCGGCGCGGCGCATCGTGCGTCTCCTTGGCGCCGGAGCAAATCCTACCCGCGCAACTACTGCTCAGTCTTCGACTGAGCCATCAGGGGTAGGATTTTAGTCCTTCAGGTGCTGTGGCACGGCACCTGAAGTCGGCGCGGCGCATCGTGCGTCTCCGTAGCGCCGGAGCAAATCCTACCCGCGCAACTACTGGCGAGGCCGAAATGGCCTCGCCCATATGGGGTAGGATTTTAGTCCTTCAGGTGCTGTCGAGCGGCGGCTGAAGTCGGCGCGGCGCTTCGTGCGTCTCCTTGGCGCCGGAGCAAATCCTACCCGCGCAACTACTGCTCAGTCTTCGACTGAGCCATCAGGGGTAGGATTTTAGTCCTTCAGGTGCTGTGGCACGGCACCTGAAGTTGGCGCGGCGCATCGTGCGTCTCCGTAGCGCCGGAGCAAATCCTACCCGCGCAACTACTGCTCAGTCTTCGACTGAGCCATCAGGGGTAGGATTTTAGTCCTTCAGGTGCTGTGGCACGGCACCTGAAGTCGGCGCGGCGCATCGTGCGTCTCCTTGGCGCCGGAGCAAATCCTACCCGCGCAACTACTGCTCAGTCTTCGACTGAGCCATCAGGGGTAGGATTTTAGTCCTTCAGGTGCTGTGGCACGG
>Ga0315912_10000486_pt1 | contig 74388 bp, 58 predicted proteins | sample VfabasoilMG_FD_204469 | JGI IMG/M metagenome (GOLD analysis project Ga0315912, IMG submission 204469) | Garden soil microbial communities collected in Santa Monica, California, United States - V. faba soil | ecosystem: Environmental > Terrestrial > Soil > Garden | place: USA: California... | reverse complement strand
GCACGCTACCGGTGCGCGTGCTCACCCTGGGGGCCGTGGCGGCGGATGCGCCGCTCGTATTGTGCGTGGGGGGTGTGCACGGCATCGAGCGGATCGGCGCTCAGATCGTGATTGGGTTCATCGAAACGCTGCTGGCGGCGCTGCGCTGGGACCGAACCCTGGGGGACATCCTGGAACGGGTGAAGCTGGCGTTCATTCCGGTCTTGAACCCGGTCGGTGTGCTGCTGCGCCGGCGCAGCAATGGGCGAGGGGTCGACCTGATGCGCAATGCGCCCGTGAACGCCGAGCGCGGGCTGCCCTGGGCGCTGTACCGAGGGCAGCGCCTCTCGCGGCGGTTGCCGTGGTATCGCGGCGAGCCGGAGCGCATGGAGCCGGAGGCACAGGCGCTCTGCGACTGGGTCATGGCGCAGGCCGCCGAGAGCCCGTTCGTCCTCACCCTGGACGTGCACTCCGGCTTTGTCGGTGCCGATCGGCTCTGGTTTCCGTATGCGCGCACGCGCCGGCTCTTTCCGCACGTGGCGGAGCTGCTGGCGCTCAAGACGTTGCTCGACGAGACCTACCCGCGTCACCGCTATGTCGTCGAGCCCCAGGCGTCACAATACACGACCCACGGCGATCTCTGGGACCATGTCTACGATGCCCATCGGGCGCGCCGCCCGGCGGGGACGTTCCTGCCCCTGACGCTCGAGCTCGGCGCGTCTTCCTGGCTCAAGAAGAGCCTGCGGGTGCTGGACAAGTCGGCGTTCTTTCACCCGCTCACCCCCCACCGGACGGAGCGCGTGTTGCGGCGCCACGTGCAGCTCTTCGAGTTTCTGCTGCGCGCCGCCCACTCCTGGGATCGCTGGGCGCTCCTCACGCCCGAGCAGCACACCCTCTTCACCTCGCGAGCCAACTCCCTATGGACATGACACTTTTCCCGCGGGCCCTGAGCAGCTTTTCCGAGCTACGGGACGCCCCTGATTCCGAGGCCCAGGAGCAGGCCGAGGCGCTGCGTGAGCTGTGCCGTGGCCTGTGCCGGCTGCACGGCATCCAGGTCGAGCTGTGCGGGCAGTTGCCCGAGCGGCCGATGGTCATCGTGGCCAATCATCTCGGGTACATCGACCCGTTGGTGTTGTGCTCGCTCGTGCGCTGTAGCCCCATCGCCAAGAGTGAGATCTCCGGCTGGCCCGTGATCGGACCCGTGTTGCGGCGGCGGAACGTGAGCTTCGTGCGGCGCGGCTCCCCCCACAGTGGAGCACGGGTGCTCAAGCGCTGCCTCGCCAGTCTACGCGCCGGCGTGAGTGTGCTCAATTTCCCGGAAGGCACGACGAGCCGTGGCGGGCTCTTGCCGTTTCAGATGGGAGCCTTCTGGTTGGCGCGGCGCAGCGGGCTGCCGATCCTTCCGGTGGCGATGGACTTTGAATCGCTGGCGATGTGCTGGGTCGGGGACGATGCCTTCTTGCCGCACTACGGCAAGCTGCTGCTCGGCAAATGGCAGCGCCAATCCTGCAAGGTCCGAGTCGCCGTCGGGGAGCCGCTCGAGCCGGCGCGCTTCCACAGCGAGCTCGATCTGTGTTGGGCCACCCGCGGCGCCATCACTCGCTTGCGCCGGCCCTATCCCTTGCCGGAAGAGGCGTAGCCGTGCATTGGCTCCTGTTGCGCGGCTGGGGGCGAGAGCAGCGCCATTGGTATGATTTTCCGGACCGCTTGCAGCGCGCAGTGCCTTCGGCAAAGATCGTGCTCCTGGATCTGGCGGGCACCGGCACCGAGCGGGGGCGCCTGCCGCGGCCGTCGGTGCCCTGGCTGGCCCGCGATGTCGCGGAGCGCTTGCAGCGGCTGCCCTTCGTGCGCCCCGTGGAGCCAAAGCCCGCTCGCGAGCGCGACTGGAGTGTGATCGGCCTGTCTCTCGGCGGAATGGTGGCGCTACAATTGTGCTGGCTCTTGCCGCACCGCTTCGCGCACGCCGTCATCGTCAACGCCAGCGGCCGCATCAGCGCGCCCAGCGCGCGACTCGAGCCGCGCGCGCTGCGCCCACTCGGCAAGGTGTTGCTGGCGGCAGACGCGCTCGAGCGCGAGGCTCGCCTGCTCGAATTGACGTCCGAGCTGCCGCTCGCGGAGCGCCGGCGCTGTGCGGAGCGAGCGGTCCTGGTCGGCTCAGCCGGACGCGTGCGCGTCCCCGCGCTCCTCGGTCAGTTGGGTGCCGCCGCCCGCTTTGTTCCGCCGCCGCCCGGCAGTATCTCGACGGCGCTGTGCTTTCTGGGCTCGCGCCGGGATCGCCTGGTCAGCTCGCGTTGTTCGCGGGACCTGGCGCTCCGCTATGGGGCACCTTATCTGGAGCACCCCTGGGCTGGGCATGACCTGCCGCTCGACGATCCCGCCTGGGTCTGCCAGCAGATGGCCAGCTGTCACGTGGCTGTCACCTGTCACCTGGCTGTGTGAACCAGGTTTCGACCCAGGCTGGGTCGAACGCGAAAATTGTCGCAGATCGCCCGTGGATACGCCTTGACGTCACACGAGCGCCACGGAAATCCTATATTCACACGCCATGTCAGGTGTGATCCTAGTGATTGAAGACGAGAAAGACCTCGTCGCGGCTCTCGAATACAACCTCGAACGGGAGGGTTACCAGACACGCAGCGCGCTGACCGGGCGCGCAGGTCTGGAGCTCGCCGAACAAGACCCAGTGCCGGATGCAGTGGTGTTGGACTTGATGTTGCCCGACATCTCCGGCATCGAAGTCTGCCGGCAGATCCGCGCCAGCAAGAAGACGGCGCAAGTGCCGGTGTTGATGTTGACTGCCAAGGGAGAAGAGATCGATCGGGTCGTCGGCTTCGAAGTGGGTGCCGATGACTACGTGGTCAAACCCTTCAGCGTGCGCGAGCTGATGCTGAGGGTGCGGGCGCTCTTGCGGCGCCAGCAGCGCGAGGAGGCGGACGGCAACGAGGTGGCGTTTGGCCGCTTGCGGCTGGACGGTGGGGGTCATCGAGCCTGGGTGGATGATCAGGAGGCGGTGCTCACGGCGCTCGAGTTCCGGCTGCTGACGACGTTGCTCCAGCGGCGCGGGCGCGTGCAGACGCGCGAGCGCTTGCTGCAAGACGTCTGGGGCATCGAAGCGGACGTGACGACACGCACGGTCGACACGCACGTCAAACGCCTGCGACAGAAACTCGGTGGAGCAGGGGAATACATCGAGACGTTGCGGGGCGTGGGGTATCGGTTCCGAGAGTCCCCAGTGGGTAACGGGGCTTGAACGCCAGCATTCGCCTGAAGCTGTTCGGTATCTCCCTGGCCCTGGTGGTCGGGGTGGGGCTGATCAGCGGTGTGTTCCTGGAGAGCCGCCTGCGCGGCTGGCTGAGGGATCGCATCGAGCTCGAGATGCTGGCGCAGGCGCGGCTCGCGCGCGATTTGCTCGAGGTGGCGTCGGGCGTGGCGGACGCGGCCAGTGCGGATCAGCTGGCGGACAGGATGGGTCAATCGACCGATCTGCGCGTCACGATCATCGACAGCAGCGGCGCGGTGCTCGGAGACTCGAACCTCACGCTGGAAGAACTGGCACACGTCGAGAATCACGCCGAGCGTCCCGAGGTGAAGCAGGCGCTCCAGGGCGGGCGCGGGGCGGCCACGCGCTACAGCATGAGTGTGCGCGCGGATATGTTCTATGTCGGCGTGCCGTTCTCGCGCGGGGAGCATCACGGAGTGGTCCGTGTCGCGATGCCGTTGTCCGAGGTGGATTCGGCGGCCGCGCGCTTGCGGCTGGTGTTGTTTGTGGCGGGGCTCCTGGGTCTCGGGCTGGCCATCTTCATCAGTGGCATCACGTCGCACCTCGCGCTCCGGCCTCTGCGCAGCCTGGTGCGCAACGCACGGCTCGTGACGAGCGGCGCCGAGTCCAGCACCAAGCGATTGCCGGTGTCCTCCAACGACGAGCTGGGCCGGCTTGCAGGCTCCTTCAACGAGCTGGTCGATGAGCTCAATCAGACCTTGAGCAGCCTGGCGGGAGAACGCGCTCGGCTCGAGACCATCCTGGGCGGGATGACCGAGACTCTGCTGGCGCTCGGCCCTGACGACCGAGTCACGCACGTCAACCAGGCGGCACGTGATCTGTTGACGCTGGGCGAAGCGCCCATTGGTCAATTGCTGGTGGAGCTGGTGCGCGTGCCCGCGCTCGGCGAGTTGATCGAACGTGTGCATCGCGAGCCCGACGCCGTGGCGGAGTCGGAGCTGGCTCTGCCGCACGCGCGCCAGGTGCTGGCCCGGGCCGCCTCGATCAAATCCACGGGCGGCATCATCCTGGTGATGCTGGATATCAGTGAGATACGTCGGCTGGAGAAGGTGCGCCGCGATTTCGTGGCCAACGTCTCGCACGAGCTGCGCACCCCGGTCAGCGTGATTCAGGCCAACGCCGAGACGCTGCTCGACGGTGCGCTCACCCATCCCACGCGCGGCCCCGAGTTTCTGTTGGCGATCTTGCGCAACGCACAGCGTCTGGCACGGTTGGTGTCCGATCTGCTGGACCTGTCGCGCATCGAGTCCGGGCATTTCAGCCTGGAGATGCAGCCCACAGGGGTCGCGTCCGCGGTGCAGCGTGCGGTGGAATCGATCCGTGGGCTCGCGGCGCGCAAGCGCTTGACGGTAGAATCGGAGATCGCGGCGGAGCTGCGCGTGATCGCCGACAGCTCGGCGCTGGATCAGGTTTTGACCAATCTGATCGTGAACGCCGTGAAGTACACGCCCGAGGACGGGCACGTGGAAATCCGGGCGGGGCGGGGGCCCACGGCGGAGCCGGGCGCTGCGCTGATCCACATCGAGGTCTGCGACGATGGCGCCGGCATCGAGCCGCGGCACCGCTTGCGCATCTTCGAGCGCTTTTATCGCGTCGATCCCGGGCGCTCGCGCGAGATGGGGGGCACCGGGCTGGGGCTATCCATCGTAAAGCACCTGGTGAATGCGATGCACGGGGAGGTCGGCGTCATGGACAACCCCACGGGCGGTTCGGTGTTTCGCGTCACCCTGCCGGCGGCGTCATGATGCTCCGCTCCCGAGCCCGCGCGCGGCTGCCAGCCCTGCTGGGATGGGCCTTGCTGAGCCTACTCACCTGCAAGAAGCACGCGGCGGGCACCCTCGGCGCAGAGCCCAGCGCGCCCCTGGACACGCCGTCATCACTCACGGACGCCCCGGCGTCGCTCGCCGACAGGTTCCGGGGAGCGGCGGTGATCGCCGTCGATGGCTCGAGCACGGTGTTTCCGATCAGCGAGGCCGTGGCGGAGGAATTCCGGAGTACCAGCGCCGCGCGGGTCACGATCGGGGTGTCCGGCACCGGCGGCGGGTTCAAGAAATTTTGTAGCGCCGAGGTCGCGATCAGCGGAGCATCGCGCCCGATCAAACCCAGCGAGGTTCTGGCCTGCGAGAGGGCCGGCATCGAGTACATCGAGCTGCCCGTGGCCTATGACGGGATCTCCGTCGTCGTGCATCCGGCGAACGATTGGGCGGCGCACATGACCGTGGCCGAGTTGCGCGCGCTCTGGAGGCCGCAGGCACAGGCCAACGTGCAGCGCTGGAATCAGGTGCGTAGCGGCTGGCCCGACGCGGAGATCCACCTGTTTGGTCCCGGGGTGGACTCCGGGACGTACGACTACTTCACGCTGGCAGTGGTCGGTACCGAGCACGCGAGCCGCGGGGACTTCACCTCCAGCGAGGACGACAACGTCCTGGTGCAGGGAGTCAGCCGGGACCGGCTGGCGCTGGGCTTCTTTGGCTATGCCTACTACGGCGAGAACGCAGCGCAGTTGCGCACGGTGGCGATCGACGACGAGCGCGACGACAACGGCAAGGGCCCGATCAGCGTCTCTCCCGAGACGGTGACGAATGGCTCGTACAACCCGCTCTCCCGGCCGATCTTCGTCTACGTGAGCCTCGCCGCCGCAGCTCGTCCGGAGGTGGAAGCGTTCATCCAGTTCTATCTGCGGGAGGCAGCGCGGCTGGTGGGTGAAGTGGGCTACATCGCGCTGCCCGAGCAAGTGTACGATCTGGTGTGGCGGCGCTTTGCGCGGCGCGCGGTTGGATCCATCTTTGGGGGCTCCGGCTCTCGTGTCGGCGTGACCGTGGAGTCGCTGCTTGGCGCCGAGTAGCTCCGCCGTTCGCGTCCCGAGCGAGCCCCCGCGCGTGGCGCCGAGTTCGACGCTCGCCGGCTTGCTGCCGTCGAGCCCGGGGCGCCCCGCGTCGCCGCTGCTCGAGCGCTTGCTCGAGTTCGGGTTGCTCGCCTGCGCGCTGCTCAGCGTGGCGACCACCGCGGGTATCGTGGCCGTGCTTGCCTGGGAGACGCTGGAGTTCGCACGGGTGGTGCCCCTGCGCCGTCTCTTGCTCGATACCCAGTGGACGCCGCTCTTCCACGATCAACACTTCGGCATCTGGCCGCTGATCGCCGGCACGGGCCTCACCGCAGGCATCTCGATGCTGGTGGCCCTGCCGATCGGGCTCCTGGCGGCGATCTATCTGAGCGAGTTTGCGCCGCCTCTGCTGCGGCGCTACCTCAAGCCGGCGCTCGAGCTCTTGGCGGGCATCCCGACCATCGTCTACGGCTACTTCGCGTTGATTTTCGTGACGCCGGCGCTGCAGAAGGTGCTGCCAGGCCTGGCGGGCTTCAATTCCCTGGGTGCGGGCATCGTGCTCGGAATCATGTTGGTTCCGATGATCTCATCGCTCTCGGAGGACGCGCTGTTTGCCGTGCCGAACAGCCTCCGGGAGGCTGCCTATGCGCTGGGCGCGGGCCGCTTGCCCACGATCTTTCGGGTGGTGTTGCCGTCGGCCACCTCGGGCATCAAGGCTTCGGTGATTCTGGCGGGGTCGCGGGCCATCGGGGAGACCATGATCGTGGCCATCGCCGCCGGGCAACAGCCGCGGCTCACGCTCGACCCACGCGTGCCGGTCGAAACGATGACCGCCTATGTGGTGCAGGTGAGCATGGGGGATACGCCCACCGGGACGCTCGAGTACCGGACGATCTTCGTCGTCGGCGCCGTGCTGTTCTTGATGACGTTCGCGATGAACGCGCTGAGCCACCGCTTCAAGCGGCGCTTGCTCAGCAGTCCTGAAACCTGACGGAGTCGATGTGCAGCGAGCCAGCGGTCATTTCGCGGAGAGGTTGTTCATGGGGCTGTGCCTGCTGGCAGTGCTGCTGCCGCTCGGGCTCCTGTTGTTTCTGCTGGGCGCGGTGGCCAGCGATGCGATTGCTCGGCTGAACCTCGGTTTCCTCCTGGGCTATCCGTCGCGGCATGCGGACCACGCGGGGATCCTGCCGGCGCTGGTCGGCAGCGCGCTGCTCGTCCTCTGGACCGCCATCTTCGCCGTGCCCACGGGGGTGGGCGCCGCGATCTACCTCGAGGAGTACGGCCGCGGTGGTCGGATGGCGAGCTTCATCGAGATCAACATCGCCAATCTCGCCGGCGTGCCGTCCGTCATCTACGGTCTGCTCGGCCTGGGCGTCTTCGTCCGCGCTCTGGGCCTGGGGCGCAGCGTGCTGGCAGGGGCAGCCACGCTGGCCTTGCTCGTGCTTCCGATCGTCATTCTGTCCTCGCGCGAGGCGCTCCGCAGCGTGCCCCGCTCCCTGCGCGAGGCGTGCTACGCGCTCGGGGCTACGCGCTGGCAAGCGATCCGCCGCGTGGTGTTGCCGATGGCGCTGCCCGGTATCCTCACCGGATCCATCCTGGCGCTCTCCCGCGCCATGGGTGAAACGGCGCCGCTCTTGGTCGTGGGCGCCCTTACGTATGTGACCTTCCTGCCCGACGGGCTAGGAGCCCCTTTTACTGCGCTGCCGATCCAGATCTTCAATTGGGTGTCCCGCCCGCAGCAAGAGTTCGTGGAGAACGCTGCGGCAGGCATCGTGGTGCTGCTGGTCAGCATGCTCTTGCTCAATGCACTCGCCATCGTGTTGCGCCATCGTTTCCAGAAGAGGTTCGTCTAGTGGCTGCCCCCGAGAGCGAAGTGGGTGCCACCGGGCACAAGTTTGCGGTCCGAGAGCTGTGCGCCTGGTTCGGCGACAAGCGCGTTCTGCACGGCATCAATCTGAACATCGCCGCGCACGAGGCCACGGCGGTCATCGGCCCGTCGGGTTGCGGCAAGTCGACGTTCATTCGTTGCCTGAATCGCATGCATGAGTTGGTTACATCTGCGCGCATGGAGGGCACGATTCGCCTGGACGGTGCAGATGTCTACGACGGTCGGATCGATCCCGTACTGTTACGGCGCCGCGTGGGGATGGTCTTTCAGAAGCCGAACCCGTTTCCTTCGATGTCGGTGCGAGAAAATGTGCTGGCAGGCTTGCGGCTGACCCGCTCGTTGCCCGAAGATGGCAAGGATGAGATCTTGGAACAGGCTCTCAGTCGCGCGGCGCTCTGGGACGAGGTGAAAGATCGCCTGGATGATGCAGGGGTGGGCCTGTCGGTGGGGCAGCAACAGCGCCTGTGCATCGCGCGTGCGCTGGCGGTCAATCCCGACGTGCTCCTGATGGACGAGCCGTGCTCGGCGCTCGATCCGATCGCGACCGCGAAGATCGAGGATTTGATCCACTCTCTCAAGCAGAGTTACACGATCGTGATCGTTACCCACAGCATGCAGCAAGCAGCGCGGGTATCTGATCGGACGGCGTTTTTTCTGTCCGGCAATCTGATCGAGTTCAGCGCGACCGATCGCATTTTTACTTCGCCCAGGGACTCCCGCACGGAGGACTATATTACGGGAAAGTTTGGCTGAGGGCGTTGGGAGTACCGGATGGGTAAGCTTCACACCGACAGAGAGTACGAGAACGAGCTCAAGAAGCTGAGGGAGCGCCTGTTGCGCATGGCCGGGCGGGTCGAGGAGATGATCGCCGACTCGGTGCGGGCCCTCGTCGAGCAGGACGTGCCGCTGGCTCGGCGCACCATCGAAGCAGATCACCTGGTGGATCGTGCGGAGGTGGAGGTGGACGAGCTGTGCCTGGTGATCCTCGCCAAGCGGCAGCCCATGGCGTCCGATCTGCGCTTCATCACTCTGTCGCTCAAGATGGTGACCGATCTGGAACGCATCGGGGACCTCGCGGTCAACATCTGTGAGCGCGCCATCGATCTAGATCAAGACCCACCGCTCAAGCCCTGGGTGGACGTGCCGCGCATGGCGAACATCGTGCAGGCGATGGTGCGAGACGCCATCGACGCGTTTGTGGCGGGGGATGCCGAGCGCGCCCAGTCGGTGGTGGAGCGGGACGCCTCTCTCGACGAGCTGTACACGCGCGTGTTTCGCGAGCTGTTGTCGACGATGCTGCACGACGGCTCCAAAGTGGAGCGCGGGATCCACGCGCAGTCGGTGGCCAAATGGCTGGAGCGCATGGGGGATCACGCGACCAATCTGGCCGAGCAAGTCGTGTTCATGGTGAAGGGCAAAGACATCCGCCACCTCACCACGCTCGAAGCCTCCTCACCGGCAGTCGCGCCAGTGCCCTCCGGAGTGCCGGAAGCCTCCTCGGCAAAGGGCGCCTGAGCGGACGGCGCCGGGCCCGTTCAGCTTCGCTGCCTTAGCCCCTATCCCACGCGGCGTGCGCGAGCCAGCTCTCGCGTGCGAGCTGCCCCTCGGCGACCTTGGTGGCGGGCCCGGTCTGTGTGACCCGATAGTCCGCGTCGATCTCGACGGCCAGCCGCCCCCCGGGCATGTGTACGGTCACGTTGCCGTCGCACAGGTCGAGGCGGCGCGCGGCGCAGGCGGCCGCAGAGGCAGAGCTGCCGGAGGCGAGCGTGTAGCCCGCACCTCGCTCCCAGATCTGGATTTCGATGTTGGCACGGTCGACCACGCGCAACAGCTGGACATTGGTGCGGCCGAGGAAGCGCGGGTCGTTTTCCACGACGGGTCCGAGCGCGCGCGCCTCGGCCTCGGTGACGGGCACGCCGGAGATGACACAATGCGGGTTACCGACGCTCACGCCCGAGCAGCGCAGCTTCTTGCCGGCAAACTCCATCTCCTCGGCGATCACTTCGCGGCGGGGCCCGCCGATGCCGACGACCTGACTGTCGAAGCTCGCCTGGCCCATGCCCATGCGGATCAACTGCTCCTCCGGCAGCACGCGAGCATCGGCGAGCCCCCCCTTGGTCTCGATCACGAACGGGGCATCACTCACGCGCCGGGTATCCCAGAGATAGCGAGCAAAGATGCGCAGCCCATTGCCGCTCTTCTCGGCCTCGCTCCCGTCTGGGTTGATGATGCGCAGCGCGAAATCCGCGAGCCGGCTCGGCAGTGGCCCGAGCAGCACGCCGTCACTGCCGATACCGTAGTTGCGGTGACAGAGCAGGGGAGCGAGCCGCAGCGGGTCTTCCGCGCCCAGCGCGCCGGGCTCGAGCACCAGGTAATCATTGCCCAAGGCGTGGTATTTCGCGAACTTCACCGTTGTTGCGGGCGTATACCACGCGCGCGGTAGGGGGCCATCGGCGCGAGCATTTTGGTGTAGGGTGCGGCCCATGCATCGTACCTTCAGCGCTTTCGGACGGCAGGGGCGCCGTCTGGCCTTCTCACTCGGGCTCGCCCTGCTGGCCTGTCGCAGCTCTACCCCCGCCGGGGCCCCGGCGGCGTCCGGACCGAGCGGCGCCGTCAGCGCCAGCGCGCCCGAGGCGGTGGCGGCCGCGGCGGTGGCGCTGCCGAGCAGTTCCGAGCCGGCGGTGGCGGTGGGCACTCACGGCGCCGTCAGCAGCGCGGAGAGCGCAGCGAGCGACGTGGGAGTGGCGATCCTGAAGAAGGGGGGCAACGCCGTCGATGCAGCCGTGGCGGTGGGGTTTGCGCTCGGCGTGACGCACCCGTCCGCGGGCAACATCGGCGGAGGGGGCTTCATGGTGATGCGCTTTCCCGACGGCACATCGACCGCCATCGACTATCGCGAGGTGGCTCCGCGCGCCGCCAGCCGCGACATGTATCTGGACGCGAGCGGGCAGGTCACCAAGGACGGGCGCATCGGTCCGCGGGCGGCAGGCGTGCCGGGCGTGGTGGCGGGCCTGTGGCTGGCCCACAGCAAATACGGCAAATTGCCCTGGGCCGACGTGCTCGCTCCGGCGATTGCGCTCGCGCGCGACGGCAGCACGCTCGATAGCTTTCATGCCGACGACATGAAGGGCGTGGTCGGCAGGATCGGCGAATACGCCAAGGATCCGAACCTGAAGAACCCGGCCCTGCTCGCCGCGTTGAAGAGTACGCTCGCGGGCTTCAGTAAGCCCGACGGTAGCCCCCACAACCCCGGGGAGGTCTGGCGCCAGCCCGAGCTCGCCCAAACCCTGGAGGCGATCGCCAGGGGCGGGGCGCAGGCGTTTTATCAGGGGCCCTTCGCCAAGGACATGGCCTCGCGCGTGCACGAGATGGGGGGCCTGTGGACCGCGGAGGACCTCGCGAGCTACCGCGCGGTGGTGCGCGAGCCCGTCCGCTTTTCGTACCGGGGCTACGAGATCATCACCATGCCGCCGCCCTCGGCGGGCGGCGTGGTGTTGCGGCAGATCCTGGCCGCAGCAGAGGTGCTCGAGCTGTACAAGCTGGACTGGGACTCGACCCAGCGCATCCATCTGTATGTCGAGGCGCTGCGTCGCACCTACGCCGATCGCAATGAGTTGATCGGTGACCCGGACTTCGTGAAGGTGCCGCTCGCCGAGCTGCTCGACACCAAATACGTAGCCAAGCGCATGGCCGGCATCGATCCTCGGCACGCCACCCCGTCCAGCGAGATCGGCGCGGGCATGAAGCTGCGTGAGTCGCAGCACACCACGCACTTCTCCGTGGTGGACGCCAGCGGGCTGGCGGTGGCCAACACCTATACGCTGAACGCCGGCTTTGGCGCCAAGGTCGTCGTACCCGGCACCGGTGTGATCTTGAACAATGAGATGGACGACTTTACCTCGAAGGTCGGCTCCCCCAACATGTTTGGTCTGGTGCAGGGGCCGCAGAACGCCATCGAGCCGGGCAAGCGCATGTTGAGCAGCATGTCGCCCACGATCTTGTCCAAGGACGGCAAGCTGCGCGCCGTGGTCGGCTCACCCGGTGGCCCCACCATCACCACCACGGTCGCGCAGATCGTGATGCAGCTGATCGACCACGGTCGCACGCTCGAGCAGGCCGTGGCTGCGCCGCGGGTGCATCACCAGTGGTTGCCCGATCAGATCATGCACGAGGCGAGTCTGCCGGCCAGCAGCGTGACGGAGCTCGAGGCGCTGGGACACAAGCTGGTGAAATGGGACCGCATCGGGCACGCCAACTGTATCGAGGTCGATCCCAAGTCGTCCGCGTTGATAGCCGTGGCGGACGTACAGCGGGACGGAGGTAAGGCCAGCGCGTATTGAACATGGCGGGCAAGCAGCACGTCGGCATCGTCGGTGCGGGGCCCGCGGGCCTCTTGCTCGCGCACCTGTTGGCGCGGCGGGGCATCGGCTCGCGCGTGCTCGAGCGTTCCAGCCGCGAGCACGTGGAGGGGCGCATCCGGGCCGGGGTGCTGGAGCAGTCGACCGTCGACGCGCTGCACGCCGCCGGCCTCGGCGAGCGACTGGCGCGCGAGGGCGAGGTTCACCACGGCATCGAGCTACGCTTTGGTGGCAGCGCACATCGCATCGATTTTGAGGCGCTGGTGCCCGGACACAACATCACGGTGTATGGGCAGCGCGAGGTGGTACGCGATCTGATCGCCGCGCGGCTCGGCGATCGGCAGGCAGGCCCCGAGCATCTGTCGTTCGAGGTCTCGGACGTGGAGCTCGCAGGTCTCTCCGCGGAGCAGCCGGAGCTGTCCTATCGCAGCGGCGGCGAGCGGCGCAGCTTCACCTGCGACTGGGTGGTGGGCTGCGATGGCCATCATGGGGTCTCGCGGCACTGGTTTCCGCCCGGCAGCTCCCGACTCCTCGTGCGGGAGTTTCCGTGTGCGTGGCTCGGGGTGCTGGCGCAGGTTCGACCTTCCACCCAAGAACTGATCTACGCCCGGCACGAGCGCGGCTTTGCCCTGCACAGCATGCGCTCACCCAGTCTGTCGCGGTTCTATCTGCAGGTGGCTCCCGACGAGGATCTGACGGCGTGGAGCGACGAGCGCATCTGGCAGGAGTTGCGCGTGCGGCTCGAGACCGTGCCGGGCTGGCGCCTCGAAGCGGGGCCGATCCTGGAGCGGGGGCTGGCCGCCATGCGGAGCGAGGTCATGGAGCCGATGCGTCACGGGCGGCTGGTCCTGGCGGGCGACGCCGCTCACATCGTCCCGGCCACGGGCGCCAAGGGCTTGAACCTGGCCGTCGCCGATGTGCTCGCGCTCAGCGAGGCGCTCGCCGATTGGTATGAGCGGGGCAGCACCGAGCTCATCGATGCGTACTCGGCCGCGTGTCTACGCCGCGTCTGGCGCGTGCAACAATTCTCGAACTGGATGACGCGCTTGCTGCACACGTTTTCGTCGGACGACGCTTTCGAGCGCAGGCTGCAGCTGGCGCAGCTGGAGCAGCTGGTGCAGTCCCGCGCGGCGGCGACCCTGCTGGCAGAAAATTACGTGGGCCTCGCACGCAGCGGACGCTGAGCCGCACGCGCACGGAGTCGGAGCGTCAGACCGGCGAGTCAGACGAGTCAGACCGGCGCACCGGATCGGGCGCAACGCAGGGCCGGCCGCTCCCCTGCGACGTCTATGTGACGTTTTCTCGATCAACTTGACGTTGCGGTGGCGTCTGAGCAAATCCTTGTTTCCCCCGGCACGGAAACTGTCGCGAGGGTGCTGGATCAACCCGGCAGAAACGGGGCGGAAGCCCAGAACGGAAGTTCATGATGAAAAACGGCGCCAAGAAGCACAGTGAGAAACAGGTGGGCGCTCCCGAGCTGAACGAGCTCCTGGAGCGGCTCGACGGCGCGTCCAAGCGCATCAACACCTTGGCGGAGGAGGCGACGCGCCGCATCCAGGCGCTCGAGGCGCGGCTGGTGGACGCTGAACCGGGCATCACCGTCTGGGGCGCGACGCTCGTCAGCGAGCCGTCCACCTTTCGTCGCGATGACGCCAGCGCCCCCGAGGCGGCCGAGCGCGTCGTGACGCTCGGCTTTGCCAAGGTGAAGAAGGACAAGTGGGGCATCGCCGTGCGCGAAGTGTACAAGGGGGCAAACGGTCGATTGCTGGCCGAGGAGAGCACCCTGTTGGCCCGGGCGGAGCGTACGCTGCGGCTGCTCGCCTTGCCGCACCTCGAGGGGTTGACCCGGCTCGTCGTCGAGGCCGTCGAGGCGCAGAGCGCCGCGGCGGGCGATGGTGAAGCCGAGCAGGAGCCCTCGCTGGTCATCGGCGAGTCGGCGAGCAGCAGCGCCTCCTGAGGGCGTGGGCCTCGAGCGCAGGCAAGGCGAGGGGGGCGCCTGCCTGCCACCGGCGGCTGCCGGCGCATGGGCTCCTCGTTCAGCTCGGCTCGAGCGCTCGCTTCAGCTCGTCACGCCACCAGTCCGGGTCGAAGCCGGCCGCCTGATAGCGCAGCAAGACCGCCTGCTGGTCCGCCGCGAGCGACGTGCCCGCCAGCTCGAGTCCGGCCGAAAGCGCGGGGCGGTGCTTGCGCGCCAGGTCCGCAGCGCACGCCGCCATCATCTCGCCGAGCACGGTCAGATCGTGATGGGCGCCCAGGAGTTCTTGCAGAGCGGTGGCGCGCTCGTACAAGACCGTGAAGTGCGTGCCGAGCACCGGCTCGAAGAGCTCGAGCGCGTAGCGGATCTTTTTGATGTCGATACGCAGGCGATGCAACTGCGCGGCCTGCTCGGCTCCGCCCTCGGGCAGCTCGCGCTGGGTAGCGTCGCGGATCAGGCGTTCGAGCAGGGTCCGCGCGTAGCTGCGCTGGGCATCGGCCGGCGAGAGCCCAGCGATCACGTCTCGCGCCGCGCGGCGCACCCGCCGCGAGAGGCCGCCCGTGTCCAGGTCTTTCAGTCGCGCTTCGGCGGCGTCCGCCACCTCGACCCGGCGCTGTTCCAGGTGCTCCAGGAGGTGCTCGATGGCTGCGCGCTCGAGCTCGGCGCTTGCCCGGGCGAGCCGCCCCTCGACCAAGCCGACCAGCACGTCCAGATCCCGGAGGGCTGCGACGGACTTGGTCACGCGCTTGAGTTCTTTCTCCAGCCGCACATGGGCTTTGTCGCCGAGCACATCCTTGAACAAGAGCGCGAAGGCGCGCAGCCGGCGCGAAGCCACGCGAAGCTCGTGCACGGTGTCGATCGAACGCTCGCTGTACGACGCCTTGACGGACTTCGAGAGCTTTTGCAGCACGTGATCGACCCGAGTGCTCAGGTGTGCGGCGAGCGGCCTGCTGCTGGTGCTCGATGCATCGCTCATGGATCTTCCTGTACTGCAGGTGCACAGAAGGGATGTTCACGCAGCGCCGGCGGATGGCTAGCGTTCGACGCCGAGTGGCGGCACCTTCAATTCGAAGCCACCGGCCCGGAGCAGCTCTGCCTCTTCCACCAGATCGGCGTACGTGAGCGGGTGTTGCTCCAGCCACCCGGGCGCAAAGCGTACCTCGAGCGAGCGGCGGCCGGGCAGCAGCGTGACCTCGCCGATCTCGGTACGGCTCCGGTGCAACACGGCCGCGAGCCGGAGCAAGACGGCCAGATGCTCCACGACCCGGTCGTTGCCCTGCAGGTCTTTCCAGAGCCCGCTGGGAAACTTTCGGCGATGTGCGCGCACGAGAGTCGCCAACAGGCGTTGCTCCTGCTGTGAAAAGCCGGGCATGTCCCCGTGCGTGATCAGGTAGGCGCCGTGCTTGTGGTAGTGGCTGTGCGCCACGTCGAGCCCGATCTCGTGCAGGCGGGCCGCCCAGGAGCACAGCTCATGGGAACGCACCGGAGGCAAGCTCCAGGCGGCGGTCACCTGGGACAAGAGCTGCAAGACCGTCTTCTCCACGCGCTGGGCTTGCTGCTGATCGACGTGATAGCGCTCCATCAATAGGTTGACCGTCGTGCTACGCACGTCCCGGCGCAGCGCTCGACCGAGCAGATCATTGAGCAGCCCCTCGCGCAGCGCGCTCTTGCTGACCTGCATGACGTCGACGTCCAGCATCTCGAAGATGGCCGAGAGGATCGCCAGCCCGCCGGGAAACACCGTGGCCCGCGTGCGATTCAAACCCTTGAACGCGAGCCGCTCCAGGCTGCCCGCGTCGATCACCGCTTCGCGCAGCTTGCCGAGCGGTTCGCGTGCGATCGACTCGCCCGACCAGCCACTTTCGCGGAGCACGCGCGCGATCGCGCGCACGGTGCCGGAAGCGCCGACCGCCACCCGCCAGCCGAGCCGCCGAAAGCGCCCCTGCACGCGCTCCAGTTCCTGCAGCGCGGTCACCTCTGCGCGGCGGAAGCGCTTGGCGTTGATCTTGCCGTCGTCGAAATGCCGCTGCATCATCGTGATCGAGCCCATGTACAGGCTCTCGAGGTCGAGCGGCTTGCCTCCCTCGCCGATGATCAGTTCAGTGCTGCCGCCGCCGATGTCGACGACGAACAGGCGTTCGTCCTTGGCGGGTCGGTCCCGCAGGACGCCGGAGTAGATCAGGCGGGCTTCCTCGATGCCGCTGATGATCTCGATGGGGTGCCCAAGCACCTGCTGGGCGCGTTCCAGAAAGCGCTCGCCGTTGCGCGCCACGCGCAGCGTGTTGGTGCCGACGGCGCGCACGTTTTCCTGGGGCAGGTTCGCGGTGCGCTGACCGAAGCGGTTGATACAAGCCAGCGCCCGCTCCTGCGAGACGTCACTCAGGATGCGATCCTTGTCGAGCCCGGCGCCGAGCTGCACCATTTCCTTCAGCTGGTCGGTGATGATGGACTGCCCGTCGACAACCCGGCCGAGCACCATGTGAAAGCTGTTGGACCCGAGATCGATGGCCGCCAGCGTGTGCTCGCCCAGATGAGCCGAGGGCGGCGGCTGCGCAGCAGCCGCAGACGGCGGGGCATCACTCACTCTTCCCGCCAGCTTCCCCCTGCGAGCATGAAATGCTCCTGAGAGTTGAAGGGGACCTCGTGCGCCTCGGGAACGCGGCGCTCGTAGGAGCCGTCCGGAAAGAGCCGCCAGCATTTTGCCATGTCTTGCAGGGACACGCGCAGGATGCTGTCACGAACCTCGGCCCGAAGCTTGGGGTCTTTGATCGGAAACAGCACTTCGACTCGGCGGTCGAGGTTGCGCAGCATCATGTCGGCGCTACCGACGAACAGCTCTTCCTGCCCGCCATTGGCAAAGTAATAAATCCTTGCATGTTCGAGGAAGCGGCCCACCACGGACGTGACCACGATGTTTTCACTCAAGCCGGGTACCCCGGGCCGCAGGCAACACTTGCCGCGCACCTGCAGCTCGATCTTCACTCCGGCCGCGGAGGCGCGATAGAGCGCGTCCATCACGGCATCGTCCGAGAGTGAATTGCATTTCATGGCGATGTGTGCGGGCTCGCCGGCGCGCTGGCGGGCGATCTCCCGGTCGATCTTTTCGATCACGTGCGAGCGCATGGACGACGGGGCGACGATCAGCTGCTTGTATTCAGTCTTGGCCGAATACCCGGTGAGCCCGTTGAACAGATCGAGGACGTCCCGCGCGATCTCTGGGTCACACGTGAGCAGGCCGACGTCCGTGTAGATGCGGCTGGTGACCGGATTGTAGTTGCCGGTCGAGAGATGCACGTACAGCCGGATGCCGCCCGCTTCACGCCGTACCACCAGCGTCATCTTGGCGTGTGTCTTGAGCCCGACGATGCCGTAGACGACGTGGACTCCCGCTTCTTCGAGCTCTTGCGCCCAGACGATGTTGTTCTCTTCGTCGAAGCGAGCCTTGAGCTCGACCAGTGCCGCCACCTGCTTTTCGTTCTCGCGCGCCTCTTTCAGGAAGCGGACGATCGGGGAGGCGGGCCCCACGCGATACAAGGTCTGCTTGATCGCGATCACGTCGGGGTCTTTGGCCGCCGTGCCCAGGAAATCCAGCACCGTGTCGAAGGAATCGTACGGATGGTAAAGGACGATGTCCCGCTGCGCGATGCGCGTGAAGATGTCCTCCTTCGGGCGACTCGCATGGCGGATCGTCGGAGAAAAGACCGGGAATTTCAGGTGCGGCAAATCCAGCGCGGCGAGTTGCGCCAGATCCGAGAGCCCGAGCGGGCCGGTCGTCGTGTAGACCTGATAGGGGGCCAGCTCCAGGTTGACGGTCAGGATGTCTCGGATCCGCTCCGGCATGTGGCCATCGATCTCGAGCCGCACGACGCGACCGAAATGTCGACGCCCGACGACGTCCGAGACCGCGGTCAACAGATCCCCCGCTTCGTCTTCCTCGATCTCGGCGTCGGCATCGCGCGTGACCCGGAACGGGTAGGAAGCGAGGACCTCCATCTCCGGAAAGAGCAGATCGAGGTTGGCCGCGATCACTTCCTCCAGCCAGACGAAGTTCGGTTCCGCAATGTTTTGCAGCCCGGCGTAGTTGTCCGCCTTTTCTTCGTCGGGGATGCGCACCAGCCGTGGCAGGTTCGCCGGGGCACGGAGCCGCGCGAACTTCTCCACCTGGCTCGTCCCGCGCACGACGACGGCGAGATTGATCGAGAGGTTGGAGATGTGCGGGAACGGATGCCCCGGGTCGAACGCGAGCGGAGTCAGGACCGGAAAGATCGATTCCCGAAAGTGCCGGCGCAGCAGCTTGCCTTGCTTCTTCTTGAGGTCCTTGTACGCCAAGATGCGTACGTTGGCCTTGCCCAGGCTGGTGCTCAGGTCACCGCTCCACAGGGCTGTCGCTTGATCGAGCGTGGGCAACAGATCACGGCGGATCGCGGCGAGTTGCTCGCTCGGGGTCAAGCCATCGGCGGAACGCTCGGTGGCCGCCCCCGCCATCTGAGTGCGCAACCCGGAGACTCGAATCATGAAAAATTCGTCGAGGTTGCTGTGGAAGATCGACAGAAATCGAATCCGCTCGAGCAGCGGGTTGCGAACGTCGAGCGCTTCCGACAAGACGCGGCGGTTGAAGCGCAGCCAGCTCAGCTCTCGGTTCAAGAAGCGGCTGGGCTGCTCTTCCAGAGGCCGACTCTTTTCGGCCTTTTCCTTGGCTGGAGCGAGGACCTCCTTGGCGGGAACCAAGAGTTCCTTGGCGGGAGCGATCGGATCCTTCGCCGGGGGGACGAGCGAGAGCGGCGACCCAATCTCGGTCAACGGTTGAAGAAAGGGGTCCATGGGGCGTCCCACTGTTGGTTACATGCGTGCTGCCCGAGCGACGCGACGGTGACAAGTTAGTGACAGCCACCGTCACGATTGCCTGCCGCTCGAGCCGCCCGAACGGGCTACCTCGGAGTCTACCCGTTCTCGAGCTGCCCTCGTAGCCCGGCACTGGGCTCGGTGACGCTAGGCTCGAGTCCAGTGCCGGAATGTTACGCTATCGTAGCGATGTGGCTCCGGCCCGCGCTCCGAGACGACGGCCGAGGCAGTCCCGGACGGTCGAGTGCCCGTTTACGCCCTGGGCGGCTGTCCAGGCGTGCTCTGGCCCCGGCGCGGCCGGACGGCTCAGGAGCGGACGCGCTCTCGGCGATAGCGGGCGATCAGCGCATTGGTCGAGCCATCGTGCTTCAGCGCCGGCAACTCGGGAGCCGCCAGCTCGCTCACGATGCGTTTGGCGAGCACCTTGCCCAGCTCCACGCCCCACTGGTCGAAGGGATTGATGCCCCAGAGCACGCCTTGCACGAATACCTTGTGCTCGTAGAGCGCAACCAGGCTGCCGAGCACGCGCGGCGTGAGCCGCTCTGCCAGCAGGGTATTCGTCGGGCGATTGCCCTCGAAGACCTTGTGCGGCACCAGTGCTTCCGCCACGCCCTCGGCGCGCACCTCGTCTGCCGTCTTGCCGAAGGCGAGGGCCTCGGTTTGCGCGAAGAAGTTCGCCATCAACAGATCGTGATGCTGACCGAGCGGGTTCAAGCTCTGCGAGAAGCCGATGAAGTCCGCCGGGATGAGCTTGGTGCCTTGATGCAGCAGCTGATAGAAGGCGTGCTGCCCGTTGGTCCCGGGTTGACCCCAGATGATGGGCCCGGTTTGGGATTGCACGCGCTGGCCATCGAGGCCGACGTACTTGCCATTGCTCTCCATGTCGAGTTGCTGCAGGTACGCGCTGAAGCGCCCCAGGTACTGATCGTACGGCAGGATCGCGTAGGACTCTGCGCCGAAGAAATTGTTGTACCAGATGCCGAGCAGGCCCATCAGCACGGGCAAGTTGCGTTCCCAGGGCGCGCTCTTGAAGTGCTGGTCCAGCTCGTGAAAGCCGGCGAGCAGCTCGCCGAACGCCTCCGGCCCGACCGCGAGCATCAAGGATAGACCCACGGCGGAGGCGAAGGAATAGCGCCCCCCCACCCAGTCCCAGAAGCCAAACATGTTCGCGGTATCGATGCCGAACCGCGCCACCTCTTCGGCGTTGGTCGAGACCGCGACGAAATGGCGCCGCACCGCCTGCTCCGTGCCGAGGCCGCGCACCAGCCATTCGCGCGCCAGCTGCGCGTTGGCGAGCGTCTCCTGGGTCGTGAAGGTCTTCGAGCAGATGATGAACAGCGTCTCGCTCGGATCCAGATCGCGCGTGGCCTCGGCAAAGTCGGTCGCGTCCACGTTGGAGACGAAGCGCACGCTGAGGTTCCGGTCGCTGTAGGCACGCAGCGCTTCGTAGGCCATGACCGGCCCGAGGTCGGAGCCACCGATGCCGACGTTGACCACGTTCCGGATGCGCTTGCCGGAATGCCCGAGCCAGCGCCCATCGCGCACCTTGCGTGCGAACTCCCCCATGCGGTCGAGCACGTCGTGCACGTCCAGCGTGACGTTGCGCCCGCCGATCCAGAGGGCTTGATCGCGCGGCAGCCGCAGCGCGATGTGCAACACCGAGCGCTGCTCCGTGATGTTGATCGGATCGCCCCGGAACATCGCCTCGATCGCCGGGGCCAGCCCCGACTCCCGCGCCAGGTCCAGCAGCAAGCTGAGCGTGCGCTCGACCACTCGGTTCTTGGAATAGTCGAGGTACAGGCCGCAGGCCTCGGTGCTGAAACGTTCACCCCGCCGTGGGTCGTCGCGAAACAGCTGCCGCAGATGCAGCGGGCGGAGCTCCTCGAAATGCTGGCCGAGGGCGGCGGTGGCGGTGCGTCGAGGCCAGGGGGAGGGTGGCGAAAGTTTGGAGCTGGTCACGGGCGCATCTTGCTGGAAAAGGTGTTTCGCGACAACTCATAGTGCCCGCCCCCCAGGCCTGAATTTGCCGGTGTTTTCTCGCCATTGTGCGGAAGCGAGCCCGGTCCCCCCGCTGGTTGGCTCTGCCGGGGACGGAGCCGACCGGCACCGCAGCCGACCGGCTGCGCCGCGCCGGCGTTCAGAGCCCGTCGTCGCCGTAGTAGCTGTTGATGTGCGACTGCTGGATCGCATCCACCACGAAGGAGAGCCCGAGCACGGAGAGGATGATCGCGATCAAGCCGTCGTTCTTCTGGTTGGGCCGACACACCCGGGCGATGTCCTCGCTCAGACGGTACTCGTGGTACACGTGGTACAGGCCGCAGGTGACCAGGGTTAGCAGCAGCCACGGCCAGAAGTGGTACTTCTCGTCCTGGATCAGCTCGTTCACGGTCAACATCTGTTGGTATTGCCAATACAGGTTGTAGATACCGCAGGTGACCAGCGTCAGCACCAGGCACACGGCGATGTTCTTGATGTGTTCGGAGGGGCGTCCCGGCATTCGCCGACGGTACACGAGAGCCGCTGGCCGCGCGCCTGTTCCCGCACGGCAGCAGCGCAGAAACTTGGCCAAGCAGGTCGCCCCGTGCTCCTCATGCCCGCATGACTCATCGCGATCCTCGAACCTCTCGTCTGCTGGCCGCACTGCGCAGCCCGGAATTTGCCGTGCGGCTGCTCCAACAGGCGTCCCCGGCCGCCCGCGCGGAGGTTCTGCGTCGCTGGAACGACATCGGCGCGAGCTCGCTGGGCCCGGCACGTCAGGTGCTGGCCCCCACGGTGCTCACGCCGTCGGCAGGGCCCACCCTGGCCAAGTGCAGGCACCTGGGCGCCGGCACGACCCGGGAAGATGCCATGGCGGCGCAGCTCGCCGCCTTCGCGAAGTCCGTGCGTCGCGTCGGCTGAGCCTGTCGGGGGGAGGATGGCCCCGTTCGATGCAGCGCGGGCGCGGGCGGCGGGGTTGCTGCTGCGCTATGTGCTGGCCACGGCAGGGCGCAGCGCCCTCGGACGAGCGCGCTGCCGCTGTACCTTTCGAACCAGCAACGACAGCGAGTTTGTGCGCGCGGTGGCGGCGGTAACCGGGCCCAGCCGGCGCTCAGCCGGGCTGCTGGGCGAGACGGCGCAATAACGGCAGATCGAGCGACTGGCGCACCACGGCTTCGAGCCGGTCGTATTCCGCCTCGCGACTCGGCACGGCGGCGGTGGGCAAGGCCTCGTTGCCGCGTTCACGCCGCAGCGCCGCGAGCAGACTCGCGCGCAGGCCGTCGTTTTCCAGGAGGCCGTGCAGCATCGTGCCCACCACGTTGCCGGTCGGGCTGATCGCGCCATCGATCACGTCCACGCCCTGGCCGTTGCGCGAGCTCAGCCGAAAAGCGCCACGCGCCGTGGCGTTGCGCGAGAGCTGACCCATGTGGATCTCGTAGCCGTGGACCGGCCCATGGTGGTCGGCACCAAAAAAGCCGGGCGCGTGGAGCCGGGCCTCGACCTGGGCCGTCAGCTTGCCCGGCTCGAAGCGCGTGCACAGCCCGAGCAGGCCGAGGCCGGGCACACACTCCTGGCTCGATTCGACGCCCTCGGGGTCCAGGATCCAATCCCCGAGCATCTGGCAGCCGCCGCAGATACCGAGAATGAAGCCGCCTCCGGCGCCGCGCCGGCCGAGCTCCGCCGCCAGCCCCGTCGCCCGCAGCCAGCCGAGGTCGGCCGCCGTGCTCTTGGTGCCGGGTACAATCACGAGATCGGCGCCGCGCAGCTCTGCGGGAGCCTGGACGAAGCGCACGTTCACTCCGGCTTCGTGTTCCAGCGCCAGCACGTCGTCGTAGTTCGAGATCTGCGGCAGCTTCACCACTGCGATGTCGAGCTGCCCGGCCGAGGCCCGCGCGCGCCCGCTGCGGCTCTCCAGTCCCACGGAGTCCTCGTCCGCGATGCGGAGCGCCGGCACGTGGGGCACCACGCCCAGCACGGGCTTGTCGCTCTTCTGACGCAAGAACTCGACGCCGGGCTCGAACAGGCTGAGATCCCCGCGGAAGTTGTTGACGAGCAGGGCCGCCACGCGCTGCCGCTCCTCGGGCAGGAGCAGATCGAGCGTGCCCAACAGGGCGGCGAACACGCCGCCGCGATCGATGTCGCCGACCAGGATCACGGGCGCCTCCGCCAGGCGGGCCACGTGCATGTTGACGATGTCCCGATCGCGCAGGTTGACCTCGGCGGGGCTGCCCGCGCCCTCGATGATCACCAGCCGGTGGCGGCGGCGCAGCTCGCCGAGACATTCGGCCACCACGGTGGCCAGCTGAGGCTTGTAGGCGTGATACTCGCGCGCGCTCATCCGGAATGCCGGGCGCCCCCGGATCACGACCTGGGCCGTCTGGTGCCCCTCCGGTTTGAGCAGGATCGGGTTCATCTCCACGCAGGGCAAAAGGCCCGCGGCCTCGGCCTGGACGGCCTGGGCGCGGCCGATCTCGAGGCCGTCGGGCGTGACGGCGGAGTTGAGCGCCATGTTCTGAGATTTGAAGGGCACGACGTCCACCCCGTCCTTGCGGAACAGGCGGCAGAGGGCGGTCACGAGCAGGCTCTTGCCCACCGAGGACCCGGTGCCCTGGACCATGAGCGCCGGCGCCAGCATCAGCCTGTCTCGGCCTGCAGGACCTCGGCGTGCAGCGGCCCTTCGCCGTGCAGCGGTGCCTCGACACGCAGCGCTTCGCTACGCAGCGCGTCCACCAGGCGCTGGCGGTCGGCGGCGGGGCGCGCTGCGAAGCGCGCGAAACCCGATAGACCAAACGAAGCACAGTCGCGGATCAAGATGCGGTGCTCGGCGAGCAGGCGGCCGCGCAAACGAGCCACCTGCGGCATGCGCGCGATCAGGAAGTTGGTGCACGAGGGCAGCGGTTCGATGCCCAGGCTCTGCAGCGCGACGCCCAGCTCGCGCCGGTCGAGAAGCAGCCGCTCGCGGCTCTCGCGCACGAAGCTCGCCGAGCCGGCGCAGGCGAGCGCGGCCACCTGTGCAAAGGCGCTGGTGCTCCAGGCGGGCCGGCAGCTCTCCGCAGCTCGACACAGCTCGGGCCTGGCGATCAAGTAGCCGACGCGCACGCCGGGGATGCCGTGATCCTTGGTCAGCGAACGCACGCACACCACGTTCGGGGGCATGCGTATGGCGGCGTCTGCCCAGCACTCGCTGAGACTGAGAAACGACTGATCGAGCACCACGGTCAGCTCGGGGTGCGCGCCCGCCCAGCCGGAGATCTCGGACGCTCCGAGCGCCGTCCCGGTGGGGGTGTTGGGGGAGCACAGATACACGACCGGCGCGGCCTCACTGCGCGCCTGCTCGGCCAGCGCGGGCAGGTCGATGGCGAAGCCGTGTTCCACGCTACCGCGCCACTCGCCAGCGCTGGCGCCTGCGCAGCGCACGGCCGCGCGAAACTCGGAGAAGGTCGGCTCGGCGATCAGCGCTCGTTGGCCCGGCTGCAGCAAGCATCGCGCCAGCGTCCAGAGCAACTCGGCGGCGCCGTTGCCCAGGACGATTTCGTTGGCCGGTACGCCCAGGCTCTCGCCGAGCGCCTCCCGAGCGAACAGCGCGAAGGGGTCGGGGTAGCGGGCGATCGCGGCCCCGCGCAGCGCCTGGACTACCCGCGGGTCGGGGCCGTAGGGGTTGGTACTGGCGCTGAAGTCGAGCACCTCCTCGGGCTTGAGCTGCAGCGCGCGCAGCTCCGTTTCCTGCAGTCCGCCGTGAGAGGGAAGGGTAGACACCCGGCGAGGCCTATCCCTGGGGCGCCGCGGCCGCCAGAGCCAATAGCGCGGCCAGCGCAAACGCCAGGCGCACGACGCGCCAGGCCTGGTCGATCTTGTGGGGTTCGAGCGCGACCCGAGCGTCCCCCAGGCCGTAATGCCCGGCCTTTTCCAGTCGCACACCCAAGAGGCCCGCCATGGCGGCCATGGGGCGGCCGGCATTCGGGCTCGCCGTGCTGCCGCCGTCGCGGCGCCAGATGCCCACCCCCTGCCGGAGATCCTGGCCCAGGAGGGCTCCCGCCAGCACCAGCAAGAGGGAGGTGATGCGCGCGGGAATGAAGTTCAACACGTCGTCCAGCCGCGCGCTCGCCTTGCCGAGATACTCGTAGTGCCCGCGGTAGCCGACCATCGCGTCCAACGTGTTGACGGCGCGATAGATCACTGCTCCCGGTACCCCCAGCAGCACGTAATAAAAAAGCGGTGCAACGAAGCTGTCCGAGGCGTTCTCTGCCACCGACTCGATCGTGGCCCCGACGAGCTCGGGCTCGTTCAGCTGGCTCGGATCGCGGCTGCACAGGCTGCGCAGCCCGAAGCGCGCGCGCTCGAGCTGGCCCAGGCTGAGCGCGTCCCCCACCTGGCGCGCCGCCTCGCCGAGCGCACGCGCGGCGAACATCGCCGTCAAGATCAGCACCTGCGCGAGCCAATGGATGAGCGGCCAGGGTTCGAGCAGTGCCAGCACACCCAGGCTCGCTGCGGCGAAGCCGAGGGGGAGAAGCAGCGCCAAGAGCGCGCCTCCGAGCAGCTGCCGGAGCGGACCCTGGCGAGGCAGCCTGCGCTCGACCCAGCGTGCCACGCGCCCCATCCAGACCACCGGATGCGCCGCGGCGGGCAGCTCGCCAAACGCGAGATCGATGGCGAGCGCCGCGGCGAAGACGCTGGCCGAGGCCGACAGCGGTGCGAAAAACACGTTCACGTCGCCGCCCCGGGCTCGCTCCAGCGGCTGTAGCCTCGAGGCGCCGCGGCGCCGAGCTCGGCGAGCAACTCCGAAAGCCTCGCCCGGGAGCTGTCGAGTTCGGCAGCGTCGAACACCTCCAGCGTCAGGACCCCCGTGAAGGCGCGGGCGGCCAGCGTGCGCAGCAGCTCTCGGGCCTGGCTGCGCGGATAGTGCACGAGCGAGCGGTGGTCGCGCCCGCTCGGGTCGGTGCCGTGCCACTGGATGATGCGGGTGCGCGGTAGGTAGCGCTCGAGCTCGGCCAGTTCGTCCCGGCCGTCCCGCACCAGGTGCCCGATGTCGAGCGCGATCGACAGATCGAGCGCCTCGACGACAGGCTCGATCCAGGCAAAGTCATAGTCGAGCAACTCCACGCAGAGCTTGCGGGAGGCGACACCGTGAGCGAGCACCTCGCGCAGCGAACGCGTGGCCCGCTCGCGCCAGGCGTCGAGATCGCTCGGTCGTGGCGCGCGCTCGCCATCGCCGAGGTAGATGTGCAGCACATAGTTCTCCGGCTCGAGCGGCGCCGCAGCGTCGATGGCAGAGAGCACGGCCGCCACGCCGGCGGCGCGGCGCTCCGGGTCCAGGCTGGCGAGGCTGGCGTCGAGCGGGGTATGGAGCGAATAGCTGAGCCGGTGCTCTCGCTTGCACCGAGCGAGCGCCTGACACTCCGCCGCGCTCGGGAAGGCGCCGGGGCCGCTCGCCTCGAAGAACAGAATCTCCAGATCGTCGAAATGCGGCGCGAGCCGCTCGACGTTGTACAGCCAGCCGCCGGGGTAGATGAACGAGGTCGTGCCGATGCGCATGGCGAGCCGTCTTGCTGGGCAGAGGTGCTGGGCAGAGGCGCGGGGCGAGGGAGCGGACGGGGGCGGTGCGAGGTGAGGGGTGCGAGCACCTTCAGGGCGCGAGGTAGCGCAGCTTCTGGGCGCCGTGCGAGAGGGTGAGCTGATTGCGCGCTCCGTCGCCCGCCGCCTTGTCGAGAGCCACGGTATGCCCGATCACCTGCGCAGCGATGCCGAACGAGCGCGCCGCCTCGATCACGTGGCGCGCGTCCCGCGCCGTGCAGTACACCTCCATGCGATGGCCCATGTTGTAGACTTGGTACATCTCCTTCCAGGGCGTCTTGCTGACCTTCTGGATGTTGCGGAAGATGGGCGGCAGGGCAAAGAGCGAGTCTTTCACGAAGTGCACGCCCTTGCCGAAGCGTAGGCACTTGGTCTGGCCGCCCCCAGAGCAGTGGACGATGCCCTTGATCCAGCGGCGCTCCGCCGTGATGAGCGCTCGGATCACGGGAGCGTAGCTGCGCGTGGGGCTGAGCAACGCTTGCCCCACGCTCTGGCTCGAGCCCGGCAGCGGATCCGACAGGCGGAAGGGCCCGGTATAGATCAGGCTCGGATCGATGCCGGGGTCGAACGTCTCCGGATACTGGTCGCGGTAGTGGGAGCTGAGCAGATCGTGGCGGGCGCTGGTCAACCCGTTACTGCCGATGCCGCTGTTCTCCGCGTCCTCGTAGCTAGCCTGCCCGTCGCTGGCCAGGCCGACGATGCTGAGCCCAGGGCGGATGTTCTCGCCCGTGATCACGTCTCTCTTGCGCAGCAGGGCGCTGCAGCAGCTATCCACCACGACGGTGGGCGTGAGATCGCCCACGTCCGCCGTTTCCCCGCCGCCGCTGAAGATGCTGACCCCCTGCTCGCGCAGGCGGCCGAGGTACGCGTCCGTGCCCAGGATCAGTGCCTCGAGCGCGTCGGCGCCGATGCGCTTGGCGTTGCGGTTGATGGTGGCGCTCACCAAAATCCTGCCGATGACGCCCACGCACAGGAGATCGTCCAGGTTCATCACCACGCTGTCCTGCGCGATGCCGCGGAACACGCTGGCATCGCCGCTTTCGCGGTAGTGCAGGTACGCGAGCAGGGATTTCGTGCCGCTGCCATCGGCGTGGATCACGTTGCAGAGATCGGGATCGCCGGTCAGGTAGTCTTCCGTGATCTTGCAGAAGGCGCGCGGGAACAGCCCGGGGTCGAGGCTGGCGATGGCCCCGTGCACCTCGACCTTGGTGGCCGATACTCCGCGCGCCTGGTAGCGCGACGCGCCGTCCTTGCTCGCGGAGCGAGGCTTCTGGCTTTTTGCGCTGGGCCCCACCACGTGATAGCCGCTGCGCGGCCCCGCGCGCACGACCCCGCGCTTCTCCAGCGCCTTGAAGGCCTTGACCACGGTGTTGACCGCGACGCCGTGCCGCTCCGAGAGCGTGCGCAGGCTGGCCAAACGCTCGCCGGCCGCCACGGCCCCTGTGTTGATGGCAAAGTGTAGCTGATCGATGATCTGCCGGTAGACGGGGAGCTTGGCGTGCGGGTCCAGCTGAAAGTCGAACACTGTATCATTCTCCTAATACAGGCGCGGTCTCGGCAGCAACGCTCTCGATCGCCGGACGAGCTCCCGCGAACTCGTCCGTCCCGGGGGCCGCGCGGCTCTGGGTAGGCCCAGGCCGGAACGCGGCGCGCCCGGCCCGCCTGTGGCTGCCATTTCCAGGCGCCGGCAGCGTGCCGTACACGCGTGTGTGCCCAAAGCGTCCCTGCCGAGCCAGCCCAAGGCACCCCTGCCCATCAGGGAGTTCGATGAGCTCGCGCTGCTCATCCGCGCCCGCCACCCACTGATCAGCGTCGTCGCGGACGACCCCGAGCGGGTCGACGTGCTGCTCGAGTACGTGTGCGGCTGCTTCGGCTTGCCGCTCTTCGAGTGGTCCCCGGCGAGCAGCCTGCGCCGGCGCGGGCAGGCCGCCGCGGTGTACAATACGCAGAGCCTGTTGGGCGCCCTGGCTCACGTGGACGCCAGCCAGATCCCGGCGCTCTATCACTTCAACCTGGCGGGTGAGTCGCTGGACGACGGGCGCATCATCGCCAAGCTGCTGGAGCTGCGCGACGAGCTGCGCCAGGAGCAGGAGGCGATCGTGGTGTCCGGGGGTGAGGCGCTGCCGGAGGAGCTGAGCCACGCCTTTGCCTACGTCGAGCTGAGCCCGCCGACGCGCGAGGAATACTACCAGTACCTGCGCGAGATCGTGGCCGACGTGCGGCAGCGGCAGCGCGTGGCCCTGCGGCTCGACCACGAGCAAGTGCACCAGATGCTGTCCCACCTGCAGGGACTCTCGTTGATGGAGGTGCGACGCTTGCTCACCTCCTCGCTGGTCGAGCACGGCGCGCTCGACCAGCGAGCGATCGAGCGGGTCGTGGAGGCCAAGGGCAAGAGCGTCGCCATGAGCAGCGTGCTCGAGTACTTTCCGGCCAAATCCGGCTTCGAAGGCCTGGCCGGGATGCGCACACTCAAGACCTGGCTCGAACGCCGCGCGCCGGTGTTTCGCGATCCCGAACGCGCCGAGGAGTTCGGCTTGCCTGCGCCGCGCGGCGTGCTCCTGCTCGGGGTGCAGGGCTGCGGCAAGAGCCACACGGCGCAGGCCGTGGCGGCGAGCTGGCGGCTGCCGATGCTGCGGCTCGACGCCGGGCGCCTGTACGACAAATTCGTGGGCGCGACCGAACACAACCTGCGCAAGGCGCTGGAGACGGCGGAGCGCCTGGCGCCCGTCGTGCTCTGGGTGGACGAGATCGAAAAGGCGCTGGCCTCGGGCGGAGACGGCGACGGCGGCGTGTCGCAGCGGGTGCTCGGTGCCTTTCTGACCTGGCTTGCCGAACACAAAGGCAGCGTCTTCGTCGTCGCTACCGCCAACGATATTTCCCGGTTGCCCCCCGAGCTGTTACGCAAGGGGCGCTTCGATGAGATCTTCTTCGTCGATCTCCCGTCGCACGAGGTGCGCGAACAAATCCTGGCGCTGCACCTGCGGCAACGGGGCCGCGAGCCGCTGGACTTCGACTTGCGCCGGCTGGCTGAGGCGGCGCAGGGCTTCAGTGGCAGCGAGCTGAGCCAGGCCGTCACCTCCGCCCTGTTCGCGGCGTTCCACGGCAGCGGCGTGCTCACCACGGAGCTGCTCGAGACCGAAATCCGCTCCACCAGGCCGCTGAGCGTGATGCTCGCGGAGAAGGTACAGGCGCTGCGCGAGTGGGCGCGCGACCGTACCGTTTCGGCGGACTGAGCCGTCACCCCCAGGGCAGCGTTCCTCGGCAGCAGCAGAGCGGCCGCAGCAGTGGAACGGCAATGCTGTGCCGGTGCTATCCCGAGTGCCCCAAGATGACCCCTTGCCCGTGCGCCGGCCACAGCCTAAGAACCGGTCCATGCGCCAGAGTGTATCGGCCGGTCCGCGCTGCGGCGCCGCGCCGCGCTTCGTCCGGAACGGCCTGCTGCTTTCGTTCGTGCTCGCGTTACCCCAGGGCGTGTCGGGTTGCGGGGAAGTGACCGAGCAGGGAGGGCCCTCGCTGGGACGGTCGGGCACGGGCGGCAGCGGCGGCATGGCCGGCGCGGGGATGGGCCTCGGGGGCGCCGGCGGCTCCAGCGCAGGGGTGGGCGGCACGGGGGGCGGCGCCAGCGCAGACGCGGGTCCCGACGGTGGCGGCACGTCCGAACCGCCTGCCTTCAGCTACCCCGCGGGCTGCCCGGTGCCTGCGCCGGCGGCGGCGGCGGACCCGCTCCTGCCGCAGAAGATTGCGATTCAGAGCTTCAACTTCCGCACGTTCGAGATCGTGCTGCGGAACATCTCGACCAGCCCCGTGGTCCTGGTGGGCAACCCCGACCGTACCGGCTGGCAGTGGTGCAGCTTCCCCGCGTATTGGTACATCGCGGACACCAACGTGACGCTGCAGCCGGGCCAGACGTACAAGTTTCTGCCCGTCTACAACCAGGACGGAGTCCGGGAGTTCGAGCAGGATCGAGGTGAGATCGGCATCTACAGCGTGGCCGGCAGCTTCGACGAGTCCGATCTGATGCTCGCGTTCGTGAGCTGGGGAGATGGCTTGATGGGGGCCGGTCGAGAGAACATCGCCACCCTGGCCAAGCTGTGGACGTTCGGAGAGAACATCGAGCTCACCGAGAGCGCGGCAGGCTTCATCGCCATGGGGCCGTCGGATCGCGCCTCGAGTTACGTGGAAGTCCCGTCGCGTTGCCTGGTGGCGCCGCCCAATCCTCCGCTGGCCCAGTAACGGGCGTAAGGGGCCCCGGCCCCGGCGGGGTCAGCCCGCCTTCGGCACGAACAGCTCCTGGTGTGCCTCGCGCAGCATCTCGATCACGGGGATGCCGGGCGGGATGCGCGAGCGATCGACCCTCTCCAGGTTCTCTTCCGTGGCCAGGTTGCCCCAGAACCATTCGCTGTCCGGCGTGAACATGTTGTAGCGATACTTGCCGAAGGTGCGCATGTCGTAGCACTTGAGCATGCGGCGGAAGCGCAGCACCTCGGCGATGTTGATGCCGCTCGGGTCGCCGTCGAGCTCGTAGCCGTCGTAGCTGCTCAAGGGGTCGACCTGCGCATCCAGGCGCTGCAAAATCGCGTGATCCGCTGCGGAGAGCGGCACGTTCACGGGCAGCGCGCCCTGCATCTCGCGCACATGTTCGGCGTCCGTCATGCCAAAGCTGAGCGTGTGCACGTGGGGCGTGCGCAGGCAGAAGCGAGTGTTGAACTGGATGGGCGTGAGCGGTGCCGTCAGCTCGCGCAGGCGGGTCGGCGCGTGAAACAGCTGCCCCCCCTTGTCGTTGGGCGAAATGATGAACACCCCCATGTCGTGTGCCGCGGCCTGCAGCACCGCGCCCCAGTTGCGCTGCCAGAAGTAGTAGTAGTGGACGTTGATGAAGTCGAAGAGATCGGTGGCGATGGCGTCCGTGATGGTACGCACCGAGCCGTGGGTGCTGAAGCCCACGCTGCCGATCACGCCCTGCTCCTGGTAGCGCTTCAGCACCTCGACCGGGCCACCCTTGGCCACGGCCACCTGGTAGCGGCGGGGCGTGTTGATGCCGTGCCAGGCGTACAGATCGATGTGATCCATCCGCAGTGCCGCGAGCTGCGCTTCGATCTCGCGATGCATGTCATCGGCGGTCTCGGGCGCGCCTTTGGTCATGAAGTAGTAGCTGTCTCGCGGAACTCGCAGCTCTTCGTTCAGCACGCGGCCGTAGCAATGTTCACTCTTGCCATAGCCCTTGGCGGTCTCGATGTGGTTGATGCCGGCGTCCAGGCTCAGCCGGACCATCTCCGCGCATTGCTCGATCATGCGGCTGGAGGGTTCGTTTGCCGGCTGCCCCCAGCCGTCGTGGTAGCGCATACCGCCGAGCGTGATCACGCTCAGCTGCAGGTTGGTCTTGCCGAAGCGGCGATATTGCATGCCGGGGCGCTGATTGCGGGGAGCAGGGGTGGCGTCCCGGCGGGATAACTGTGCAGGGGGCGAAGCGGCTCGAGTCATCAGGCCCACGGTGACACAAAAGCCTCGCGCCAGGCGAGAGCTGGCCGCCGCCCACGACCGGCACCGGCCGCGCCGGCGCCGTTCAGCCTGCTGGCCTACGCTCCAGGCGCGCGGGAGTCCGGTGATTTTGGGGTCCCGAACCTCCTTCGGGCGACGCCGTGCGGCCCCTCGGGACGCCGTGCGGCCTGCGCGAGCAAGGCCTGCCCCCCGCTGGCAGGCGGGACTACTGTCCCCAGCCATGAGTCTGTCTGCCAGCGGGAACGTGATCTGGACAGCTGCCGGCCTGACCCGGGCGGTTCAGCGCCTGGTCGAGCAAGGCGGCTCGCTGCCGGGCGAGGCTGCGCTCGTGGCGCAGAACCTCGTGCTCGCCAACGCCAGCGGCCACGATTCCCACGGTGTCGGCATGTTGCCGCGCTACGTGGACGCGCTGCTCGAGGGCGGCCTCTGCCCCAACCAGCACGTGCAGATCCAGCTCGACACGGGCGCCTTGTTGCGGCTGGACGGCGGCGCTGGCTACGGCCAGGTGGTGGGGCGGGAGGCGATGCAACTCGGCAGTGAGCGCGCGCTGCGGCACGGCGTCTGCGTGGTGGCGCTGGCCAATGCACACCATCTCGGGCGCATCGGGCACTGGGCAGAGCAGTGCCTCGAGCAGGGGCTCATTTCACTGCACTTCGTCAACGTCGTGACGCGACCCATCGTGGCGCCCTTCGGCGGCCTCGACGCGCGCACCGGCACGAACCCCGTGTGCGTCGGCATTCCGCGGCAGGGACACGAGCCGATCGTGCTCGACTTTGCCACCAGCCAGATCGCCCAGGGCAAGGCCCGCATCGCCTACAATCGCGGGCTACCGGTGGCTCCAGGCAGTCTGCTCGACGACCGAGGTCAGCCCACGACCGACGCGCGCTATGGTGTGGTCCCGCCCTTTGGCGCGCTGCTTCCGTTTGGTGAGCACAAGGGCTTTGGGCTCAGCCTGGTCGCGGAACTGCTCGGCGGCGCGCTCACCGGTGGCTCGACCTGCCGGCAGCCGTACGACGGCCGGAGGCGCATCCTGAACGGCATGTTTTCGGTGCTGCTCGACCCCGCGCAGCTCGGCACGAGCGCGCATTTTGCGGCCGAAACCCAGGCCTACCTGGAGTGGCTCGGGCAATCCCCGCCCGCCGGGGGAGCGAGCGGCATCACCCTGGCGGGCCAACCCGAACGCGCCGCACGCCAGCGCGCCGAGCGGGAGGGGCTGCGTCTGGATCGGGTCACCTGGGACGAGATCAGCGGCGCCGCGGAGAAGCTAGGCCTCGGGCGTGCCGAGCTCGAACGGCTCGCTGCCGTCTCGGACTAGCACCGCGCCGCCAGGCTTCACTGGTAGAGCTCGAACACGCTCGTGCCGTCGTGGATGGCCTCGATGGCGCGGGCAAACAGCGCGGTCACGGAGACTTGTTCGATCTTGTCGGCGCTGCCGCCGGTCGCAGGGGCGAGCGGCAGGGAGTCCGTCGTCAGCACCGACTGGATCGGGGAGGCGGCGATGCGCTCCAGCGCGGGCCCCGAAAAGACGCCGTGCACGGCCGCCGCGCGCACCGCTCGCGCGCCGCGCGCCAGGCAGAAGGCTGCGGCCTCGAGCAGGGTGCCACCGCTGGCGATCTCATCGTCGATGATGAGCGCGGTCTTGCCCGTCACGTCACCGACCAGCTGGCGAGCGACGGGCTTGCTATGATCGGCGTAGCGGCGCTTGTCGATGATGGCCACCGGTAGATCGAGGCGGCTGGCATAGCGCTCGATATCCTTGGCCTCACCGATGTCGGAGGCCACCACCACGTGGTCGCTGAGCGGCGTTTGCGCGAGGCGCTGGCAAAGCAGCGGTGCGGCGATCAGCTGATCGACCGGGATGCGGAAGAAGCCCTGAATCTGCGGGGCATGGAGGTCGAGCGTCAGCACCCGGTCGGCGCCGGCGGTCTCGATCAGATCGGCCATTAGCCGTGCGGTGATCGAGACCCGCGGGCGGTCCTTCTTGTCGGAGCGCGAGTACGGAAAATACGGGATGACCGCCGTGATGCGCGCGGCGGAGGCGTGTTTCAGCGCGTCGATCGTGATCAGCATTTCCAGGATGCCGTCGGACACCGGCGGCGAGGAGGGCTGGATGAAGAACACGTCGGCCTCGCGCACGTTTTCTTCGATCTGCACCAGCATGTTCTGATTGGGGAAGCGCACGAGCTTGGAATGGCCGAGGGGTAGCCCCAGATGCTCGCAGATGCGGCGGGAAAATTCGGGGTGCGCCGAACCGGAAAAGACCTTGATATTGCCGTGCATGAAGCGTCGCTTAAACAAGAGATCGCCGTAGCGCAAGCCCGCTGTGGCGCGCTGCGTCGGCCGCGGCCCCCAAACGCCCGTTCTGCCCGCCAAAGATGACGGGGCCGTGACGGAACGGCCCGGCGTGCCCAGCTACAAAAAAGGGTATGCATCGCTCGTTGCACCCCGCGCAGACGCGCGCGGGAAAGCCTGCCTCCTTACCCTTTCTCTTCGTTCACCTGGCGCCGCTGGCCTTGTTCTGGACGGGGGTGCGCCCGATCGACTGGGTCGTGTGTGGGGCGCTGTATTTCGCGCGCATGTTCTTCATTACCGGCGGCTACCACCGGTATTTTGCTCACCGCAGCTACAAGATGGGGCGGGTGATGCAGTTTCTGATGGCGTTTGGTGGGACGACAGCCGTGCAGAAGGGCGTGCTCTGGTGGGCGGCGCACCATCGCAAGCACCACAAGTTTTCCGACCAGATCGGCGACGTGCATTCCCCCAAGGACGGCCTGGGCTGGGCTCACGTCGGCTGGATCCTGAGCCACGAGCACGACGAGACGGAGTGGAAGTGGATCCGGGATTTCGAGAAGTACCCGGAGCTGGTCTGGCTCAACACCTACCATGTGGTGCCGCCGATTCTGCTGGCGTCCACGCTCTGGCTCGTCGGGGGCTGGAGCATGCTCTGGTGCGGCTTCTTCCTGTCGACCGCGCTGCTCTATCACGGCACGTTCACCATCAATTCTCTGGCGCACATCTGGGGGCGGCGCCGCTACGCCACCAAGGACACCAGCCGCAACAACTTTGCGCTCGCGCTGCTCACCCTGGGTGAGGGCTGGCACAACAACCACCACTACTACCAGTCGTCCACCAACCAGGGCTTCTTCTGGTGGGAGGTGGACATCACGTACTACGTGCTGCGCGCTCTGTCCTGGGTGGGGTTGACCTGGGACTTGCGCAAGCCCCCGCGCAGTGTGCTCGAGGACCGGCTGGTGCGCGACCACGAGGACATCGGCATGCGGCCCGCTGCCGGAGCAGCTGCCTCCGTTGCACCTGCGGGCGTGCCCGCGGCCGACCCCGCCGAGTAGCGCTGCACTGGGGAGGCCCCCGCGCTACGGCTTGCCGCCGTCCGGGCCGCGCTTGCGCTGGCGCTGGGCACGCGAGAACTGCTTGCCGCGTTGGGCGCTCTGTTGCTGCAGTGCCTGACGCTGGCGTACGTCCTGGTACCGGAGCTCGCGCTGCAGCTTGAAGAAGCTCTGCACGCGGTCATTCTCCAGCTGCCCTGCCTCGACGGCCTCGCCGATGGCACAACCGGGCTGACCCGCGTGCTGGCAGTCGACGAAGCGGCAGCGCTGCGCGAGCGCGGCGATGTCGGCGAAGGACTCGGCTGGATCGCTGCCGTCGGACCAGAGCGTGAGCTCACGCATGCCCGGCGTGTCGATCAGGGCGCCGCCGCCGGGCAGCAGGAGCAATTCACGGTGCGTGGTGGTGTGCCGGCCGCGATCGTCGTTGGCGATCGCCGACGTCTCCAGCGTGTCCTTGCCCAGAAGCCAGTTGGCGATCGTCGATTTACCCACGCCCGAGGAGCCGACGAGCGCAATCGTGACCTCTGGACCGAGGTAGCGCACCAGTTCCTCACCGCCGCGCCGTTCGAGCGCGCTCACCCGCGCCACCGGTAGCCCGAGCGCGGCATTGCCGAGTGTGCCGAGCAGAGCCTCCACGTCGTCGCACAGGTCGGTCTTGTTCAGCACCAATACGGGCGAGGCGCCGCTGTCCGAGATCGCCGACAGATAGCGCTCGATGCGGCGCGGATTGAAATCCGCATTGGCGGACGTGACCACGAACACCAGGTCGATGTTGGCGGCGATCACCTGAGGCTCGGAGCGCGCCGCGGCGACCTTGCGGACGAAGCAACTCTTGCGCGGCAGCACGCCGGCCACGCGCAGATCGCCGTCGAGCACCACCCAGTCCCCCACCGCAGGTAGATCGAGCCGGTTTTGCGCCTGGTGCCGCAGCCGCCCCGTCGGCTCGGCCCAGCAGGGCCCGTCGCTCTTCACCACCTGGTAGGCGCCGCGGTGTTCGGCCACGACCCGCGCCGGCTGCAGCGCGGGATCCTTCTGGGCCGCCTGGAACTGCGCCAGGTGAACCTGGAGCGAGGCGTCCCAGCCGAATGCTTCGAGTTGCACGTGAGTTGACTCTGGAGGGCTCGGAGCGGCCGGACCAGTGAAAGAAATGAGGGGTGCCCTGCGGCCGGTCAAGCCGGAAAAAGGTGGAGTCACCCCCCGTGGATGCCCGATCGAGGTGCGGGTCGCGCGGGCGCGGCGGACGCTCCAGAGCCACGGCCCGCCACGAGTGGTGCGCAGAATGCCGCCGCCGAGGAGGCGAATTTGCGCCTCGGAGCCCTCGAGTGGCTTGCCAGACCGGGGGCGTCGGGGGTAGCTCGACTCGGAAATTCCCATGAGCCTGCTCAGCGCCCACGACGTCGAAAAGAATTACGGAGCCCATCGGGTGATCGCCGGCGTCTCGGTGACGCTCTCGGACGGCGAGCGCGTCGGGCTCGTGGGCAACAACGGCTCGGGCAAGACCACGCTGGCGCGCGTGCTCGGCAAGATCGATCCGGCGGACGTGGGCACGGTCATGCAACGTCGTGGCAGCCGCATCGGGTATCTGCCGCAGGTGCCGCAGCTCGACGAGTCGCTGACCGCGATCGAGGCGGCCTCGCGCGGGCTCGAGCGCTGGCAGTCCGTGCGGCACGAGTATGACCTGTTGAGCCAGAAGCTGGCGGCGTCCGGATCGGGGACCGCGGAGAGCAGCCAGGCGCTGCTCGATCGCCAGGCGGAGCTCACCTCCCAGATCGAGCAGATGGGCGGCTGGGATCAGGAGCACCGCGCCAGCGCCATCCTGCAGCAGCTGCACGTCGTCAACGTCGACGCCAAGGTCGGGACCCTGAGCGGCGGGGAGCGGCGGCGGGTCGCGCTGGCAGCTCTGCTCGTGGCGGAGCCGGATGTGCTGATTCTGGATGAGCCCACCAACCATCTGGACACGGACAGCATCGACTGGCTCGAGACCTATCTCGAGGACAGCTTTCAGGGCGCGCTGCTCGTCATCACCCACGATCGCTACTTTCTGGACCGAGTGGTCAAGCGCACGTGGGAGGTTCACGACGGCCTGGTGCAGGCCTACGAGGGCGGCTGGGAGGCGTTTCTCACGGCCAAGGCAGAGCGGGAGGCGCTCGAGGCTCGCACCGAGTCAAACCGTCAGAACTTCCTGCGCACGGAGCTCGAGTGGTTGCGCCGTCAGCCCAAGGCGCGCGGCACCAAGCAAAAGGCCCGCATCGGGCGCGCGGAGGAGGCGCTTGGTCCCGGGCCGAAGGCAGCTCAAGCCTTGCGCATCGAGACGAACTCGCAGCGCCAGGGCTCAGAGGTGCTGGAGCTCAAGGGCATGAGTCTGCAACGCGGCGACCGCATGGTGGTCCGCGAGCTAGATCTGATCGTGACCCCGGGGGAGCGCATCGGGGTATTGGGCTCGAACGGAGCGGGCAAGACGAGCCTCTTGCAGGTGATCACCCAGCAGCTTGCTCCCACGTCGGGCACGGCTCGGCTCGGCAAAAATACGAAGATCGGCTACTTCGCCCAGACTCGCACCGAGCTCGACGAGTCCAAGACGGTCGCGGAGAACGTGGCCGGCCTGCGCACGATGCTCTCGATCGGCGGACGCGAGGTGAGCATCTACAACTATCTCGAGCGCTTCATGTTTCGCGGCGAGGAGATCAAGAAGAAGGTCGGCGTGCTGTCGGGTGGCGAACGGGCGCGCGTGGCGCTGGCCAAGCTCCTGCTGCAGCCCGTGAACCTCTTGCTCCTGGACGAGCCCACCAATGATCTCGACATCATGACGATGGGTGCGCTGGAACAGATGTTGTGTGAATTCGCCGGCTCGGTGCTGGTGGTGAGCCATGACCGGTACTTCCTCGATCGCGTGGCCACCTCGATCCTGGCGTTCGAGGGGGACGGGCGTGTGGGGCGCTATGTGGGGGACTACTCGACGTACTCGCGCCTGCGCCTGCAGCGCGAGCGGGCCGCCAACGCCGCCCCCGAGCCCGCCAAGGTAGCGCCCGCAGCAGCGGCCGAAGCGCGGCCGCGAGGGGTCAAGCTCAGCTACAAGGAGAGCCGGGAGTTGGCCGAGATCGAAGACACCATCGCGGCCGCCGAACGCGAGGTGGCGCGGCTGGAGCAAGAGCTGGGGGATCCCGAGTTGTATCGGCGAGACCCTGCGCGAGCGGCGCAGCTCGGTCAACAGGTCCTGGATGCACGTCAGAAGGTGCAAACGCTGATGGACCGCTGGCAGGAGCTCGAGTCCAAGAAGGAAGCCTCGCTCAACGGCTAGACCGCGTAGCGCTCGACCAGGCGATCCATCAGCTGGTCCACCGTGGGATTGACCGGCTCGAAGTTGGGATTCTGCGCGTAGAATGCGACGATTTCCTCGGCGCCGCGCGCGAACGGAATGGTGCAGGTAAAGCCGGGCACGAAGCGCTTGATCTTGGTGTTGTCGAAGATCACGCTGTGCGTCTTGTCCCCGAGCAGCCCCGCACCCCAGTCCGGGTGCTCACGGGCGATGATCGCCGACGGCACGTGCACGATCCGCGGTGTTACGCCCGCCGCACGGGCCACTGCGCCGACAATCTCGTTCCAGGTCAGCACCTCGTCGGAGGTGATGTGAAAGGTCTCTCCGACGGCTTTGGGGTTGCCGAGCAAACCGACGAAGCCCTTGGCAAAATCGCGGTGGTGCGTGAGCACCCAGAGCGACGTGCCATCGCCGTGGAGGATCACCGGTTTGCCGCGCTTGAGCCGATCGAGCACGGTGTAGCCGGCTTGATAGGGGTCGAACGGCAGCAGCGTCTTGTCGTAGGTGTGGGACGGTCGAACGATCGTGCTGGGGAAGCCGTTGTCGCGGTAGGCGCGCATCAGCAGCTCTTCGCAGGCGATCTTGTTTCGCGAGTATTGCCAGTGTGGATTGTGAAGCGGCGTCGACTCCGTGATGGGCCAGTTGTCGACCGGCTTCTTGTAGGCCGAGGCCGAGCTGATGAAGAGAAACTGGCGGGTGCGACCCGCAAACAGTTCGCGCGCGGCCTGGATGTTCTCCGGCACGAAGGAGATGAAGTCCGCGACGGCGTCAAACTCCAGATTGCCGAGCGCGCGGCGGGCGCTGGCCGCGTCTCGGATGTCACCGGAGAGGACCCGGGCGCCCTTCGGGATCGGCCGTGGCGAGCGCCCACGGCACAGGAGATAGAGCTCGATGCCTCGTTCGAGCGCCAGCTCCGAACAGGCGGAGCTGATGATGCCGGTGCCACCGATGAAGAGAACGCGCATGCTTCAGCCTCTACGAAAGGCGCCTGGGGGCGTCAACCGCAGGGCGGGCCCCAGCCTTGACAGTGGCCGGATTACGTCTGATAAGCACAGGGCAATTTTCGGGTAATCCAGTCGTGCCGGTGTCGTTTCCTCCGCGCGTGATGCGAAATGTTGATGTCGCTGCACGGGGCGCGCGACGGTCACCTGGCAGTTACACGGCGCTCGCAGCGGGCGTAGCGGCGATGCGGGTCGTGGTGATGGCCCGAGGTATCGCATGGCCGGGCCTCGCAGCATGAGGGCGGGTGCCGCGAGCCGCGACGGGCGCCCGGCGCGTGTGGCCCTGGCTGCGGCAGTGGCCTGCGCCAGCGTCGCTGGAGCTGCGCGAGCCAACGGCCCCATCGCCCAGAACGGTGAGGCGATCACCACCAGCCGCTATTCGATCGATCTATTCCAGGGCCCGGTGTTCGCGGGCTCGCGCGTGACGTCGCTCGGCGGTGCGTACGTGGCGATCGCGTGGGACGTGGATGGGATGCTGCAGAACCCGGCGGCGCCCGCGGTGCGGCCCTTCTTCTCCGTCACGAACTTCGATTATTGGCTGGGCTTCGGCATCACGTTCCCGGGTTCTCTCGAGAACATGGACTACTTCAATACGGGCAGCAAAACGCAGATCCCGAACTCGCCGACCAGCATGGTGTTCATGACGCCGGCGGCGATGTTTCAGTTTGGGGCCTTTGGCTTTGGCGTCAATCTGGAGCTGCAGAACTACGGCCTCGGCAACGTGACCTCGAGTGAGGGCGTGACGGCTCGCCTGTCGACGGCGTTCAACGTCGTGCACATTCAGGCTGCGTACGCCTTCGACCGGGGGGAGCTGGTGCTGGGCATGGGCTCGAGAATCCTGGACATGGAAGTCCGGACCAGGGAGGAGAGCCAGTCGAGCAGCATCGCTCTGCAATCGATCGGCACCGGGATCGAGATCGGCGCGCTGTGGAAGCCGCGCGGGGAACGCTTCAGCTTCGGGGGCGCCTTCCGCTCGGCCATCAATACAACGACGAGCTTTTCGGACGCGGCCGTGATCAACGACGCGGGGGACGTCGTGTTCGCCACGGATCTCGGGCAGTTCTATCTGCCCACGCAGGCCATCTTGCCGTGGGACGTGAATCTGGGCGTCGCCGTGGAGATCGGTGCCGATCCGCTGAACAAGCCCTGGATGTCCGAGCGGCACATCGCGGAGCGCACGGAGTTGCGCGTGCGGCTGCGCATGCTCGAGCGCCAGGATGCGCTCGATGCCGAGCTCGCCAGCGCCACGAGCGATCAGGAGCGCAAGGCCATCCTGGCCCGCTACGCGCCGCTCGACGCCGAGGACCTGGCGGAGATCGATGCAGCGCGGACGGCGGCCTACTGGGCCATTCAGGAGCGGCTGGCGAGGGCCGCGCGCCGGCATGTGGTGTTGGCGGCGTCGGTGCTGGTCTCGGGGCAGGCGGACAACGCGGTCGGCATCGAATCGTTCCTGTCGCAGACCGTCAACCGCTCGGGAAAAGACACCTCGGTCTCGCTTCGGCTCGGCGCCGAGATGGAGGTCATCCCGGATTGGGTGAAGGTGCGCACGGGCACGTACCTCGAGCCGACGCGCTTCGATACCAGCGCGCCCCGGGCTCACTACACCGGGGGGTTCGACGTGCGGGCGGTGAACTGGAACGTCTTTGGGCTATGGCCCGACGACTACATCTGGCGCGTTGGCGTGGGCGGGGACATCTCTCACAACTACTCCTCGGTCAGCGTGACCATCGCTGGCTGGTACCCGCGCCACAAGGGCAACGTGGACCTGCCCACCAAGCCGGGGCTCCCCGAGAGGCCCTAGACCCACCTCGCGGCGTGAGGGGAGCTCTCTCCGCCGGGCAGGGCAGGGCCCGCCCCGGGGGCCACCCGCCTCAGTGGCGCTGCGGCAGCGGCAGCGAGAAGCTTTCCAGGAGGCCGCCCGGGCAGAGCGCGCCGAGCGACAGGCATTTCACCTCGACCTGCAGAGCGTCCTCGCGCTCTGCAATCACGAGGTAGTGGAAGGCTCGCGGCGCCCCGCTGGGCGCCGTGTATACGGGAGCAGGGGTGCCGTCGGGGGCTGGATCGTACTCGACGCGCGGGCCGCCGCCGCCCCCGCTCACGATCAACGCCTTGCCCCCCACGCTGAACCGCTCGTAGCCGTGCACGTGCGCGCTGAGCCAGGCCACGGTTTTTGGGGCACGCAGGAAGGGAGGCAGCAAGGTCGAACGGAGATAGCGATCCCCCTGGCGCCCGTGGCCATTGGTGTACGCCGGATGATGGCTGAAGACGAGCACCCCCTGGGTCGCCGGATCCCGTTCGAACTCGGCGAGCGAGGCTTCGAACCAGCGCGCCTGTTCTTCGGCAAGTGATCCATCCAGATTCGAATCGAGCCAGACCAGGCCGAGCCCCTGGTGCCGCCGCGCGTAATAGGTGTGCGGCGAGAGTGCGGGGAAGCGCTGGCGTGCGTGCTCTAGCGCAACCGTGTCCGAGCCCCAGTAGTCGTGGTTGCCCAGCACAGGAAGGATCGGGATCCGCCGCTCGTGGAGCGGGGACATCAAGAGGTCGAAATAGTGCCACTCGGCGTCCGAGGCGCCGTACACGACCAGGTCTCCGAGGTGCACGAGCAGCGAGGGATGCTCCTCCCCCGCCATGCGCGCAATCAGGGCGCGCCGCGCGGCCTCGTTCTGTTCGCGCCCGATCAGTCGCTCGAGCCAGAAGGTGCGCTGCGTATCTCCGAGCACCAGGATCGGGCCCTGTTCGGAGACCGTGGCGCTCGCGGGTGGCGCGGGCGGGGGCAGCGGCGGTTCGTCACAGGCGAGGCTGGCCGCAGTCAGCAGCGCCGGGAACAGGGTCCTGGCTCGGTGGAGCACCGAAGCGGCGAGCGCACGCGGCGCTCGGCCTGCCGACGGCATGCGGCAACCAGGCCCCAGGATCGGCATGCCCCAAACTAGTGCCACGGAACAATCCAGCCAAGCGATGGGAATTTTCGCTGCCTGCCGGGGAGCGAGGGCGCCACAATTCCCGGCTTGCCAGCGCCGCTCGGCTCTGCTTTCGTGCCAGCCGTGCCCCGCGCTCCGTCCGATGAGCGGCCGCTCGCGGAGGCCCCCGAAGAGTGGGCCCGGGCGCTCGGCATCTCCGAGGCCGCCACGCAACTGTTCGCCGCCAGCGACGTGGTGGATCTGCACGTCGACTCGTTCATCTGGACGCGGCTGCTCGGCTATGACATCGGCAAGCGGCATCGCCCGAGGCTGCTGCGCGGCTGCTTTCTGAATCAGGTGGATCTGCCGCGGCTGCGCAGCGTAGGCGTGACGGGCGCCATCTGGGTGATCACGACCAACCCGCTGCGCAGCGGCGCCGGCCGCGCGCGCGCGTTCGAGGCGAATCTGGCACGCCTGCGGGCCCTGCTCGCGGCGCAGCCCGGAGCGCGGGTGGTGCGCACGCACGCGGAGTACGTGGCCGCTCGCAGCGCGGGCTGCCACGCCGCGTTTCTCGGCATCCAGGGCGGAAATGCCATCGACGCCCACGGCGACCTCGGCGGGCTCTTGGCCGAGGGCTGGGTGTTGCGCGTCACTCTGCTGCACCTGGCCAACTCGGGCCTCGGTCAAACGAGCTCGCCGCTGGGGCTGGTCAGGGGCTCGCGGCGCCAGCCGCGGCGCGCGCAGGAGTACATCGAAGCGTTGAATGCGGCGCGCGTCTTCGTTGACCTCGCACACATCAGCCGGGCGGGGTTTTTCCAGGCGCTGGAGGTCCACGATCGCACACTCCCGGTGCTGGTTACGCACACCGGAGTCGCGGGCGCGTATCCTCACTGGCGCAACCTGGACGACGAGCAGTTGCGGGCGATTGCCGCCAGCGGCGGCACGGTGGGCGTCATGTACCATTCGGGCTTTCTCGGCGACCCCATGTTCCGCGGCCGGGCTGACTCGATCGTGCGGCACCTGGAGCACATCATCCAGGTCGTGGGGGAGGATCATGCCTCGCTCGGCAGCGACTGGGACGGAGCGATCGTCACGCCTCGAGACATGCCCACCTGTCTCGAACTGCCGCGCCTGGTCCAGCTGATGCTCGATCGCGGCTGGGGCGAAGGCCGCATTCAGAAAATCCTGGGGCAGAATTTCCTGCGCTGCCTGCGCGCACTGCGCGGTTGAGCCGGGCCCGGTACTCGTGCCTCGATTCGACGCAGGCGAGGGACTAGGTCATGGTTGGGAGTGGAGGCCATGCAGCCAGCGCACTATGACTTTCTGATCGTCGGCTCCGGCTTCGGCGGCAGCGTGTCCGCCTTGCGCCTGGTGGAGAAGGGCTATCGAGTCGCCGTGCTCGAGCAAGGGTCCGATTTTGGGGCGGGGGATTTTGCCAAGACCAACTGGGACCTCCGAAAATGGCTGTGGATGCCGCGGCTCGGCCTGCGCGGCATCATGCAGCTCCGCTTCTTTCGGCACGTCACCGTGCTGGCCGGCGCGGGCGTGGGCGGTGGCTCGCTCGGCTACGCCTGTACCCTGCCGACGCCCAAGCCGTCCTTCTTCCGGGCGCCGACCTGGGCGCACCTCGCGGACTGGCAGGCGGAGCTCGGACCGCACTACAAGACGGCCAAGCGCATGCTCGGTGTGGCGCGCGTGCCCCGCTTGTTTACCGCCGATCGCCTGCTGCAGCAGGTCGCGCGCGCGCGCGGGCAGGCGGACAAGTTTCAGATCCCGGAAGTGGGCATCTATTTTGGCTCGGCGGGTCAAGCCGCTTCGGATCCCTACTTTGACGGAAGGGGCCCGGAGCGGCACGGTTGCCGCTTCTGCGGCGCGTGCATGACGGGCTGCCGGCACGACGCCAAGAACACGCTCGACAAGAACTACCTGTACCTGGCTCGCCAGCGCGGCCTGGTGCTGCATGCCGATACCGAGGTCACCGAGGTGCGGCCGGAGCGGGCGGGCTATCGAGTGGTGGCGCTTTCCGGTCGCTCTGGCTTTGCGTTTGCGCGGCGGCGTGTCGAATTCCACGCCGAGCGCGTGATTTTCGCGGGCGGCGCGCTGGGCTCGGTGGAGCTGCTGCTGAAGCTGAAAAAGCGCGGCATTCTGCCCAAGCTCAGCCCCACGTTGGGCAGTCGCGTCCGCACCAACGAAGAGTCGCTGGTCGGGGTCACCCTCAAATCGCGCGAACGCTCGCTGAGTGAAGGCGTCGCCATCGGCTCGATGCTGGAGACGGACGAGCGTTCCCACCTGGAGGTGGTCCGCTACGGGGAGGGCTCCGGGTTCTGGCGGCTGCTGATCCTGCCGTACGTGGCAAAGGACGTGCCGGGACCGATCAAGGTGCTCTATGCCTTGCTCAGCGTGCTCTTGCACCCGCTGCGATTTCTGCGCGCCTGGCTGGTGCCCGACTTCGCCAAGTTCACCGCCATCCTTCTGTATATGCGCGGCTACGAGGGCACGCTGCGCTTCAAGTTGCGCCGGGGCCTGTTCGGCCGTGTCATGGGCAGTGCGCTCGATGGCGGGCCGAAGCCTCGCGCCTACATGCCCGAGGCCTCGGAGCTGATCTCCCAGTACGCCTGGGAGGCGGACGGCGTCCCGGTGTCCATGTTCTCGGAGACGCTGCTGAACGTGCCGACGACCGCACATCTGCTGGGCGGCTGTTGCATGGGCGCGGACGCACGCAGCGGGGTCATCGATACGCAGCATCGCGTGTTCGGGCACCCGGGGCTGTACGTGATCGACGGCTCGGCGATCTCCGCCAACCCGGGTGTGAATCCGAGCCTGACCATCACCGCCCTGGCGGAGCGGGCGCTCAGCTTCATTCCGCCCAAAGCAGAGCTGGCCCGCCCAGACGCCGAGGTCGCCAAGGCTTCGGACGGAAGTTCAGTGGGTTGATGGAACCAGGAGCCCTGGGCGCGCCTGGCGCCCTGGGCGGTTCGCCCGTCACTTCAGCGAGGTGAGCTCACACAGGCGCGCAGCAGCGTGCTCCAGCGTGCTGTCGTTCTTGGCGAAGCAGAAGCGGACGATGCGCTGCTCGGGCTGTTTCTCGTAGAACGGCGAGACCGGGATCACGGCCACGCCGACTTCCACGGCCAGCCGCCGCGCGAACTCCAGATCAGGATCACTGGAGAGCTCGGAGTAGTCGGCCAGCTGAAAATACGTGCCCGCGACCGGCAAGAGGCGCAGCCGCGAGGGGGCCAGCAAGCGAGCAAAGCGATCGCGCTTCTCCTGATAGAAGGCCGGTAGCTCGCGCAGCAGGTGGGGGTGGGTCTCGAGCAGGTCGGCAAAGGCATGCTGTGCGGCCGTCGAGGTGCTGAAGGTGACGAACTGGTGCACCTTGCGCAGCTCGGCGGTGAGCTGCGCCGGCGCCGCCACCCAGCCCACCTTCCAGCCGGTGGTGTGAAAGGCCTTGCCGAAGGAGCCGACCACGAAGCTGCGCTCGCGCAGGCCGGCGTGGCGGAGCAGGCTCTGGTGCTCGCGGCCGTCGTAGACGATGTGCTCGTACACTTCGTCGGAGAGCACGAACACGCCCGTGGCATCGAGCAGCCGATGCAGCTCTGCGAGGTCGCCCGGCTCCAGCACTGCGCCGCTCGGATTGTTCGGGAAGTTGAGCACGATGAGGCGCGTGCGCGCACCGATCGCGTCCTTCAGCCGCTGCCAGTCGATGCGGTACTCGGCCGACAGCGGCAGGTGGATGACTCGGCCGCCCTGCAAGAGCACCGCCGGTTCGTACGAGTCATAACAGGGATCGAAGACGATCACCTCGTCGCCCGGGCGCACCACGGCGGTGATGGTATCGAACAGCCCTTCGGTGGCGCCGTCCGTGACGGTGATGTTGGCCTCGGCGTCGAGCACGGCGCCATAGTCCCGAGCGAGTTTCTCCGCGATCCGCTGTTTGAGGCGCGGCACGCCGGCCATGGGCGCATATTGGTTCTTCCCGGCGCGGACATGGCGTTGCAACGATTCGGCGAACGCGGCGGGTGGCTCAAAATCGGGAAAGCCCTGACCCAGGTTCAAGGCGCCGGTCTGCTCGGCCAGCCGCGACATGACCGTGAAGATGGTGGTGCCGACGCTGGGCAGCTTGGAGTCGAGGTGTGGCATGCGACTGAATCGGGGGGCAGGGGACGGCCTAGACGGGCTCGCTCGGTCGTGCAGGCCAGCGTAGGCCGCCGGCGGGGACATCGCTGGGCACGCAGTACAGCTCCCCCGCCGCAGCGCTGAGCACGTCGAGATCGACGCGGGCCAGCGCCAGCCAGGCGTGCGCTCGTTCGCTGTATGCGCGCGACGTCAGGCTGCCGATGGGCTGCCCCGCGCCGGTCACGAGCTGGGCCCCCACCGGTACCGCTGCCTCCGCCGGCGCCGCGATCGCGAAGAGCCGCTGGCTCTTCTTCACCTTGCCGCGCATGTCCTGCATGCACACCACCTCCTGTCCGAGGTAGCAACCTTTCGTCCAGCTCACGGCGCGCCGATCCAGGGCGGCCTCGTGCGGGCGGTCGCGGCCGTCGAAATCACTGCCGAACTCCGGCAGGCCACGCTCGAGCCGCAGCCGCAGCCAGTCGTCGTCGGAGAGCAGCTGCTCGCGGCACGCCTCGCTCAGCTCCGCGGCGCGCTCCGCCGCCACCACCAGCCCCGCGCCTCCCAGGCCCGTCCAATCGAGCGCTCCCGCGTGGCCCCCGAAGCGTTCGGCCAGGCCGCGCGCGCGCTCCGCCGCCCGGGGCCCGTGCAGGGCGAACCAGCGCTGCGCGCTCTCGGGGCGCGCGAGCTCCGCGTCCTCCATGATCAACATGCGGCCAAGCTCGGGCTCGATCTGGTCGAGCGTGCCGGGCGCGAGCGCGAGCCAGAGCGCGTCGGTGGCCGCGACCACCCAGAGCACGCTCTGGATCTTGCCCTGGCGATTCAGGACCAGCCCCCACGTCCCGTGGCCGGGCTCGATCTGCCCGACCTGGCAGGTCACCAGCCCCTCCAGCCAGGATCGCCGCTCCGCACCCGTCACGATCAGGGTCTCGTGGCCGCGGCACTCGACGAGTACGGCATCGGTTCGCGCGAGCTCGCTCCGGCTGGTCATCTTCTTCGATATATTGGACCCGCGAGGGATGTCCAGCCCCGGACCGGCGGCTGGAGGCCAACTGGGGCACTAGTTGCTGCGCTTCTCCGCTTTGACTACACCCCGCGGCATGAAGCCGCTCGATCTCACGAGTCGTTGGATCCTGGTGACCGGAGCCTCCTCGGGCCTGGGCCGTGAGCTAGCGCGGGTGCTGGCCCGCGACCATGGCGCCAACCTGGTCGTGGTGGCGCGGCGCCGCGAGCGGCTCGAGGAGCTGTCGAGTGAGCTCGAGACCCAATACGGGGTCTCGGTGCGGGTGATCGCGGCGGATCTGGGGCAGATCTCCGAGGTCAATCGCGTGTTCGGGGAAGCGACTGCGGACACGCCCCTGTACGGCGCGATCCTCAACGCCGGCATCACCCACTTTGGCAACTGGGACGAGTTGAGCTGGGAGGAGTACGAGCGCATGCAGGCGCTCAACGTGACCAGCGTCGTGCGCATGACGACGCTGCTCTTGCCGTACCTCGAGCAGCGCCGCGAATCCGGGGGTCTGATGCTGGTCGCCAGCATGGCCGGTATCGTGCCCACGCCGTACCAGACCGCGTATTCGGCGACGAAGGCGTTCTTGGTGCACTTCGGCGCCGGGCTACACCATGAGATGTGGCCGAGGGGGGTGAGCGTCACGACCTTCGTGCCCGGCGGGATCGTCACGGAGATGACGGACGGCGTCCGCTTCAACGATCTCAGGTCCTGGTTGATGCCGGCGGAGCGCTGCGCCAAAGAGGCGGTGCGCGCGTTTCGGGAGCGGGCCTACGTGTTCAGCCCCGGCTTTGTCTATCGCTGGGGTTCGGCGGTCACGAAGCTCTTGCCGCAGCGCTTTTTCATCGGGCGCCTGGCAGAGCAGTACCGAAAATCGCTGGAGCGCAACCGCACGTCGTAGCGCGCCAGCTCAGGGGCGGCGCGCGGGAGGCCGCTCCGGGCGCGGGCAACAGCCCGGGGCACAGACGCTGGGCGGCGCGGGCAGGGGCCCGACGCCGAGCGGCGCGTCGCCCGCCATCCGTTCCAGCACCAGCGAGCGGATCATCTCCACGAAGCGCGGATGGGTGCCCACCGTGGCGGCTCGCTGCATGGGCAGCCCGAGCTCCTGGCAGAGGTGCCGCGCCTCTTCGTCCAGATCGTACAGGACCTCGACGTGATCGGAGAGAAAGCCGATCGGCGCGATCAGGAGGCCCGCGACGCCCTGCCCGTGCAGCTCGCGGATGTGATCGAGAATGTCGGGGGCGAGCCAGGGCACTTCCGGCGGCCCGCTGCGGCTCTGCCATACGAGATCCCAGTGGGGGTGACCGAGCCGCTCCGCGAGCCACTGCGAGTTGCTGAGCAGCTGGCGCTGATAGTCGCAGCTGCGCGCCATCGACAGCGGGATGCTGTGCGCGGTGAAAGCGATACGCGCGCGGCCGAGGGCCTCGCTGCCGAGCTCGCTGCGCAGCGCCTCCCAGCTGGGGCTGAGCTGGGCGAAGCAGGCATCGAGAAACGCCGGATGATTGAAGAAGCGCCGCAGGACCTCCACGCTGGGAGGGTCCGTCATCGCCGCGCGCGCCCGCTCGATGTCCTCCAGGTATTGCCGGCAACCGGAATACGAGCTGTACGCGGACGTGATGAAGCACAGGACGCGGCGGTGGCCCGCCGCCTGGATCTCCGCCAGGGTATCGCCTAGCAAGGGCGCCCAGTTGCGGTTGCCGAAATAGATGGGCAGCTCGATGCCGTGCGCCGAAAAGTCCCGCCGGAGCGCCGCGATCAATGCCCGGTTCTGGTCGTTCAGCGGGCTCTTGCCGCCCAGGTGGTGGTAGTGCTCGGCCACGCTGAGCAAGCGTTCGCGCGGGACACCGCGGCCGCGCGTGACGTTTTCCAGAAATGGCAGGATGTCCTCCGGGCGTTCCGGGCCGCCAAAGGACAGCAGCAACAAGGCGTCGTAATCGTGCTTCATGGTTTGCTGGGGGGCGGGCTCGCGGAGCCCAACTGATCCCGCAGGAACAGGTACGCAGCGGACAGTCCGCGGTCCGGGCCCGCACTGGGATCGTGAGGCACGCTGCGCGCGACGCCCAGATGCGTCGGGGAGATGCCCGGGTCTTCATTGCCGCTGGCCGCCGCTGGCGCGGGGCTTTCGGGCCCCGACGCGGCCGGTGCCGCGCGGCCCTCGGAGGGCAAGTGATTCTCGAGATCATGCTCGCGCAGCACGGTGATCGTGCCGTCCTCGGACAGGGAGCTGTCCACGCTGACGTCGGGCAGGATGCCGTCGACCTGGATGGCCCTGCCCGCGGGCGTGTAGTAGCGCATGGTCGTGAGCCGCAGGCCGCCCCCGCCCGGCAGATCGATGATGGATTGCACCGAGCCCTTACCAAACGTGCGCGCGCCGATCACGGTCGCCCGCTTGTGATCCTGCAGAGCGCCCGCGAGCAGTTCCGAAGCGCTGGCGCTAAACTCGTTGACCAGTACCACCATCGGGCAATCCTGCAGGGAACCGGCTGCGCCCGCCCGCACCTCGTCCACGACACGGCCTCGATGCCGGGTGGAGTACACGGTACCGCCGCGCAGAAACTCGTCCGCCACGGCGGAGGCTGCAGCCACCAGGCCGCCGGGGTTGTTGCGCAGATCGAGCAGCACGCCGTCGATCTGACCCATGCGGCGGCGCAGCTCGCCGATCGACTCGAGCAGCTCGGTGTCGGTCTTGGACTGAAACTGCTTGATGCGCAGGTACGCGATGCGCCCGGCCAGATCCGCGCCGAGCACGCTGGAGACTTCGATCACCTCGCGCGACAGGGTAAAACGCAGCAGGTCCTCGCGCCCAGGGCGGCGTACCGCCACCAACACCCGCGTGCCCGCCGGGCCGCGCATCAGCTTCACCAGATCGCTGGCGTTCTTGCCGCCGACGGCGAGACCGTCGATCGACACGATCTGATCGCCTGCGATCACGCCCGCGCGCTCCGCGGGCGAGCCGCCGATGGCGGAGATCACGGTGACTCGGTCGTTGCGAAAGTCGACCTCGACACCGATACCGGCGAACTCTCCGCGCGTGTCGTCCTGCAGCACCTTGAAGTCGCGCGCGGGCAGGTACGCCGAGTGCGGGTCGAGCTCCGCCACCATGCCCTTGATGGCGCCGCCGAGCAGCCGCTCCCGATCGACGGCGTCCACGTATTCGTTTTCGATCAGCACGAGCACGCGCGCCAACTGGTCGACCACCGAATACGGGCCATCCGCGAGGGCAGCGCGGCCGAGGTTGGCCGTGACGGCGCCTCCCGCAAAAGCGCTCAGCGTGAGCAACGCCAGACTGAAGATGCGCCGGGGCGGCAGGGGCAAACCGCGGTAAAGACGTCGAAACGGCGTCAACGGGGAGGGCATGAGGGTTCCTGGCCTACGGGTCGGTGACGTCATCCAGTTTCCCACAGATTTGGACGCGTTTCGCTAAGCATGCGAAATAGTGAGCTACCAAGCTTGCTTCGCCCCCAGAGTTCGGCATTAATTTTCGGCCACCTTTAACTTCATCGTCAAAGGTGTCGTCTTGGTCAGCACAGCCAACTATACGAGGTCCAGGCACATGGGTGAGAACCAAAACTCCGGTAAGGGCAGCGACAAGCGCAAGCAAAGCCTCTATTTCCCCGAGTCTATGCTGCAAGAAATCAAAGATGAGGCGGCTCGGCTCGACCGGTCCCTCTCTTGGATCGTGCAACGCGCCTGGAAGACAGCACGGCTCGAGATCAGAAAAATTCCGAGCGTGAACGACATCGAGGAAGAGGAGCCGATCGCCGCCAAGTAGCGGTGGCGGCCGCGCCCTGACGGGCGCGCGGCTCTGAGCCTGGGCGCATCACCCAGGCGGAGCACTACGAGCGGGCTGCGTCGTGCGGCCAGTATCCGCTCGTGACTCGAGCGTGACGCGATCCGGCGTGCACGGGATCAGGCTTTACCGAGAGAGATATGGGTGTCGTAGGCCGTTCCGAGGAATCCGCCGGCGAGGAAGGGTCTGCCGAGGCCGTGTCGAGTGAAGCCGCGTCCGGCGAAACCCTGGCAGTTGCGCTCGTCGGCGAGCTGCTCGGGCTCCTGGCACACGACCTTCGCAACCCACTCTCGGCGTTGCACAGCAATCTGGGCTACCTGGATGCTGTGCTCGCCTCCGAGGAGGGCGAGGCCCGTGAAGCCGTCGTCGACGGAGTCGTGTCTTGCGACGGCCTCTCCCACGTGATCGACAACGTCGATCTGTTGGGGCAGATCCTGCGCGGCAACCTCCACGTTCAGCGCGGCTCCTCGCCGGCGGCCGCGCTGATCGCAGGCGCGGTGGAGCGCTGCCAATCGGCGGCGCGCAGCCACGGCCTGACGCTCGAGCTCGATGCCAAGGCGCGTCAACTGCACGTCGCGGTGGACGCGGGTCGGGACATGGCAACGCGCGCGCTCACCAACCTGATTCGCAATAGCATCCAACACGCCCCTCCTTCGACCACGGTGCAAGTGAGCGCCAAGCTGGAGGGGCGCCGCCTGTGTGTCTATGTGCGCGACTCGGGTTCGGCGCTGGTCGACGAGAACACGGAGAACGCCTTCACGGCCGAGGGTCAGGTGGCGGCCAAGGCACGGGCCAACAGCCGCTACAGTCGCGGCATGGGCCTGTACTGTGCGCGCATCGCTGCCCGCTTGTGCGGCGGTGAAGTGCGGGTGGTGAGCGGACCCAAGGGCAATACCTTCGAGCTCTCCTTGCCGCAGCTCGAGCCTCGTTAGTGGACACCCGCGGCGGCGCTCAGGGCTGAACGATCACGACGCTGTCGGGTTCGCGGTAGAGGATCTTGCCGGTTTCCCCCGGGCAGCCCCAGCACGAGCTGAAGTGCAAGCGCGGGCGAATATAGCCGTTGAACCCGAGCGCGATCGGGCCTGGCTCGCCTTGCATGATGAAGCTGGAGGCGAGTGCATAGGCTCCTTCGCCGAGCGCGTGGAACACCACCACGAACGAGGTGGCGGGCCCCGAGCGGGCAGTCACGACCAGAAATTCCGCGCCGCGCACCGGATTCCAGAGCAGCGGGGCCGTGCCAAAGAGGAAGCCCTGGCGATCGCCGGGACCTTTCGCCACGACCGCTTCGGCAGACCCCGGCTCCGGAAAGTAGCTCAGGTCCTGCGCCAGCGACGCGGTGATGGGGCTGCTCTCGAGCCAGCGGGCGAGCTCGGCGCTGGGGAGTTCCAGCTTCTGGAACGTCGTACCGAGGCCCGGGATGCTGACTTTTGCTGCGTTGGGCGCCCCATAGCAGCAGCGAAAGCCGACCTGGTCATTGCCTTCGAGCGGCGACGCGAGCGTCCGGTGGGCACAGCGATGCTGGGCGGCGGGCTCGGACGGGCTGGCACCTCGCTGCGCCGCCAGAGGCTCGGCGCCAGCCTCGCCGTCGTTGGCTGTCCATTCCAATAAACTGCCGAGAGCGTGCACGCCGAAGCCCGAGCGGCAACCGCCCGCCGCGAGCCCGCAGCTCGCGTCGAACTCGCTGCTGCCCGCAAAGGTCTGACTCTCGGGACCCTTGCATGCACGCTCCCACTCGAGCTCGGTGCACAGCCGGCCTTGCCGCGCTTCGCAGAGTTCTCGCGCGCGGGCGCGAGGCAATCCGGTGCGGGGCGCGGAGGCGCCATCGGGATAGGGCCAGGCGTCGATCGAGAACGGACCGAGCGCCACCCGCCCCAGCCGAGGCTCGATTTCGGGATGACGCTCGTGACGTCCGGGTTCGGTCCCGGCGCGGAAGTTCCCCTCCGGCACCCTGACGCGGGCATCCGGCGCAGCGCGGGCCGGGACGGGCGCGGCGAGACTCGGCGTCGGGGCGAGACCCGATGCGGCGACCTCGGAACGGGCCGGGGCGGGCGCCGTCTCGGTCGAGCAGGCAAGCGCGAGCAGGGCGCCGGCGACTGCCGAGAGGCCCCTGGGTCGACCGGTCGGGGATGACGACCATTTGCTGGGTTTTTCGATCGGTTGCACGGCCCGCCGGGAAAGGTTAGAGAGCCCGGCGTGGGCGAGCCAGCGCGGGACTACGCACGCATCGCGGCGCAGGCGCGCAGCGCGGCGCACGCTTTCGCTGCCGGCCTGGACGGTACGGAGCTCGTCCCGTCGGAGATCCGCGACCAGGTGCGGCAATGGCGCGAGCGGCTGCAGCGCCGAGGCGAGCAGCTGGATCTCGAGGGGTGGCTGCTCGGGCTGTTGACCCTCGCTTGTATCTCTCGCAGCGATCTTTCGGCTCCCGGGCATGTGGTTCGAGGTTTTTCCACTGCCGACGCGACGGATCAACCACGTTGACCGACCCGATGTCGAGCGCGGCAAATCGTGCGGTGGGGCCCGAGGTGGTCGTGCGCCTGTCCTATCGGCTGTATGACGCAGAGGGCGCCCTCGTCGAAGCGCCCGGTCCCGAGGAAGCGATCGAGTTCATCTACGGGGTGGGTCAAGCGCCGCCGGGTATCGAAAGCGCGGTAGAAGGGCTGCGGCTCGGGCAGAGCCGGCGCGTCCAGCTGCCGCCGGAGCAGGCGTTCGGCGAGCGCGACGAGAGCGCGGTCGTGGTCGTGGAAGCGAGCGAGTTGCCCGACGGAGCGAGCCTGGGCGATGAATTCGAGGCGGACCGAGACGACGGTGAGGTCGTGTTTTTGCGGGTAGTGGAGCTCGAAGAGGGGATAGCCCGCCTCGACGCCAATCATCCGCTGGCAGGTCAGACCGTCACTCTGGAGCTCGAGGTGCTGGGCACCCGGGTGGCCAGCGCCGCCGAGTTGCGCGAGGCGGAGCTGGACTTGGCCACGAACGGCTCGGCCGAGCAGCCCCACGTACTGGCGTCGCGCTTGCTGCGTCGAGATCGATCGACACCGGGCTCGGCCTGAGGTTCTAGCGCGGACTGGCGTCGAGCCAGCCGAGCGGATAGGTTAGGGGGGAAATTTTGGAGAAGTCGTATGAGCAAACCCGAAGAATTCAAGTTTGACAGCAGGGTTCGAGACCGCTTGCTGAGGAACCGCGCGCTGTCCGGCGCGGAAGTAAAGAAGCACCTCGACGCGCTGCCCGATCTGGAGGGCGAGTACGAGTTGCTGAACGACACTCCGCAGCCCGCCGTCACGCCGACGCGCGAGGTCAGTGAGGAGCCGCTGGTGTTCGACGGGATCCGTCGCCTGCACGCCCTGACCGATACGCATACGCCGCTGTCCAGCGGCCGCGCTGCGCCGCCCGCAGGCCTGGGCGCGCGGGAGCCCGTGGGGCGCCCGGTGGCCAGCTCTTTCGAGGCGTCGCGCGGAGCCAGTCCGGCGTTGCGTTCGGCGCTCATGGAATCGGAGATCTCCGGGGTCGGCGCCGGTGCCGTTTCGGCAGCGCTCGGCGCCATGGCGGCCGAGGCGCGCGGCGCTGCTGGCTATGCATCGCCGCCCCTGCCCTTGGTACCGGTGGCGCCGCCCTCGACGCCCGAGAGTGAGCCGCAGACGCCGCTGACGCTGCGCTCGGAAGCGGCGCCCGAGGGCTTGCTGGACGAGAATGCTCCCGCCAGCGCGGAGGCCGCGCATGCCCCCGCGGTTCCGCCGCCCCCCGCCAGCGGTGCCGTTGCCGACTGGGAAGCCCCCTACCCGGACAGTGAGGATCTCGGATGACCGAGCCCTCTCGTTCCGATGAGGGCCGGGAGGGCGAGGACGCGCTGCCGGCGATCGACTTTGCGACGTTTGTACTGTCGCTGAGCCACAGCGTTCTGGTTCACCTGGGGGACGCGCCCGATCCTTCGGGTGGGCCGGCGCGTCGCGACACGGCAATGGCCAAGCAGACGATCGATCTGCTCGGTGTGCTGCAGGAAAAGACGGTGGGCAATCTCAGCGGCGAGGAAGAGCGTTTGCTCGACCAGGTGCTCTACGATCTGCGGATGCGCTACGTGGAGGTTACTCGCTCGGCGTAATGCGCGGCAAGGCGTGCCCCGGCCGCGCTACGGGGCAGGAGCCGCCTCGCTCGGCGCTCCTGCGCCGTTGCCTGTTCTGGTGCTTGCTCGTCGCGCTGTGCCCCGGCTGCGAGCGGCTGCGGGAACGCTTCGGGCGCAGCGCCAGCGCCGAGCAGCCGGCGGTGGTGGTCAACGTGCCGCGCGGTCCCGAGACCGTGATCCTGCCGGGCGGGGTACAGGCGCCGGCGAGCTTTGCGGATCTCGCCGAGCGAGCGGCGCCGTCGGTGGTGTTCGTGCGCACCAATCAGACGCATCGCTATGGGACGCGGCGCGTGCTCGGCCGTGGTCTCGGCAGCGGCTTCATCATCGACCCGGACGGGTTGATTCTCACCAATCATCACGTGGTCGAAAATGCGGCGCGCATCGACGTCATGGTCGGCAAAGATCGGCGCCTGCGCGCTCAGATCGTCGGCGCCGATCCGCCCACGGATCTGGCCGTGCTGCGCATCGACGCGCGCGGCCTGCCGGCGCTCGAGCTCGGTGATTCGAACGCGTTGCGTGTCGGCGACTGGGTGCTGGCGATCGGCAACCCGTTCGGTCTCGCCAATACCGTCTCGGCGGGCATCATCTCGGCCAAGGACCGCACCACCGAAGACGTGCCCGGGCTCGACCCGCGCGGCTTCTACAGTTTTCTGCAGACCGACGCGAGCATCAACCCGGGCAACTCGGGCGGGCCGCTGCTCGATCTCGGGGGTCACGTGATCGGGGTGAACACCGCGATCAACGTCCAGGCTCACAAGATTGGCTACGCGATTCCGATCAACATGGTGCGGGAGTTGCTGCCGCGCCTGATCGGCCAGGGGCACATCGAGCGTGCCGCGATGGGCGCCGTCATCTCTTCGCTCAAGCCGGTGGACATGCCGCGCATCGGCATCGACAGCTTGAAGGGCGCTCTGGTTCGCCAGGTGACCGAGGGCGGGCCGGGGGCTCGCGCGGGCCTGGCCGTGGATGACGTGATCCTCGAGTTCAATGGCCGCGAGATCCCGGGCCCCTGGGCGCTGCGCTGGGCGATGAGCCTCGCGGGCGTGGGCAGCGTGGTCAAGCTGGTGGTGCGGCGCGTGACAGGCCAGCATCAGGAGCTCGAGGTGCGGCTCGGCGACGTCTCGGATCTGCCTCAGCTTCCCGAAGAAGAAGCGCAGCCGTAGCGGCGGCCTCAGCCGCCTCGCGCGATACGGTCCCCGTGTGCGGGCTAGCGCTCGTCGGCTTCGTCCGGAGCGGACTTGTCTAGATCGAGGATCTTGGTGTCCCCGACGTAGTTGCGCGTCTCGTAGCGCGTGATCTTCCCGATCTTCTGCACGATGCCGGCCATGCGCTGCGCCTGCTCCAGGATCACCTCGGCCGCGTCCCGGGGCGGCGCGCCCGGGGGCAACTGCTTCAAGAGCAGCTCGGAGTACCCGATCACCGCCGTGAGCGGCTGGTTGAGCTCATGCGCCGTCGTGCCCGCCAGCTCGGCGAGCGCCAGGCCCTTTTCCCGCGCGCGCAGTTCCTCCTGCGCGGTCGTCAGGCTCGATTCCATGCGCAGCTGCTCGCGGATGTCCGTGAAGATACCCACCGAGCCGAGCGCCTGCTCGCCGTCCATGATCAGCGCCGCCGACAGCTTGACGGGGATGGTCTCCGCGCGAGAGCCCATCATGTCGACGCGGTAGTCTTCGAGCCGGCGCGGCCCGCCATGCCCGGCGCCGCGGATCTCGTGCATCACCCGGCGGGCCACGCCCCTGGGATACAGCCGCTCGACGTTGAGCTTGCCGATGACGTCGCTCGGCTCGTAGCCGAAGATGCGCGCCGCCGCACGATTGAAGAGCAGCACGCGACCGGTCAGATCCGCCGAGACGATGGCGTCCACCGAGCTGTCGATCACGCGCGCCAGGAACTCGGTCGTGCGCCGGAGCTCCACCTCCGTGGCTCGCTCCAGCGTGACGTCACGGAACGTGAACAGTACGGCGCGTTCCGCCCGCAGCACGGGGCTGAAGGTGACGTTCAACACCAGTTCATTGGGGGTCTTGCTCGCGCGTGCCGACGCGGGCACGAAGCGAATGTCCACGCCGCGCGGGTACACGCCGGAGCGAAAGCCGCGCACGATGCTCGCGGCACGGCCGATCTCCTTGCGGCTCAGGAAGCGCAGCACACCGGCGCCGTCCAGCTCCGCGTTGGAGTAGCCCGTGATCTCGCTGGCGCGAGGGTTGGAGAACAGGATGCGACCGGCATGGTCGACCACCACCATGCCGTCCGCGGCGCTCTCGAAGAAATCGGCGTAGCGCTGAAAAAATTTGAGGCGATGCTCGACCCGGGCCCGATGCAGGCTGACCTGCTTCTTTTCATAGGAGAGCGATTCGCTCATCTGCGCATTGCGCAGCGTCATCGCCGCGGCGTTGGCGATCAACTCCAGGAGCGATCGCTCGCCCTTGGTGAAGGTGTGACCCGGTTTGGCGAACGTGTAGAGCACGCCGTGCGAATTGCCGTCGTAGCGGATGGGTACCACCGCCAGGCAGCGCTCCTTCTGCTCGGCCGCCGCGGGTGAGGTCGGCTCCGCGACGTCGAGCAGCAGTGTTTCACCGCTAGACAGCACCTGCTCCACCTCCGGGTGGGCGTCGAGATCGAAGCTTTCGCTCGGATTGGGGGTCTTGCGCGGTGAGACAAGGCTGGTCGCGCCGACGTGTCCCACCAGATCGCCAGCGTGCGCCAGGATGATGCGGCATTCCTGCACGTCCACGCTCTGCGTGACGCAGTGAATCACTGCGTGCAAAGCCTCGCGCAGACCCTGGCTCTGCGCCAAGAGCCGCGTGAGCTCGACTAGAGCCTGCAACGGACGCCCACGGGTAAGCTGAAACGATGCCACGAAGCCCGGGGGCTGGCAAAGGGCAGGCGCCTCGAGACCGCGGGCCGGGCCGCCAACAAGCTCGTGTCCCGCGGGTCCCGGAGCCCTGCTCGTGTCCCGCGGGTCCCGGAGCCCTGCTCGTGTGTCCCCCGCGGGGTGAGCCACCGGCGACCGTTCGGGGCCCGTGTGTGTGCTTTGTACGGCCAAAGACACTTGTACGGGAGAATTGGGGGACTACAGTCGCCCCGCAATCTTCCCGAGGAGCAAACGATGCGTGTCTCTCCCTTTGCCGCCCTGCGCCCCCAGCCCGAACTCGCCGCCAGCGTCGCTGCGGTGCCCTACGACGTGGTCAACACCGAAGAGGCGCGCCGGCTCGCCGAGGGCTTGCCGCTCAGCTTCCTACACGTATCGCGCTCGGAGATCGATCTACCTCCGGGCACCAACCCGTACTCGGACGCGGTGTACGAGCGGGCGCGCGACAACTTTCGCAGCTTGCAGCAGAAGGCCCTGCTGCGGGAAGCGACGCCGAGCACCTATGTGTACCGGCAAGAGATGACGTTGCTCGGCCGCGCCGTCAGCCAGACCAGCCTGGTGTGCTGCTGCCATGTCGACGAATATGCGAGCGGTATCATCAAGAAGCACGAGAAGACCCGGCGCGACAAGGAAGACGATCGGACCCGGCACGTGCTGGCGCTGAACGCCAACGCAGGCCCCGTATTTCTGATGTACCGAGACCGTCCCAGCATCGCGGAGTTGATGGCACGGGACACGGCCCAGGCGCCTCTCTACGATTTCGTGGCCGTGGACGGCGTGCGGCATCAGGTCTGGCGCTCGAGCGACGCCGGGCGCTACGTGGCGGAGTTCGCGCGCGTCGAGGCCGCCTACATCGCCGACGGGCATCACCGGGCGGCGTCGGCTGCGCGTGCGGGCGTGGAGCTGCGGGCGGGCAATCCCAAGCATGACGGCAGCGAGGAATACAATTGGTTCCTGTGCGCGCTGTTCCCCGCGTCCCAACTGACGATCTTGCCGTACCACCGCGTCGTCAAGGACCTGCACGGCCTGTCCCCGGCGGCATTGCTCGACAAGCTCCGGCAGGTGGGTAGCGTAGCCTTGACGGACAATCCGGAGCCGCCCGCTCCTGGATCCTTCTGCACGTACGTGGACCACAAGTGGTATCGCGTCGACCTGCCCGCTCACACGATCGACGCGAGCGATCCGGTGGGGTCGCTCGACTACTCCTTGCTCGGCGAGCGGGTGCTGGGCCCGATCCTCGGCATCGGTGATATCCGCACCGACCAGCGCATCGACTTTGTCGGTGGCATCCGAGGCCCGGGTGAGCTGGTGAAGCGAGTGGACAGCGGGCGTGACGCGGTCGCGTTCTCGATGCATGCGACCACCATCGAGCACCTGCTGCGCGTGGCGGACGCTGGGCAGATCATGCCGCCCAAGTCGACCTGGTTCGAGCCCAAGCTGCGCTCGGGCCTGCTCGTTCACACGCTGGAGTAGAGCTAGCTCACGACGTGAGCCGGGCGCTAGCTGCTACTCGCTGAGGGCGGGCGGCGCGGGCAGGGGGGTGATGCCCTTGGCGGCGAGCAGTGGCGTGATCTTCTGCTGATCCCCCACGATTACGACGGCCAGCTTGTCCGGCGTCAGCCGAGCCGCCTCGGCGGCGGCCGTGCGCTGGTCCACCTCGCGGATGCGAGCGCCATAGCCGCTGTGATAGTCCGCGGGCAGCCCCTCGACAAACAGCTCAGCCGTGTCGCCCAGGATCCGGCGCACGTGTTCGAGGTTACCGCCCAGCTGGTGAATCAGGTCGGTCTTGGCCCGATCGAGCTCGTCCGGCAAGATGGGTGCGGTGCCTGCCGCCAGCCCGGCGAGCTCCAGATGCAGCTGCTCGAGCGCGTCGGCGGTGCTCTCCGTCTTGACGCTGCTGCTGCTGACGAAGGCCCCGAAGCGGCGCAGCGCGAGCGCCTGCGACCGAACGCCGTAGGTGTACGCGTGCTTTTCGCGCAAGTTGAGGTTGAGCCGGGAGGTGAACAGTCCTCCGAGCAAGTTGTTCATCACCTCGCGCGCCTCGTAGCCGGCGACGGAGCGCTCCGGGAAAGGCTGGCCCACAAACAGCGCGCTCTGTACCGACCCGGGGCGATCGATGATCCAGACCTGGGTGTGCTCGCGAGACGGTGCTGGCTGGAGAGACGGCAAGGCTGGAGCGGAGCGCGCCGGCAGGCGGCCGAAGCCGGCCTGAGCGAGCGCCGTCAGGCGCGGCAGATCGAGGTCTCCGACGGCGACGACGGCCAGATTGCCGGACACGTAGTGGTCGCGATGGAAGCGCACCAGGTCCGCGCGCGTCAGCTTCTCGACGTCCGGCACGCTGCCGCGCACGGGTGCCGCCACGCTCGGCCCCCACAGCGCTCGCATCCCCGCCAGCGCAGCCAGACGGTTGGGATCCTGACGTTCACTGAGCAGGGAGTCGAGCCACTGGCGCTTGATCCGCTCGACATCTTCCGCCAAAAAGCGCGGCTCGGTCACGACCTCGGCGAGCAGCGCGAGCCCGGCCTCGACGTCGCTGGTCAAGACCTCGAGCGACAGACTGCTGCCGTCGCGACCCGTGTCAAAGTCCAGGCTCGTGCCCAGCGACTCCGCTGCCTCGGCCAGGGCCAGCCCTGCCTTGCGTTGCGTTGCCTCCGTCATCAAGCGCAACGTGAGAGCCGCCAGACCGCTCTTGCCTTTGCCGCTGGCAGCTCCTCCCGCGAGGCTGTTGATCGAAAGGGCCACGGTGCCACTCTTGCGCGGCACGAGCCAGAGTTGCACGCCGTTGGGCAGCGTTGCCACCTGAGCTGCCGGGTAGTCGAAGCTGCGCGGGGCGGCTGCCGCCGGCCGCTGTTCGCGCCAGGCCTGGTCGGGGTTGTCGCCGGGCGCACTGGCGCTGGCCGCGCCGGGGCTCGCTGCGCCGCCACCACCGCACGCGAGCGCGAGCAGGGCCAGCATCGAGCACGCCCTGCCGCATAGAGGCCGCTTCACTGCGCACCCACTTTCGCGGCCGGGGCTGGCTCGTTCTTGGCTGCCGGCTTGGGCAGCGTGACCACGGTCAGGCGCCGTTCGGGCGCGAGGTGGGTTTGCACGACGTGTTGTACCTCGCTCGCTGCCACGGCTCCCAGGTGTTGCATCTCGCTCGGCAACCGACCGGGATCGCCGAGGTAGTGATTGAGCTTTTGCAGCACGCCGGATCTCCCGCCATCACCGACGCCGCTGTTCAACAATTGCAGTGAGCTCGACAGCTCGACGAAGATGCTCTTCTTGGCGCGAGCCAACTCGTCGGCGGTCGGGCCGCTGCTCGCCAGCCGGGCCAGGCTGGCCTGCAACGCTTTCTCCACGCGTTCCACCGGCACGTCGCTCGCGACCACGGCTTCGACGGCGAGGATGCTGGCGCACTCATTGTCGTCGAGCCAGGCGTCGACCTGCGTGGCCAGGTTGGTCACGACCAGCTCCTGGTACAAGCGAGACGCCTTGCCCGAGCCCAGCACGTGGCTCGCCAGCTCCAGCGCTGCCTCTTCCGGGTTGAAGGCGGGCGGCAGCAGCCAGGCCACGGTGACCTTGGCCAGGGAGACGTCCTCCACCACCTCCAGCCGCTCCGCGCTCGTGCGCGGCGGAGTCACCAGCTTGCGCCGGGCCGGTTTCGGCCGTTTGCGCAGCGGAGCGAAGTAACGCTCGACCAGCTTCTTGGCCTGCGCGGTGTCGATGTCCCCCACGAGCGCCAGCGTCGCGTTGCTCGGCGCGTAGTAAGCATCGAAGAAGGCCTCCACGTCGGACATGGTGGCGCGATTGAGATCGTCGATCGAGCCGATCACGTTGCCGTGGTAAGGGTGGCCGAGCGGAAAGAAGGTGTCGTACAGGGCCAACTCGCTCGGGCCGTAGGGGCGGTTCTCGTAGCTCTGGCGGCGTTCGTTCAGGACCACTCCGCGCTGCACCTCCAGCCGCTCGGGAGTCAGGGCGTCGATCATGAACCCCATGCGATCGCTCTCCAGCCAGAGCACGAGCTCGAGCTGCTCGCTGGGCACGGTCTCGAAGTAGTTGGTGCGGTCAAAGCTGGTGGTGCCGTTCATGTTGGTGCCGCCGGCGGCCTCGAGCAGCGTATCGAACTGCCGGCCCGCATACTTCGAGCCCTCGAACATCAGGTGCTCGAAGAGGTGGGCAAAGCCCGAGCGCCCCGGGGGCTCGTTGGCGGGGCCCACGTGATACCAGAGGTTCACCGCCACCCGGGGCAAGCTCGGGTCGCGATGCAGAATCACCTCGAGCCCGTTGCCGAGCATGTACTTTTCGAACGGGATCTCGAAGGCCTTGCTGGCCGAAGCGAGCGCGTCGGCGGCAGGCGTAGCTGGCGCGGAGGCTGCCCCTGGTGCTGCCGCTGGCTCGCTCGGCTCGGCAGGCACCGCGCGGGCCCAGGCGAGCAGTGCGCCGAGCAGATAGGTGGCGCGTATCGTGGCACGCTCAAACGACATGCTGGCCTTGTAGAGCGGTTTTTCCTCGAAGGAAAGGCAGCGGGGGCCCCGAGGCCAGAAGTCGCCCGCCGTCGTCGCCGGCCACTCCCTCCCTGCTTGGCCACCACCCCGAGCCTGGGCCCGCCACTGGCGGCCGGCGCGAATCGTGGGCGGGGTTGAGGCGTCGGGGCGCGAGCTCAGGGCCCGTCGAGGCCGAGCAGTTCGATGACCCGGGCAGGGCTCCGTGGTGCCACGCCAGTGCAGCCGCGCCCGTCCACCTGGATGAGCCTGTCGAACTGGCGGTCATCATCGACCGCGTACGCGACGCGTAGCGCGGGCGAATATCCGCTGAGGGGGGCGCAGGATAGCCGGCACGGCGGCTCGGGTCCGCACAGGACGGCCGCCCACGAATCGAACGAACCAGCTCGGCGCTCAGAGTCTCGTAGTCCATCTCGGTATCTCGGTATGGCCTCGCGCGTTCCGGGTCGGCACGGCAATCTTAAGAACGCCGCGCGGGTTCCGTATGCCAGCACGGAGACATGCAGGATGCGCAGAGACCGATGCCGGATGCACGTGCGGCACCGTCATCGTCAATGCCGGCTGTGCCGACGCGGACGACGCGACGGTGGACTTCCAGAGCGCCGAGTTCCAGGGCTGTCTGCACTGGCGTGATCTGGGCGCAGGCCAGGGCTGGATCCAGTACGACACCTCCGGCGGCTTCCACTACGATCTCACGACTTCCCTCGGCTGGGTGATACGCACGACCAGCAGCCTGACGGTCGCGCAGGCGGCCGACTTCTGTGCGAGCTTCGAGATTGCGGGGCTGTCCGACTGGCGGCTTCCCACGATCAACGAGGCGCGTTCACTCGCGGGCGGCTGCGCCAACACGGTTCCGGGAGGGAGCTGCACGATTGCGGATTCGAGCTGCCTGAATGCGAGCTGCGGTTTCGGTACCGAGTGCACGTCGTGCGTTTATGGCGGCGGCCCGTACGCTCCGAGCAACGACTACTGCCGGGCGGACGTGGAGATCTGCATTGCGATGCACACGAGCTCGTCCTGCCCCGACTGCCCGACGCCGGGGGACTGGCGCTATGGCCCCATCAACGGCAATTTCTTCTCCAGCTCGGTCGATGAAACCACCTTTCCGGTGTGCGTGATGGAGAACATCCCGAGGGCGATCCCCTGCAGTAACTAAGGCGCCGGTCGCAGGGGGCGACCTGCAGACGCCCGCGGCGAGCGGGGCAGCGGTCCCGCATTTCGGGCGCGCTCCGAGCTCCACGGGTTGGCTCGAGTGCCTGCCGAAATGGCGTTCCCGTTCATGGCGACGCTCCTCTCTCAATCCGTGACAAACGAAGGCACGGATTGACACGCCAGCCCGTTCTTCCAGAGGGTGCCCAGGGAGCGCGCTCGCCCAGGCACCCTCTGCCTTCAACCCGGCTGCCGCAGCAGCCGCCCGCCTCAGGAGGGCTTCTTGAACTTCAGGGTCATGCGGTCCGTCTCGCCGATGGCCTTCATCTGGGTCTGGAGCTCAGGGTTATCTTTGCTCGTGGCCAGGGTCGGCGGCAGACGCCAGACGATATCCGCTTCCGACGGCTGATCCTTCGGGTTGGCGTTCAGCTCGCTCTTCTCCACCAGCTGGAAGCCGGCCTTCTCGAAGGCTGCGATCACGGCGGACTGCTTCACGTAGCCGCGCTCGCCCTTCGTCGATGCATCCGCCTGCCCCTCGGGCGCGCGATGCTGCTCGACGCCGACGACGCCGCCGGGCTTGAGCAGTTTGTTCATGTCGGCCAGCGCCTGGGTCAGGTACTTGCCGTCGTCCTCGAGCCGCATGAGGTGGTGCAGCGCGCGGGACAGCAGGATGACGTCGACCGTGCCCGCCAGGTCGTCGGGCACGGAGCCGTACGCGACGGCGCCGACCTGGGCAGAGTCCGGGCCCCGCTTGGCGCTCAGCTCGGTGGTGGTGTCAGCGACCCAGTTCTTCTTCTTGGCGGGGTCCGGAGAGTAGTTGCCGAACTTCGTCCACATCTCGGCGGAGTAGTCCGCATCGATGACCTTGCCTTGCGGCCCGAGGTAGTCGAGCAAAATCCCAGTCCAGAAAACGGGGCCCGGTAGCGTGTCGACCACCGTCATGCCCGGCTGCACGCCGAAGAGCTGCAGCATCTCCTTGGGGTGCCGCTCGGCGAAGCGGGCCCTGGCATCTTCCGGCTGCTGGGCGAGCGCGGCATCCAGTTTGGCTGCCGCCTCTGCAGGGGCCGCCTCGGTGGCGGAGGCCGCCGTCTCCGGCGCGGGCGCCGCTTGCTGACTGCTACAGGCCATGAGGAGCAAACCCAGTGCGCTCCAACGTCTAGTGTTCATTGTAAAACTCCTAATAATTGCCGACGGATACCACTCTCGGTATGCCTTGTCCTCGAGGAGGAACCGGCGCACCCTACTCGACGGGTGCGGGCTCGCCAAGTTCGGCCGGGAACATCGCCAGCGACGCGACCACCCAGCTCAGAAAACCACGCAGCGCACGCCGGCGACCATTGAACACTGCGGCGTGTCCACGCTGCAGCGCCTGGAGCAGAGCCAGCAGGACCGCGATCTCGAGCGCTGATGCTCTGCCGTTGCCGGGCGCGCTAGCTACGCGCCACTCCGGCAAGCCACCCCATCTCGGGCAACGACTGGCTCGCGAACCTACCGACCCATCTGGTTCAGCGGCGGCGAGCGCCGTCACGATCAGCGCTCGGCCCGGGCGCCTTCGTCGTCGCTCGGCAAACCATCTTCTGGGCTGCCGATGGTGTTCTCCAGGAAAGCGACCAGATCTGCCTCCGCCTGCGCCGTCAGTGGGTGATTGGCGCGCTGCAAACAGGCGAGGCGCGCCGAGAGAAAGTCCGCCTGCCAGCGCGGAACCTCGAGCTCGCGCCCGAGCGCCGCGACGCAGAGCTGGGGGTCCTGCAGGTTGAAGGCGATGTCCTGCGAGATGCTGCGCCGATCGATCTCGTGCACGTAGTTCGCGAGCGGTCCGCGCTGCAGCGCCGTCAGCGCTTCCGGCGCCAACGCCGGCATCGCGCGCACCGTGCGCCTGAGCAGGGTCAAGGTGTCGCCGGCCGTATCACACAGGGCGATGGGCCCCTGGCGCAAGGCGTCGAGCCCGGCGCTGAGCTGCGTGAACGCGGCCTTCATGTCCTTGGACTTCAGCGCGGCACGGCCCCGCACCAGGCGCGCCTCGGCGACGAAGCCGCGGGCCTCGAGTTCGCCGGCGAGCTGCAGCGCCAGCGGGTCCGCCTGTTGCGCGTAGGCATTGGCAAAGATGAAGGTCTCGACCACATCCCCTGCGGTGGGGTGCTCACCCTCGGCAACGCCCCAGAGCTGCAGGGCGTCCTTATACGATCGGTCCCGACAGCCGAGCTCGATTGCGCGCAGCCGCTTCGCGGCTTGCTGGTCCAACCCGGGCAGGCGCGGGACACCTCCGGCCTGAACCAGCCAGGAACGACCTCGCAGCTCGCGCACGCGCTTCCAGTCGATGACACCTTCGACCTCCGGGTGATCGTCCCCGGTGCGGGTGCTGAGGCGAAATAAAAGCTCGGAGATCGAGCCGCCGTTCATGCCCACCTGCCGAGCGAAGGCGTACTCCAGCACGGTGCTGTCATCCGTGTTCAGCGGCGGCGACAGGGCCTCGCCGATCTTGGCCGCGAGCCGGTCGCTGGCCACGAAATGGGACAGGAACCCCTCTGCGCCTTCGACCAGCCACATGCGCGGCAGCGCGCTCTTGAATGGCTCGTGCGCGAACCGCTCGCGCAGCGCGTCCGCGGTGTAGCTACGCGGAGCGCGCGAGGCCAGCAGCATCAGGTCATCCGATTGTGTCTGCCAGATCTCGATGAAGGGGAACACCGTGCGCATCGTGCGCAGCACCGTGCGCAGGCTGGAGACGTCGACCTCGTAGCCTTGCAGCCACTGACCGAACAGACCATTGTCCGTCAGCCGCGCAGCGGCAGTGCTGTAGAACTCCGTCGTGAACAGCGACGCCACGCCCGCGCGATACGGATTGCTCGGCTCGCTGACGATCACGTCGTAGCGCTGATCGGTGGTGAGCAGAAACTCGCGCCCGTCACCCTGAAAGACGTGCACGTTGGGCTGGCTCAATACCTCGAGGTTGGCCTGGTGCGCGGCCCGCGCGACGTCCAGCACGGCAGGCTCCAGCTCTGCCACATCGACCCGCTCCATGCCGGGCACCGCCGCCACCCAGCCGGCGGTCATGCCCGTGCCCAGCCCGAGCACGAACACACTCCGAGGCTGCGGATGCAGCGCCACCGGCGTCAGTCCCAACATGGCCTGCGTACCGCGGTCGCCGATCACTGCGCCATCGATCTTGCCGTTGACCCAGAACGCCAGGCCCTGATCCGACGTCACACCGATCGTGCTCTCGATCCCGTCGCGTTCCCAGAGCAGATCTGACGTCCGAGCGCGGCGCACGGCGGTGAGCTTGTTGCGGCTCAGGTCCATCTCCGTGAAGCGCCCGGCGCCGATCGCGCCGCGCCGCCACAGCGCGCCCGGCCCCTCTGCGCGCACACAACACAACGCAAGCCCGCCCACCAACACGGGGGCTACGAGCCGCCCCACCTGCCAGGGCCGCCGCATGCCGAAGGCCAGCGACAGCCCGCCGAATGCGGTCAGGATCACGATCAGCGCGCGCCAGGTACCGAGCGCGCCCACGCCGGGCAGGAGCCAGAAGCCGCCGGCCAGCGCGCCCGCGATCGAACCCAACGTGTTGAAGGCGTAGGCGATACCGACGTGGCGAGCCACGCGCACGCGCCCGCGGCCCAAGAGCGCAAACAACACGGGGAACTGGTAGCCCGCGACACAAGCGGCGGGGAACACGACCACGCAGGCCGTGGCGATCCAGGACACCACCAGCGCGCCAAAACCGATCGCGGCGCTCGGGCGCAGATAGGCGGCGTACATCGCCAGCACGTCACCGAGCGCGAAGGGAATACCGATCGCCAGCGCTTCGAGCAGCAGCGTCATCGCCAGCAAGCCCAGCGTCGCGGGCCGCGCCGGGTCACGACGCGAGTAGACATAGCCGCCGACGCCGATGCCCGCTAGCGCCACTGCGAGCACGACACCAAACGTATAGCCCGAGCCGCCCATGATCGGGGCGAGCATGCGATACCAGACCAGCTCCAGGCACACGAACGCGAACCCCACGACCCCGAGCACCGTGTACACGAGTGCGGCTGGAGGCCTGACCCCGTGCTGCTCCGCCTGTGCAGCCGCGGCAGCGTCGTCGCTCGCAGAGTCGGCCGCGCTCGCGGTCGGGAGTAGAGGACTATCCCTACCTGTGCTGCGCGCGAATACCGCGATCAATAGGTTGATCAGCACCGCGGTCCAGAGCGTGAGCCGCGTGCCCAGCAATTCGAACATCACAAACGTGCTGAGCAGTGCGCCGAGCACCGCGCCCAGCGTGTTGGTGGCATAGAGCAGCGCCAGCCGCCCGCGCGAAGCGTCGCCGTCATGTTCGATCGCGCGCGCCGCCGCCGGCAGTGTGCCGCCCATCAGCACCACCGCGGGCCCCATCACCAGCACGACGATCAACAGACGCAGCACTGTCGCGCCCGCCGTCCCCAGCGTGGCAGAGCCTCCCAGCGCAAAGTATCCGCGCGACGCCAGGTCCAGCGTGAACGGCGAAACCGCCGCGATCAGCGCGACCCCCAGCTCCAGATTGCCGTAGTAGGAGAGCGGCCTGGCGTGCCGCTCGGCGCGAGTGCCCAACCACAGCCCGCCCAGGCCGAGCCCGCCGAGAAAGATGCCGAGCACCGCCGCCGACGCGGCCGTCGATGAGCCGAACACCAGCCGGAACATGCGTTGCCACACCGTCTGGTAAATCAGGGCGGTTAGGCCCGATCCGAAGAGGAAGGCGGCGATCAGGCGGGGATGGGGAGGCATTGGACCCTCTCGGCGTTGGGGTGGCACCCGAGACACGGCGCAGCTCCCACTTCTCTTAACGAGACGACATGTAGGGAAACCGCATCCGCGGCGACGTGAGAGCTGGTCTTGGGCCCGGCCTCCGTGCGCGGTTGCGCCCCCGCGGCGCCATGGGGGCGGCGCCGCACGATCGCGCAGACCTCACTCGACGCTGAAGCGAAGCACCATCGAGTGTTTGTATGTCTGCCCCGGCTTCAGGATCACCTGGCTCCTCCAGGCCGGAACGTTGATGGCGTTGGGGAAGCGCTGGGTCTCCAGGCAGAAGCCCGTGTGTCGAGCATACGTGGCGCCCTTACCGGTGATCGAGCCGTCGAGGAAGTTACCTGAGTAAAACTGAATGCCAGGCTCGTCGGTCTCCAGCGTCAACACGCGGCCCGACTTCGGCTCTCTCACCCGTGCGGCGAGGCGCATCTTGCCTGGCTCTCCGTCGACGACCCAGTTCTGGTCGAAGCCGACGGGCGTGCCCCCTGCCGCCGGCAAGTCTTTCCCAATGGGTTTGGCGACGGTAAAATCGAAGGGCGTGCCCTGGACGGACGTGACGGTGCCGTCGGGCACCGGATCACCATGGGCGACGGGCATGCTCGGTGTGTAGCTCCGAGCGGCGATCGTCAGCTCCTGATCGACGATGGGGCCCGAGTCGTAGCCGGCGAGGTTCCAGTAGCTATGGTGGGCCATGTTGACGATCGTGGTCTGATCCGTCGTCGCCTGCATGTCGACCTGGAAGGCGTTGTCGTTGGCGAGCGTGTAGCGCACGCTCGCCGTCACGGTGCCGGGAAAGCCTTCTTCACCATCCTTCGAGACGTAGGTAAAGAGGATGGTCGGGCCTTGGCTCGACTCTTCCGGCGCCGCCTCCCACACCACCTTGTCCCAACCCTTGACGCCGCCATGCAGGGTGTGTGGCCCGTTGTTTGCGGCCAGCTGGTACTTCTTTCCCTCCAGCTCGAAATGGGCGTCCTCGATCCGATTCGCGACGCGCCCGACGGTCGCGCCGAAATAGGGCGTCGCCTTCAGATAGCCATCCAGGCGCTCATGGCCGAGGACGATATCCTCGAGCTTGCCGGCTCGGTCCGGGACATGAAACTCGGTGATGATCGTCCCGTAGTTGGTCGCCTTCAGACTCAACCCGTGCTCGTTGGTCAGCGTGTAGAGGAACACCTCCTTGCCGTCGACCTGCCCGTAGCTTTGCTTGCCGATGCCCATGCTGCGGTGGCCGGGAGCGGCGGAGCCGCCATGCTCTGCGATGGCCAGGCCAGCCTGTTCCGGCGCGGGCGCAGGCGGCGGAGGGCTGCCGGAACACGCATTCGCCAGGGCGAGCAGACTCGTTCGTGCGATGATTCTCGTGGCCTTCATAGTGCGAATGGCTCCTCCGCGCGACGGCGGCACCCGTGCGGTCGCGTCACGCGGCGCCACTGTGCACCGGGTGATGAACGCGCGGATCCGAAATCGGGATACCCTCGCGTCGTCGAACCGGCAGAAGTAATGCCCATCGCGGGTCTCGATGGAGGTACGGGCGAGGTTGCGCTGACCATGCGACATGGCTCACCGCCACAGCGCCCAGCAAAGCGGAACGCAGCTCGCCGACAATACGAGGTCTTCAGCGCGCAGGGCGCGGGCTGCCGTGCTCGAGCGCAAGTGGGACGAAACCCCCCGCTGGCCTCGGTCATGGCCGACTCCGCCTGGGCCTGGAGCTTCCAGGTTGCGGGTCGACCATCATGAGGGATCGATGCGTTTTCGAACATTGCAATGCAGTCGGATGAATAGATCGTCATCGAGATCTCGCATCTTCTGTTTTCGGGCCACGAGCGCTGGGCGCGGGCTAGCTGCGACCATCCGGATATTGCAAAGCACCCTGGGTTCGAGCCCCGCTTACAATAGCGGGGCGCTGGCTGCGGAATCAATTTCACATGTCCGAGCTGCGTGTTAGCCTCGGTCATTCTTGTCCTTTAACGAGCGAGAGCTGATCATTCATCGCGTCAGGACGTTCGGATCCGTCTCTGGTGAGCCTCGCGTTTGGCGTGGATGCCGGCGCGCCGAGTTGGCGCGTCGGGTGCTGCGCGTCCGCGCGGTGTGGGGCGGCAAGCGTACGGGCACATCCGCTGCGCGCACTCCCAACCCCGTCTCCGTTGACCTCGGCGTGTGCCTCCGCCTCGCTGGCTACCACCCCTTCTGGAACTTCGTGAGCCGGGAGGGCACCATTGCCGAGCCGCGGTGGCGCGGCGTCCCGAATCGCCACCGAAACGCGGTGCGTCGTGAGCACCACTCGGCGTGGTCCTGAATTGTCTTGAATTGCTTCGCGCTGAACGACGCGGCGAGCCGTTCGCCCATCTGCGAAGGCTTGCCGCCACGGCGCCCATTTGGCGAGCCCACAGCCGCCGAAGAATCTCTGCCGGAATGGTGTTGCATGCACGGTTTATGTGGAAACGGTCCCAGCTTTGACGCAACCATGCGCTCGCATGCGTCAACCAACGCTCCCGCCCGTCACGCGACGGGCTTGGCTCGTTTCGCGGTGTGTCACGTCTGGAGGCACCGCCAAGAGCTCGGAGTCGACGCGAGGCGCGCGGAATGGCTGCTCTCAATCAGGATGCGTTAGCGGGTATGTGAAGGCCGGGGCCTATGGCAGCAGTGAGTCGCGCTTCGCGCGGCATCAACATGGAGGTTCGCAGTGGTGAAAGTTCGTGAGGATCGAGAGCTGGGCATGGAACGGCAGCGCGTAGGACAGCCGCGGTGGCGAGCGAGAGCGAGATGGGTGAGCGCCCTCGCCTTGGCGCGCAGCGCTTGCGCGGGCGCGCTCTGGGCGTCGACGGGCTGGGCGCAGCAACCGCCGCCGGCCGATGCCCCACCAGCCGATGCCCCGCCCGCCGATGCCCCGCCGGCGACGGCTGCACCCGAGACGGCGCCTGCTACGCCGCCCGCCGAGTCGGCGGAGGCTCCACCCCCGGAGGGGGAAGCCCCGGTCGCCGATGAGGCCATCGGGGATGCGGACTCCCTCGAGGTGGGCCCGGAACCAGCTGCCGCCGGCCCCAAAACCGGGCTCGACGAGGTCGTGGTTACCGTCGACCGGCGCAAGAAGAACCTTCAAGAGTACTCCGGTACGGCGGCGGCCTTCTCCGAAACGCAGCTGACCAACCTCGGCATCAACAACGTCAGCCAGCTATCGCAGGTGGTGCCGGGCCTGCAGATCGGCGTCAACGACCAGGGCTCGGGCACCGTGTATATCCGCGGCGTCGGCTCGGACAACACGACCGAGCTCGGTGATCCCGCCGTGGCCGTGCATCTCGACGGCGTGTACCTGCCGCGCGTGCGCGGCTTGAGCGCGGCGTACCTCGATCTCGAGCGCGTCGAGGTGAACAGCGGCCCCCAGGGTACCCTGCGTGGCCGCAACGCGACGGGCGGCTCGATCAACATCATCTCCAAGCCTGCGGTGTACGGCGAGTATCAAGCCAACGCCGAGGTGACCTTTGGAACCTTCCGGCAGCGCGCCTACCAGGGCATGCTGAATATCCCGTTTGGTGATCACGTGGCGCTGCGCGTGGCCGGCGCCTCGAACAGCAGGGATTCGACCTGGACCAACGCGGGCCCGCTCGACTACTTGCCCGGCGCACAGGACACGGACGAATACGCGATCAAGGGTCAGCTGCGCTTCAACCCGGCGTCCGGGCTAGATATCACGGTTGCCGGGGATTACACGCTGCAGCGCGGGGCTGGCTACACCGGCATCAACCTGCAGAACCTGTATACCAATCGCAGCAACAACGGCACGCCGGATATCCTGAACGACGATTTCGCGGCCCCGCTCACTCAAGACGCTCTCGACAATCCTCGCGTCGTCTACCAACGCGGCCGTTACCCCGAAACCGAGCTCGAGCATTGGGGCGTGCGCCTGAACGCCACCTATGACGCCGGTCCGGTGATTTTCGAGCTGCTCGGCAGCTATCGCTGGCAGGACTGGCACATGTGGTCAGGCTCAAACGCCGGCGCGTTTGGCGATGTTTCCGACGACAATAGCGCCTCGTTCAGCAGGGTGGCGGGCCAGGCCTGGGATTCGTGGTCGTTTGCGTCGCAGCAGAACAACAACTCCGGCTCTTATGTCGGCGAGTTCCGCATCGCATCGCCCGACACGGGGCGGGTGGTGTGGAGCGTCGGCCTGTTCGGCTTCTACGAAGATCAGGGCGCGTTCCTCGGACAGATCACGGGCGACCCCGACGGCGGTTTCAACGAATTCAACATGCCGTCGACGGTCGGTAGCTCGGTGGCGGCGTACGGCGATATCAGCTTCAAGCTCACGGACGCGTTCCGTGTGCTCGGCGGCGTGCGCGTCACGAAAGAGCACAAAGATCGCTTGGGCGGCCTGTGGATGATCGGCAGCAATCTGCCCCAGCAAGGGCTCGCGCTGTGCGCCAACCAGAACGCGCAGGGCCAGTGCGTTCAAACCGGTCTGGGGCAGGGTGCGAGTTCTGCAGGCAGCAACGACATCGGGCGCTTTGGCACCGAAGGCTTCAACTACAGGGGGCTGGATCGCAAGAATTACGACGTGCCGGACTCGACGGCGAGCAAGGAAGATCGCGTCAACTTCTTCCTCGACGGCATCGAGAGCTTCGGCGCTCGCGACCAGACGGCGATCGCCCTCTGCAACGACCCGCCGTCGGTGCAGCAGACCAACGCGGCCGGAATGCCGGGTAACGTCGTGGCGGATGACAGTCGCCTGATGCGTGACGAGCAGGGTAACTTTCGCTGCCGCTACGGCGTGCGGGACGCCGTCCCCAACAACTTCACCGACGCTCGGCCTCAGAACGGCGAGCGCGACGACACCTACGTCGATTTTCGCGTCGGCGTCGAATACGATCTGCACAAGGAAAACATGGTCTATGCCACGCTGAGCAGCGGGCATAAGGCCGGTGGCTTCAACGACAGCATTCCGATTCCGGGTGGCGTGCAGGACGACTACACCACGCCCGGCTACGGTCCGGAGACGGTATATGCGCTCGAGATTGGCTCGAAGAACCTGTTTGGGGGGCGCAAGCTGAGGTTGAACGCCTCGGCGTTCGCCTACCTCTACCAGGATCTGCAGTTCCAGACGATCCTCACCGTCGGCGAGGCGCCGCCGATCGATCCCGCGACGGGCATGGTCGCGATTGATCAGGTCACCGGTCTTCCGTATGTCGATAACCGCGGTGGTTCAGCGGCGCGCCAGAACGCCAAGGAAACATCGCATACCTATGGGCTCGACGTGGACACGGTGTACAGCATGCCCCTGGGGCTCGAGGCGGACCTCCACGCGCTGTTCATGGATGCTCGTTTCCCGGAAGGCACGTATGTCAACGACGACCGCCTGGGTC
>Ga0315912_10000485_pt1 | contig 74430 bp, 67 predicted proteins | sample VfabasoilMG_FD_204469 | JGI IMG/M metagenome (GOLD analysis project Ga0315912, IMG submission 204469) | Garden soil microbial communities collected in Santa Monica, California, United States - V. faba soil | ecosystem: Environmental > Terrestrial > Soil > Garden | place: USA: California... | reverse complement strand
CGCGGGCGCCGCGCGGCTCGCGCGCATCGAGCGCGCGGGCGAGGACTGGGTTGTCGTCGAGCAGGGCGGCTATGCCGCCGCCACGGGCAAGGTCAACGGCCTCCTGATCGCGCTCTCGGAAGCGCGCATCGTCGAAGAAAAGACCACGGATCCGAATTTCCATTCCCGGCTCGGTGTCGAAGCCGTCGACTCGGCCACGGCGACGGGACTCGAGCTTGCGTTGACGGCGAGCGACGGAGCGAGCTACGAGGTCGTCCTCGGCGATGCCTACGGCGACGGCGAACGCTACGCCCGCCTTGCGGCGAGCGCGCAGAGCGTCCTCATTGACCGCAATCCGGACGTCGCGCGCGACCCGTCCGACTGGGTGCGGCCGGAGATCATCGCGATTCCTTCGAGCCGCGTGCAGCGCGTCGAGGTCAGCCATGCCGACGGCGAGAGCCTCGTCATCCACAAGGATGCGCGCGAGCTCTCCGATTACACGGTCGACGCCGTGCCCGAGGGACGCGAGCTCCAGTACTCCGGCATTGCGAACGTGACCGGCAGCGTGCTGCAGGCACTCGAGCTCGATGCCGTCTCGCGCGCCCCAGAGACGCCCGGCGAGGTACTCGCCACGACCGAGTTCCGGACCTTCGACGGGCTCGTCCTCACGGTCACGGCGACGGCGGCCGAGGAAGCCGACGGCCAGCCCTGGTTGAGCTTCGCCGCGCGCTTCGATGCCGGGCAGGCGCTGGAGTTCGCCACCGAAACCGTGGACTCCCTCGCAGCCGCGGATACGCCGGCGGAGGACGCGGGCGCAGCTGTCGAAGCCGCCGACACAGTGGCCGCGGAAGGCGATGCGTCGGACGGGCCCGCTGACGCGGCAGCACCCGACGAGCCCGCCGACAACGCGATCGCCGAAGCGGCCGCTCTCGACGAGCGGCTCGCGGGCTGGCGCTTCCGCATTCCGAGCTATCAGTACAGCCAGCTCACGCGGCGCATGGACGATCTCCTGCGCGCGCCGCCCTCCGAGTAGTCCCCTCGAAGCCGCTCGCATAGACTCGGGGCACAGGGGCCGAGACCTGGCGAACCCATGCCTGCCGTGCAGCAAACCATCGCCGACATAATCGCGCGCATCGAGCGCGCGCAGGTCTACGCGAGTGCGATCGAGACGCCGCTCGATCACGCCAGGCGACTGTCCGCGCGCTTCGACAACGAGATCCTTCTCAAGCGCGAGGACCTGCAACCGATCTTCTCGTTCAAATGCCGGGGCGCCGAGAACCGCCTCGCGCAGATTCCGCGCGAGCGCCTGACGCGCGGCGTCGTCTGCAGCTCCGCAGGCAATCACGCGCAGGGTGTGGCGCTTGCGGCCGGCCGGCTCGGCGTCAAGGCGCTGATCGTCATGCCCGAGGCCACGGCGACGATCAAGATCGATGCCGTGCGCGCGCTCGGCGGCGACATCGTCCTGCATGGCCAGGCCTATGACGACGCCTACGCCCACGCGATGGCTCTTGCCGAACAACACGGGCTCGAGTTCGTGCATCCCTTCGCCGATCCCGACGTCATCGCCGGCCAGGGCACGATCGGGCGCGAGCTCGTGAAGCAGAGCGACCGCGAGCCCGCGGCCGTCTTCGTGCCGATCGGCGGCGGCGGTCTCGCGAGCGGTATCGGCGCGTGGCTCAAGGCACGCCGGCCCGAGGTGAAAGTCATCGGCGTCGAGCCCGTGGACGCCGCAAGCATGCACCGGGCCTTCGAGGCCGGCGGGCCCGTCGATCTCGAGCGCGTCGGCATCTTTGCCGACGGCGTCGCCGTCCGCCGCGTTGCCGATCTGACATACCGGATCTGCCGCGAGGTCCTCGACGAGATCGTGCTCGTCGACACCGACGCGATCTGCGCGGCTATCAAGGACGTCTACGAGGACACGCGCGTCGTCGACGAGCCGGCCGGCGCGCTTGCAGTCGCCGGCATGAAGCAGTGGATCGAGGCAACCGGCACCGCGCGGCAGCGCCTCATTGCGATCAATTCCGGCGCGAACCTCAATTTCGACCGCCTGCGGCACATCAGCGAGCGCGCCGACATCGGCGAGCATCGCGAAGCGCTGATCGCGGTGGAGATTCCGGAAAAGCGCGGCGCGTTCCTGGCGTTCTGCGCGGCACTCGGCTCGCGCAACGTCACGGAATTCAATTACCGCTACGCCCCGGGCGAGACGGCGAAGATTTTCGTAGGCTTGAGCCTCTCGGGAGCTCGCGGCGAAGCGGGCGCGATCGTAAGTCAGCTAGGATCCGCGGGCTACCGCGTGCGGGACTTGAGCGACAACGAGCTCGCGAAGCTCCACGTCCGCCACATGGTCGGAGGCCCGGTGCCGGACCTCGAAGACGAGCTCATCTACCGGTTCGAGTTTCCCGAGCGGCCGGGCGCGCTGCTCAACTTCCTGCATGCCGTCGGCGTGCGCTGGAATATCAGCCTGTTCCACTACCGCAATCACGGCTCGGACTACGGGCGCGTGCTGGCCGGTATCCAGGTGCCTGCGCGAGAGCGCGCGGACTTCATCGGGCATCTCGACCGGCTGGGCTATGCTTACTGGCCCGAATCCAACAATCCCGCCTACCGGCTGTTTCTTCAGTGAGGCTTGCGCGGCTCGCGCAAGCTCGCCTGCGGATCGATGCCGTGCGCGCGGAGTCGCCGCGCGGCGCGCCGGCTGCCCGTGCGAGTCCAGGTCTCGTAGAGCCTGAGCAGATCCTCGTTGGCATCGCAGGCGGTCTCGCGCAGATCGGCGAGCGCGTCGACGAACTCGAGGAAGTTCCGCGAGAGCTCGGCGAAAACCTGCGCGAGTAGCGTCGACCGGCTCTCGACCGACAGCGCGCGATAGGCCGAGCCGCCCATGCCGACGTAGTAGTCGATACCGACCGGCTTGGCAGCCAGGCTGTCGCCGAGAAAGCCCGCGATGAAGAGCGACTGGTCGCCGACGCGTTGCAGGGCGCGATAGCGCTCCGCGCGGTCGCGATCGATTGCAGCGGCGAGCACGAGCGCCAGGGGTTTCAGCTCCGGACCGCTCTCGCCCTGCTCGAATAGTGCCTCGGAGCGCGCGTAAAGGGTGAGCAGGTCGCCGACATAGCCGCTCGTCTGCCTGTCGACCTCGACTTCGTTGCGCTGCAGCGAAGCCGCAACCGATTGCCGGAAGTACTCGCGAAGATTGCTGACTGGCCGGATGCGCGGCATGTTCAGACCCTCGCGCTCGAGTATAGGTCGCCGCCGCCGCGTCAAACTTGCTTGAGATCACGTTTCAGGTTGCGAGCAAGAAATGTGAACTGGTTGCGGAAATTCAGGCGCAAGCGCTCATCCCAATGGTGCCGGCGCAGGATTGCCGCGTGATTCAATTGATAGCTCGCGCCGAGACGCACCGTGCAACCGGACGCCAGGGGCTCGATGCGCCAGCGCATCGTCAGGCTGACGCGACAGGGCGGGTCGTGCAGCACTTCCTTGAGCGTGAGCGCAGCGGGGCGCACGACCTCGACGACGTGCCCGGTGCGCCGCACCGATCCCGTCTGATAGCCGTAGCGCCGGCCCTGCACCGCGTCTTCGTCCGGCGCAATCGGCCAGCGCCGGAAGGCCAGCGTGCGACAGAGCGCCGCGAACACTGCGCCTTTTGGCCCTTCCAGGACGGCATCGAGTTGTTGTCTGCGCATGGGGTCCAATCTTGGGCTGGCTCAGGTCCCGGGGTTAACTCGAATATCGCGCGAATCGAGCGACATTCGCGGAGCGCGCATCGCTCCTGCCCATTGCGATCAGTATCATTGGCCGCCTTAGCGGGAGGACGAATCCATGCGCGAGCACCTCGCCATTGTCGGCGGCGGTCAGGCCGCGGCACAGGCCGCAGCTTCGGCACGTCAGGCGAGCTTCTCCGGACGCATCACGATCGTCGCCGAGGAGCCCTCGCTGCCTTATCAGCGGCCGCCGCTGTCGAAGAAGTTCCTCGCCGGCGAGCTCGATCGGCACCACCTGTTGCTGAAGCCCGAGGAGTTCTATCGCACGCGCGAGATCGAGGTACTGCTCGGCACGCGCGCGGACTCCGTCGATCTGGCGGCAAAATCGCTCAAGCTCGCGAACGGGGACACGCTCGGTTTCTCGCACCTGCTGCTCGCCACGGGCAGCGAGCCGAGGTCTCTCGCGCTGCCCGGCGTCGAGCTCAGCGGCATCCACTATCTGCGAACGCAAGCCGACGTCGACGCGCTTCGACCCGCATTCCGCCCGGGGCAACGCTTGCTCGTCGTCGGCGCCGGCTACATCGGGCTCGAGGTCGCTGCCGTCGCCGTGGGCCTCGGGCTCTCGGTCACGGTGCTCGAGGCCATGGACCGCGCGATGGCGCGCAGCGTCTGCTCAGAGGTCTCGGACTTCTATGCCGGCCGGCATCGTCAGGCCGGAGTCGACCTGCGCTTCGGCGTGCGACTCACGCGTTTCATCGGCGACACAGCCGTGCGTGCCGCGCAGACGGAAGGCGGTCGGATCGACTGCGATCTCGTCCTCATCGGCACCGGCATCCTGCCGCGAACGGAGCTCGCCGGGAACGCCGGGCTCGCCATCGACAACGGCATCGCCGTCGACGCCTGCGGCCGGAGCTCCGCGCCTTTCGTGTTCGCCGCCGGCGACTGCACGAGCCACCCGCACCCCTGGGTCGGCCGGCGCGTTCGCCTGGAGTCGGTGCAGAACGCGATCGAGCAGGGCAAGGCGGCGGCAGCGGCCATCTGCGGCCGCGAAGAGCCGTTCAACGCCGTGCCCTGGTTCTGGTCGGACCAGTACGACCTGAAGCTGCAGATTGCGGGACTATCGCTCGGGTATGACTCTACCGTCCTGCGCGGCCGGCCCGACGACGGCAGCTTCGCCGTCTACTACCTCAAGCAGGATCGCGTGATCGCGGTCGACGCGATCAACGATCCGCGCGGCTACATGACTGCAAGGAAGCGTCTCAGCGAGAAACCGCGCTGGCCGAAGGCGGCGATCGCAGACCTCGGCTCCGATCTCGCGACGCTCGCGGGCTAAGACAAGGGCCGCGCAGCGGCCCGCCGTCGTCGGCGACAGACGAGCGGCCCGCAGGGCCGCGAAGTCGAGAGCCTAATGCCCCTCGAGATCCAGGTTGAGCTCTCCCGAGAGCGCAGCGAAGCTGCCGGTGTAATTGTCGAGCGCGCTGCGCTCGCGGCCGTGACCTGTCCTGCCCGCGAGGTTGCCGCTCAGGCCCGTGATGCTTGCGCCGTCCGCGCCCGGACCGACAGTCGGCGCGTAGCTACCTGGGCCGTGCCAGTCGCGCCGCAGCAGGTCGACGCGGACCAGGGTGTCGCGCACGAGCGGCCACTGGTTGTTGACGGCGTGCATGAACAGCGTGCCCTGGCCGGGAATGCTGATCAGCCAGTAATCGTCCACGAGCAGCCCCGAGTGCAGGAATTCGGTCGCGGCCGACGGCACGGTGATGCGCGTGCCGAATGCCGCGAGACGGCCGGACGCATCATGGAGCGGCAGCGCTGTCAGCAGGCTACCCTTGATCCCGTTCTCCCAGAGCAGCGGCACATCGGCCGGAACGGCGGGCAGGCCCAGCTTCTCGTCGTGCGTCGCAATCCAGGTCGCGGCCGGCGCGAGCCCGAACTGCAGCGACCAGTCGGGAGAGCCGGCCGGCTCTGCCGACCCTTGCGTCAGCGGATTGAAATAGAGCGCCGCGATGGCGACGGCCGCGCCGGCGATCAGACCCAGGATGAGCGCCAAAACGTATTTCATATGTCCGCCGTGCCCACGGTGCTGAGCCGCAGCGTTCCGCGGATTGCACCATCCGCCTCGAGCCCGGCGATCATCCAGGTTTCGACGAGCTCGAAGTCGATCTTGGCAAATTCGCCGGTAGCCGCAACGCTGCTCGCGGGTGACCCGAGATCGATGGAGATCCCGGGCTCGCTGCTCGCGCCGGCGACAAGACCGGTGGCGGCGATCCGGCCTTCGAGGGACTCGCCCGCGGGCAAGCTCGCGGTAAATGCAATGGTGCCCCGGCTCGGAATTGTCAGCAGCCAGGACGTCGCCGCGGTACCGTCGGCGAGCGGCAGGCGGTGGCGGGCGGCGAGGCCGATGACGTTACCTTCGACGTCCCGCAGCTTGAAATGTTCGAGACTGCCGGACTCGGGTCCGGAGGTCACCGCGACCCCGGCACCGATGCGGTCGGCTGGCAGCCGCACTTCGAACTGCTCGAGCCGGCCGCCGTTCGGCACGACCGTGGTCGCGGAACGAAAGCGCGGAAACTCGAACCAGGGCGCGAAATACGCGCCCGCAAGGGTTCCGAGGAACCCCAGGATGAATCCGAGTTGCAGCAGGCGCTTCATAAGGAGTCCTGGCCCGAAAGCCTGGGAGTCTGAAGGTTTCCGCGCAGGGACGCGGTTAACCTAATCACAGATTTCGACTGGCGGCAGGGCCGCCGCCGACCCCGCTCGCGAGCAGGCCTGCCAGATACTCGGAAAACGGTGGCTCGGGTCCCGCTTCCAGGGCCGCCGCGGCCTTGAGGGACTCCCCCGCGACGCCCGTGAGCTCCGCAAGCCGGCCCGGAGCGAACTCGTAGCGTAGGTAATGCTCGCGCTGGCGTCCGGCCAGCTCGTTGGCCCAGTCGAAGAACGAGCGCTTGCCGCTCCCGAGCTCCTCGAGAACGCGGGCCGACAGCGTCGCCGCCGGATCGTGCACGGCGTCGCGCGCCGCGTCGATCGCGCGCCGGTGCATTGCGCGGCGGTCGTCGAGCAGGGGCGCGATCATCGCGAGCGAGTCGAGGATGGCGAGCGCACAGTTCTGCAGCGGCATGCTGGCGCCCTGACGCGGCAGGCGCAGCCCGGGCCGCCGACCTTCCCAGGCCACGGCGAGCTCGCGCTGGTCGATCTCCGCCTGCTCCTCGGCCGTGATCGGCGGGCTCGCCTCGATCAGGCAGTAGAGCAGCAGCACCTCGACGAAGCGCATCTGCTCGAGCGACACGCCGGCGTTTTCAAATGGATTGAGATCGAGCGTTCGCACCTCGACATACTCGACGCCGGAGTTGCGCAACGCCGCGATCAAGCGCGGCGACTTGCTCGCGGGCTTCGGCCGGATCGAGCTGTAGTACTCGTTCTCGAGCTGCAGTACGTTGGCGTTGAGCTGGCGATACTCGCCGTCGACGACGACGCCGATCGCCGCGTAGCGCGGATCGACCGCCGTCAGTGCCGCCGCAAGACCGTCGAGGTACTCCTCGAGAGAATTGACTCCGACGCTGAACCTCGCCTGCGTCGAATTGCGGTAGCCCATGTCGCTGACGCGGAGCGACGTCGAGAAAGGCGCATACCAGGTATCGCCGTCCAGCGACTCCAGGCGCGGATGCCCTTGCGGGCGGAACGACTTGCTGAACGCGGGCGAGGCGCCGTAGAGGTATGTCAGGAGCCACCCGCAGCGCCGGTAATTGCGCACGAGCCGCATCAGGCTTTCGGACTTGAACGCGCGCTCTGCGGCGCTGCTGCCTTCGTGCTCGCGGAACGCCGGCCAGAAATCCGGCGGCAGCGAATAGTTGAAATGAGTGCCGGCTATCGCCTGCATCGCCCGGCCGTAGCGCACGCCGAGCCCACTGCGGTAGATCGTGCGCAGCCGCCCCTCGTTGCTCGGGCCGTACTGCGCGATCGGCACGGCATCGTCCGACGCGACGATGCAGGGCATGCTCGCGGGCCAGAGCAAGTCGTCGCCACCACTCTGTACGACGAAGGCGTGGAGGTCAGCGAGGAATCGGAGCGTCTCCTCGCTTCCCGTCAGGGGCGGCGTGACGAATTCGAGCAGGGCCTCGGAGTAATCAGTCGTGATCCAGGGATGCGTCAGCGCGGAGCCGAACGCCCTGGAGTGCGGCGCCGACGACAGCCGGCCGTCCGGGCCGACGCGCAGGCATTCCTTCTCGAGCCCGCGCAGGCCCTGTGCGATGAGGCGGCGATTGTCGCCCGCGGCCAGCCAGGCGAGTCTGGCATCGAATTCTCTGGAGCTCATTCCGGGATACGGTCCTGGTGCGAGCGGCGCTCCACCTGGGCGTCGCAGGCGGCATTATAGGGCGCCAACCGCTGGGTTCACGGCTTCGAGGACCGTGAACTCGGTTCACGAAAACCCCTGGGCGCTCCCCTATTGTCAGAGCCTGCCAGCGAGGAGACTCCGCATGAAGGTATTCCGCCGCCGCATCCAGGATTCGGCCAAGGGCCCGACGACTTACATCGGGAGCGGCTCGAAGATCTGCGGCAAGCTGACCGGCAAGGGCGCCTACGTGTTCTGCGGTGAGGTCGAGGGCGACTGCGACATCGAGGGCCCGGTGACGCTCGCCGAGGGCGGGCACTGGAAAGGCACGCTCAAAGCCAATGACGTCATCATCGCCGGTGCCGTCGACGGCGACGTCATCGCCGAACAGCGCGTCGAGATCGCGGGCACGGCGAGGATCGCGGGCAGCATCTCCGGCAACGCGATCGCGGTCGCCGAAGGCGCGATCATCGAAGGCGAGATCAAAGTGCAAAGCGGCAAGGAGCCCGTCCGTTTCGAGGAGAAACGCGACTGGCCCGCCGACCAGCGCGCCGCCGGCTGAACCTCAGGGAATCACGCGCCCGAGATCGGCAACGATCTCGCGATCGATCCAGCTCGGACCCGTGAGCGAGTCGATGAATCCGCAATGCCCGCCGTTGGGCAACAGGCTGACCTCCAGCGCCGCGGGTTTCGCAATCGACTGAAGATCGTGAACCGGAATCACGGGATCGTCGGCGGCCAGCACGATCCGCGTCGGCACGGCGACGCTTTCGAGAACCGGGCCCGTCACGGCGTATCCGTCGAGGTACTGATCGAGGTCGTCGAACTCCGTGTAGTTCTCGACGAAGTACGCCGTCATCGCCGACAGCGTCGCGAATCTGCGCAGGTTGCCGAACCGGTAGTGCTCCGGGAACGCCGCCGCTTTTTCGATGAGCGAGCGCCGCCAGCGCGCCAGAAAGTAATGGCGGTAGAACCAGAGGCCGTGATCGAGCGCGTGCATCGTGCTCTTCGGCCGGAGCACGGGACAGACCGCGAATACGCGATCTACGGCCAATCCGGCCCTGGCGGCGCGCGCGGCAATTCTGAGCGCGAAGTTGCCGCCGAGTGACTGCCCGACGATGGCGAAAGGTTTGGCGGCGTGGCGCTCGCGCACGCGCGTCACGGCGTTGAAAACCTCGTCGATGCGGCAGGAGTGAAAGAGCCCCTGATTGAGCGCCTTCGTATCCCCGTGGTCGCGCAGGTTGAGCCGGAAGACGGCGAATCCGGCAGTGCAGAGCGCGCTCCCCGCCGACAATATGTAATTGGAGTCGGCCGAGCCTTCCCAGCCGTGCAGCAGGACGACTGTTCCTCGCGCCTCCCTGCCCGGTGTGCTCAGGAAGCCCTGGAGGCGCACGCCGTCGCCGCAATCGACGATCTCGCTGACGCTGGTGGCAAGGAACCCGCGCGCGCCGGCCCGCACTCCCCTGCGGCGCCAGGGAGTCTGGGTCAGCGTCGACTGCAGGTGACGATAAGCGAGCAGTCGCGGCGGCCGGAATGGCGACGTTTCCGCCCGAGCGGCCGGGTCGGATTGCACAGAATCTGTCGGCCCGGGAGGCATCGGCATGGGCAATTCGAATCTAGTAGACTGAGTCTGCAACAGGCGGGCACCAACGTTCCGGAGTCCCGCCGGACAGGCGGCAGCGAGCAAGGCCGCCGGAAGTATAACAACGACAAAACCGGACGAGGCATGGCATGGCGGAACCGGTCTCAGAGTGATGGAGCCGAGCCGACAAAAGCTCTTCTCGAAGGCGCTTGCAGCGCTCGGCTGGCGTCGCGCGGCCGCTGGCGGCGGCGCCGAGGCGAGCCCGGCGGCTGCGACGCCGGCCGCGCCGGAATCGAGCAGGCTGTCGCGCGAGCAGCTCGACCGCGTGCTGCAGAATCTCAATGAAGCGATTTTCTTCGTCGGCCCCGACGGCCTGATCCAGGAAGCCAACAAGGCCGCCGGGCAGCTGCTCGGCTGTTCCCCTGAATCGCTGATCGCCGCTGATATGGACTCGCTGCTCTCGGCGAACGACCGCCGGGGCATGAGCCGCCAGGACAGCAACCTGCCCCAGGAGGCGGTGTTCCGCCGCAGCGACGGCGAGCTCGTATCCGTTTCCTACACGAAGTCGGACCTGCACGACGATGCCGGCGAGCTGCTGTCGCACGTCTACGCCGTGCAGAACATCGACGAGCGCAAGCGCGCCGAGAAGCGCATCCGCTTCCTCGCGCGCGTCGACGCGCTGACCAAGATGTCGAACCGGATGCAGTTCCAGCATCTTCTGCAACAGGCGATCGCGCGCGCGCGGCGCGAAGGCGTGTATCTCGCGATCCTCTATCTCGACATCGACCGGTTCAAGGACATCAACGACACCTTCGGCCACGCGGCCGGCGACACGACGCTCGAAACCTTTTCCGAGCGCATGACGACGACACTGCCCGAGGGTTCGACGCCTGGCCGGCTCGCCGGCGACGAGTTCTGCGTTGTGCTCAGGACCTCGCCGTCGCTCGACGCGCTCGTCGACGAGGTCAATGCCGTCGGCCAAAGGCTCCTCACGGCGATCGGGAAGCCGTTCCGCGTGCACGGCGAAGAAATATTCATGAGCACGAGCATCGGCGCCGCGATCTATCCGCGCGACGGCAGCAACGTCGTCGACCTGCTGCGCCATGCCGATGCAGCGCTCTATCAGGCCAAGCGTGCCGGCGGCAACTGCATCGAGTTCTACGGCGAGCACGTCGCCAGCGCCGGCGAGGAACGGCTGATGCTCAAGAGCAAGCTCCGCCGCGCCTTCGAGCGCGAGGAGCTGCGGCTCGACTATCAGCCCAAGTACCGGCTCAGCGACGGCCGGCTCGCAGGCGTCGAGGCTCTGATCCGCTGGGACATGCCCGAGCGCGGCATCGTGCTGCCGTCGGACTTCATACCGATCGCCGAGGAAAGCAATCTGATTCTGCAGCTCGGAGAGTGGGTGCTGAACCGCGTCTGCGCCGATTTCCGCGATTGGCAGCGCATAACGCCCTCGCCCTGTCGCGTCTCGATCAACTTGTCCCTGCGTCAGCTGCAGCAGCAGCGATTTCTCGAGGGGTTCCGGCGGACGTTCCGGCACAACGGCGTCTCGCCGACCTGCTTCGAGCTCGAGATTACCGAAACCACGCTGATGCACGACGTCGGCAGAACGGTCAAGATTCTCGACGCGCTCTACGGCATGGGCCTGCATCTCGCGATCGACGATTTCGGCACGGGCTATTCCTCGCTCTCCGCTTTGCAGCAGTTCCCGATCTCGACGCTCAAGATCGATCGTTCATTTCTCAAGGACCTCACCGTCGACCGCGACAATGCCGCGATCGTCCGGACGATCATCCAGATGGGAAAGAGCCTCAAGCTCGAAGTCGTGGCGGAAGGCGTCGAGCAAGCGGATCAGCTCAATTTCTTGCGCGCCAACGGTTGCGATATAGTCCAGGGGCATCTGTTCGGCGATGCCATGTCGGCGAATGATTTCCGCGCCCTGCTCATTGCCGACGCCGAGGGCAGCGGTCGCTACCAGGCGCTGTTCGCCTGAAACTCGCGCAAGGACTCCGCAATGAAAACCATGATCGTCGGTTTGGCCCTCTGCACGGCCTGCGCAGCCGGAACCGCATCGGCCGCATGCGAAATGCCCTCGCTCGTCGGGGCCATCCCGGATGGCAGAACAGCCACCGAACAGCAGCTCTCTGCCGCGCAGTCCGAGGTCCGGGCCTATGTCGAGGCCATGGATCGCTATATTGCCTGCCAGAACCAGGAGCTCCGGACCTTGGGCGAGAGTGCCGACGCGGAATTCCTCTATCTCATGAGCACGCGGATCGAATCGGCGCGCAAGGAAGTCGACGCGGTCGCGACGCGCTTCAACGATCAGGTCAACGCCTTCCGCGCTTCGCGACCGGGTGCGTCCTTTCCACCACGTTGAGCACGCGGGGCGCGCTCAATCTGCGTGCTAGAATTTTTCGCTCGCCCCGCGGAAATTTAGGAATCTCATGACCACCAGGAAACCCTTTCGCGTCGCCATCACGGGCGCCGCCGGACAGATCGGCTATCAGCTCGCATTCCGGATTGCCTCCGGCCAGCTCTTCGGCCCGCACCATCCCGTCGTACTGCAGCTGATCGAGATCGCCCCGGCCATGGGCGCCCTCAACGGCGTCGCGATGGAGCTCGAAGACTGCGCCTTCGACACGCTGCATGGCGTCGTTCTGGCCGACAATCCCGAGGCGGGGTTCCGGGACATCGACGCGGCCCTGCTCGTCGGCGCACGCCCGCGCGGACCCGGAATGGAGCGCAAGGACCTTCTGCTCGCGAACGCCCAGATCTTCTCGGCGCAGGGCAAGGCGCTCAACGAGCACGCCAGCCGTGACGTCAAGGTGCTCGTCGTCGGCAATCCCGCGAACACGAATGCCCTGATCGCCAGGGAAAACGCGCCGGATCTCGATCCCCGGAATTTCACGGCGATGACGCGGCTCGACCATAACCGCGCTCGGGCGATGCTCGCCGCGAAAGCCGGCGCTCACGTCGGCGATGTCGAAGGCGTGATCATCTGGGGCAATCACTCGGCGACGCAGGTGCCGGATCTCGCCCATGCGAAGGTCGGCGGCAAGCCGGCGCTCGGGCAGGTCGATCGGTCCTGGTACACGGGGGAATTCATACCCGCCGTGCAGCAGCGCGGCGCCGCGATCATCAAGGCGCGCGGGGCATCGTCGGCCGCCTCGGCCGCCTCGGCCGCGATCGATCATGTCCGCGACTGGACATCCGGCACGCCGGCCGGCCAGTGGGTCAGCATGGCCGTCGCCTCGGACGGCAGCTACGGCATCCCCGAAGGCGTCGTCTATTCGTATCCCGTCACCTGCCAGGCGGGGCGTTACACTGTCGTGCCGAACCTGGGCATCGACGCGGACTGCCGCAAACGCATGGATTTGAGTCACAAAGAGCTGCTCGAGGAACGCGCGGGAGTCGAAGCGCTGCTCTAGCGCCGGGCCACCATGAGCACGCTGTTCTGGCTGGCCGTACTGATCGTCACCCCGATCGCGCTGGCCTATCGCCGCACCGGCCTCGCCCAGGCCACCGGCGTATTCCTCGTGCTGCTCATTGCCTACACCGTGCTCGGCGACGGCGGCCGCGCCTGGCTGACCGTGCTCTGGGTCCTGTTCGCGCTTTGCATCGTGCTCAATATCGATGAGCTGCGGCGCGATCTGCTGTCAAGGCGAATGCTCGCGGTATTCCGCCGCATGTTGCCGCAGATCTCCGAGACCGAGCGCGATGCGCTCGAGGCCGGCAACGTCTGGTGGGAAGGCCAGCTCTTCAGCGGCAGGCCGGATTGGGACGTGCTGCTCAAGCTGCCGCCGCCGAAGCTGACCGACGAGGAGCAGGCCTTCCTCGACGGCCCGACGAACGAGATCTGCGGCATGCTCGACGACTGGCAGATCACGCACGAGCTCGCGGACCTGCCGCCGGCGGTCTGGGAGTTCATGAAGCGCCGCGGCTTCTTTGCATTGATCATCCCGAAGAAGTACGGCGGCCTCGGATTCTCGCCGCTGGCTTGCTCGCTGATCCTCTGCCGGGTCGCAACTCGCAGCTCGACTGCGGCCTCGATCATGGGCGTGCCGAACTCGCTCGGCCCCGCAGAGCTCTTGCTCCACTACGGCACCGACGAGCAGCGCGAGCGCTGGCTGCCCGGACTCGCCCGGGGCGATGAAGTCCCGTGCTTCGCGCTGACCTCGCCGCGCGTCGGCTCGGACGCCACGGCAATCACCGATACCGGTGTCGTCTGCCGCGGCGTCTACGAGGGGCGCGAGGTCATTGGCATCCGGCTCAACTGGGACAAGCGCTACATCACGCTCGCGCCGATAGCGACGGTGCTCGGCCTCGCCTTCAAGCTCCACGATCCCGAGCATCTGATCGGGGAGAAGGAGCATCTCGGCATCACGGCGGCGCTGATCCCGGCCAACCTGCCCGGCATCGAGATCGGCCGGCGCCATTTCCCGATCAATATTCCGTTCCAGAACGGCCCGACGCGCGGCAAGGACGTCTTCGTCCCCGTCGACAGCATCATCGGCGGGCCGAAGATGGCGGGCCAGGGCTGGCGCATGCTCGTGCAGCAGCTTGCGGTCGGTCGCAGCATCGTGTTGCCGAGCAATGCGCTCGGCGGGTCGATCTCAGCGACCTATGCCTCGGGCGCTTACGCGCGGATCCGGCGCCAGTTCGGCCTGCCGATCGGGAAGTTCCACGGCGTCGCCGACGCGCTCGCTCGCATGGCAGGACTCGTCTATACGATGACCGCCGCGTCCCGCGTGACCTGCGCAGCGCTCAATGCCGGCGAGAAGCCGGCCGTGCCTTCGGCGATTCTCAAGTATCACCTGACCGAGATGGCGCGGCAGGTCGCCAACGATGCGATGGATCTGCACGGCGGCAAGGGCATCATGCTCGGCCCGAAGAATTACCTCGCGCGCAATTACCAGGGGCTGCCGATCGCGATCACGGTCGAGGGCGCGAACATTCTCACCCGCAGCCTGATCATCTACGGCCAGGGAGCGATCCGCTGCCATCCCTACGTGCTGCCCGAGATCGCGGCGGCGAACAACGCCGATCGCAAGCAAGGGCTCAGAGACTTCGACCGACTGCTGTTCGGCCACATCGGGCATGTGCTCAGCAACGCCGTGCGTTCGGTCGTGCAGGCATTGACGTTCTCGCGCTTCATCGACGTGCCGGAGCGCGGCGCGACGCGCCGGTACTACCAGCATATCGTGCGCTTCAGCGCCGCCTTCGCGATCGCGTCCGACGCCGCGATGCTGACGCTCGGCGGCAGCCTCAAGCGGCAGGAGCTCCTGTCCGCCAGGCTTGGCGACGTACTGAGTTTTCTCTACCTCGCGTCCATGGTCCTCAAGCACTATCGCGACCAGGGCGAGCCCGTCGAGGACCTGCCGTTCGTCGAGTGGTCCTGCCGGTCGCTGCTGTATCGCGCGCAGGAACAACTGCACTCGCTGCTCAGGAATTTTCCGAATCGGCCGGCTGCGGCGCTCCTGCGAGTGCTGATCTTTCCGCGCGGCCGCACCTTCTCGTCGCCTTCGGATACGCTCGCGCTCGAGCTCGCCGAAGCGATGATGAATCCCACGCCGACGCGCGAGCGCCTCGCTGCCTCGGCCTATCTCGAGCCCGTTGACAATAATCACCTGGCGCAACTCCAAGCGGCACTACTGCTCGCCGAGGTGGTCAAACCGCTCGAGCGGCGGGTTTTCGACGCGCGCCGCGCCGGCACGATCGTGAGCGAGGACACGCCCGGGCAGATCAGTGAGGCCGAAGCCAAGGGAGTTCTCACGGCCGAGGAAGCGGACGCGGTCCGCCGATTCGACGCGACTGCCATGGAGCTCTGTAGCGTCGACGATTTCGCGCCTGCGCAGCTCAGCCGCGGAGCTATGTTAGAGTGATTCAAATCGGACGAAATCTTTGAGGCGATGCACATGTTGATTCGTTATCTGACGGTCATGTGTCTCCTGCTCGTGGCAGCCTGCGGCCAGGAAGCGGCCGAGGAGGCCCCTGCGCCGGCAACGCCAGCCGCCGCTCCGGCAGCAGCTGCACCCGCTCCGGCTCCGGCGCGGCCGGCGCGCCGCCCATCGCCTGCAGGCGCAGCGGCTTACCTCATCGAGCCGGCCAACGGCGCCGTCGTCTCGAGCCCCGTGCGCATCGTTTTCGGCCTCCGCGGCGCGGGCGTCGCGCCCGCCGGTGTCGAGCGCGAGGGCGCCGGGCATCACCACCTGCTCGTCGACGCCGAGCTGCCTGCCGACTTGAGCCTGCCTTTGCCGAACAACGAGAACTACCGCCACTTCGGCGGCGGCCAGACCGAGACCTCGATCGAGCTCGCCCCCGGCATGCACACGCTGCAGCTCGTGCTCGGCGACGAGCTGCACATCCCGCACGATCCGGCTGTCGTGTCGGAGCGGATCACGATCGAAGTGCGCTGAGCCCGGGCGGGCCGCGAGCACTTGGGCCATGTATACCGAGTTTTTCGGGCTCAACGAAAAGCCGTTCTCGATCAGCCCCGATCCGCGTTATCTCTATCTGAGCCAGCGGCATGCCGACGCGCTCGCGCATCTGCTCTACGGCATTTCTGAAAGCGGCGGATTCATCCAGCTCACGGGCGAAGTCGGCACCGGCAAGACGACGTTGATTCGGAGCCTGCTCGGGCAGCTCCCGGAACATGCCGAGATTGCGCTGATCCTGAACCCGCAGCTCTCGACGAAGCAGTTCCTGCAGGCGATCTGCCAGGAGCTCCACGTCGAGTTCCAGGGTCGCGACACGGGCCGCCAGCTCATCGATCATCTCAACCGCCGGCTGCTCGAGCTGCACGCCGCGGGCAAGCGCGCCGTGCTCATCGTCGACGAGGCACAGACGATGAGTCCCGAGCTGCTCGAGCAGGTGCGGCTGCTCACGAACCTCGAGACGTCGCAGCGCAAGCTGTTGCAGATCATCCTGATCGGGCAGCCCGAGCTCCGGGAAATGCTCTCGCGACCAGGGATGCGTCAGGTAGCGCAGCGAATCACGGGGCGCTATCACCTCGAACCGCTGTCAGCCGCCGACACCGCCGTCTATATCAACCATCGCATGCGTGTCGCCGGCGGTCGGCCAGGCATCTTCGACCAGCGCGCGCTGCGCGCGCTCTTCCGGCTCTCGCAGGGGATCCCGCGTCTCATCAATGTGATCGCCGACCGGGCTCTGCTCGCCGCCTATACCCTCGAGTCGCCGCAGATCCGCGCCGGCCTGGTACGTCGCGCCGCGAACGAGGTCTTCGGCCAGCGGCGAAGGATTCGCTGGTGGCCATGGGCCGCTTCGGCGGCGGGGCTTGTGCTGATCGCCGTAGTCGCCATGACATTCGGTCGCGATCCGGAATCGGCGGTCGCGCTCGCTACGCCCCAGCCGGAGGCGGCCATTGTGGCGTCACCCGTTGTCGCCAGAGACCGTTTCCCGGCGCCGCTCGTCGTCAACCCGCTGCCGACGCTGCTCGAAATCGTCGCCGCCAGCGATATCGAGAACGCGACGGCGAGGCTGTTTCGACTGTGGAACACCGACTACGCCGCGAGCTCAGGTCCGGTTTGCGGCCAGGCCGAAACGCAGGGGCTCCGTTGCCTGACTCTCGAGCACGCCACGCCCGACGAACTGCGCACGCTCGGTCTCCCAGCCCTGGTCGAGCTCCGCTTGCCGGCGCTGCTCGATTTCGGTTCCGACGGGATCGTTCGCGGCACGGTCCTGTTGCCGGGGCACGATGCGAGCCTGGCCACGATTCTCGAAGCCGACGGCAAGCGCCACTTTGATTTGAGCGAATTCACGCAGGTCACGACCGGGAAGGCACTGGTGCTGTTTCGTCCGGCCGTGACCGATGCCCCGGGCACGCTCGCCGAAGGTACACGCAGCGTCGGCGTCGTCTGGCTCCGGACCGTGTTGTCCGAGATTGGCGGCCAGCCCATCGAGAGCGGCGATCCGATGCTCTTCGATGCAGTGCTCGTGGCGGCGCTCCGGAAATTCCAGGAGCAGCGCGGGCTCGTCGCCGACGGCATCGTCACGGATCACACCCTGCTCCACCTGCAGTCGGTGATCGGCATGGCCGGCTTCGAAGCAGACGTCGGAGATCGCTGAGATGTCGTTCATCCTCGACGCCTTGCGCAAATCCGAGCTCGAGCGACAACGCGATTCGGCGCCGGGCCTGATGCGCTCGCCGGTGGCAACGGTCCGGCGCGAGACGCCGGCCTGGAGCTGGCTGCTGATCGTTCTGCTGTCACTTGCGCTGGCCGCCCTCGCGGCCACCTGGTGGCTTCGCAACAGCGATACCGGCGTCGCGCCAACGGCCGAGCTGGCGGCTGCGCCCGAGGTAGCGACTCCCCTGGCGACGTCGGCCGCCGAGACGCCAGCGTCGGCGCCGGCGGAGTTGCCCGCAGCCGAGGCGCCGATCAGCGCCGCGGCCACGACGGCAAGCACAGGTGAACCGCAACCGATGTCGGACCTCCTGCGCGCCTATCCGGCTCTGCCCCGGTATGCGCTGAGCTTTCTCGACTACAACAGCGCGGATCCCGACAGCGGTTCAGCCTGGATCAACGGCCAGCGCTACTATCCCGGCCAGGTCATCGATGGCGGCCCGGAGCTCGTCGGCATCCGGCGCGATGGCGCCGTGCTCGCGTACCGGGGCCAGACCTACCTGCTGACCCCGCGCTGATTCGCGCCTTCAGCTCCGGATGCCGATGCCGCGCTTGAGCAGCCACAGCGCGAGCACAAACATTGCGCCGACCGCCAGCAGGATGATCGAGTAGGCCGTCGCCAGCGGAATGTCGGACTGGCCGAGCATGCCGTAGCGGAAAGCATTGACCATGTAGAGGATCGGATTGACGTGTGCGATCCCCTGCCAGAACGGCGGGAGCAGCTCGATCGAAAAGAATACGCCGCCCAGATAAGTCAGCGGCGCGAGCACGAAGGTCGGGATGATCGAAATGTCGTCGAAGGTCTTTGCGAACAGGGCGTTGAGCAGGCCGCCGAGCGAGAAGATCGTGGCAGTCAGCACGATGACCGAGAGGGTGACGAACGGATGAGCGAGCTCCAGCTCGGCGAAGAAGAGCGCCACGGCCGTCACCAGAGCCCCGACAAGAAGACCGCGGACGACGCCGCCGACGACGTAGCCGATGACAATCGTTGCGTACGACATCGGCGCTACGAGCATCTCCTCGAGATGGTTCTGCATCTTGCCCGAGAAGAACGACGACACGACGTTGCCGAACGAGTTCGAGATCACCGACATCATGATCAGGCCCGGAGCGATGAACGTCGTGTAGGGCACGCCGTCCATGTCGCCGATGCGCCGGCCGATCAGGCTGCCGAAGATCACGAAGTACAGAGTCATCGTGATCGCCGGCGGCACTATGGTCTGCACCCAGATGCGCAGGATCCGGCGCGTCTCCTTGCGCACGATCGTCGAGAGGCCGATCAGGTTGACCTGCAGCAGCCCGGGCGGACTGGTCGTCGGGCCGCTCATTGGCCGTTGCCCTGACGCCGGTTGCCGACGAGGCGGACGAAGAGCTCTTCAAGCCGGTTCGAGCGCGTGCGCATGCTGACGACCTCGATCGAGGCGCGCGACAGCGCGGCGAAGAGCTCGTTCAGGCCCTGTCCGTTCGCCACCTCCGCCTCGATCTCGTGATCGCTGCGGCGCTTGAGCTGGTAGCCCGGAATCTCGGGCAGGTTGGCGAGCGGGCTCCTGAGGCTCAGCACGAAGACTTCGGTCTGCAGCTCGCGGACGACGTTCTCCATGCGGTCATTCTTGATGATGGTTCCGGCATCGATGATCGCGACGTGACGGCAGAGGCTTTCGGCCTCCTCGAGGTAATGCGTCGTCAGAATGATCGTGACGCCGGCCGCATTGATGTCGCGCAGGAATTGCCACATCGAGCGGCGGATCTCGATGTCGACGCCCGCTGTCGGCTCGTCGAGGATCAGCAGCTTGGGCTCATGCACGAGCGCGCGCGCGATCATCAGCCGGCGCTTCATGCCGCCCGAGAGCGATCGCGCGATCTGATCGCGCTTTTCCCAGAGCTGCAGCTGCTTGAGATATTTCTCGGCGCGCTCCCGCGCGACGCGCCGCGGCACGCCGTAATAGCCGGCCTGATTGACGAGCGTGTCGAAATTGCGCTCGAACATGTTGAGGTTGACTTCCTGCGGTACGACGCCGATGCAGGTCTTGACGCGCTCGCGTTGCCGGTCGAGGTCGAAGCCGAAGACGTTGACGCGGCCGGCGGTCTTGTTGACGAGCGAGGTGATGATGCCGATGGCCGTCGTCTTGCCGGCGCCGTTCGGGCCGAGCAGGGCGAAGAAATCGCCTTCGTTGACGGCGAGGTCGATGCCCTTGAGCGCTTCGACGCCGTTGGCGTAGCGCTTCGTCAGTCCCTCGATCGACAGCGCGTGCATGCGGCGCTCATGACTCCCGGCCCGGAAAGGCCGGGTATTGTAGCGGCTGCAACGCCGCGAGAAAGAGCCCCCTCAAGCGGGTCCGCGCGTTCCTACAGGGAAAGCCCGATTAAAGGCTGAGCAGAAGGAGCCGCTAACGCGGATTGATAGTCAGCTTCTGCCGCTGTCCAGCTGGGACCACGTCGGCCTTCGCGCAACCTGTGAACTGCCTCAGACGAATGTTCCCGCATCGTCATCTTCCTGTACGGCCGATTGTGCGGCGCGCGACTAATTTGAGAGACTAGGCTAACCGGATGGGCGCCGCTCAGGATTTCAACGCGTCACGCTATGTCAGCAATCCCTCAACAGAGCGGCGTATCCTTTGCGCGGCAAGCGTTGCGGCAAAAGATTCTCAAGGCCGCATTAACCGCACCTGAGTTTCGTGAAACTCTCAGGGAGGCTGCTAGAGAAATCCGAGACGTTGCGAAACCCTCTGCAACGGAAGCAACGATCGAAGGAGCGTTCGAGCGCATTGTGTACTCGCGCCTTCGTGAAATCGGCCTGCGGTTTCATCCTGAAAAAGAATCAAGCGTCACTTTTAAGAGGCATCTAACGAAGGGCCGTGCCGACAGTAGGCTTGGCGCACTGATCGTCGAATATAAGCGCCCAGCGCTCCTGAAGTCTGACTCAGAAATTGACAAAGCGTTGGGTCAACTCAAGGACTATGTGTCGTCGCTAAGTGACGAGAACCGTGCGCCATTCGTGGGCATCCTCACCAATGGGCTTGTGATGATTGAGGTGCGTGCAGCCGACGGCTCGATAACAGAGGAGACTGGCATCGAAAAAGTGAGCGAGGCGACACTGCTGCGTCTCACTCGGCATTACATCTCCCTCGCTCTTACCGCGCTTACGCCTGTTAACCTCATCCGCGACTTTTGTGGATCGCCAGAAGATGGCGTCTTGTTTAGGACAGCAAGAGTTCTCCATGCGGCGCTCGCCCAACCGCAGCAAAAAACTCAAATGTTGTACTCCGAATGGAAGGAAATGTTCCGTCTCGCCCATGACGATCAATCCCAACAAAAGCGAATTCAGGATAGACGCAACACCCTCGCGGAGCTTTTCGGAATCAAGATAGAAAACGCGGAGGCCGAATACCTGACGCTATTTGCGTTGCATACGGCTTACGCGATCTTGCTAAAGGCGATGGCGTTTAGAACCGTATCAGACATCTATCTTGGTCAAGTTGGACAGGACTACAGGTCGTTGGCGAGCGCATCCAACAAGTCGCTTCGCGCTTTCTGCGCTGATCTTGAGGATGGCGAGATTTTCCGGAAATTGAAGATCATCAATCTGCTAGAAGGCGACTTCTTCTCTTGGTATTGCGACCATCACCAATGGAACGCGGCGCTTGCCGAATCAATTCGGTCGATATTCGACATTCTTGCGCGATACGAAGAAGCCGATCGCATATTTGAAGCGAACGACGCGCCAGACTTGTTCAGAGAACTGTATCAAGCCGCGGTGCCGCAAGTCGTTCGCAGTAGCTTGGGCGAGTTCTACACGCCGTACTGGCTAGCAGAACGAGTGCTCGAATCAGCAACTCCGCGAGGAAGGTGGCGGGCGATTGACCCATGCTGCGGGTCTGGAACCTTCATTGTGGCGGCTATCGCGATGGTACGAGACGAAAGTCGAGCGCGGACGTTGAACGACCGGGAAACGCTGGACGAAATTCTGAGCAGAGTTGTAGCCGTCGACTTGAATCCGCTCGGAGTTCTTACGACACGCATAAACTATTTCATTCATATCAGCTCATTGCTTGGCAAGGTGAAATCTCCTTTAGTTATTCCCGTGTACCTAGGAGATGCCACGGTCATTCCCGAACGTGTGGTGTTGAATGAAGTGGAGTGCTTGGGCTTCGAATTGAAGACGCTCAAGAATCCGATCCAGGCGACATTGCCCGTGTCAGTGGTCGAAGACACTCCGAAATTCATGCAGTTGATGCTTGACTATGAACGAAACATAAAAGGGCAAAGTCGTGACAAGGCAAACTCGACGCTGTTGAACGCGATCCAGTCATCGCATCGGACCTTCCTAGTGCGGAAGGCGATCTCTTCTCTGACGGACCGACTGATTGAGCTTGAGAAAAATGGCTGGAACGGAATTTGGGCTCGGATTCTCTCTAACTTCCTAACTACTGCCTGCCTGGGCAGTTTCTCTGTTGTGATTGGAAACCCGCCTTGGATTGATTGGAAGAATCTACCAGCGGGCTACCGCGATCGTGTGAAGGGGATGTGCATTGACCGCGGTCTGTTTTCTGGTGCCGGCAGAACTGGCGGCATCAACTTGAATATTTGCGCGCTGATTTCCTATGTCGCAATGACAAACTGGATGGAGCGAAACGGACGATTGGCGTTCCTTATGCCTCGTGAGCTGGCCTATCAGGCATCATACGAGGGCTGGAGGCGCCTTGGCGGAAAATGGAAATTCCTTGGTTTCCACGACTGGTCTAAGGCTGGCGATCCTTTCGACCCTGTCAAGGAAGATTTCATGACGTTTGTCATCGGACGCTCTAACAAACCCGTCCGCTACGTTCCGGTTGTGAGTCACCAGAAGCTGAAATCTGTAAAGAGGAAAGCAGCCGAGTGGAAATCTGAGGACGCAGCCCAAAATCTGAGCGCATCACCTGGCGTCGCAGGGCAAGTTATACCCGGAAGAACCGCATTCACGTTCGCCGCCGATGAAAACGAACTAGATGAATTTGCGCTGGTTGCAGGATATTGCGAGTACATCGGCCGCGACGGCATTCAATTCTATCCGCAGGAATTACAAGTTCTCCGCTATGTGCAAGTTGGTCCGCGGGCCGGCACCGCGAGACTTGCGAATATACAAGTGAAGAAAGCTCAACATCGCGTTCCCAAGCAGACTATCGTGTTGGAGACGGATTATCTCTTTCCGCTAGTCACCGCTCCTGAAATCAAACCATTCCAATATCTCTATGACGGAGCGCTGGTTGCATTCCCTTACAGTGCGGCCAGCCCAACTCAGCCGATAGCGATTGAGCAACTGGAACAAGAGTCGCCACTACTCTTGGCCTACTATGAAAAGCACCGTGACGTAATCGAGAGCTTATCTCCATTCAATGCAAAGATTCGTGGCCCAAATCCGGGCGCGTTTTACGGGCTCGCGAGAACTGGGCCATATAGTTTCGCAAACGTATACGTCACATTTCGCAAAGACACCAAATGGTGCTCCGCCGTGGTCTCATCCCAAGCCGTTCCATGGGGTGAGGAAAAGCGTTTCCTATTTCAGAGCCACGCTGTGTCGATATGCGAGCGACAAGATGGAAACTACATCACGGAAAACGAGGCGCATTATATTTGCGCGATTCTGAACGCGCCGTTAGTAGAGCGTTTCATTAGTGCAACGTCCGACAATCGGTCGTTCAAAGTTCGCCCGCCAATCTTCGTCCCGTTATTTGACACCGAGGACGACAGGCACTTGCAACTCGCCCGGCTGTCATGTGAAGCGCACACACATCCTGAGCGCGTCGCCGAGATTCGCGCACAAATTGACAGTGTTTATCTGACAATTTGTGGCGATGAAGCATTTGACGCAATGGTCGCTCGCGACAGCCTTGATGAACTCGCCAGCGGAAGGGCGGAACTCGTCAGTGGCGTAGAGTTACAGGCGGAACTCGATACCTTGTTGTCTTAGCCATGTCGGGCTCGCTGCGCGGATTCGCATACACGCCGCGATCACTCGCATTCCTGAAAACGTTGCAGCCGAAACTGCGGCGACAGATTGTGACCAGGATTCAAAACCTCGCGGCGGACCCGCTTGGACCAGGTTGTAAGAGGATCCAGGGCGTAATGGATGGGGAAAATCCGGTATACCGAACAAGGCAGGGCAAGCACAGAATCATTTATTCCGTGCGCGACGCAATAATAGTCGTACTTGATATCGACCATCGCAAAGACGTCTACCGATGATGCCAATGCGCCGAAGCAAGTCTTAGGTAATTGTTGGAAAAGCCCTTCCAAGGGCGCGCCTGATGACAAGTAAGCAGACTTCTCGCGCTGCTGCGAGCAGTCTGCCCTACTCACCCGAAAGTCAGCGAGTTGCGACCAGGTGCAACCACGCACTGATGTCGCGAATTTCCGGCAGCATTACTTCGTGGCCCATGCGATAGGTCGACCAGTCGACGGTCACGCCGAGCGTCCCGAGAATTGCAGTCGAGGACTTGGCAAGCGCCAGCGGAATCACGGGATCGTCGCTGCCATGCATTAGCCGGACCGGCACGTCAGTGGCGATAGGACCCGCAGCCACGAGCAAAGCGGCTGCTGGCAGATAGGTGGACAGGCCGAGAATTCCGGCGATGCGCCCGGAGCCCGTTAGACCCGCATGCAGCACGATGGCTCCGCCCTGTGAGAACCCCGCGAGCACGATGCGCTCGCGCGCGATGCCGCGCGCAATCTCCCGCTCGACGAGGCCGCGAACGAGGCCGGCGCTGGCCGCGATCCCCGCCGAATCTTCCGGAGCCTCGGGACCGAAGCCGCGGATGTCGTACCAGGCGCGCATGACCATGCCGCCGTTGATGGTCACGGGCCGATATGGCGCATTCGGGAAAACGAAGCGCAGGCCCGGAGGAAGCCCGAGCTCACGGATGATCGGCAGAAAGTCGCCGGCATCGGCGCCGAGGCCGTGCAGCCAGATGATGGCGCGATCGATGTCGTTCCCAAGCTCCTGCTCGATGCCGTCGAACTCAGCCGTCACGATCCCGTCTCCCGGTCCGCCTGAAATAGTCCTTGCTTGTTGCGCATAGGCGTATATTATGCGCAACTTTATTCACGGCCAGGACCATGCCCTCAGCGACCGCCGAACAGCGTAACGAGCGCCGCTTCGTCATTGCGAAGCTGCTCCGCGAGCATGCGATCGAGCGTCAAGCCGAACTCGTCGCGCTGCTCAAGCTGCAGGGCTTCGACGCCACGCAGTCGAGCGTGAGCCGCGATCTCAAGGACATGGGTGCCGTAAAGCTCAAGAAGGGGTACAGCCTGCCCGAGCAGGAGCCGGCCGGCAACGGCAATGCGCTCCTGGAGATCGCCGAGTTCGTGCGCGATATCCGCGCCGCGGGCGCCAACCTCGTCGTCGTCACGACCGCGGTCGGCGCCGCGCAGCGCGTCGCCGTCACGCTCGACCGGGCGAACTGGCCCGAGATCGTCGGCACGCTTTCCGGCGACGACACGATATTCATCGCCACCGTAGACTCCGCGCAGCAGCGGCGCCTCCGCGCGCGCCTCAAGCAGAGTCTCAAAAAGGAACCCGCATGAGCTCCCCGAACAATCCCATCGTCCTCGCCTTTTCGGGCGGACTCGACACGTCGTTCTGCGTGCCCTGGCTCGCCGAGACTTACGGCCGCCCCGTGGTCACGGCTACCGTGAATACGGGCGGGCTCGACAGCGCCGCGCTCGCCGCGAAATCGAAGGCGCTCGGCGCCGTCGATCACCTCGAGATCGAAGCGCGCGCCGAGTTTTTCGACACGGTGCTCAAGTACCTGATCATGGGCAATGTGCGCCGCGGGAATCTCTACCCGCTCTGCGTCGGCGCCGAGCGCTCGGTGCAGGCACGGCATCTCGCCACCGCGGCGAAGAAGTTCGGCTCGAAGACCGTCGCTCACGGCTGCACGGCGGCAGGCAACGACCAGATCCGCTTCGAGATCATTCTCAAGGCGCTTGCACCCGAGCTCGAAGTGCTCGCCCCCGTGCGCGACCAGAATTTCCAGCGGCCCGTGCAGGTCCAGTACCTCAATGATCGCAAGCTCCCGGTGCCGACTCGCGGCTCGGCCTATTCGATCAATCGCGGCCTCTGGGGCGTCACGATCGGCGGCACCGAGACGCTGACCTCGACGGGATCGATCCCCGAGTCAGCCTGGGTGCTCTCGAGCGGCGCGCTCGCGTCCCCGAAGACGCCGAAGACCATCGAGATCGGCTTCGAGCAGGGCGTTCCGGTCTCGGTCGACGGCCAGACGCTTGCGCCCGTCGCGCTGATCGAGCGGCTCGAGGCCGAAGGCGCCGCCTACGGCATCGGCCGCGGCATCCACCTCGGCGACACGATCCTCGGCACCAAGGGCCGCGTCGCCTTCGAGGCGCCGGCGGCCGAGATCCTGCTCTGCTCGCATCGCGAGCTCGAGAAGCTGACGCTCGGACCGCTCCAGGCGCGGCTCAAGGAGCCGCTGGCCCTGAGCTACGGCGATCTCGTCCATGAAGGCAAGCAGCTCGATCCCGTCTGCGCAGACATCGAAGCCTTTTTCCGCTCGTCGCAACGGCGCGTGACGGGCACGGTACGTGTCGAACTCCGTCCCGGCAGCCTCTTCGTCGTCGGCGTTACCTCGCCGCACTCGCTGATGGCCGCGAGCCGCGGCAAGTACGGTGAGTCGGCCGGCGAATGGACGAGCGCCGACGCCGTCGGCTTCTCGCGCGTGCTCGCACTGCCCGGCATCCTGCACGCGCGGGCGGGTCAGACGGCGAAAGAGGAGGTTTGACATGCAATCCATCGTCGTCGACAAGATCGCTTCGGTCGCGCTCGCCGCCGAGCTTGGCAACGAGATCCGCATCAGCCACGAGATTCCCTGCGAGGAAGGCGTGCTGATCGCAGTCGAGGTGCTGAACTCGAAGTCGAACTACAACACGCTCGAGCTCACGAGCGGCCGCATGGCCCAGGTCAAGCAGGGCGACGTCCTCGTCGCCGCGCTCGGCCATCGCAAAGCCCTGTTCGGCTATTCGGGGCATCTGCCGACAAAGCTCGCGCCCGGCGACACCGTGCAGCTCCTCAATCTCGGTGGCGTGGTCGGGATCTGCGATTCCATCAACCCGTCGCACGGCCGGCCCTTCGACTGCCGCGTGCTCGGCACCGTGCTCGACTTCCCGTTCCTCGGCGAGCGCGTCGGCGTGCCCGCGCGCGTCGCGAATCGTGAGCTCAAGGCCGACCGCGCGCTCAACGGCCACGGCATCCCCGTCGTCGCGCTGGCCGGCACCTGCATGAACTCGGGCAAGACGGCGGCCGCCTGCGCGGTCGTCAGCCGCTTCCGCCACAACGGCCTCGTCGTCGACGCCTTCAAGGCGACGGGCGTCGCGCTGCGGCGCGACATTCTTGCGATGGAGGACGCCGGTGCTCGCAACATCGCGATGTTCTCGGATTACGGCATTGTCGCGACGACCGAGGCCAATGCGTCGGCGCTTGCGCGCAATCTGCTCGCCGACCTCTACGAGCAGAAGCCCGACGTCATCGTCTGTGAGCTCGGCGACGGCCTGCTCGGCGCTTACGGCGTCCAGGCGATTCTGCACGACGACGAGATCCGGAGCCGGCTGACGGCCGTCGTGCTGTCGGCCAACGATCCGGTGTCGGCCTGGGGCGGCGTCAAGCTGCTGCGCGAGGAGTTCGCGATCGAGCCTGCAGCCGTCACGGGCCCGGCAACGGATAACCAGGTCGGTATCGACATCATCCTCAACCGCTCGAACGTGCCTGCGATCAACGCGATGTCGGCCGGCGCCGAGCTCGGCGACCTGCTGCAAGCGCTCGTCGGCCACGGCCAGAAGAAGCAGGAGGCCAGCGCGTGAGCGTCGAGAACTGGCCAGTCATCATTCTCGGCGGCTCGGGCTATGTCGCGGGCGAGATGCTCAGGCTCGTGATCGGGCATCCGCAGCTCGCGCTCGCCGCGAGCGTGTCGTCGAGCCAGGCCGGCGAACCGATCGCCACGAGCTTTCCGCATCTGAAGCCCGCGCTCGGCGACGCCCGATTCGCGAATCTCGGCGAGGCCGAGGCGCTCATCGAGTCGGAGCCGCACAGCATCCTGCTCTCGGCGGCGCCGCACGGCGAGTCGGCCGAGCTCATCGGGCAGATGATCGACCGCGCGAAAACTGCCGGCACGGAGATCACCGTCGTCGACGCTTCGGCCGATTTCCGCTTTGCGGATGCCGAAGCCTTCAAGGCCGTCTATGGCAAACCGCATCCGCGGCCTGAGCTCCTTGCAGAGTTCACCTGCGCCGTACCGGAGCAAGCACCCCGCGCGACGACGGAGCACGCCTGCCAGCCCGGCTGCTTCGCGACTTCGATGTTGCTCGGGATCGTGCCGCTCGTCGCGGCCGGTCTCGTCGAACCGAAGTTCTACGTCAGTGCGATCACGGGCAGCACCGGCGCCGGGCGCAAGGCGCGCGACACGACGCATCATCCGCTGCGGCAGAGCAATCTGTTCGCCTACCAGCCGCTCGTGCACCGGCATCAGCCCGAAGTCGCCGCATTGGCGAAGGCCGCGACCGGCAAGACGATCGACCTCAATTTCGTGCCGCATTCCGGCCCGTTCGCCCGCGGCATTCACGCGACGATATTCGCCCCGCTCGCGAAAGCAGCGACCAGCGACGATGTGCTGCAGACGCTCACGAGCTACTACGCCGAGGCGCCGCTCGTGGAGGTCGACAAGGAGCTGCCGTTCATGAAGGACATTGCGGGCAGTTGTTACGCAGCGCTGTCCGCGCGCGTCGAGAACGACACCGTCGTCGTCTGCTCGAGTATCGACAATCTGCTCAAGGGCGCGGCCGGCGGCTGCCTGCAGTGGGTCAACCGTCTCGTCGGCCTGCCGGAGACGACGGGCCTGACAGCGCCGGCGGCGGGGTGGCTCTGATGGCACTCGGGACTCACACGGCCGCCCCGGGCGCGCACCTCGACGAGGTCTATCAGCTGCTGCCGATCGCGCCCGTGAAGGGCGAGGACGTCTGGCTCGTCGAGGCCTCGGGCCGGCGGATCCTCGATCTTTACGGCGGCCATGCGGTCGCGGCACTCGGCTACGGCCATCCGCGACTCGTGCGCGCCATCGCCGACCAGGCCGCGAGCATGGTCTTCCAGAGCAATGCGGTGAAGCTCGAAATTCGCGATCGCGCGGCCGCTCTGCTTGCCGGGTTCGCGGGCTTAGGTACCACGCGCGTCTTCTTCGTCAACAGCGGCGGCGAGGCCAATGAGAATGCGCTCCGGCTTGCGCTCAAGCTCACGGGCCGGCGCCAGGTCATCGCGCTCGAGCACAGTTTCCACGGTCGCACGGCCGCTGCTGCTGCCGTGAGCTACGGCTCCGTGGAGAAAGGCTGGTACGGCTTCCCGTCGCAGCCGTTCGACGTGCGCTTCGTGCCGCGCGACGACGTCGACGTGCTCGCCGAGGCGATAGGGCCGGAGACAGCGGCCGTCATCCTCGAGCCCGTGCAAGGTCTGGCCGGCGCCTACGATCTCGCGCCCGAAATTCTGGCCGCCGCGCGGACGGCAACGGCAGCAACCGGAGCGCTGCTGATTTTCGACGAGGTGCAGACGGGCATGGGACGGACGGGCGCGCCCTTCGGCGCGAACCTCTACGGCATCGAGCCCGATATCCTGACGACCGCAAAGGGACTCGCCGGCGGAATCCCCGCGGGCGCCGTGCTCATGCGCCCCGAGCTCGCCAGGCACCTGAAGCCCGGCGACCTCGGCACGACCTTCGGCGGCGGGCCCGTGCCGATGGCCGCGATCGCCGCCGTCATCGAGACGATCCGGGACGAGGGTCTGCTCGAGAACGTCCGTGCCGTGTCGGCGAAGATCGCCGCGAGCTGCATCACGGGACCCGTGGAATCGATCCAGGGTAAGGGCTTTCTGCTCGGACTCCGGACGAAGCCGCGCGCTGCACTCGTTCGCGACGCGCTGCTCAAGCACGATATTCTGGCCGGCACGAGCGGCGATCCGCACGTGCTGCGCCTGCTGCCTTCACTGACACTCACCGGTGAGCACGTCGAACGGCTCGCCACAGCCCTTGGAGAAATTGGAAATGCGTCACTTTAACGATCTGGCCGAATGTTCGAGCGAGCAGATTGAGTCACTGCTCAAGCTCGCGGCCAGGCTCGACATGCATCCCGAACCGAAGGCGCTCGATGGCAAGGTGCTTGCGCTCTTGTTCCTCAATCCGTCGCTGCGAACGCTTGCGTCCTTCCAGGCCGCAATGATCCGGCTCGGCGGCGGCGCCTTCGTGATCTCACCGGACATGTCGATTCACGGTCTCGAGACGCGGGCCGGCATCGTCATGGACGGCCAGGCGGCCGAGCACATCAAGGAAGCCGTGCCGGTCATCGCCTCCTACGGCGACGCGCTCGGCATCCGTGCCTTCGCGCCGCGGCGGAGCCTCGATGAGGACATAGCAGACAAGCAGTACCACGAGCTCGCGGCGCTTGCCGGCGGCCCCGTCATCAACATGGAGTCGGCGATCAACCATCCCTGCCAGAGCCTGGCCGACTGGAAGACGCTCGACGATCTCGGCGTCCCGCGCAACGGCGGCAAGTTCGTCCTGACCTGGGCCTACCATCCGAAAGCCCTGCCGCTCGCCGTGCCCGCGGCGACGCTGCATATGGCGGCCATGCGCGGCATGAACGTCGTCGTCAACCGGCCCGCGGGCTTCGAGCTGCCGCCCGCGATCATGGCCAAGGCGCGCGCGGCCGCGGAGAAGTCCGGTGGCAACGTGACCGAGACCAGCGACGCGCGCGAGGCGACCGAGGGCGCACACATTATCTATGCGAAATCCTGGTCGTCGACGCGGTACTACGGCGACGGTCCGGGCGATCTCAAGCTCAGGGAGCCGCTGCTCTCCTGGTGTGTCGCCGAGAGCTGGTTCGACAATGCGCGGCGCGACGCGCGCTTCATGCACTGCCTGCCCGTGCGCCGCGGCGTCGTCGTGCAGGATCACGTGCTCGACGGCCCGCGCAGCGTCGTCATCCAGGAAGCGCGAAACCGCATGGTCGTGCAGATGGCCGTGCTCCACCAGATGCTCAGTGGTAAACGTCAATGACGAAACTTTCCGGCAACGAACGCACGATTGCGGTCACGGCGCTCAAGCATGCCGCGCCCTACGTCCGCATGTACAAGGGCAAGGTCTTCGTGCTCAAGGCGGGCGGCGAAGCCTTTGCCACGCCCGAGGCCACGCGGCGCTTCGTCGAGCAGATCGGCATCCTGCATCAGGTCGGGATCCGTGTCGTGCTCGTGCACGGTGGTGGTCCGCAGTCGACGGCGCTCGCCGAACAAATGCACATCCAGGCGAATTTCGTCGACGGCCGGCGCGTCACCGACGCCGAGGCGCTCAAGGTCATGACGATGGTGCTGAACGGCCAGATCAACACCGAGATCGTCGCCATCTGCCGCGCCGCGGGCGTGCCCGCCGTCGGCGTCTCGGGTGTCGACGCCGGCCTGATCCAGGCTTCGAAGCGGCCGCCCGTCAAGCGCAGCGAGGGAGGAGAGACGATCGACTACGGCTACGTCGGCGACATCAAGGCCGTCGACACGACTGTGCTCGAAAACCTGCTCGACGATCATCTCGTGCCGATCGTGAGCCCGCTCTCGGCCGACATGGACGGCACGCTGCTCAATATCAATGCAGACACGGTCGCGGCCGCGCTCGCGGGGGGGCTCAAGGCGGAGAAGCTGATCCTTGCCACGGGCGCGCCCGGCATTCTCGAAACGCTCGCCGACCCGCGGTCGCTGATCTCCTATGTCGACACGGCCGGCCTGCAGAGGCTGCGCAACGACGGCAAATTGAGCGGCGGCATGCTGCCGAAGGTCGCGGCGATCGAGAAAGCGATCGGCGCCGGCGTGCCGCGCGTGCATGTGATCTCCTATTCGCTGCCCGACAGCCTGCTGCTCGAGGTCTTCACGAACGAAGGCACGGGCACGCTCGTCGTCGCCGATACCAAGGCGCTCAGCGCCGCCGAGCAGCAGACCTGAGATCCAAGGCCATGGCGCGACTCTGGGACAAAGGCAAATCGCTCGACCGGCGGATTCTCGAATTCACGGCCGGCGAGGATCATCGCCTCGACGAGCGGCTCGTGGCCCACGACGTCGCCGCGTCGATCGCGCACGCGCGCATGCTCGAGGCGCAGGGTCTGCTCGCGGCGAAAGATTCGAAAGCGATCCAGGCGGGCCTCGAAGCGCTCGGCGCGGCGCACGCGCAGGGCGTTTGGGCGATCGAGCTCGCCGACGAGGATGCGCATACGGCGCTCGAGCGGCGGCTCATCGAGACGATCGGCGAGGCCGGCGGCCGCGTTCATCTCGGGCGCTCGCGCAACGACCAGGTGCTGGTTGCGCTCAGGCTCTATATGAAGGAGGCGACTGCCGAGCTGGCTGCGCTTGCCGGCGACGTCGTCGCCTCGCTGAAGGCTGTAGCCGCAAAGCAAGGCAACATCGCGCTGCCTGGCTACACGCATATGCAGCCCGCGATGCCGAGCACGGTCGCGCTCTGGGCACAGGGTTTTGCCGCCGAGATCGCCGACGACCGCGAAGGACTGCTCGCCTCTGCGCGCCGCGCCGACAAGTCCCCGCTCGGCTCGGCGGCCGGCTACGGCACGCCGCAGCTGCCGATCGATCGCGAAGCGACGCGGAAAGCCCTCGGCTTCGCCGCGGTGCACGAGCCCGTCACGGCTGTGCAACTCTCGCGCGGCAAGGCCGAGGCTGCGCTGCTGTTCGAGCTCACGCTGCTGACGAACGATCTCGCGCGCCTCGCCGCGGACCTCATGCTCTATTACATGGACGAGCTCGCCTTCGTCGCGCTGCCGACGGAGATGACGACGGGCTCGTCGATCATGCCGCAGAAGCGCAATCCCGACGTCTTCGAACTCGTGCGTGCGGCGTCGGCCTCGGTGCAGGCCGCGCTCGTCGAAGCGCTAGCCATCACGGCGAAGCTGCCGTCGGGTTATCACCGCGACCTGCAGCGCCTCAAGGCGCCGCTGTTCCGGGGCATCGACCTCGCGGGTGACTGCCTGGCGATCATGGCGCATGCGCTCAAATCCATCGAATTCCGGCCGGAAAATATCCGGCTCGGCCAGGAGCTCTTCGCCGCCGAGCGCGCGAATGCGCTCGTGATCGCGCAGGGCATCCCGTTCCGCGAGGCGTACGGCCAGGTGGCCGCAGAACTCGAGCGGGAGCGCGAAAAGGCAGAGAAGAAATGAGCGCGCGGCGCCGGGGCCGGGACCTGCCCGCATGGCGCGCGCCGTTTTCGCTGACCGCCGTTCCGGCGATTGCCGCCGCCCTGCTCGCCGCGCTCGCTCTCGCGGGCTGCGGACAGATGGGGCCGCTCGTACTGCCCGGCAGCGAGAGCGGCCAGGGCGAGACCGGTACCGACTCCGCCGCCGGGAATCCCACCGCTGCCGGTTCCGGGGACGAAGACGAGGACAGCGACGAGAGCGGCGACGGGAATGAGCAGTAAACCGGTCGTCCTGGTCGACGGTTCGTCGTACATCTACCGGGCCTACCACGTCCCGGCCCTGCAGCGGCTCAGCGATTCAAAGGGAAACCCGACGGGCGCCGTGCACGGGATCCTCAACATGACGAATCGGCTGCTCGCCGACTACGAGCCGGAAAAAATGGCCGTCGTTTTCGACGCGCCGGGCAAGACGTTTCGCGACGACCTCTACTCTGAGTACAAGGCCAATCGCCCGCCGATGCCGGACGATCTCCGCGCGCAAATTGAGCCCGCGCTCGCCGCGATCGAGGCGCTCGGCATCAAGGTCGTGCGGATTGCCGGCGTCGAGGCCGACGATGTCATCGGCACGCTCGCCGCGGCCGCGAGCCGGCAGGGCTTAGAGACGGTGATCTCGACGACTGACAAGGACATGACCCAGCTCGTCGACGCGCAGGTCCTCGTGCTCAACACGATGGACGACAAGCGGCTCGACACCGACGGCGTCATCGAGAAGTTCGGGGTGCGCCCCGACCAGATCATCGACTACCTCACGCTGATCGGCGACAGCTCCGACAACATTCCCGGCGTACCGGGCGTCGGCCCCAAGACGGCGCAGAAGTGGCTCGCTGACTACGGCAACCTCGACAACCTCATCGCGAAGGTGGACGAGATCAAGGGCAAGGCCGGCGATAGCCTGCGCGCGACGCTTCCCAAGCTGCCGCTCTACAAGGATCTCGTGACGATCAAATGCGACGTCGAGCTGCCATTCGAGCTCGACGGGATCGCAAAGCGGACTGTCGACGGCGAGGCGCTGCGCAAGGTGCTCGAGCCGCTCGACATGTTCAGCACGCTCAAGCGAATTCTTGGCGAGGCGCAGGTGGCGCCCGCTGCCGAGGCGACGCCGACCGACTACGAGATCGTGCTGACAAAGGAACGCCTCGAACACTGGCTCGCACAGATCGACCGGGCGGAGCTCACGGCTTTCGACACCGAGACGACGAGCCTCGCCTACATGGACGCCGAGCTCGTCGGCCTGTCGCTCGCCTGCGAGCCCAACAAGGCCGCGTATGTCCCGGTCGCGCATCGCTACATCGGCGTGCCCGATCAGCTCGACCGCGATGCCGTGCTCGCGAGGCTCAAGCCCTGGCTCGAGGACGAGTCGAAGAAAAAGGTCGGCCATCATCTCAAGTACGACGCGCACATCCTCGAGAATTACGACATCACGCTGCGCGGCATCGCCCACGACACGATGCTCGAGTCCTATGTGCTGAACTCGACGGCGACGCGGCACGACATGGACTCGGTCGCGGCGAAATATCTCGGCGTGACGACGATCAAGTACGAGGACGTCACGGGCAAAGGCGCGAAGCAGATCGGCTTCGCCGAGGTGCCGCTCGACCGCGCCGGGCCCTATGCCGCCGAAGATGCCGACGTGACCTTGCGCATGCATCGAGCGCTCTGGCCGCAACTCGAGGCCGTTCCCGATGTCTGCCGCGTGTACACCGACATCGAGCGCCCGCTGATCCACGTGCTGCTCCGCATGGAGCACACGGGCGTGCTCGTCGACAAGGCGATGCTCGACAAACAGAGCGGCGAGCTCGCGGCATCGCTCGTGAAGATCCAGGACAAGGCGTACAAGGCCGCCGGCGGCGAGTTCAATCTCGACTCGCCGAAGCAGCTCCAGGAGATCCTCTTCGAACGGCTCGGCTTGCCGGTCACGGAGAAGACGCCGAAGGGCCAGCCTTCGACGGCCGAGAACGTGCTGACCGAGCTCGCCGACGACTACGAGCTGCCGGCGCTTATCCTCGAGTACCGCGTGACCGCGAAATTGAAATCGACCTACACCGACAAGCTGCCGCTCGAGATCAACTCGCGCACGGGCCGAATCCATACCTCCTATCACCAGGCCGTCGCGGCGACGGGGCGGCTCTCCTCGACCGACCCGAATCTCCAGAACATCCCGATTCGCAAGGCCGAGGGCCGGCGGATCCGCCAGGCCTTCATCGCGCCGCCGGGCTCGTGCCTGATCGCGGCCGACTATTCGCAGATCGAGCTCAGGATCATGGCGCACCTCTCGCGCGACGAGGGTCTGATCGCGGCGTTCCGAAAGGACCTCGACATTCACCGCGCGACCGCGGCCGAAGTGTTCGGCGTCGCGCCGGGCAAGGTCGACGACGAACAGCGACGGAGCGCGAAGGCAATCAACTTCGGACTCATCTACGGCATGTCGGCCTTCGGGCTCGCGAAGCAGCTCGGCATAGAGCGCGGCGAGGCGCAGGCCTATGTCGATCTCTACTTCGAGCGCTACCCGGGCGTGAAGGCCTACATGGATTCGACGCGCGCGCTCGCGCGCGAACAGGGCTTCGTCAGCACGGTCTTCGGCCGCCGGCTGCATCTGCCGGACATCAACGCGAAGAACGTGCAGCGTCGCCAGTACGCCGAACGCAGTGCCATCAATGCGCCGATGCAGGGCACGGCCGCCGACATCATCAAACGCGCGATGCTCGAAGTGCAGGGCGAGATCGAGGCCGGCAAGCTGCCGGGGCGGCTCATCATGCAGGTGCACGACGAGCTCGTGCTCGAAGTCGCGAAGCGCGAGGCGAAGACGGCGCAGTCCCGTCTCGTCGACATCATGCAGGCGGCGGCCGAACTGTCAGTGCCGCTCAAGGTCGACGCAAACGCCGGCGCGAACTGGGATGAGGCGCACTGATCGGCTCGAACGCGGCGGCGAAGCGGATTCGTGTGCTAGAGTCCCGCGCCATCGGATAGTGACGCGAGAACTGCCTTGAAACCGATGCGACCGATTCCGAGCCTGATCTTCGCGAGCCGCTGGCTCCAGCTGCCGTTGTACATCGGTCTCATCGCCGCGCAGGGCATTTACGTCTGGTTGTTCTGGCAGGAGCTCTACTACCTGATCGTCGCCGCCTTCGGCAATGCGGACGCGCTGCACCACGTTGTCGACGCTGTCACGGAAGGCGCGGACCCTGAATATGTGCTCAACGAGACCATCATCATGCTCGTCGTGCTCGGGCTCATCGACGTGGTGATGATCTCGAACCTGCTGATCATGGTCATCGTCGGCGGCTACGAAACCTTCGTGTCGCGCATGAATCTCGAGGACCATCCGGACCAGCCGGAGTGGCTGTCGCACGTCAACGCCTCGGTGCTCAAGGTCAAGCTCGCCACCGCGATCATCGGCATTTCGTCGATTCATCTGCTCAAGACCTTCATCAATGCGGCCACCTATGAAGGTACGGACGTGGTGATGGCACAGGTCGGCATTCACCTCACGTTCCTGGTCTCGGCGCTGGCGATTGCGGCCAGCGACCGGTTGATTTACCGGGGGCCGGGGCCGGCCAAAGAACACGCCTAGCCAAGACTAAGGGCCGCGGAGCGGCCCGACGTCGTCGCCCAGCCCGTCGCGGACCGGCCGGCGCCAGGCCGCCGGCCTGGGTGGAACCTTTTCAGAAGCTAAAGAGACTAAGGCTTAGGCGTCTGTGCCAGGACGCCCCCGCTAACCTCCCTTATGCAAGCGGGTTAGCTCGGGAACCCCACCCGGGCTTTGCCGGCCCCGGGCGCGTCCCCTAACACCGCGTCCGGGGCCCTTTTATTTCGGGAGACTGCCGCCGATCCAGGCCTCCACCTGTGATCGGACCCTGTCGACCCCGGTATCGTCGAGGGCGGAAAACAGTTCGGCCGTCACACCGTCCCGGAGATCCCGGCGCAAGGCCTGGAGCGCGGTCGCCCCGGCGGCCCGCGAGAGCTTGTCGGACTTCGTCAGCAGGATCATGACGGGTAACGCCAGCCCGGCGGCCCAGTCGAGCATCGCCTGGTCGAGGTCGAGCAAGCCGCGGCGGATATCGACGGTCACGAGCAGGCCCTTGAGTGAGCGGCGGCTCTCGAAATACTCCCCGGTCAGGCGCCGCCAGTCCTGGCGCTGCTCTTCGGGCACGCGCGCGAAGCCGTAACCCGGCAGGTCGACGAGCCGCCGGCCCTCGCCGAGCTCGAAGAAATTGATCAGCTGCGTTCGGCCCGGCGTCTTGCTGACCCGGGCGAGCTTGGTCTGCCCGACGATCCGGTTGATCGCGCTCGATTTACCCGAATTCGAGCGGCCGACGACGGCAAGCTCGGCGCCTGAGTCCTCGGGAAAGCCCTTCGCGTCGGCCGCGCTCGTGAGGAATCTGGCTGGCATCTTGAGTCCTGGAAGGCACGCTGGCCGGGCTTTCCACGCTGATTGCGCGGTGGCGCTTAGTGTACAATCGCGACGCTTTTCCAAGGAAAGATTCGCCGCCGTGCAGCTCTCGTCAACGACCCGCTCTGCCGCTTTCCCTCGCAGCCTTGGGCTTGCCGCTTTCGTCGCCGCAGCTGCCTTCTGCCTCGGCACCGGCAGCGCTGCCGCCCAGGAAGGATCGCCCGAGGAGGGGCAGGCCAAGACAACGACCTGTCACGGATGCCACGGCCCCGCCGGCGACGGCAATGCCATCGTGAGCACTCTCTATTGGCCGTCGCTTGCGGGTCAGCATGCCAGCTACATCGTCCGCCAGCTCGAGGCTTTCCGCAGCGGCGAACGCACCGACGTCGGCATGCAGGCCATGGCGGCGTCGCTCTCGGCAGAAGACTCGCTCGACGTCGCGGCCTGGTTTGCCAGCCAGACCATGGAGCCGAAGGGCGCTGATCCGGCGCTGGTCGAGCGCGGCCAGCGCATCTATCGCGGCGGCGTCCCGGATCGCGGAGTCCCGGCCTGCATCGCCTGCCACGGTCCGGGCGGTCAGGGCAATCCGCTCGCGGGCTACCCGCGCGTCAGTCATCAGCACGCCGCCTATCTCGCCAAGACGCTGCGCGATTACCGCTCCGGCGACCGCACGTCGGATTCCGAGTTGAACCAAATGATGCGCAACACTGCCGAATTCCTGCTCGACGACGAGATCGAGGCTCTCGCGAGCTATATGCAGGGACTCCACTGAAGCACGGGAGCACGAGCGTGAAACGAACACTGGCTCTGGTACTGACCCTTTCGATGCTGGCCGCCTGCGGCCAGTCCGAGTCCGCGGCAACCGGCATCGAGCCGGCCGCCGCACCCGCGACGACGGTCAGCGCGCCGTCAGCTGAGGCCCATGCAGGACACGACACGACGCACGACGCGGCCCATGCAAGCGGGACTGCCGCTGCTGCCGGCGGGTCCGCCCCGACCGCGACGCCGACGACCGCACCTGCCCAGTCGACCCCGTCCGCGGCAGCGAACGCCGCCGGGCAACCCGCCTCGACTTCCTCGCAAACCGCTCCCGGGATCATGACCGACCCCGTGGCCGCCGCGGGCTTCGTCGAAGGCCGCCACTTCCGGCGGGTCTCGGCCGCTTCGGCCGCGAACCCGACCCCGGGCCAGGTCGAGGTCGACGAATTCTTCATGTACAGCTGCGTCCACTGCTTCAACCTCGAGCCCTACGTGCAGGCCTGGCTGCCGAACAAGCCCGCTTACATCAATTTCGTCCGCATTCCGACGACGTGGAACCCGACCGTCGAGCTGCACGCGCAGGCCTTCTATGCGGCCGCCGCGCTCGGCAAGGGCGAGGAGATGCACGAGCCCTTCTTCGAAACCATGCATGTCGACCGGAACTACCTCGAGTCGCAGGCGGAGATGCGGCAGTTCTTCGCGCGCTTCGGCGTCACGGATGAGGACTTCAACAGCGTCTTCGAGTCGTTTTCGGTGCGCTCGCAGGTCAACCGCGCCAAAGAGCTCGGCAACCGTTACGCCGTCGAAAGCACGCCGACGATCGTCATCGCAGGCAAGTACACCACCGGCACCAGCGAAGCGGGCTCCTATGAGCGACTGTTCGAGCTCATCGAAGCGCTCGCGGCCCGCGAGCTCCAGCAGCGCTAGCGAAATCTAGAAACGGTCGCGCTCGTCGTCGATCCCGGCGGGCTCGGCGTGAATGATGACCTCGGCGCGCGGGAAGCGCCGCCGCACCTCCGCCTCCACCTCGTGACTGATCTCGTGCGCGCGGTGCAGCTCGAGCGCAGGCGAAAGCTCGAGGTGAAACTGGATGAACTCCTGCGTCCCGGACGTGCGCGTCCGGAGGTCGTGCACGCCCAGCACCGCCTCGTGTGCCTGCACGATCGCGAGAATCTCGTCGCGGCGCGTTGACGGCAGCTCGCGGTCGAGCAGGACGTCGAAGGCGCGAAGCACGATCGCCCGCACGCTCGCGAGGATCACGACGACCACGATGAGGCCGAGCAGCGGGTCGGCCCATTGCCAGCCGAAGACGCTGCTCAGAGCCAGCGCGACCAGCACGCCGATGTTGGTCAATACATCGCCAAGGTAGTGCAGCCGGTCGGCGCCGATCGCGATCGATCCGGTGCGCTGCGCGACATGGCGCTGAAACAGCACGAGCGCGACGGTCAGGACCAGCGAGATCGCGATGACGACCGTGCCCACCGCGGGCTCGCTGATCGGCACGGGATCGACGAGACGCGTCACGGCCTGCACGCCCACGTAGGCGGCCGAGCCGACGATCACGCAGGCCTGCACGAGCCCGGCCACGGCCTCGAGCTTGCCGTGGCCGAATCGATGCTCGCGGTCGGCCGGCTCGAAGGCGAAACGGATCGCGACGAAAGTCATCGTCGAAGCGAGGAGATCGAGCACCGAATCGGCGAGCGAGCTCAGCACTGCTACTGAGCCCGTCGCGAACCAGGCGAAGAGCTTGAGCGCGACGAGCGCGAGCGCGACCAAGACCGACGCAAGCCCGGCCGCGCGGACCAGCCGGATGAGCTCCAGTGTCAGCGGCCCGCGTCGTTCTGCGGGATTCCCGGCCATCAGCCCTCGATGCGTTGCAATCCTTTGAGCCTGCGTGCGCCCTCGTCGAGGGTAGCCGAGCGCTTGGCGAAGCAGAAGCGGACGAGCCTTGAATCGGGCGGCGTCTGGTAGAAAACCGAAATCGGAATCGTTGCGACTCCGTGTTCGGCCGTCAGCCGGCGCGAGAACTCGACGTCGCCCAATTCCGAGATCGCGCGATAGTCCGCGAGCTGGAAGTACGTGCCCTGCGCCGGGTCGAAGCGGAACGGCGTGCCCGCCATCGATTCGAGGAAATAGTCGCGCTTGGCCTGATAGAAGCCCGGCAGCTCGCGATAGTGCTCGGGATTTTCCGCGAGGTACTCGGCGATCGCATGCTGCAGAGGAGTCGTCGAAGCGAAGATCGCGAACTGGTGCACGCGCCTGAGCTCCGCTGTCAGTGGCGCGGGGGCGACGGCATAGCCCGTCTTCCAGCCCGTGGCGTGAAAGGTCTTGCCGTAGGACGAGATCGCGAGCCCGCGCTCGCGCAAGGCGGGATGCGCGAGCAGGCTCTGGTGGCCCGACTCCTCGAACACGATGTGCTCGTAGACCTCGTCGCTCATCACGTAGCAGTCGAAGGGCGCGACGGCTTCAGCGAGCGCCTCGAGATCGCCGCGCGTCAACAACGTCCCGGTGGGATTGTGCGGCGTGTTGACGATGACGAGGCGCGTGCGCGCGTTGAGCGCGTCGTGCACGCGGTCGAAGTCGATCCGGAAATGCGGCGGAAAGAGCGGAATGTGGATCGTCCGGGCTCCCGCGAGCGTGATCGCGGGCTCGTAGGAATCGTAGGCCGGGTCGAAAACGATGACCTCGTCGCCGGGCCGGGCGAGCGCGAGGATCGCGCAGAACAGCGCCTCGGTCGCGCCCGTCGTGATCGTGATCTCGTTCGCGGGGTCTACGGTCACGCCGTGCCGGCGCGCGATTTCCGCCGCGATCGCCTCGCGCAGCGCGAGCACGCCCGCCATCGGCGCGTATTGGTTGCGGCCCGCGGCGAGGTGCTTGCCGACGAGCTCGATGAGCCGCGCCGGCGGATCGAAATCCGGGAAGCCTTGCGAGAGGTTTACGGCACCGTGCTGCTCGGCGAGCTGGCTCATGACCGTGAAGATCGTCGTGCCCGTACCGGGCAGCTTGCTTTGCGGGGCCTTGAGCGTCATCGCCGGAGCGCGGCGCGATAGAGCAGGACCGCGATGGCACCAATGACGGCGAGGCCGGCCCAGACGGACAGGTCGAGGCCGAGTGAGAGGACGTCCGCGTCAGCGCTCACGACGATCGGCACCGCCAGGGCGATGCCGATCAGCGCTTCGCCGGTGATGAGACCGGCCGCGAAGAGCATGCCAGTCCGTCCCGGCGCGCCTCCACGGCGCGCGGCCGCGCGACTCACGGCATGCGCGATCAGGCCGCCGACGAGAATCGTCACGGAGAGCTCGAGCGGCAGATAGATTCCGACTGCCACGGCGAGCACCGGCGCGCGAAACGCCGCCTTGCGGTGCTCCAGCCATTTGTCGAGAGCCAGATTTGCAAGCCCGATCACAGCGCCGCTGGCGACCATCCCCCATGGCAGGCCGGCGCCGAAAACGCCACGCGCGACGTTTGCCATCAGCGTCGCCTGCGGCGCGGCGAGCGCATTCGGCTGCTCAGCCGTCGGCTCACCGAATCCGTAGGCCTGGAGCAGCAGATTCAGGATCGGCGCTATCACGAGCACGGCCGAGATGACGCCGAGGATCTGGGCGAGCTCCTGACGCCAGGGCGTCGCGCCGAGAATGTGCCCGGCCTTCAGATCCTGCATCGTGTCGCTGCCGATCGCCGCGGCACAGCAGACGACGGCGCCGACCATGATTGCGGCGGGAGGACCGTCCGGATTGCCGCTGCCCATGACGAGGACGAGCAGCAGGGAGGCGAGCAGGATCGTCGCGATCGTCACGCCCGATACGGGATTCTGCGACGAGCCGACGAGGCCCGACATGTAGCCAGCCACGCAGGAAAACAGGAACCCGGCGACGACCATCACGACGGTCATCGCGAGTGCCGCGCCGACAGCACCGACAATGACGTAATAGACGAGCGCGATCGGCACAACGAACGCGACGGTGCCGATGAGCACGAGCCGCATCGGCGCATCCTGGTCTCGGTGGTCGAGCACCGGCTCGCGCCCAGCCGCGAACCCGCGAGTGACGGCGGCGACGATCGAGCCGCGTATAGAGAACAGCGCCGCCGTACCGCCGACGAGCATTGCGCCGACGCCGAGGTAGCGGATCTCCCGAGTCCAGATCAGTCCGGCGAGGTCGGCAGGAGCGGCGCCTCCGCTGAACGCGGCCAGGATCTCCGCATTGGTATCGAGGAAGAAGCTCGAGTAGACGGGTATCGCCAGGAACCAGGCGATCGCCCCGCCGAGGAAGATCAGTACGGAGACGTTGAGCCCGACGATGTAGCCGACACTGATCAACGCGGGCGAGAGATTGGCGCCGACATAGGCAATCGTGCCCTGCCCCGCGTAGCCTGCCGCCTGCGCCGTTGCCGGCCAGAGTCGCAAGCCCGTCTCGCAGAGCTTGGCGCCGCCGCCCAGCAGCGCCGCGAATCCGAGCATCTTCGCGCCCGTGCGGTCTTCACCGGCCCGGAGCACTTCGGCCGTCGCCGTGCCTTCGGGGTAGCCGAGCTGTTGCTCGACGATCAGCGGGCGCCGCAGCGGGATCGTGAAGAGCACGCCGAGCAACCCGCCGAGCCCCGCGATGACCGACACCCACCAGTAGTCGAAGACATCCCAGTAGCCGAGGAGTATCAGCGCCGGGAAAGTGAAGATCGCGCCGGCCGCGAGCGCCTCGCCGGCCGAGGCCGCCGTCTGCACGATGTTGTTCTCGAGGACGGTCGAGTTGCGGAAGAAGCGCAGGATCGCCATCGACACCACGGCGGCGGGAATCGAGGCCGACACCGTGAGACCCGCGAAGAGCCCGAGATAGGCGTTCGCGCCCGCGAGCACGGCGGACAGGACGAGACCGAGCACGATGGCGCGCAGCGTCAGCTGGCGCATCGGTTCAGGCGTCATTGTCCGATTCCGCCTGCGCCCTGGCCTCGCGTGCAGCCTTGAGCTCGTCTTTCAACATGAACTGCGCCATCAGCAGGCCAGCTTCATACAGCGCGTACATGGGTAGCGCCAGCAACGTCTGCGAGAAGACGTCAGGGGGTGTCATGAACATTCCGACCACGAAGCAGCCGAGGAAGACATACGGCCGTTGCTTTTTCAAAACCTCGATGGAGACGAGGCGACTCCAGATCAGCATGAAGACGGCGATCGGCATCTCGAAGGCCAGCCCGAAGGCGAAGAACATCCTGAGGACGAAGCTCAGGTACTGCGCGATATTGGGGTTGTTGGCGACGCCTTCGGGAGCGACCGAGACGAAGAATCCGAATACGAGGTGGAATACGAAGTAGTACGCGAAGGCGACGCCAGCGTAGAAAAGCGCGACGCTCGAAACCAGCAACGGGATGGCGAAGCGTTTCTCGCGACGGTAGAGACCGGGCGCCACGAAGCCCCAGACCTGATAGAGCACAACGGGCATGGCCACGAAAAGAGCCGCATAAAAGGTTGTTTTCAGCGGAACCATGAAGGAGTCCGCTATGCCGATGACCTGAAATTCGGCGCCCTCCGGGAGCACGCTGGCCATGGGCTCGGCGATGAACAGGAAGATCTCCTGCGACCACGGAAACATGGCGATGAAAATGACGAGCACGGCCAGCACGGCCCACACGAGCCGCTGGCGGAGCTCGATGAGATGCGAGACCAGCGTGCCCTCGGCGAGCTGCTCGTCGACGTCGAGCTTGCGTTCCTGGTCCGCCATCAGCCGGCCGTGGATCCGCTCGCCTTGTCTGTGTCACTCGCCGCGGCGATCGCGGGCTCGGGCGCGGCTTCCGCCGCAGGACTGGTCGGCGTTGCGGCTGCCGGCGTGGTCCCGGGGCCGGTGCTGCCGCCGGCGTCGGGCTGGTCGGGAACTGTTGCGCCGGCGATCCGCTGAGTCGCTGGCGGGTCCGGGCGCGAAGGCTTCGGCACTGGCGGCTGTGCGCGCTCGGCGTCGGCGATCTCGCGTTCGAGCTGATAACGCAGCTGATTGGCCGTCCGGCGCGCGCGACCGACCCAGCGGCCGATCTGGCTCGCGACCCGCGGCAATCGTTCGGGTCCGAGAATCAGCAAGCCGATGATGAAAAGGAGAAAGAGCTCGGAAAAGCCGACACTGGACAAGACCGCTCTCCGCGCCGACTAGTTGTGCCTTTCTTTTTCCTTTTCAGTCCGGTCCGAGAAGTCTGCATCCGGCTTGTCGTCGGACTCGAGCTGCTTGGTGTCGCGGCGCTGGTTGGTCGAAGGCTTGTCATCGGAGTCCATAGCCTTCTTGAAGCCCTTGATGGCGCCGCCGAGGTCGCCGCCGATGCTCTTGAGCTTGGCGGTGCCGAAGATGAGGATCACGATGGCGAAAATAATCAGAAGCTGCCAGATGCTTATTCCACCGAGGCCCATGCTAGTTCTCCAGGTCCACCTTGGACTTGCAATGATACGCGAAAGGTCAAAAACGCCGCCAAACAGCGGAGGCGCTTCAATGTTCGACAGCGTTCGAATCGCTCCATGGAATCGGAGCGAGCATCGAGGCCGCGACACCGAGCAATAACAGGCTGCCGATGAGCATCGGACGCCGCGAGCGGCGTTCGAAAGCCGCAGCAGCCCGCGCCCCTTGCAACTCGAGCGCACGCTCGACGAGAGGCTGCGGCAACGGCGGCACCTCTCTCCGGAACGACTGCAGCTGTTCGCTGGCCAGGCACTGCGCCGCACAGTCGGGGCAACCCGCGAGGTGCGCGTTGACGTCGGCACTCTCGAATGGGGAAAGCGACGCGATGCGACGTTCGTCGAGAATCCACGCGATGTCGTCACAGTTCATTTTCATCTCTCCGCGACGACGCGTAGGGGCTGCGCCGACCGCTCCTGTTCCAAAAACCTGGCGAGGCTTGCCCGTGCCCGATGCAAGCGCGAGCTCAACGCGGGCTTGTCGACACCGGCGATACGCGAGATCTCGTCAAGCTCGTAACCTTCAGCGCGCAACAGCAAGAGCATTTGCTGGTCCGGTTCGAGCTGGCTCCAGGCACGCTCGAGCGCCGTTTCGCCTTCGGCCTGTACGGCGAGCGATTCGAGATCGGTCGCCGTCTGCCGCGAGTCCGCTGCGGCCGCGTCTCCGCCGACGACCGGCGAGCGTCGCCTGTGCCGCGTGCCGTCTATGAACCTGTTGTAGAGCACGCGCAGCAGCCAGCGGCGATAGTCGTCCAGGTTCGCGAGCTCCGGCGCCTTGCGCAGGGCACGCTCGCAGACGTCCTGGACGAGATCCTCGGCGTCGTGCGCATTGCCCGTCAGGCGATAAGCGACGCGAAAGATCTGCTCGACCTCAGCCGTCAGCCACGATTCGTCGGGTTTTAACTGTGCCTTCAGCACGAAAGCTCCGTGTTTCCGTTTGCTAGAACGTCCGACCGATGGCGATCTTGCGGCACCCGCCGCGGATACGCTGAAAATAATTCTAATGATCGCTCTTTACGCGCAAGATGAACGTGACCGGGCCGTCATTGACGAGGGCCACCTGCATGTCGGCCCCGAACTCCCCTGTCGCAAGCTTTTGGCCGCGCCTCCGTACCGACTCCACCAGCTCCCCGAAGCGCCGGCGGCCAAGCTCAGGCGGCGCCGCCGTGGAGAAGCTTGGCCTGTTCCCCGAGTTTGTGTCAGCAGCCAGCGTGAACTGCGGAACAAGGAGAAGTTCTCCACCTACCTGGGACAAATCGCGGTTCATTCTGCCAGTTTCGTCCTCAAAAAGACGATATGAGAGAATTCTTTCGCCTGTTCTCTCCACTTCCTTGTCAGTATCGTTCGGCTCGACGGCCACCAGGGCCAGGATTCCCCGGCCGATCCTGGCGATTTCATGCCCGGAGACGCTAACAGAAGCCGAGGATACACGCTGGAGCAAGGCAATCACGCCGAGTGCCCGACTTCGGAAAGTCGTGGTTCACAATATGAACCACTAAATCGGCATAAGTTAGGGACTTTAATGGACATATACTCCATATCATCGTTCATTTTCTAGTTTTATCGCCCGATAAGACCCACTTTCCATTCATGTCGTCTGGTATGGCGATCGACGTCCGGGCAGCTTCAAGCGCATGCGTCACTAGTAGGCTGCATCCGCGTTTCGGAGTCCATTCCCGTCATGCCAGGCCGGTATTTTATCGGTGCCACCGGGGCCTCCGCAGAGCTCGCTTCCGGCCAGCGATCGGACAGTCCACGCAGACATGTGCCGCCAGACTTTGATCGCTACGAGGGCTCGGGCGACTCCTTCCGCGCGATGACCGGCCGCGGACTGTTCTGCTAACATCGCGCGATTGGAGGCGCCCTCGCGCCCGCTTTTGACGAAAGGACGACTGACAATGAGATGGATCTTGGGCACGGCGCTGGCGGCGACCGCCGCATTTTCCGGTCCGGCCCTGGCGCAGGATTGCGCCGCGACAGTCTCGGCGAACGATGCGATGCAGTTCGTGGAGAAGGAGCTCCGGGTCAGCCGGAGCTGCACGACTTTCAACCTGACCCTGAAGCACGTCGGCACGCTGGCCGCGAATATCATGGGCCACAACTGGGTGCTGGCGGCAACGCCGGATTACACGGCAATCGCAACGGCAGGCATGACCGCAGGTCCCGCGAATAATTACGTGCCGCCGGGCGATGCTCGAGTGCTGATCGCCTCAAAGGTGATTGGCGGCGGCGAAGAAACGACGATCAGCTTCGATGCCTCGAAGCTGGAAGCAGGTGGGGATTACACCTATTTTTGCTCCTTCCCCGGACATTTCGCTTTGATGTCCGGCAAGCTGATCGTCGAGTAAGCGCCATCTATAAATAGGACCACGCGGGCACCGCGGTGTCCGCGTGCAACTGGGGGGGAGATATGCCAGTTGTCTTGGCCGTGGTTTTGATCCTGCTCGTCGTGGGCTCGCTGGTCTTTCATTTCCTGAGCCCCTGGACCTTCACCGAGATCGCCACTCAGTGGAGCCTGATCGACACGACGGTCGACATCACCTTCATCGTCTGCGGCATCGTCTTCGTCCTCGTCAACCTCTTCACGGCCTACTGCGTCATCAAGTTCCGGCATCGGCCCGGTCACAAGGCGCACTACGAGCCCGAGAGCCACAAGCTCGAGATCTTCCTGACCGTCTTCACCTCGATCGGCGTGGCGCTGATGCTCGCGCCCGGCCTCGTTGCCTGGGGTGATTTCGTCCGCGTGCCGGAAGGCGCGATGCAGGTCGAGGCGCTCGGCCGGCAATGGCACTGGAGCTACCGTTTTCCGGGCGAGGACGGCGTCTTCGGCAATACGGACGTCCGCCAGATGTCGCCCGACAATCCCCTGGGTGTCGATCCGGCGGACGGGGCAGGGCAGGACGACGTCATCGTCTCGCAGCCCATACTGCACCTGCCGCTCGGCCAGGACACGCACCTGCTGCTGCGCTCGACGGACGTGCTGCACAACTACACGGTCCCGCAGTTCCGCGTAAAGATGGACCTCGTGCCCGGCATGGTCACGTACCAGTGGTTCACGCCGACCGTCATCGGCACGTACGAGGTGCTTTGCGAGGAGCTCTGCGGCGTCGGCCATTTCGCGATGCGCAGCAAGGTCGTCGTCGACTCCGTTGAGGACTTCGCCGACTGGCTCGATGCGCAGCCGACGTTCGCCGAGACGGAAGCGCGACCCGTCGGCGATGCCGCGCGCGGCGTCACCGCCTTCCTTGCCTGCACCGCCTGCCACGGCCCCCAGGGCCAGGGCGTAGCGCCCACCGGCGACGCTACCGCCAATAACGGACCGAAGCTCGCCGGCCAGGACACCTGGTATCTGCGGCGGCAGATCCTGAACTTCCAGGCCCAGCGACGCGGCCCGGAAAACCCTGTCTCCCAGCCCATGATGGGGATGGCCCTCACGCTCGCGAGCCCCCAAACACTCGAGGACGCGCTGGCGCACATCGCCACGCTGCCCGACGAGCCTGCAGCACCCACGATCCTCGGCGACACCGAGCACGGCCGCGAGCTCTACCAGACTTGCGGTCTCTGCCACGGCGACGCCGGCCAGGGAAATTGGGCCATGAACGCCCCGCGGCTCGCCGGCATGAGCGACTGGTATCTCCGGCGCCAGCTCGTCAATTTCCGCCAGGAGGATCCGGCCGCGCGCCGCGGCAGTCATCCCGAGGACATTTACGGCGACCAGATGAACCTGATCGGCGTGATGCTCAAGACCGATAGCGCGATGGACGACGTCATCGCGTATATCAACACTCTGCCCTAGAGGAAGCTCGAACCATGGCCTACGTAGCAATTGCCGACCGCGACCACGAGCAGCACCTGCACGATCCGCAGACGTTCATCGAGAAATACGTCTGGAGCCAGGACCACAAGGTCATCGCGATCCAGTACGGCGGCACTGCCATCGCGATGGGCGTCATCGCACTCGCGCTCTCGCTGCTGATGCGGCTGCAGATCGGCTTCCCCGACGTCTTCAATATCACGCCGTACAACTATTACCAGTTCGTGACCATGCACGGCATGATCATGGTCATCTACCTGCTGACGGCGCTCTTCCTCGGCGGCTTCGGCAATTACCTGATTCCCCTCATGTGCGGCGCGCGGGACATGGTCTTCCCGTACATGAACATGTTGAGCTACTGGGTCTTCCTGCTCGCCTGCATCATTCTCTGCATCAGCTTCTTCGCGCCCGGCGGCCCGACGGGAGCCGGCTGGACGCTCTATCCGCCACAGGCCATCTCGGAAGGCACGGCCGGTGTCGACTGGGGTATCGCGCTGATGTTGCTGTCGCTCGCAGTGTTCATCGTCGCCTTCACGATGGGCGGCCTCAACTACGTCACGACCGTCCTCCAGGCGCGCTGCCGCGGCATGACGCTGATGCGCATGCCGCTCTCGGTCTGGGGCATCTTCGTCGCGACGATCCTCGGCCTGCTCGCCTTTCCGGCGCTGCTCGTCGCAGCGATCATGATGCTGCTCGACCGGTCGATCGACACGAGCTTCTTCATGCCCGCGCTGATGCTCGCCGGCGACGCCACGGAGACGGAAGGCGGCAGCCCGATCCTGTTCCAGCACCTGTTCTGGTTCTTCGGCCATCCCGAGGTCTACATCGTGGCGCTGCCGGCCTTCGGCCTCGTCTCCGATCTGCTCTCGACGCATGCGCGCAAGAACATCTTCGGCTACCGCATGATGGTCTGGGCCATCGTCGCGATCGGCGCGCTGTCCTTCGTCGTCTGGGCGCACCACATGTACGTCAGCGGCATGAATCCCTACTTCGGATTCTTCTTTGCGACGACGACGCTGATCATCGCCGTGCCGACGGCGATCAAGGTCTACAACTGGGTGCTCACGCTCTGGCGCGGCGACCTGCACTTCAACCTGCCGATGCTCTGGGCGACGGGTTTCATCTTCACCTTCGTCCACGGCGGACTGACGGGCCTCTTCCTCGGCAACGTGACGGTCGACCTGCCGCTCTCCGACACCTACTTCGTCATCGGCCATTTCCACATGGTCATGGGCGTCTCGCCGATCATGGTGCTGTTCGGCGCGATCTATCACTGGTACCCGAAGATGACGGGCAAGATGCCGAACAAGACGCTCGGCACGATCCACTTCTGGATGACCTTCCTCGGCACCTATGCGATCTACCTGCCGATGCACTACATCGGCATTCTCGGCGTGCCGCGACGCTACTACGCCTATGGCGACACCGACTTCATCCCGGCGTCGGCGCACACCGTCAACGAGGCGATCACGATCGCGGCGATCTTCGTCGCCGTCGCCCAGGTCGTGTTCTTCATCTGCATCTTCTACAGCCTGAAGAAGGGCGAGCCGGCCGGACCGAATCCGTGGAAGGCCACGACGCTCGAGTGGCAGACGCCGGATACGCCGCCGAAGCACGGCAACTGGGGCAAGGAGCTGCCCGTCGTGCACCGCTGGGCCTACGATTACAGCGTGCCCGGCGACAAAGAGGACTTCATTCCGCAGAACCACCCGGTGAAGCCGGGCGAAGCGAGCGTGGGGGCCTGACGGGGCAGACCGATGTTCACGCTGCTCGTCATAGCCATGTGCTTCGCGATGATCGTCGCCTTCGTGATCATCCGGCGTTTGCAGGAGAAGCCCTGGACCCAACACGGCGTGCTCGAGGGCAGCCAGGACGGACTGACCTCGTCGGCGCCGAAGGTGGGGCTATGGGCCTTCCTCGGTGTCGTCACGAGCATCTTCACGGTCTTCATCGGCGCCTACTACATGCGCATCGACATGACTCATGGCGGCACCGCTACCGCTGTCGACCACTCGCATGAGCTCACCGGCTGGGTGCCGCTCGATGAGCCGGGAATCCTCTGGATCAACACGATCCTGCTCGTGCTCGCGAGCATCGCGATCCAGCTCGCGCACGGCTTCAGCTCATCGGCCAAGGGACGCGGCCAGATGCGCACGTTCTTCAATGCCGCGGGATTGCTGACGATGGCCTTTCTTGTCGGCCAGGTTCTCGCCTGGCGCGAGCTCTACGCGACGGGCGAGTTCGGCGTTGACAGCGCTTCCTGGAGCTTCTTCGTCCTGCTGACGGCCGTGCACGGTCTGCACCTCATCGGCGGCCTCGTCGTCTGGAGCCGCGCCGCCGGTCGCCTGCGTCGCGGTCTCGAGAGCGCGGAGCTGCGCGAAGTCGCGGCGCTGCGGCAGAGCGTGCAGCTCTGCGCCACGTACTGGCACTACCTGTTGCTGATCTGGCTCGTTCTGTTCGCCGTCCTGTTGACTACCTGAGATTCGAGGAAACGGAAGTACATGGCACATGAAGGCACCGCCGCCGCCCCGGAAGGGATGAAGGGCTTCGTCACCGACTGGTCCGCGGACAAGCAGGCATTCCACGTCCCCTGGGGCAAGGCGATGATGTGGATCTTCCTATTGAGCGACACCTTCATCTTCACGTCCTTCCTCGTCGGCTACGGCCACGATCGGATCTCGACGGCTGCAGCCTGGCCGAATCCCAGCGAGGTCTTCGCGCTCAACATCTTCGGCATCGACATGCCGCTGATCCTCATCGCGATCATGACCTTCGTGCTGATCACCTCGAGCGGCACGATGGCGATGGCCGTCAACTACGGCTACCGCGGCGATCGCGCGAAGGCGGCCGGGCTGATGCTGATCACCGCGGCCTTCGGTGCGGTGTTCGTCGGCATGCAGGCCTTCGAGTGGACCAAGCTCATCATCGAAGGCGTCCGGCCGTGGGAGAACCCATTCGGCGCCGAGCAGTTCGGCGCGACGTTCTTCATGATCACGGGATTCCACGGCCTGCACGTCTCGGCCGGCGTGATTTACCTCACGATCATCGCGCGCCGCGTCATCAACGGCTTCTATGAGAAACCGGGACGCAAGGGTAATTACGAGATCGTCGAGATCACCGGCCTTTATTGGCACTTCGTCGACCTCGTCTGGGTATTCATCTTCGCATTCTTCTACCTTTGGTAAGGAACGACTCATGGCAACAGCAACCGAAGGCCAGCAGCACCCCTTAAGCATCTATTTCTGGATCTGGGGCCTGCTATTTGTACTCAGCGCAGCCTCCTACGGCACCGACTTCCTGCCGCATGGAATTCCCCGCTCGGTCTTGATCGTCGCCCTGATGCTCGCCAAGGCCGGCTTCATCATCGCGATCTTCATGCACATGAAATGGGAGCGCGGAGCGCTGGCCTGGGCGATCCTCGGGCCGCCGGTGCTGCTGTTGTTTCTCATCGGCTTCATGGTCAACGAAGGCAAGCTCACCGAAGGGACGCGCGTCGAATCCTTTACGCCGCCTCCGGCCGTCGTTCCCGTCGAGCATCACTGACCATGTTCTGGTGGCTCATCGGCGTTATCGTCGCCTTGGCTGTATGGGGAGCGCTCTGGAAGCGCAACCTGTCGCTGGCCGGCGGCGTGCTCGTCGGATTGCTGCTCGCCTGGGTACTGTCCTATTTCCTCAAACCATATGTGACCGGAATGGAAACGATACCTGTCTGGCTTCCGCCCCTGCCGCTCGCGACGATTGCGATCGTGCTATTCGTCTATGGCGCGCTCACCTTTTTTCGCGAGAACGATGCGTTGCCGAAGGGGAAGAAGGACGATCACGACCACGATCACGGGCATCACTAGCCCGGGTCTCTCAAGCGGCTGATGAAGGAGCTGCGATGAGATGTCAGTTGATTGCCGGCGTATGCGGCTAGTCGGCCCGTCGTGAAGAGCTCGCTCAGTCGGCGCCGTCGCCATCCCAACATTCTGGCGCAGAGTTCCTCAAGAATGATGCGTTGAACCCTTGAAGCCCCCGCTCTCGCAACCAGCAGACGTCCGCTCCGCCCACGATCAGCTCGTGCAGTACGTAGAAAGGGTCTTGACTCGAGTTATCTTCCAGCCACGCTTCGACAGGCGTCCGGCCATCGACGCGCTCCGTCGGGTTCGCACCATTCCGCAGGAGATACCGCACCAGTCCAGCTGAACTCGCATTCGCTGCCGCGTGGAGCACGCCGCCATCGACAGGCGCACCGCTTTCCAATAATAGTCGCGCGACGTCGTCGTGATCGCTGAGCAATGCCGCGATGACCGCCTCGCGCATGGCCTGATCGGCCCAGCCGGCATCGCGCTCCAGGAGATCGGCGACTACGTCGATGAAACCGATATGTGCGGCGAGAGTGAGTTGGTCGTCAGGAGGCGCCGCGCTTATCTCTGCAAGGCCGTCGCGTGCGACTGCCAGCAATTCGGAGTTGTCTGTCTCCGCGCCGGCACGGAGCAACTCGAACAGAATGTACTCAGCATCGTGGCCTCTCAGGTATTCGGCGTTGCGTGCGCCCGGCTCCTCAGCCATGGACACACGGTCCCGGTAGTGTGTCCACGCGAAATCGAGCGGCGTTCGTTCCCGGATGCCCTCGAAATCCGGTTCGTCTATTTCCGAAGGATCGAACCCTTTGGCCAGGAAATAGCGCACCATTCCCGGTGAGCTGAATCTGGACACGCCGTGCAAGATGGCGGGGGGAATCCCGCCAGCGTCAAACAAGGCACGCGCCACATCGTCATTGCCCCCGAGTATTGCACTTCCGGCAGCACCGGCGAGGGCACGCAGAATCTCATCTGTTCTACGGCCTTCAGTGAATCTGATGTAGATCTGCACGGTGTCAAAGTAACCACTCCCGGCTGCGCGGCTAACGCCCGTGAGCAGGAAGTCGTCGGTATCGGCCTCCGGCAACAGTAGTTCGACGAGTTCGGTCATGCCGTTGGCAGCGACGTCGCCGAGCGTGGCACCGCTGGTCCCGAAGTCGGCGCCGTGGTCGAGCAACAGTCGCGCAATCGCGGTTTCGCGATCGTAGATCGCCTCTTTGAGAAGCGACATTCGCTCGCCGTAGATCTCAATCTCGGCATCCGGAGACCCTCCAGAGTCGAGATAACGTTTAACCGCTGTGAGATCCCCACGGCGTATCGACTCTGCCAGTGGAATTAGTTCGGGCTCCTGTGAGTGCGCCCCAGGAACGAACGACGAACTTCCGGACACCAGGACCAGACCTGCCGCTACAAGCGCTACAACTGAGTTGCGTCGGCTCACGTCAGCTTGTGCCTTCACTCCCCATCGCCTCACCTGCACGCTCAAGTCCCGACGCGCCGCTCCTGCTCGACATCGACTCCCAGGAACCCGCCCGACTGCCGTTGCCACAGCGAGGCATAGATTCCGCCGCGCTCGAGCAGCTCGCGGTGCGAGCCTTCCTCGACGATGCGTCCCTCATCCATGACGACGAGCCGGTCGAGTGCCGCGATGGTCGAGAGCCTGTGTGCGATCGCGATGACAGTCTTGCCGCGCATCAGCGCGTGCAGCTGCTCCTGGATCGCGGCCTCGACCTCGGAGTCGAGCGCCGACGTCGCCTCGTCGAGCACGAGGACCGGCGCGTCCTTGAGCAGCACGCGCGCAATCGCGATGCGCTGGCGCTGACCGCCCGAGAGCTTGACGCCACGTTCGCCCACGTGGGCGTCGTAGCCGCTGCGCTCGTGCTTGTCGGCGAGGCCGGCGATGAACTCGTCCGCATGCGCGCGCCGCGCGGCCGCGACGATCCGGTCCTCCGTCGCCGCGGGCGCGCCGTAGCGGATGTTGTCGCGTATCGAACGGTGCAGCAGCGAGGTGTCCTGCGTCACCATGCCGATGTTGCGGCGCAGCGATTCCTGCGTAACTGCAGCAATGTCCTGGCCGTCGATGAGGATGCGGCCGCTTTCGAGATCGTAGAACCGCAAGAGCAGATTCACCAAGGTCGACTTGCCGGCGCCGGAGCGCCCGATGAGCCCGACCTTTTCGCCCGGACGGATCGTGAGGCTGAGGTCCTGGATGACGCGCTGCGTGCGCCCGTAATGGAACCCCACCTGCTCGAAGCGGATCTCGCCGCGCGGCACAGTGAGCTCGTCGGCCCCGGGCCGATCGACGATCGCGAGCGGCTGCGCGAGCGTGTTGATGCCGTCCTGCACCGTGCCGATGTTCTCGAACAGGCCCGCGACCTCCCAGAGAATCCAGTGCGACATCGCGCGGATCCGCATGACGAGTGCGATGGCGACGGCAATCGCACCGAGCGTGATCGAGGCATTGAGCCAGGCATAGATCGACACGCCCGCGATCCCGACCAGCAGGCAGGTATTCACCGTCTGCAGGCAGAAGGTTAGCCCGGTGACTAGCCGCATCTGACGGTGGACGGTCGCGAGAAAGCCCGTCATCGCCTCGCGCGCGTAGTCCTGCTCGCGCTGCGTGTGCGCGAAGAGCTTGATCGTCTGGATGTTGGTATAGGTGTCGACGATGCGTCCCGTCATGAGAGCGCGCGCGTCGGCCTGCGACATCGCGACGTCGCGGAGCCGCGGCACGAAATACCAGAGCAATACCGCATAGCCGCCGGCCCAGACGAGCAGCGGCAGGATCAGCCGGACATCCGACTGCCCGATCAGCACGAGCGCGCCGATGAAATACACAATGACGTAGACGAAGACGTCCATCATCTTCATGACCGTCTCGCGGATCGCGAGCGCGGTCTGCATGAGCTTCTGCGAGACGCGGCCCGCGAATTCGTCCTGGTAGAACTTCAGGCTCTGCCGCAGCAGATAGCGATGTCCGAGCCAGCGCACGAGCATCGGGTAATTGCCGAAGATCGTCTGATGCACGATCAGCGATTGCACGAATGCGAGCAGCGGAAACACGAGGATGACGGCGACGCCGAACAGCATCAGGCGGCCGCCGTGCTCGGCCCAGAAGGTCGCTCGATCCGCCGTGCCGAGCCAATCCACGAGCGAGCCCATGAAGCCGAAGAAGGCGACTTCCGACACAGAAAGGATCGCCGTCAGCAGCGACATCGCGATCAGCCAGGGCATGACCGGCCGCGAGTAATGCCGGAGAAACGCGATAAGACCCGTCGGCGGCTGACCCGGCTCGCCATCCGGAAAGGGTGGAACGCGATTTTCGAAGAAGCGGAACATCGGGATCGGGCAGCAGGGAGGAGGTCGCGATTGTAGCAATGCGCACTTTGAGACCTGCGTCCACCTCCGCGAGGGGCGTATTTCCCCGAATCGGACCCGTTTCACATAAGTTCCTGTCCGGCCTCACTAAAATTTATGGAATTCACCGGTTTAGAGGCTTGGAGTGCACCTTCCCGGTTACCCCTGCACGACCGCGGGACGCGCGGTCGTTTCTGCTTCGTTGCTGCTCGCGCTCGCCGGAGCGAGTGTCGCGCAACCCATGGCCGTCGAGCCGGAGCCGGTCGTCTACGAGGACCGTTACCTTTTCGACGACTCGACGCTATCCGCCGGCGAATACGCTGCTCGCGACTTTGCCCCCGAACCCTATGGCCGGCGACACATCGAACTCGAGACGCAGTACTACTCCTCCGAAGACGACTTGTACGGCGACGACCTGGAGCAGGGGCTCGCCTTCCGCTACGGCCGCGAGACCCTGAACTGGGGCACGATCGACGTCGAGGCTTCGCTCGCGAATATCGAGAGCGACCACCTGAGCCGCGAAACCTCGGGCACCTTCAACATGCTGACAGTGCGGCAGTCGGCGGTGCCCATCAGCAATACGGGCCTGCTCTATGCCACTCTCGGCAACCTGCGGCTCGTGTCGAGCCCGATCCTGCAGAATAGCTATCGCCTGAGCCTCCCGACCTCGGTGATGCGCGGCTTGAGCTCCGAGGTCCGCTCGGGCGGCAACGGCGTGCGCTTCACGATGGGCGACACAGGTCAGCTCCAGGGCATGCGCATCCCGCGCTTTGAGGCCAGCGGTGGCCAGTTGACCTCGATCGCCGTTGACCGCGAGATCGGCTCACGCTTCGATCTCGGCATCGAGGCGTCAAGCGTGAAGGACGACGACGACATCCGCGATCACGCGAGCCTGCTGCTCGGCGCCCGCTATCGGCCAACCGACGCCCAGCGCGAGCACGCGGCGCGCCTGATGCGCGACGACGGCGGCAGCATCGCTTTCTGGTCCGACAGCCGCCACGAACTCGGCAGCTCGACGGCGCTGCGCTACGGCATCTTTCATTTCGATCCGGAAATCGTCTGGGCCGACTTGCCGATCAACAGCAATCAGCAGGGCCTCTACGTGCAGGCCGACGCCATCAACGCCACACTGACCCTCTCGGGCGGCTACGACTATCAGCGCTACGGCCTCGAGCGCGACCCGAGTTCGTCCTACGACAAGCACTCGGTGTTCTTCAACGGCAGCCTGCGGCTCAGCCGCGCCCTGTCACTGGGCTTGAACAGCAGCTTTGCGGACCGAAGCCTTACGGGCGACTTCATCGACGAGCAGACGATTTCGCGCCTCAACTTCTTCTCCTCGATGACGCAGGGCTTCGGCGGCTTGAGGCTCGATCTCTTCCTTGACGAGGTCACGAGCCCGGTGCCCTCGAACCGCCGCGAGCGCCAAGGCGCCGCCGCGAGTGTCGACTGGGACCTGCCGGAGCGCTTGCGGCTCATGACCGAGCTACGCGTCGAGGACAACCTCGACCAGCGCGGCCGCACGCGCCGCTCCGAGCTCTCGATGCTGATGCGTTTCAACCTGCTCGATTCCGTGTCCGTCGGCCTCAATGCAAGCCTCTATCGGACAGAGGGCAATCTCTATAACGAGGAAGGGGGGCTGGGCTTGAGCGCCGATGCCTCATGGTCATTCCTCGACCGCTGGACTGGCACGGCGAGCCTGTACCGCAACCAGGCCGATGTCGTCGCCGTCGACTTTCTCCCGGGCGCCGTGCCTGGCGAGTCCGGAACCAACTCCTTCTGGCTCTCCGTGCGTTACCAGCAGGCTTCGGGCCAGCGCTTCGCCGAGGTCGGGCGCCGCTACGACGGCACCTCGGGCAGCGGCGAGCTGGACGGGCGCGTGTTCTTCGACGCGAATCGCGATGGCATCCGCCAACCGAGCGAGGAACCCGCGGCCGGCGTCACTGTCGTGCTCGACGGACGCTACGAGACGCGCACGGACCAGAACGGCTACTACAGCTTCCTGCCCGTTCCGACCGGCGACCACGAGGTCTTCGTGCTGCTGGACAACATCCCGCTGCCCTGGGGTCTGGACGACGACACCCCGCGGCGCGCACGCGTGGCGTACCGCTCGCTGGCGTCGGTAAACTTCCCGCTGACGCAGATGAACTGAGCGCGATCGCGCTCTTGATTACTCGACGGTCTCGTCGAGCTCGATCGTCTGCCCGCCGATCTCGATGCTGCCGCGCAGCTTCACGGGATATTGCAGCTGGTGCTCGAGCGTGAGCGGGCTCGAGCCCGACACCTCGGTCTCAGGCGCGAGCGCCAGGATTTCCGTGCGCCCCGGCAGCACGGGGAAGGTCGAAGGAGTCAGCGAGACGCGCTCGCCCGCCGCATCGACCGCCGTGATCTGGCCGAAGGCGCGGTCGTGCGCCGTGCCGGTGTTGCGCACCGTGATCGCGGGCAGCGCGAGGCCGTTGTTGTCGGTCTTCGACAGCCCGAGATACTCGACCTGCGCGGCCGCATCGCCGATCGTCACATAGGTGATGACCGCGTAGCGGCCGACGATGGGCATCGAGAGCTCGCCGTCGGCCAAGTGCACCGTGTATGCGCTCGACGGCTCGATGAGAATCGCGAAGCGGCAGAGCCCGGGCGCCGCATCCGCGGGTACATGGACTTCGAAACGATAGGTCTTGCTGTCACCACCGCGGATCGTGACCGTGCGACGCTCGAGCGCAACCCAGGGCCGGCAGCTGCCCTCGGCAAGCGTGTCCTCGAGGTACTGGACGCCACTCCGGTCGTCGAGCTGCCAGTCGACGGTCTTGAACAAATAGTCCGAAGGCATCTCCGCCGGATTCAGCACCGTGATCGTCTCGCGAATGACGGCGCCGGGCTGCGCAGTGAGCTCGAAGCGGCTCGGCGAAATTGCCGCGGCGAATCCCTGGCCAAATGCCGGGGACGCGGCCGCGAACGCAAGCGCGAGCGGAAGGATTTTGCTAAGGCAGCGTTTCGAGCTCATAGAAGACTTCCATGCGATCCTGTTGCGTGCCGGTGCGCTCACCGACGAGAAGGGTGAAATTGAATACGGCGCTGGTCAGCGGACCTTCGACCTGGCCCTCGAAGACGAGCGTGGACTGGCCCGGACGAGCCGCGCCGGAGAGAAAGCGGCCCTGGGACTCCCAGCGCAGCTCGAGATCTGAAGGATCGGCGACCGACGCCGGCATGGTCAGCCAGATGCGGGCCGACTGGCCGACGAAGGCGCTCGTATCGAGGCGCACTTCGACGGCGGGCGTCGAGCCCTTCGCGGGCTGGTCGACGGGGGCTGCGCCATGTCGCAGCATTCCCGCCACCGCATTCGGGTCGAGCGTCAGATTCACGGGCACGGCATCGACCGGCGATAGCGAGTCATCGAGACGAATGCGCTGCGCCTCGGCCGTCACGGAGACGAGCAGCAACAACAGCGCCGTGAGATTCGCGAGCCGCATGCTAGAGCTGGGCAATGGTGAAGCGGACCTGGCCCGTATAGGTGCCGCTCGGATAGACGACGTTGTTGCGATACCGGAAGGTCAGGGTGTCCTCGAAGCCGAGGTAGGGCCCCGTGTACCGGAAGAACTGTTGATTCGTGGTGCCATTGAACGAGCCGGCGGCGAATTCGCCCTGGGCCGATGTCCAGGTGAAATTCGAGAGCGGCAGCGGCGTGCCGCGCGAATTGCGCAGCGCCGTCGACGAATCGACCGTGACGACATAGTTCGAGCTGCCGAACAGGTTGCGCCGCCCGATCACGCGGACGAGCACTCCGGGCGTGCCGACGACGGCGACGCCATTGCCGGCCTGGCCCGCGGGCACGGAGAAATTGACCGTGGCGACGGGCTCGCCGGCGCCGACCTCGATGTAGACGAACCAGATCCAATTGACCGGCTGGTTCCAGACGAAGGTCAGCGCGCCGGCAGGCATTGCGAACGCGCAAAGCAACAAGCTCAACAGCAGTCGGAAGCGACGCATGGATAAGTGTCCTGCGAAGGGCAGATCCTCCTGGATCTGCCCAACGCAGGCCAGATTGAGCGCACCGCGGATGCGGAGCGCGTTCGTCTCTTCAGCCTAAGGAGTCGCGGCCGTGTACGTGACCGTGTCCGTGTACGTACCGGCGGCGAATACAGCCGAGTTGTCGTACGCGAAGGTCCACGTGCCGGTGGCGTTGATCGGGCCCGCGACCGGAGCGGCCGAGGCGCCGAACGCCGGCAACGGAATGCTCGCGCTGCTGGCCGTGCGGAGGATCTGGGTCGAGCCCACGGCGAGCGGGCCGCTGCCCGCGAGCGCCTGAGCCGAGATCGTGACCTGCGCGTTGCTGCGCAGCACGACGTCGACCGGACCGTTGCTGTCGGCAACGTCAAGGCCCGAGCCGGACTCGACGGTGGCGAGGTTGAATGCCACGGTGTCGAGGACGCCCGGGGTCGCGCTTGCGCCGACCTGGAAATAGACGAACTGCGGAATGACGATCGAGAAGTTGAGGTCTGCCGTAGCCGAGCCCGACGCGCCCAAAGCGATATCGGAATCGGCCATGGAAACGGCGGGGATGCCGGCGGTCGCAGTGAGCAGCGAAGCCAGCGCCAGTTTACGAAGATTCATTGAGTGCACTCCAGTTTTCAGGGAAACGTCCGATAACGCCGGGCATCCTAGGTTTCACGCCCTTCCGGCACTGTGATTTGGGTCGGGAAACGCGCGGGCGCGCGCCATTTCGGGGCGCGCGCGGCGCCAATCTGTGATTCAGGTCACTGTCGCTGAAGGCGGCGCAAGAAGACCTGCATTTCCTTGCTGACCTGACGATCCCCGGCCTTTTCCGCCACCTGGATTCCCCGCTCCAGGCTCAGGACGGCGTCGTCGTTCTTTCCCGCCGCGATCTGCGCCTGTCCCAGCAGCCGCCATGCGGCCGAGTAGTCGGGCTTCAGCTGCACCGCTTGTTGCGCGTGCGTGATCGCGCGCCCGGCGTCACCGGCCTTGAGATACGCGTTCGCCAGGGCGAAGCGCAGGTCCGGCGAATCGCGGCCGCTCGCCAGCAGGGCTTCGAGCTTGTCGATCATCGGTGCTCGCCTGCCGCGGCGCGGGCTCAGCCCGGGCCGGTGCCGACGGCGAACAGGCGCTCGACCTCGTCGATCTGACGCCGGTCGGTGACGAACAGGATCACGTGGTCGTTCTCCTCGATCAGCGTGTCGTGGTGCGCCATCATCACGCTGTCGCCGCGCACGATCGCATTGATCGCGGCACCGCGCGGCAACCGGATCTCCTCGATCGTCCTGCCGACGACACGCGACTTGCGCGAGCTGCCATGGGCAACGGCCTCGATCGCCTCGGCGGCGCCGCGGCGCAGCGAGTGCACCTTGACGACGTCGCCGCGCCTGACATGGGCGAGCAGAGCGCCGAGCGTGATCTCCTTCGCCGAGATCGCGATATCGATCGTGCCGGCCTCGACGAGCTCGGCATAGGCCGGCCGGTTGATCAGGGCCAGCACCTTGCGCGCGCCGAGCCGCTTCGCGAGCATCGACGAGAGAATGTTCGCTTCTTCGGAGTTCGTGACCGCGACGAAGACGTCGACGCTGTCGATATTCTCCTCGAGCAGCAGCTCCTCATCGGCGGCGTCGCCGTGCAGGACGACGGCGCGGTCGAGATCTTCGGCGATCCGGCGCGCGCGCTCGAAGCCGCGCTCGATGAGCTTGACCTGGTTCGTCTTCTCGAGCGCCCGCGCGAGCCTGAAGCCGATGTTGCCGCCGCCGGCGATGACTACGCGGCGCACGGGATCGTCGAGCTTGCGCATCTCGCGGAGCACCGTGCGGATGTCCTTGCTCGCGGCGATGAAAAAGACCTCGTCGCCTTTCTCGACGACGGTGTCGCCGTCGGGAATGATGCCGCGGCCGCCGCGATAGATTGCGACGACGCGGCAGTCGACGTTCGGCATATGGCGCGGCAGCTCGCTCAGGGCGTGGCCGACGAGCGCGCCGCCCTGCTCCGCGCGCGTCGCCACGAGGCCGACGCGACCTGCGGCGAACTCGAGAACCTGCAAGGCGTCCGGAAACTGCACGAGCCGCTCGATGTGCTCCGTCACGAGCGCCTCCGGGCTGACCGTAACGTCGACGGGAATCGCGCCCTCACCGAAGAGCGCGGCATGGTCGGCAAAGGCGCTCGCGCGGATGCGCGCGATCTTGGTCGGCACCTTGTAGAGCGTGTGCGCGATCTGGCAGGCGATCATGTTGCTTTCGTCGCTATCGGTGAGCGCGATGATCATGTCGGCATCCTTCGCGCCGGCACGCGCGAGGACGGACGGGTGCGCCGCGTTGCCGACGACAGTCCTGACGTCGAGCCGGTCCTGGAGCTCGCGCAGAACCTCCGGATCCCGGTCGACGATGGTGACTGCGTTGGCTTCTTCGCGCGCGAGGCTGTATGCGGCCGTCGTACCGACTTGCCCTGCACCGAGGATGAGGATGTTCATCGAACGCCGTGGCTGCCTCGGCCGGGATCTTACATCAGTTCGAGATTGGCATAGGCCATGACGAGCCACTTCGTCCCGGTCGTCTCGAAATTGACTTGCACGCGCGCGTGGGCGCCGCTGCCTTCCGTGTTGAGGATGATGCCTTCGCCGAACTTGCCGTGGCGAACGCGCTGGCCGAGGTGCATCCCGCCGGTGGTCTCGCGCTCGACGCGCGATCCGCGCGACACCTGCCGCGGCAGCGGCCGCGCGACCCTGAGCTGCGGTCGGATCTCTTCGATGAGCTCGGACGGGATCTCGCGCAGGAAGCGCGACGGCACGGAGAAGGTCTCGCCGCCGTGGAGGCGGCGCTGCTCGGCGTAACTCAGGTAGATCTGCTCGCGCGCCCGCGTCAGGCCGACATAGCAGAGCCTGCGCTCCTCCTCGAGTCCTTTCGCATCGTTGAGCGAGCGCTGGTGCGGAAAGAGTCCGTCCTCCATGCCGCAGAGAAAGAGCAGCGGAAACTCGAGCCCTTTCGCGGAGTGCAGCGTCATGAGCTGCACGCTGTCCTCGAACTCGCCGGCCTCGGCCTCGCCCGACTCGAGCACGGCATAGGACAGGAACTCGAGCAGCGGCGAAAGCTCCGAGTCCTCGGCGACGACGACCTCGCGCGCGGCGTTGACGAGCTCCTCGAGGTTCTCGACGCGGGCCTCGCCATTCAGGGCCGTGTCCTTCATGTGATGGGGGACCAGCCCGCTCCGCTCGATCACATGCTCGACTTGTTCATGCAGCTGCAGATCGCGCGTGCTCTCGTCGAGACTCTCGATGAGCTTGAGGAATTCCCAGAGCGCGGTAGCCGCGCGTTTCGCGAGCTGGTTCTCGGCAATGACCTCGCCGGCAGCGCGCCAGAGGCTCACGCCCGTGCGCCGGCCGTGCTCGCGAACGGTGTCGACCGTGCGCGCGCCGACGCCGCGCACGGGTGTGTTGACGACGCGCTCGAAGGACGGGTCGTCGTCGCGGTTGGCGATCAGCCGCAGGTATGCGAGCGCATCCTTGATCTCGGCGCGCTCGAAGAACCGCATGCCGCCGTAGACACGATAGGGAATCCCGGCTGCGAGCAGCGTTTCCTCGAATACACGCGACTGGGCGTTCGATCGATAGAGAATCGCCGCGTCCGAGCGCCGGTTGCCCTGCGCGACAAAGTCCTGGATGCGGTTGATCACGAACTCGGCTTCGTCGCGCTCGTTGAAGGCTCCGTAGAGCTTGATCGTTTCGCCCGTCGCGCCCTGGGTCCAGAGGCTCTTGCCCATGCGTTCGGCGTTGTTGGCGATGACGGCATTGGCGGCCTTGAGGATCGTCGCGGTCGAGCGATAGTTCTGCTCGAGGCGCACGACCTGCGTGCCCGGAAAATCGCGCTCGAACTGGAACAGGTTCTCGACGCGCGCGCCGCGCCAGCGGTAGATCGACTGGTCGTCGTCGCCGACGACGAAGGGCAGCGCGCCGCCGCCCGCGAGCGCCCTGAGCCAGCGGTACTGGATCGCGTTGGTGTCCTGGAACTCGTCGACGAGCAGGTGGCGGAAGCGGCGCTGATACATCTCGCGGATGTCGGCATTCTTGCGCACGAGCTCGAGCGCGCGCAGCAGCAGCTCGCCGAAGTCGACGAGCGAAGACTGTTCGCAGGCCGCTTCATAGCGGCGATAAAGATCGATCATCTGGCGCGTCGTCGGGTTGGCGTCGGCCGGAATGTCGGCGGCGCGCAGCCCCTCGTCCTTCTGCGCATTGATGAACCAGGCGATCTCCCGCGGCGTCCAGGTGGCTTCGTCGACGCCGAGCGACTTCAGCAGCTTCTTGACGAGCCGCTGCTGATCGTCGGAGTCCATGATCTGGAAGGTCTCGGCGAGGCCCGCTTCGCGCCAGTGGCGGCGCAGCAGCCGGTGCGCGAGGCCGTGGAAGGTGCCGATCCAGAGGTGCCGCGTCGGCATGTTGAGCAGCGCCTCGATGCGGCCGCGCATCTCGGCCGCCGCCTTGTTCGTGAAAGTGACGGCCATGATCTCCTGCGGCGCGATCCCCTCGACGCGCACGAGCCAGGCGATGCGATGCACGAGCACGCGGGTCTTACCGCTGCCGGCTCCTGCGAGCACAAGCGTCGGCCGCGCATCGGCAGACACGGCGGCGCGCTGCGCGTCGTTGAGCGGATCGAGGATCTCTGTAACGTCCATGTGCCAGCCAGCGTCTCGGTGCCGGTATTCTACGAGAACGAATTGGCCGGATGGCCCGCGGTGACGCCCCGAAGGCGCGCCGATGGTATATTCAGGCCAGTCGCGGGGAGGGTGCGAAAATTCTAGACGTACTCCTTAATTGGACCGACGCGCTGAGCTACGGCATGGATGTCGTGGTCTATCTGATCATGGCGCTCGTCGGCACCTTATTCTTTGTGCTCAGGCTCGTCTTCGCGCTCTTCTTCGGCGGCGATGCCGGGGATCTGGACGGCGACATGAGCGACGTCGGCCATGCCGACTCGGCCTTCAGCATGTTCTCGCTGCTCTCGATCCTCGCCTTCTTCATGGGCGCGGGCTGGATGGGGCTCACCTGCCGCGTCGACTGGGACCTTTCGAGCATGGCCTCGGCCATGGCGGCGGCAGGCTTCGGAATCGTGCTGATGGCAATGGCGTCCGGCCTCATGGCATTCGCACGCACCCTGAATCAGGTCGTCGAATACGACCACAACACTGCCATCGGCAAGACCGCGAGCGTCTACATGACAATCCCCGAGCGCGGCAAGGGCAGCGGCCAGATCAAGGTCACGGTATCCGGCCGGCTCAAGATGATGGACGCGATCAGCAACGGGCCCCGGATTCCGGAATTTCAGAGCGTCAAGGTGCTGTCGGTCGGGGATGACGGGACATTCGTCGTCGAGCCCCAGCCTTGAGCCTGTCGATCGCCCGACACTCGCAACAATAAGGAGAAGCCGCCTTGGCCTTCACACCCGGTCCATTGATGATCGTCGTCTCGATTGTCCTGCTCGTCGCCTTTTTCCTGGCGATTCTCGTCAAGCAGTACAAGCGCTGCCCCTCTAACCGGATTCTCGTCGTGTACGGCAAGGTCGGCGGCCAGCGCGCGGCGCGCTGCATTCACGGCGGCGGCACCTTCGTCGTCCCGCTGCTCCAGAGCTACAGCTTCCTCACCCTCGAGCCGCTGACGATCGACATCGAGCTCAAGAGCGCGCTCTCGAAGAAGAACATCCGCGTCAACGTGCCGTCGACTTTTACGATCGGCGTTTCGACCGACCCCAACATCATGAACAACGCGTCCGAGCGCCTGCTCGGGCTCGACGACACCCAGATCAAGACGCAGGCCAATGACATCATTCTCGGCCAGATGCGCCTCGTGATCGCGACTCTCTCCATCGAGGAGATCAACCAGGATCGCGAGAAATTCCTGGACCTCGTCAACAAGAACGTCAACTTCGAGCTCAACAAGATCGGGCTCGAGATGATCAACGTCAACATCCGCGACATCATCGACGAGTCGGGCTACATCGAGGCGCTCGGCCAGAAGGCCGCAGCCGAGGCGATCAACCAGGCGAAGATCGAGGTCGCGGCCGCGGAGCGCGCGGGCGCGATCGGCGAGGCCGAGAACATCCGCCAACGCGACGTCCAGGTCGCGCAGCAGAATGCGGGCGCCGCGACCGGCACGAAGGCCGCGGAGCGCGACCAGCGCGTCGAGGTCGCGAAGCTCGAGGCCGAGGGCGTCGCGGGCGAAGCGAGCGCTGCGAAAGAGAAAGAGATCGCCGTCGCCCAGCAGAGCGCGCTCTCGATCGAAGGCAAGAAGAAGGCCGAGACCCAGCAGCGCGTCCAGGTCGCGGGCCTCGAGGCCGCCGCCATCTCGGGCGAAAACGAGTCGAAGGCCAAGATCGCCGAGTACGAAGCAGCACTCGAGCAGCGCCGCGCCGCCGCGAAACGTGCGGGCGAGGTCGCGATGGCCGAGGCCACGCGCGACGTCCTGCTGGCCGAGAAGGAAGCGGAGATCGCGCGCCTCGAAAAGCTCGAGGTCGCCCGCCAGATCGTCGAGCGCCGCAAGGTCGAGATCGACGCCGACGCCGAAGCCGAGCGGCTGCGCCGCGTGGCCAAGGGCGCGGCCGACGGCGTGCTGTTCAAGTACCTGGCCGAGGCCGAGGGCCTGCAGAAGGTCCTCGAGGCAAAGTCGGAAGGCTACAACATGCTGCTCAAGGCCTGCGGCGACCGTAAGGATCTGGCTCCCGCCCTGCTGCTCATCGAGAAGCTGCCGGAGCTCGTCGCCGAGCAGGTCAAGGCGATCCAGAACCTCAAGATCGACAAGATCACCGTCTGGGACGGCGCCAACGGCGAAGGCGCGGGCGCCTCGACGGCCGGATTCCTGCGCGGACTCATCAGCGCGCTGCCGCCGATCCACGAGCTCGCGAAGCAGGCCGGCATCACGCTGCCTTCGGCACTCGGCAAGGTCGACGACGGCGATCAGCCCGGCCAGAAAGCCGGCAAGTAGCGGAAAGTCCGTACCGCGGTGGCCGGCTATAAGGGACAAGAATTCTTAATGACTTAACGTCCCGTGTTTGCCTGATATAGGCTAGAAGCGGGACAATCGCGCCATTCTCTTGCGCGAATACGGGAATTCAGAATCTCGAGCACCGGGGGACCAGTTCCATGCGAATGCACAATCGCTTTCTCCTTCTTTCATTGCTTGTTCCAGCCTGCTTCACCGTCGAAGCACAGGAACATGACGCTGCTCATGTCGACGGACAGGCGGCGGATATTTCTGCAGTCAAAGGAGGACTCTGGTCTGCTTCATCCACCTGGTCCGGTGGAGCGGTTCCGAAGGCGGGAGACATAGTCGCCATTGGCGAGGGCATGGATGTCGTCCTCGACGTCAGTCCGCCGGCGCTGCATGGCATGAATCTCGACGGCAAGCTCAGCTTTGCCGATGACCGGGATCTCGAGCTGACCACCGAGTGGATTTTTCTGCGCGGCGAGTTGAGTGCTGGTACCGCAAGCAATGTTCACACGCGCAACGCGACGATCACCCTGACCAATACGGTCCCCGATGAAAACATCAACGGCATGGGCGACCGCGGGATCATGATCGTGGGTGGGACCTTGAACCTGCACGGCGATCGAGGAAACGCCTGGACCAAGCTGGCGGAAACCGCCGAGAAAGGCAGCACCCGGATCGAAGTTCTCGATGCCAGCGAATGGCGAGTCGGTGACGAGATCGTCCTGGCGTCGACGGATTTCAATCCCCGGCAGGCTGAACGGCGCCACATTGCCGCCATCCGTGGCAACAGGGTGACGCTCGATCAGCCGCTCGAATACATGCATTTCGGCGCGATCACCTTCGGGGTCGACGAGCGCGGCGAAGTCGGGCTGCTGACGCGCAATATCAAGGTGCAGGCGTCAGCCGACGCCGACGCCTCATACTTTGGCGGACACATCATGGCGATGGCCGGGAGCAAGATGAATGTCTCCGGCATCGAGCTGACTCGAATGGGCCAGCACCTGACGCTCGCCCGGTACCCGATCCATTGGCATTTGAACGGTGACGCGACGGGGCAATACATCGAGAACTCCGCGATTCACGACACCTACAGCCGCTGCATCACGGTGCACGGCACGGATAATCTGCGCGTCGAAAACAATGTCACTTACAACACCGTGGGACATTGCTTCTTCCTCGAAGACGGCATCGAGACCGGCAACCAGTTTGTCCGCAACCTCGGCATTCAGACCAAGTGCCATCCGACACTGCCCTGCGAGCCGACGAACCTGACTCTGGCTCAGCAGTCCACGGCGGGTCAGCAATCCCCGAATATCCTGATCCCTTCGGACAATACCGTCTCCACGTTCTGGATCACGAACCCCGACAATATCTACCGCGACAACGTGGCTGCGGGTTCCGACCAGATCGGCTTCTGGATGGCCTTTCCTACGCATCCGACGGGGGCGTTTGAAGGCACGGAGATCAGTGCGAATACCTGGCCCGGGCGGACGAACCTGCGGGAGTTCAGCGGCAATACCGCCCACTCCAGTTTTGATGCACTGATGCTCGACCGCGGCCCCAATGCCCAGGGCACGTTCGGTATCGCCGGCCCCAACCTGATCGCCTACGCCGATCCGGCCGATACGACCAGCGAGGTACTGGTGGCAGTCTTCGACGGTTTCACCGCGTACAAGAACCGCAATGGCGCCGTCTGGGGTCGCGGTGAGATGCACCTGTACCGCAATCTGAAGCTGGCCGACAACGCCATCGGCTTCACGCATGCGTCCGGTTCTCCGCGTCTCGCGGCCTACACGTCGCGGGTCGAAGACTCGCTGTTCGTGGGAGAGAGCGACAACATCGGCAACCCCACGACGCCCGAGGAAATCGCTTACGGTCGCAGCCTGCCGAAGCCGGCCGCCGCCGATTTCCCAATCCGCGGTTACGAGTATTACGACTACCACCACGAAGTGGTGAACACCACGTTCGTGAACTACGAGCCCAACGAGCTTCGCACTGCGGGCGGGCTCTCCTCGCTCCTGTACACGAGCTTCGGCATGAGCACCTCGAACTTTGTCGAGGGCCTGACATTCGTCAACGCCCAGCCGGTCAGCTTCCCTCCGGTCGACGACCGCTGGTCGTCTGATGACGGCAGCAAGGGCGCCTATCTGAGTGCGGCGTTCCATGACCGGGACGGTTCGATCAGCGGGATCCCCGATTCCTACATCGTCATGGACAACGGTATCGCAGCCGCCGAAGGCGTCTGTGACATCAAGCCAGACTGGGGCGCTGCCATATGCACGGGTGACATGGGTCGCCTCAGCGTTGGTGCCCCCGGTGGTGGTGGCGGCCGAGGTGGCTTAGGTCGTCGTGGCGGTGGTGCCGGCCCGGGTGCAGCCCCAGCTGGCGGTGGAGCCGCTCCGGCTGCAGCCGCCGGTCGCGGCGGAGCCGCTCCTGCCGCAGCCGCTGGCGGACCTGCCGGTCCCGGCGCAGCAGCCGGTCGTGGCGGAGCTCCGGGCGCGGGCGCACCGGGCGGTCGAGGCGGTTTCGGCGGAGGCGGTGCTGGCGCTGCGCAGCCGCCGATCACGCTCAGCCGTAACGGCAGAGTATTTGAGTACCCCGGGCAAGCCACCATTGGCAGCGGAGCCGAGATCAAGGTAGACACTGCCCGGCCGACCGTGGCCCTTTCACTGTCGGAAATGGACGTCGGTTCCTGGGTGGTTTTCGAGCTGCCGGGATTTACTACCGCAGCCGCGGGTACGGAGCAAAGCAGCCTGGATGCGCTGCGTGACGCCAGTGCGACGTCATACTTCCGCGATGACGAGGCCTTGTGGGTCAAGCTCGTGGTCGCGGCCAGCGGTGAAGTGGTCCCCGCCAGCCCCGCCCCTCCGGGCGGCTTCGGCGGCGGCGCTGGCCCGGGTTTTGGGAGCAGCATCACCGTCAGCAGACCCGCTCAGGTCGCTGCTCAATAAGCTCAATGAGAATGAGCCCCCGGCGCAAGCCGGGGGCGTAGTCGCCTACTCGGCGACCTGCCCGATCATGTATTCGACTGCCGCGATGACTTCCTCATCGGAGAGGTCGGGGCTCCCGCCCTTCATCGGCATGATGCCGGTGCTGCCACTGAATCCGTGCAGCGCGTGATCAATTAGCGTGTCCTTGCCCTGGGCGACGCGCGCTGCCCAGGCATCGCCGTTGCCGAGTGCGGGCGCGCCGCCGACGCCGGGTGGGGCGTGGCAGGCAATACAGACCGCCCTGTAGACCTGCGGCCCGGTCAGCGGCGCGGCCACCGCTTCGGGCGTCGAGATTGGCGGGGCAACTGTTTCGACCGCTGAGATTGGCGCGGCCTGACCGGCGGCCGGTTCTTCCGAGCCTGCCAGCGTGCACTGCCCGAGAGCCACGCCGATGAGGACTCCGAGGATGGGCCCGAAGCTGGTGAATGACCGGGAGTCCGCGTCGCGCAAGGTGCTGGTCCTGACTTTCGGGCGGCGCAGTCTAAAGCGTATCGAGGCGCTTACAACGCGTTCAACACCTGATCGTACAGTTCCGGTGTGAAGCTCGCAGGAAGCAGGCGCTCTATCGATCGAGCGAAGTCCCGCGTCTCTGTCAGCAACAGCTCCGTGAACCGCTGCTCCGCTGTGGCGTTGAGGCCGGGCTCGAATCCCATGCTGAGCGGGTCAAATGGCACCGCGGCACCCCTGGCCGGCAGTTGCTGCGCGATCGACATGAGGGGCCCCATCATGACTGCTTGTGCAAGTCCCAGCTCGACGGAGGAATTGCGCCGGTAGCCCGTATCCAGCAGCGACAGCATGCACCAGTAATTCAGATTCCCGAGCCAGGCAAGGGCTCGGAGGTCGGGATCCTCGATGCTGTTCGTGTGCCCCGCATACGCGGTCGGATTCACAGGTACCTGGTAGCTCGGATGGCGCGAATCACTTTTGGGAAGGTTCCACACGCCGGGTGTCTCGCTGAGCAGCGGATGTTGGCCCGAGTAAAGGGATTTAAAGAACTCGAAATGGCCGACTTCGCCCTGGGTCTTGATGCTTTCCAGACCTTCGAACCAGGCATCGAAATCAATAGTGGCGGCGCCGGCGTTCTTGACTTCACGCAGCGTCTCGATAACCGCATCGTAAAGATGGCCCACGTGATTGGGAGCGATGCTGCCGCCAAGCGAATTCGTCAACTGGTCGAGCAGCGGCGGCGATTCGTTGTCGGTAGCTCTGGCTGCCGAGAAGGCATCCGGCGCGGCTTCGCAATACGTGAACTTGGCCAGGCTGACCGGGCTGAGCGGCGCGAGCTCGAACGGAAACGGATAGATATCGGTCTCGTAAGGAAAATCCTGGCGTGAGAGTACCGGTGCGGCATCCAGCTCCATCAACAACCGATTCACCGCGGCGAGGTGCAGCATCTCTTCGATGGTGACACCCAGGAATGACCGCGCTCCCGGTTGTGGGGCGCCGACGAGCCCCGCGTACGCGGGCTTCAGTGAGAATGCCCCGTAGAGGTACTGGACCATGAGGTCGTGCTCGATCTCGGCGGCTTCCCGAAGCAGCCGAACGAGCTCGAGATACGGATCGGCAAAGTCACGGTAAACCGGGGACGTACCGTGGGTCTGGGCGAGGGCCCTTGTGGAGCCCGTGGCGACGCCGAGGATGGCGATATTGCCGAGCAGCGCACGACGAGTCATGCCGTTCCCGGCCATCTGCGGTCTTTTCATTATCGTAAGGTCAGGAATGCGAGTTAGATTGCGGAGCGAAGTGTATGTAAACCCTCCACCCGGAGGGACCCATGAAATCTCAAGTTTTCTAGCGCGCTGGCCGGCGCAGACACGGCGTAGTTTGCCTGATATAGGCTACAGGCTGGACAATCGCGCTATTCAGTCCTTACCTACGCGAATACGGGAATTCAGAATCTCGAGTACCAGGGGGTCCGCTTCCATGCGAAAGCACAATCGCTTCTGCCTACTTTCACTGCTTGTTCCAGCCTGTTTCACCGTCAACGCCGTAGCACAGGAAGCGGTCAAGGGAGGAAATTGGTCCGATCGGTCCACCTGGTCCGGTGGAGCGGTTCCACAGGCAGGTGACGTAGTCACTATTGGCGCGGGCATGGACGTCGTCCTCGATGTCAGCCCACCTGCCCTGAATGGCATCAATGTCGACGGCAAGCTCAGCTTCTCGAACAGTGCCGACATCGACCTGACCACCGAGTGGATCATGCTGCACGGCGAGCTCGCCATCGGCAGCGAAGCGAGCCCCTACACGCGCAACGCCACCATCACCTTCACCGACAACGTGAAGGGTGAAGACATCATGGCCGGCATGGGTGACCGCGGGATCATGATCTCCGGCGGAACCCTGAACCTGCACGGCAATCGGACCCACACCTGGACCAAGCTGTCTGAAACCGCCGAGGCCGGCAGCACCCGGATCGAAGTACTCGATGCCAGCGGCTGGAAAGTCGGTGACGAGATCGTCCTGGCTTCGACGGATTTCAATCCGCGGCAGGCCGAGACGCGTCACGTTACCGCCATCCGCGGCAATACGCTCACGCTGGATGAGCCGCTCGACTACATGCATTTCGGCGAGATCACCTTCGACGTCGATGAACGCGGCGAGGTCGGTTTGCTGACGCGCAATATCAAGATCCAGGCATCGGCCGACGCGGAGGAGTCGTTCTTCGGCGGACATATGATGGCGATGCCGGGGAGCAGGATGTTCGTTGAGGGCGTCGAGTTGACGCGCATGGGTCAGAACCTGACGCTTGCCCGGTATCCGATCCACTGGCATCTGGTCGGCGACGCGCAGGGCCAGTACATCCGGAACGCGGCAATCCACAACACCTACAACCGCTGCGTGACCGTGCATGGCACCCATTACCTGCAGGTCGAAAACAACGTGACCTACAACACCGTCGGTCACTGCTTCTTCCTCGAGGACGGCATCGAGCACGGCAACCAGTTCGTCCACAACCTCGGGATCCAGACCAAGTGTCATACGTCCCTGCCATGCGTCCCGACCAACCTCGCCGCACAGGGCGAGCGAGTTCCAGGGAATGGCCAGCAATCCGAAGATGTCCTGCTGCCGTCCGACAACACGGTGTCGACTTACTGGATCACCAATCCGGACAACACGTACGTCGACAACGTGGCCGCGGGTTCCGATGCGAATGGGTTCTGGATGTCGTTGCCCGAGCACCCGAACGGTCAGTTCGTAGGTACGGAGATCAGCGCCAATACCTGGCCGCGTCGAACGCCATTCCGCGAGTTCCGGGGCAACGTCGCCCACTCCAACTACGACGGGTTCATGTTCGACCGGAATATCAACCCCGACAACACGTTCACTGTCACCGGCAGTTCGCATACCGGCCTGGCAGATCCTGCCAACCCGGACAGCGAGGCGCTGCCATCAGTCTTCGAGGATCTCATCGCTTACAAGAACCGCAATGGCGGCATCTGGGGCCGCGGTGAGTTGCACTTGTTCAGGAACGTGAAGTTCGCCGACAACGCTCACGGCTTCACGCACGCGTCCGGTGCTTTCGGTCGTTACGCCTATACGTCACAGGTCGTTGACTCGCTGTTCGTCGGCGAAACCGAGAACATCGGCAACCCGGAAACGCCGGAGGAAATCGCGTACGGCCGCAGCGTGCCGAAGCAATTGGTGCCGGATTATCCGATCCGCGGATATGAGTACTACGACTACCGTCACGACGTCATCAATACGACCTTCGTGAATTTCGAGGACAACGACACGCGCAAGTCGGGAGCGATCTCGAACCTGCTGTTCAGCAGCTTCGGGGTCAGCACCAACAACGCCTTCGAGAACGTGGATTTCGTCAATGCCAAGCCGGTGTATTTCCCGCCGATGGAAGGCAATAGCAGGTGGGCCAACGATAACGGAGGCAGTACGTCCTACAGGACTGCGGCGTACCGCGACCGGGACGGCTCGCTCGGCATGGGTCCCAATTCCTACGTTCTGATCCATGACGGCGTCAACGACAGCATCGCAGTCGACGCAGAAGCCTGTCAGATCCAGCCCACCTGGAACGCTGCCGTGTGCCCGGGTGATATCGGACGTCTGACGTTTGGCGGTGGCGGTGGTGGCTTCGGCCGTCGTGGCGGAGGCGCTGGTCCCGGTGCTGCAGCCGCAGGTGGCCGTGGAGCCGCTCCGGTCGCAGCCGCAGGCGCTGGCGGACCTGCTGCTCCGGCTGCAGCTGCCGGTCGTGGCGGCGCTCCGGGTGCGGGTGCTCCGGGCGGCGGTCGCGGTGGTTTCGGAGGCGGTGCCGGCGGAGCTCCTGCTCAGCCGCCAATCGTTCTGAGCCGCAATGGCAAGGACTACAACGTAACCGCCACCAACGTGCGAGCCGGCACCGAGATCAAGGTGACCACCGAAAGGCCGACCGTCGCTCTCACCCTGAATGAGATGGACGCAGGCTCCTGGGTCATCTTCGAGCTGCCGGGCTTCACCACCGCGGCTTCGGGCACGCAGCAGAGCAGCCTGGATGCGCTGCGCGCGGCCAGCGACAGCTCGTACTTCCAAGGCCCGGATGCGCTCTGGGTCAAGGTTGTCTCTACGGGTGACAGCGGCACCGGCGCCCCTGGCGGTGGATCCAGCGTCAGCGTCAGCAGGCCAGCTCAGGTCGCTGCTCAGTGAACATGAGCCCCCGGCGCAAGCCGGGGGCTTTTTCTTTTTCAGCAATTAAGGATTGATGCCATGAGCAAGAAGAATCGCTCGTCAGTGCTTTTGATCGGCGTAGTCGCTGTCCTGGGAGCCCAGGAAGCCAGCGCGCAGTCGGCCAGTCCGACGAACTGGTCTGATCCGAATACCTGGCCGAACCGCAAGGTGCCGGTCGCCGGCGACAAGGTCATCATTGCCAGAGATAAGGAAGTCGTGCTCGACGTCAGTCCGCCGGCGCTCGGGGG